>ERZ1740062.616-NODE-616-length-17713-cov-6.291313_pt1 | contig 17713 bp, 19 predicted proteins | sample MGYA00581741_ERZ1740062 | MGnify/ENA primary metagenome ERZ1740062 (study PRJEB43018, sample SAMN04849747) | marine metagenome | isolation source: floating plastic debris | place: Pacific Ocean | collected 2008-09-01 | study: EMG produced TPA metagenomics assembly...
AATGTTAGGATGGGGTTTGTCAACTCTGGCCCCATCACCTCAAATGGGTGGGCCTTGGTTCTTATTCCTGGCTGCAATTTTTTGCGGCAGCGGGTTTGTCCTACTGATTTTCGCGGTCGGCGCGTTTGTACGTGAGAATACCACGGTGAACCCTCTCGACCCCGAAAGCGCAGAAACGCTTGTCACAAGTGGATTGTTTCGTTTTAGCAGAAATCCGATGTGTCTTGGCATGTTGTTCGTTCTTACAGCGTGCATGATATTGCTGGGAGCTTGGTCCTCGATGTTCGCGCCCGTATTGTTTATCTGGGCAATGACTGAATTCCAGATCAAACCCGAAGAGCACGCTCTCGAGCTAAAATTTGGCGAACAATTCGTCCATTACCGAAGTCGCACTCGGCGCTGGATATAAACATCCACGCACCGACAATCCGCGTCATCGTCCCTCATGGTGATGCTTTAGGCTTCTAGATCGTCTTATTTTCTTTTCCCGAGGGAGTTTGGTTCGCAGCAGCGTACCCTTGACCGAAAACGCATCACATCCAATATACCCCCATAGGGTATTTGGAGCACGTTATGTCCTCAATCAAATTAGACGCTCATGTCCATGCAAGCGACGGCGAACAAAAGCCGGCGGTATTATATCGGATGGTGATGGACGATCATCTTTGCCCTTACGGATTGAAGTCGAAATGGCTTTTGGAGAAGTCTGGATACAGTGTGGAGGATCGTCATCTGACATCTCGAGAACAGATAGACGCATTCAAAAAAGAACATTCAGTCGCCACAACACCGCAGACGTTTATCGGTGGAAAACGTGTCGGTGGGTATGATGATCTGCGAGGGCATTTGATGCCCCATCAGAAAAACTCCGACCAGAAGTCTTACACTCCTGTTCTGATGATATTTGGTTTAAGTGCACTTCTTGCTCTGGCCGTCATGTCGTTCTTTAGAGGAACCATCATTTCCATCCGAACGGTGGAAATGTTTGCGGCTTTTGCAATGTCACTGCTCGCTCTGCAGAAACTGAAGGATGTCGAGAGCTTCTCGACCATGTTCCTGAACTATGACCTACTGGCGCAACGACGTGTAGGATATGCCTATATCTATCCTTTTGCGGAAGCGATGGCTGGGATCTTGATGATCGCAGGAGGTACGCTTGCGCTCATCGGGTCGCCAATCGCGTTATTCATCGGTACCATAGGTGCGGCTTCAGTTTACAAAGCGGTGTATGTCGACAAGCGAGACTTAAAATGCGCGTGTGTCGGCGGCAATACGAATGTGCCGCTCGGCTTTATCTCGCTGACTGAGAATCTTGTCATGATCGCGATGGGCTTATGGATGCCAATCAAGGCGCTATTTTTGATCTGAGTCGAATAAACGGAGCAGGCTCGTCTAGCGTCCAAGGATCTTCGTTTTCTGCGGCAATATCATCCCAGTGCAAGCTGGCTTCATCGCAGAATTGACGAACTGGAAAGTCAAGCCGCGCACCTGATGCTTCGGGCATCATCATGCGAAACTCAAACTGCTCGTAAGAATAGTCTGGAAAAGAACCACCGGACCAAGTCAGCGCACCAACGGTTTCGGTCACCTCGAATCCGTGAAGCAAAATCGGCTCATCCAAAGTCTTCATTTCTACGTCGACGGTCCAGCCAGGGACGACCCTGGGTGTCACGCGTGTTACGCCATCTGGCATTTCGATGCGAACTTTTGTCGTCGGAGCACCGTCACAACCGTGCATCACGCGAAGCTGCGCCGTATGAAAGCCTCCCGCACCAGCTTCCATTTCATTGAACACAACGTGCGCTTCCGCTGAACCTAGAAACAAGACCGCGCCACCGGCCAATACGGTATATTTCATTCTTTCTCTCCCTTTCATTTCGACTCCATTATCATGCCCCAGGACCCGTGAGCGTCGTCGCCGCAGAAACTGCCAATAGGATCCCCGCGAACAGCACATAATCAAGCGCCAAGGCGCGCTTCAGGATCACGCGAGCTTGGTCAACGCGTGACTTCATCATTTGGGTCACGCGGAATTTGTTGAAAGCACCTATTGCAAGCGCACAGCAGGCTAAGAGCAATTTCAACAATAAAAGTCGACCATACGTCTCGCCGATAAGGATATCGAAAGAACCTACTAGACGAAATGCGAGCCAAATTCCGCTGAGGAAAAGCAATGGCACGCACCAAACGGCGACCCGGCTGAACCGATCTGTATCATTCACAACCTCAAGGTCCGTATTCGCCGCTCGCGGCCAAAGCACGAACGGTGCGGTCACCCAAAACGCAGCTATAGCAACGTGCACTGATACGAGGATCGGACTGATGCCTGGTGTATCGAGGCCGTGCGTGTGTCCGCCAAGACCCGCTCCCACAAAAACCAGGATCGCGCCAACGATGAGCGATGTGCGCATATTTAAAGCCGCACCGAGCATCAGGAAGGCCGAACCGACAAGATAGGTCAAAACTTGCGCTTGGTTCGGGGCCCAGATCCAACCGAACATACTAAAATCCAGTAGCCCGCTTAAACCACCAGAAAGCTCAGCGTTGAGCAATAACAGCCGAACGAGCACAGCAAATACTAGAATAGTCGCGAACGCCACGATGCAGATTCGATACGTTTTGCGAAGAATAATCGAATGAAGAGCGAGTCCGGCACTGGAAAGCGCGCCAGTGTAAAGGGCGGCTTTGGCCAAGAGCGATAGAGCCGCCAGCACGCAGTTAGCCTATTACAGTAAAATCGATCTCGCCACGCATGACGTGTCCGTCTTTCGCAACCGCGCGCCATTTCAACACGAAGCTGCCCGCTTGGAGGTGCGGCAACGAGACCTTGAAGTCTTTGCGCATTTGCCGAGGTGGCTCAAAATCCAATTGCACCGCATCTCCAGAGAGCGTTTCAAGTTCGATGGCTGCCAATCCAACTTTTGCACCGAAAGAAAATTCAAACACGGTCGGGGCCGCAGCTAATTCAGCTCCCTTCTCAATGTTTGAGGCAACGATTGTTGTATGAGCGACGGCCGGGGCGCTGAACAAAATCGTCATTGCAAGCGCTTTGAATGCACGAGAAATTTTCATTTCGACCTCTAGCTTTTGGTAACTCTATTGCCATATACATATACCCAGTACAGGGTATGTGACAATGAAATCAGACACAAAAAATTCTGCATTAAAACGCCTTGCTCGGATCGAAGGCCAAGTTCGCGGCGTGTCAAAAATGATCGACCAGGACCGCTACTGCATTGATGTGGTGAGACAAGTTCAGGCGATTAAAGCCGCCTTGAGCGGATTGGAGAAAGTGGTTCTAGACGATCATCTCGCGACCTGCGTGGATGATGCGCTCACAAGCGACAACGTCGAAGCGCGACGTGAAAAGGTTGAGGAATTGGTCGCTGTGCTAGGTGGGCGAAAGAAGTAAAAATGGACAATACCCCTAAGGGGGTATATACTTTGAAAACTCGAGCCGGTAAGAGATTTTATGCTGAAACTCGCACGCCTTATGATGCTGTTTGCTGTCGCTGCTTTTGCGACCAGCCCAGTGATGGCGTGCTGTCTGAATGGTCACGCTGATCATGAAGCTGAAATTGTTGAAGTCGCGTCGTCTCACTGCCATGGAAATCCCGCGCAGCCTGAAACCGCTGAGTCGCCTGAAGAACATCCTGCGTTCCCCTCGCCAATCGATTGCCCGGGCTGTCTCGACTGCGATATGGGAATTCTTCAAGCCCAATCGATTGAAGTCGACGCCCTCAGTAATCAATCAAATTCCGACAGCATTCACTTTGCCTATCACGTGACCGAATTTGTGGGTTTCGAGCATAAGGCGATTGTTCTGAAAACCGGTCCACCGGGCCTCATAGATCGACGACCCGACACACCCCTAAGATTAAAACAGCGCCTGTTGATCTGATCGACGACAGCTCACGCATTTTTGCGCGTGTTTTGTATGTCGTTCTCTTCAACTCGGGTGCTTTCCCATGAAAATTAGATTCAACGCCTTGCTGGTTTCCGTTTACATGATCGCGAGCGGTCAGTACATGCCAGCCCTAGCCGACCCTACCGATACATCTGACTTTGAGGCGCTTGAAGCGCAGCTTATTCATCATCCGTCTTTAACTGCTCTGACGTATCAAGCGGACGCATCGCGGGAGCGCGGCATTGCGGCAACTGCCTTGCCAGACCCAGTCGTCTCCGTTGGCGTAAACAATTTTCCAATATTTGATCCTTCATTCTCGGAGTTTCTTCCCACCAATAGAGCCGTTGGGGTACGCCAAGAGTTTCCCAATCGCGCGGGAAGAAATGCCAGCGCTGGACACGATCAAGCGACCGCAGATCAGATCGATCGTATTCGGGCCGCACAGCTTGCAACTCTTCGCGGTGCGCTCATTTCACTCCTCCATGAGAAACGAAGAGTAGATCGCCAGCGCGACCTCGCTCAGCTGCGTAATGCAAAATATGATGAGCTGACAGAAGTCGTGGAAGCCGAAATCGACGCCGGGCGCCCTGCCGTCTTTCGTCTTGCTGAGATTGAAGCGGAGAAAACTGGTGTCGCTCGCGTATTGGTCGACTTAGATCGCGAAGCAGCCGAGATCGACGCGCGCCTGATAGATCTCGTCGGAACCGCTACAACGACCGCTGCACCCCTCGTTGTCCCTACAGACTGGAACGGAGATGCAATGGCATTTCACAGCGTGCGAGTGGCTTACGCTGGCATTCGGATCGCCAACTATTCAGTCGACAGCGCCCAGGCAGCTTGGCGTCCAAATTGGGGCGCTCAGCTGACCTATCAGCAAAGAGAATCAGGCGCCAATTTCGCGGGCGATGATTGGGTTACGGGAATGGTTACATTTACCGTACCCCTCTGGGCGAAAAGCAATCAGGAACCACGGCTGCGCGCAGCGAAAGCAGAGCGTGCGAGCGCCGACATGCGGTATCAAGCGGCGGCTCGTGGAGCAGCTGCCACCTACGCAAGCGAAGCAGCATCTTGGCGCGCCGCTCAAGACAGTATCGCGGTCCTCGAACGCAATATTCGAGCTGTTGAAGATGAAATCCAAGCTCAGCTAACTCTCTATGAATCGGGCGCCGGGGACTATGCCCCAATAATCGACGGCGAGCTCGCCATCCTCAAACTTCAAGCGGACATCGCCGTCGAAGAAGCGCGCAGATCAGCCTCTATCGCGCGAATGAACGCATTGTTGGTGACATCATGAGACAAGCACTTTTCCTCCTATCAGCTGCAGCCGCGGCGCTCCTCTCAGCGTGCGATACCGATACGCCTACTCGAAGCTCGATTGGCGAGGCCTCTGCCCAATCGGCATCGGCTCAAGAAGCAACGCAATTCACCTGCCCAATGCATCCACATTACATTTCGACAGATCCCAACGGGACTTGCCCAATCTGCGGAATGGACCTCGTCCCCGCCTCAGGGGGAAGCGATGGCGCTCAAGGCGATGGCTCAATCGCTGTCGCACCTGAAATGATCCAGACAATGGGCGTACGAACTCAGTCAGCTGAAGTAATTGAGTTCAGCGAAACCCTAAGGGCCTTTGGTGTCGTTGAAACCAATGAACGCCTAGAGAATGTTGCCGCATCGCGCCTCGAAGGCTGGATCGAGAATCTTACCATTCGCGCGGAGGGCGATACCGTGCGTCCAGGCGCTTTGCTTTATCGGGTTTATAGCCCAGATTTGATCGCGGCTCAAAAGGACTACCTGAACTCCTTAGCAATCGGGAATTCAAATCGGATCGCCGCCGTCAGGCAACGGCTTCGTTCTCTCGGAATGCAAAATGCCGCCATAGATCGACTGACTCAAAATAGAGAAGTAATCGAACGCGTTCCCGTTTATGCCGAAGCGGGTGGAACTGTCGCGGACCTACAAGTTCGCGAAGGCGATTACGTAAAACCGGGCACGCCAATACTCCGCTTGCAATCTTATTCCGGGGTCTGGGTGATGGCATCAATCCCAGAAACGGATCTGCCGCTGATAGATACTGGCCTTCCAGTCCGGCTCAATTTCCCGAGCGCTCCAGGCGCTCCAGCAGAAGGAACGGTGGATTATATCTATCCCACGATAGATCCCAAGACACGCACAGCTCAAGTTAGAATTGAAGTCGACAATGCAGCTGGTTATCTGCGGCCCGGCGCTTATGCAGATATCGAAATGGACCTCGGCGGCGAAGCCAGGCTTTCGGTTCCAACAGAAGCATTGTTGCGCGACAGTCGCGGCGCTCATGTAATCATGGCGCTCGGGGATGGTCGCTTCGCCGGGCGCGCCGTTCGAACCGGCGTAAACGCGAATGGGTTTACCGAAATCACTGCTGGGCTCACACCCGGCGAACAAGTGGTTGTGAGTGGGCAGTTCATGCTCGATAGCGAAGTAAATCTTCGCGAAGGCTTCTCAAAGCTACAAGCGCCTCCCGCAATCGTCGCCGGGCCAGATACGGCTCTTTCTGACCTACCCGTAGACGCCATCACACTCGCACAGATCGATCATTTCACCGACATGGCGCTTTACTTTCACGAGGCAATTACCGACGGCTACCGAGTTGATCCGTACTTTGTTGACCCCGCCCTGGGGCTCGGTGAGACGCTGCGAGTTCGCTTTGCGAACACGAAGCTTGTTGGCATTCTGGAAGAGAGCGAAGCTGCTCTACGAGCCGCCAAGAATGCGCGGGAGGGTCAAGCGCTGGCGACCGAACTTAATCGCCTCGTAAACGCGCTCGAACCTTGGCTTCTCGAGGGAGCACCGTTGCATTACCGCGACGCAGGTCTAACTATATTTCGCGAAGCTGAGACTGAAAGACTTTGGATTCAAGAAGGCACGGCTCCCAAAAATCCATACAGCGAACGCGATGCTGAGGGCATTGTCTGGCCTGACCCAATGGCTGGCATTGAAATGAGGGCGAGCGATAGCCACCCTATCGACCCTCATGCCGGCCATCGGCGATAGGTGGCGGCGATGATGACTGAATCTTCCAAATCTGAAATCGCTGGACAAGACCCATCCAAGTCGTGGGTGGCGAAGCTTATTGGTTGGTCAATGTCGAACCAATTAATTGTCTTGGTCCTTGCTGCGGCACTCGCAGTCTCGGGGTGGCTCGCAGTCGACCGGACCCCGTTAGATGCTGTCCCAGATCTAACCGATACACAGGTGATTATTCGCACGGATTTTCCAGGACAAAGTCCGCAAATCGTCGAAGATCTTGTGACCTACCCTCTATCTACCAATCTGCTGGGTTTGCCACGCACGAAAGATGTGCGTGGCTCATCCATGTTCGGCACGAGTTTTGTCTATGTCATTTTCGAAGATGATGTGGACCTATACTGGGCTCGCTCGCGTGTCCTGGAAGCATTGTCCCGGCTGGGCTCAGAACTCCCCGAAGGCGCTGTACCGCAAATCGGACCTGACGCAACCGGCGTTGGTTGGGTTTATCAGTATGCTCTGGTTGATAAGACCGGTAACACCGATCTCGCTGAATTGCGCTCCCTTCAAGACTGGTTTCTATCTTTAGAACTTGCTGGCGTCGACGGTGTTGCAGAAGTGGCTTCGGTCGGCGGGTTTGTTCGTGAGTACCAAATATTCATCGATCCCAACCGCCTTCGCAGCTTTGACATCTCCATCAAGCGTATTCGCGATGCTGTGCGCGCGGCGTCGAGTGAAGTTGGCGGCCGAGTGATAGAGCAGGCAGAGAGTGAATTTGTTATTCGCTCCTCCGGCTATGTCGACGAACGCTCCGATCTCGAAGAGGTTGTGGTCTACGCTTCAGATGGAATTCCAGTCTTGTTGCGCGACGTCGCTCGAATTGTCGAAGGTCCCGCGCTTAGACGTGGCATGGTGGAGCTAAACGGTGAAGGCGAAACCGTCGCGGGTATTGTAATAATGCGCGACGGAGAGAACGCGCTTCAAGTTATTGATCGCGTAAAATCCAAACTTGCACAACTGCAGCGCGGGCTTCCGGATGGAGTTGAGATTGTAACCGTTTACGATCGCGCGCCACTCATCGAAGGCTCGGTTAAGTACCTGCAGCACAAACTAGTCGAAGAAGGTATCGCCGTCGCTTTGGTGATCCTGATTTTCCTTCTCCATGTTAGGTCATCGCTGGTCGCGATCATAACTCTTCCTCTCGGCGTGCTCGGCGCATTCACGATCATGTCTTTTCAGGGTGTCACGGCCAATATCATGTCGCTTGGGGGTATCGCGATCGCTATCGGCGCGATGGTCGACGCGTCTATCGTGCTGGTCGAGAATGCCAGTCGAAAACTATCTGAGTATGACCATAATCCGAACAGTAAAGAACGACGTGTTGCGCTGTTAGAAGCTGCACAAGAGGTCGGACCCGGTATCTTTTTCTCACTGTTGATCATAACCGTTTCCTTCTTACCCGTATTCGCGCTGACCGGTGAAAGCTATCGTTTGTTCAGCCCGCTGGCATTCACCAAGACTTATGCGATGGCGTTTGCTGCAATCCTATCGGTTACGCTCGTTCCAGTGCTGATGCTGTATCTGATGCGAGGCAAATTCCGACGCGAAGAGGCCAACCCCTTGAACGCATTTTTCGTGTGGCTCTATAAACCGATCTTACACCTCGCATTGCGCTTCAAATGGCTCACCGTCGTACTCGCTTTGGCCTTAACCGCGAGTGTCATCGTGCCGATCCAACGCATTGGATCAGAGTTTATGCCGGCGCTTTACGAAGGTGAGCTTCTATACATGCCGACAACGCTTCCGGGCGTTTCTTCGACTAAGATGCGGGAGATTTTGGGTCAGACCAATCGGATTATGATGACCGTACCCGAAGTGGAGAGCGTATTTGGAAAAGCAGGTCGGGCCGATACGGCAACCGATCCCGCGCCGCTCACAATGATAGAGACGTGGATCAGATTAAAGCCGAAAGAAGAGTGGCGCGCTGGCGTGACAATCGACGATGTCATATCCGAGTTGGATGAACGCCTCCAAATGCCCGGCTTGGTAAATTCTTGGGGCTATCCGATCAAAATCCGGATGGATATGGTTTCAACAGGAGTGCGAACGCCGATCGGTATCAAAGTGACCGGCGACAGCTTAGTCGAGATTGAGAGCATCGCTCGCGAGGTTGAGAATGTGGTCGCGGACATCCCTGGAACACGATCCGCATTCGCCGATCGAGTATTAGGCGGAAAGTATCTCGAGATCCTCCCAGATCGGACTGAACTCGCTCGGCGAAACATTGATATGGGCGTGTTTCAAGCCGTGGTTCAGACGGCATTGGGCGGTATGCGCTTATCTCAGTCTGTTGAGGGGCGCGAACGTTACGACATAATGCTTCGCTACGATCGACCATTCCGCGAGAGCTCTTCAGATCTCGAAGATATTCTTGTTCCGACTCCCTCAGGCGCGCATATCCCTCTCGGTGAACTCGCTGACATTCGCTACACCGAAGGACCTCCCATGATTAGGTCCGAAAATGCGCGGCTAACCGGTTGGGTGTTCGTTGATATCGAAGGTCGCGACATGGGCAGCTACGTCGCTGATGCGCGCACAGCTGTTGCCAATGGCGTCGAGTTGCCACCCGGTTACGCTGTAGAGTTTGCTGGCCAGTACGAGCAATTGGAAGAAGCTAGCGCCAGGTTGCAAATCGCAATTCCTGCGGCGGTCGCCTTAATATTCTTGCTTCTCATGATGCATTTCGGTCGACTGGACAGAACGTTGATCATTATGGCCAGCCTCCCGTTTGGACTTATTGGCGGGCTATGGGCTGTTTGGCTCGCAGGATACAATTTATCTGTTGCTGTCGCAGTTGGGTTTATCGCTCTGGGCGGAATCGCGGTCGAAACCGCCGTGATCATGTTGCTCTACATTGACGGAGAAGTCAGAAAAGCAAAGCCAGACACGAACGAGGAGTTGTTCACCGCTATCAGTAAAGGTGCCGCCATGCGTGTGCGTCCCAAGCTGATGACCGTAACGACGATCTTCGCTGGGCTGGCCCCTATTTTCCTAACCGACGGGCTCGGTTCAGATGTGATGCGTCGGATTGCTCTGCCGATGATTGGCGGAATGACATCCACACTTTTGCTCACGCTCATCGTGATCCCTGCCATCTACTACATTCGAACCAGCTGGCAGCTTTCGAAGCATTCAAACTCAGTTGAACCACAAACCAATCCCACTTTACCCGAACCAAATGGAGAAACGGTATGAAAACCATCAATCTAATTGCAGCGAGCTTACTGGCACTCGGTCTGACCGCTTGTGGCGGTGCCGAGCAACTTGAGCCTGCAGCGACGCCAGAAAACACCGCGAGTTCAATGATGTCAGACGCTTCAGGCATGGAACATGACAATCACGCTGACCACGATATGGACGAAAAGATGGACGGCATCGGACATGCGACAGGCACCATTCGTTCGGTCGGCGCACAAGGAAACTTTCTGACCATCGATCATGGTCCATTTGAAGGTGGGATAGATATGGGCGCGATGACGATGGGTTTTGACATCATGGGCGACGTCGACCTGTCTGGATTTTCCGACGGTGATGAAGTGGCCTTTATGGTGAAACAAGGACGCGACGGATCTTATCGTATTATGTCAATCTGCAATACAGGTACGGACGGCGCCGATTGCCTTGATGGAATGATGGACCACTAAGAACGAGCGCCGGAGTTCCACACTCCGGCGATTTTCAAAACACAACATGCTTACAACTTTTCTGACCGTTTTTCTGTCTGTGTTTCTCGCGGAACTCGGCGATAAAACGCAACTTGCGACCGTACTCTTTGCTTCGGACGACCGGCAAAACAAATGGCTCATTTTTGCAGCCGCATCTGGCGCGCTCATCCTCTCTTCTGCGATCGCCGTTTTGCTCGGTAGCGCTGCTGAGCGATGGCTGTCTGCCCTACCTTTGAAACTCATCGCGGGTCTCGGATTTGTCGGCATCGGACTGTTTTTAGTATTAGGTCACTTTCGTGCCGCTTAAGATTTGGAGTGACGCATAATGACGACCCTGAAATGGACCGTGCGAGTTCACAAATGGATCGCACTCATAGTCGGCATCCAAATTATGCTATGGATTGCGGGCGGTTTGGTGATGAGTGCAATCCCGATCGAGACGGTTCGTGGTGAGCACAAGATATCCCCAACAGGGCCTTCTGAAATAGACACTACGGAAATCTTGTCTTTGAATCACGCAACAGAATTGCTGAAGATTGATGCGATTTCGTCCGCCACACTCGGACAAGTCTTGGATAAACCCGTTTGGCGAATTCAAGATCCCTCCGGCACCAACTTAATTGTAGATGCGCGGTCGGGAGAGCGACTAGATCCGCTAAGCGAGGCATTGGCCCGGGAGATCGCCGAGGCCGACTATTCAGGAAAAGGAACGGTCAGCTCGCTCGAATTCGTCGCCTCTCCGCCTTCAGAGTATGGGCGCCCCGGTCCTGTCTGGCGAATTCAGTTCGACGACGGCGATGCCACAACCCTCTACATCGACCCGCAGTCTGCCGAAGTGACGGCGCGACGATCGTCGACCTGGCGCTTTTACGACTTCTTCTGGAAGCTACATGTCATGGACTATGACGACGGCCACGATCACAATCACCCGTTGCTAATTACCGCGTCAGGGGCAGCGGTTTTTGTGGCGCTTTCTGGCCTCATTCTATTAATGATAAAAATAAGGAGAACTTGGCTCATCTCCAGTAGACGACGCGCAGATAAATCTCGAGCTTAGTATAGAGCGAATGTGGGTCTGAGGTTAGACACCAGTGATAGAAAACGTTTGAAATACAATGCTATAGAATTTCGCGGTTAGACACCCGAAGTCATTGAATTTAGGTTCCTTTTTTACCCCCTTCCTCTCCGCCACGCAGTCTGGCGTTTTTCAGCGAATTCCTATCCTCTCAAAATAGTCCCGACTATTCCGGGACTTGTTTGCCTTTTCAGGGATAGATTGATGCATTGTCTCCATTTCAGGGAGACGTTTCCTGCATATTCGGCCTTAAGTCTCTGCGCTGATTACATTTGGTCAGTTATCTGGCTGTTTTCCCTGATAAGGACTTGTTTACAGGGAAATTTGATGAAATTGCCTGTTTTTCAAGAATACCGCACGCCGGGATCGCCCGCAGACACGGGGCATCCTGGCGAAATTCCCTACTCGGGAAAACAGGGAAACGAATTTTCGAAACAGGGAATTCAAAAACGAAAACAGGGAAGTATTTTGTACCGATCAGGGAAGCTCAACCTGCTAAAGAAAGATAGATTTCTGATCCTTCCAATCTTCTGGAATTGTAGTCTTTGAAAGTTGATATGCGGAGATGTCAGGACGTTGAGACCCAGCTGAAATCGCATGCAGAATGCCGGGCGACAACAATCCCAATCCAAGATTGTGGGTGATGTATTCAGGACTTACATTTTCGGCCGCAGCAATCTCAGAGATACCTTGGCCGAGTTTGATCTGATCGAGCCAGGCCATAGCTTTCAAGATTCGTCTTATCAGGACTTTGTCCGGTTTGCGCGTGGACCCGCACTTCAGGATCAGTTTGTTCTCGATGCGCCGCCGCCGACGAACGAAATCAGCATCAATCTGTTGCGGTTTGATACCGTTTTTCAGGTCAATGCTGATTTTCGCATCAAACAACGTCACCCGTTCGACCAGGTTCAAAAGATCTTCGCAGGAGCGATGATTTCTTTTCAGGTGGAGCTGAAGAATACGGTGCGTTTCCAGGGCTTGGCGAACAGCGCCTTCGAGTTCCAGCGCTGAGAGCCTGATCTTCAAATCCTTTGAGACATAATACCGATATCGCCGCCCCGATTTGCGAGCATGGCTTGGGGTCAGCGGCGCACCATTTTCATCAAAGACCCTTCCAGCCAATGGAGATGGATTAGCAATGTTTTTCTGACTCTTTCTGTCGATTGCGTTTTGCTGGAGTTTGGCTTGGACCTCCCCCCACACGGCGTCTGATATTATGGCATCGTGCACCCCATCATGTAGCAACTCCTTGTGGCGGATCTTGCCGATATAGATCGGGTTCGACAGGAGATGATAAAGCCGTCCGCGCGAGAATGGTTTACCAGCTACGATCCTTCCTGATTGCAGCGTTCGGGTCTTCGTTCGAAAGCTTCGCCCATCAGCCAACGCTTTTAGTGCCCTGACATTACCCCGTTCAAGATAGCCCTCGAACAAAGCTCGGACGATCAGTGCCTCTTGCTGGTTTACGATTAGACCGTCATCGCCCTTGTCATAACCAAGCGGCACCAGCCCGCCCATCCAAAGACCTTTCTTCTTCGAGGCTGCGATCTTGTCCCGGATGCGCTCTGCCGTGACCTCTCGTTCAAACTGCGCAAACGATAGAAGGACGTTGAGGGTCAGTCGCCCCATACTCGTCGACGTGTTGAACTGCTGCGTGACAGAAACGAAACTCGCCCCGGCCGCATCGAGCCGATCGACCAGTTTGGCAAAGTCAGCAAGTGACCGGGTGAGACGATCAATCTTATAAACGACAACCATGTCGACTCGACCATGATCAATCTCAGAAAGAAGTCTTTGAAGAGCGACACGATCCATGTTGCCGCCCGATGCGCCGGCATCATCAAAACGGGCTGGCAGCGCTTTCCAACCTTCATGCTTTTGAGATCGCACATAGGCCTCACAAGCCTCGCGCTGGGCGTCGAGTGAATTGAAGTTCTGATCGAGACCTTCGTCGGAAGACTTCCGCGTATAGATCGCACACCTGACGCGCTTCATCCTTTCACGCCGAAAAAGCGAGGGCCTGACCACCGGGCGCCGGTAATCTCTCGCGCGATCGCACTGAGTGATTTCCAAGTCTGATCGTTCCAGTGATAGACGCCGTCAATGACATCCACCACGTGTTCGGTGCCATGCCATTCGCGGATCAAGCGTGTGCCTTCTTGTGGAGTGGGTCGCACAGCAACGGCCTTCTCGAGGTTGCGTTTGATCTTGGTTCGGTTTTCTCCGCTACGCTGCCATTGCGCTTCACAGATCAGTATCCGTTCCAATGTCGTTCGGCGCATTTTCCTGGGCGGTCGCGATCCGAAACAATCAAACCAATACGATTTCAGATCTGGCGTTGATAGCGCGCTGATCTCTTCTGGCGCGATCATGATTTGGATTGATCGATATGGAACCGCGCCGCTAACTTCTCGGTTTTCGGTGTCCGCGCCAGTCGATACCCACGCGCACGCAGCCGCGTGAAAGCGGCGCGTACCGTGTGCGGTTGCCAGCCCAATAGCGTACTCAGTTGATCGATCGTCTTTCCGCGTCCGTTCAATGCTCTGACGAGCGCGGCTTCTTTAGTTCCAGGTTTTGGGGCGTTGATGACTTCAGTCATGGTCTTGTCTCCTTATGTGTGAGGCAGATACCCCTGCCCCACTGAGACGAACCCGAACTCATCCGGGTGCGTGTTTAGCAATGCTCCGAAATCGCCAGCAGTCCAGTCTCAACTCTAAAAAGCTGCATGACAAAACCACGTGGTCGAGCGACACGTTTCGCATGGATGAGCTAGACTCCGCTCGCGTTCTTATCGTTGAAGCGATCGAAACACTCGAAGTTGCAATTGAACAGCTGATACCGGCACAAGCGCCGACGTCCACAGAAAGGCAGATTCGAAGCGGCGTTCAGACGATTGAGTACACCAGCAACTCACTGACCGACTTTGCGAAGCGGGTACAGTCAGCATTGCCCGAGGTCGAAGGCAGCTAGTTCCTAAAAGCAGACGTTAGCCGGTGCCTCAAAAGGAATCAAAAAGAAGCAGTATCAAACTAGTATAAAACCCGAGGGGAGACTTTACTGAGCGCGCTTCAACGAATTCAAACTCCGAATCAGCTGAACGGAGAATGCATTCGCTGCCGCTTGCACCCAATCTCTTCGCACAATCGTGGCAAGCATTAACGAATGAATGCTCAACCACGTCACGCACAACCACTCTCTAGTAGTTACTCGTGAAAGAATTTCTTGTAGCGACGATGCGTTAGAGGACGAGATGTAAACAAACGCACACAGACTGACGAACGTCGCTGCATTGAGTACAAGACCGATGTTCCTCGCCGCTAACAGATTTCGCCGAAACCCGTAAGAAACGTTTTCTTTAAATACCAGCGGGAACTTTTTGATGTCCCTTGTGTTGTCCAATATCCAGGTCGATGCTCTCCGGTAGGCTTGATCGGCTTGATCCGGATTTTCCAATTCGCTTGCGCTCGACGGTAAGTGAATGTGGGGAGCTAAATCTCGAAGTATCTGATGAAATGCAGTAGTATCTTCGACATCGAATGTGTCATCGGAAAACCGTAGCCTTTGCATGGAGGGCATCCCACCCCATTCTTGCCAAAGAGATTTTTCTAAGTTTCTTCCGCGTTCTCTGACCACCGATTTCAGTAGTAAGATCACGCCGGAAATCACACCTACCAAGAGTAACGAGTTGAGCAGTTTGACTTCCTCGGTCGCAAGAACCGTTGCGATAAATATCGGCGATGCCAACACGATCAAAGTTGGAATCAGTCGGGCATCACGTTCATATGTATCGGAGACGAAAGAGAGTGGGTTCATAAAGTCATTGATTGGTTTTCAGGTTCCAGTTTCCATCGTCTCTCAACTCCAACCGCATGTTTCCCTTTTGATCGGTTCGAAACACCTTGTTGCCTTGCCGTGAGCCAGATGAGTACTTCTTGTAAAGTTCAACTGCTTTTGGTTTCGGGTGGCCGTGCGAATTGGGACCGACCGACAAAATCGACATCGCCGGCGACATCGAATTAATATGATCAGTGTAGTAGTTTTTTGAATCTGCTGGATCATCAAAGAACGTTAACGATCCGTGGTGGCCACCCATCAGAATATCAGTAGACACATCGCTTTTCGCGTAGTCTTTCATTACTCCATATCGCCATGTCGCGGCGTCGCTATCGCCGGTCAACATGGTGCTGCACAAGCACTGCGCATCATCCCGAGATCGGTGTTCGCCTTTGATGATGATTCCCTGAGCGTTTGCGTTAGAAGGGAGACGTTCATCCGCCGCTGATAAATACCTAAAGCGAGTACATCCGAAGTCGTGTCTGGTCTTTCGACGTAATACTGTCGCTCCGACGTGGCGACGAAGCCGCATGTATGAATTGTACTCTGTGGAATCAGTGGTAGTTCCTGGATACCCGGAATCCCACACTTCAGCGATGGGAAACGACTTGTGTAGACGCAACACTCCCCGAATGTGGTCCGCGTCTCTATGCGAGCAGATAAAGGCAGACAGCGGTTGCCCCCAGCCAATACACTTCGCAACATAAGATAGAACATCGTCGGCATTATCGTCCGTGATATTGCAATCGAACATATAATTCCGACCGCTATCAGTCTGGATCAAAACCATGTTTCCTTGGCCAACATCTATGAAATGAACGACTGTCGACATCGCATTATCCGGTCAAAATGTTCCTAACATGTTCTCAACTGGGGAGAGTAAGTTCTAAAGTCAATAGAATTGATCGAAAAACTACTAATTACCGTTCAGGTCGAAAATGCGCCTGGAAAATTACTACGACTTTTGATCTGATTTCATCAAACTTCAGATTATCGTAGTCGGACCTTTCAGTGCTCAGTTGTGCTACGGAGACAAGTATGAGCGGACCAAAATTTCAGCACTGGGTTCCCTGCGGATACCTGAAACATTTTGCCATTGATGGCAAAGTCAAAGGCAGAGATAGTCGCGTTTACGTGACAACTATTGAGGAATGCACCGATAAAAAGATCGCCAAGGTCGGTGGCGAGAACTGGACATATTCCCGATCCAATCCCGCTCTAGATCACACCTTCAATGATATGGAAAATGATATTCCGATAATTGTCGGAAAAATCATTGAAGGCGATCAACTCGACGTAAAAGAGAAGATTAGTTTGATGCTGATAGCGTTCGACCTGCATCACCGAAGCGCTGCGTATGATAACAAATCAAGCGGTGAACGCTATTCCGTTTACTCCAAAGTATCTCAGCAGTGGCTCATTGAGCTTTGTCCAAACCACTTGGACCCAACCGATCTAAATTCGTATCTGAATTATCTGCGCGATAGTTGGGACCTCGTTGTATTGACACACGAAGCATCCGAAAAGTTTGTTACCTCCGATCATCCGTCTATTGTTTTCGCGGATGAAGATGACGGAAGGCCGGTGCTGACGATTTTGCCGGTAAGTCCACAACAATGCATCGCAATTTTCGACAAGGAGCGAATCGAAGTTAGCGTTCAAAAGCTGACTGATCATGATGTGGGGCTTCTAAATGGCCTTCAGGCAGCCCGCTGCATAAAAGAAATTTACTCGGACCATTCGCTAGACTCCATCGAAGAGATGGAAAGTGCGCAAGAGCTATTGAAAAGAACTAGGCCTGAACGGTATTTCAGCGACACCAGTTACCGCCCCGACTACTACACGACGGATAGCGCTGGCTTTCAAAAGCTGGATTCAATAAAGCGAATTCCCACTGATTGAGCGTGATGGCGATGCCATAAACTGCGAACGTCAGTATTAGCGCGACTTAAGCCGTTTTGCCTTGGTCTGCTTTTGCTCGCAGAGCAGAAACAAATATTCACTTATGCAACCCTTTCTTTAAGGGTTGAACCGCACTGACGTATATAGTACATAACAAGAACGGATTTATCCGTGGCCCCTCAGAAGAACGACAAAAAAATATGCAACCTGTCTTCTTCTTAGGAGTTCAACATGACGACAAATATCCGAGACCTTAGGGTCGAA
>ERZ1740062.617-NODE-617-length-17685-cov-6.158196_pt1 | contig 17685 bp, 17 predicted proteins | sample MGYA00581741_ERZ1740062 | MGnify/ENA primary metagenome ERZ1740062 (study PRJEB43018, sample SAMN04849747) | marine metagenome | isolation source: floating plastic debris | place: Pacific Ocean | collected 2008-09-01 | study: EMG produced TPA metagenomics assembly...
CAAACACCCCTCATGCAATAACAATCTGGTTGGGCCACTCAGTGGGGGCTCTCCATCTATCGCCAATGTCGTCAATGTTTCGTCGTCCGACTTCACGATTCCAGTGAACGTGCGCGGCTCGGCGACTCGCTGGTCGGGTGAGGCTGATGACCGGAACGCCGAGACCGCATCGCCAACCATTCGGCCGGTGCGCCCTACGTTCGGCGAAATCAACGCTTTTCCTGTCGTGTCAAACCACTTGCTCGACGACGCGGCCTACGATGTGGCTGGCTTCATCAACCAGAACGCGGCTACCGACTTCGCCGAGGGCGAGGGCGCAGCTTTCATCAACGGCGATGGCGTGAACAAGCCGACGGGTATTCTGACTGTTGCTCCTGAGACGGCCGATGACGCGAGCCGCATGGCTGGTGCGCTGCAATATCACGAGATGGCGGCGGTTGGCGTTGTTACGGGCGACGATCTTGTGGACCTAATGTACACGCTGCGCGCGGGCTATCGGGCGAACTCGACCTTCGTCATGTCGAGCCAGACAGCGGGTGTCGTGCACAAATTGAAAGACGGCGAGGGCCGCTTCCTTTCGTCCGAGTCGATGGCTCTGGGCCAGCCTCCACGCCTACTAGGCCGCCCTGTCGTTATCGCTGAAGACATGCCGGGCGTCACAAGCGGTGAGTTTGCAATTGCTTTGGGCGATTTCCAACTTGGATACACCATCGCCGACCGTACCGGGGTACGCCTGATCGTGGATGACGTGACGCGCAAGGGCTACACCGGCTTCTACCTTTCGAAGCGCGTGGGCGGCATTGTCACCGACGACGCGGCAATCAAGCTGCTGCGGGTCCAGTAACCATGAGAGGGCGCGACGATATAGAACGCCGCGCCCTCGAACTCCGCGCCACCGAAGGCGGCCGGATCGAGGGTTATGCAGCCGTCTTCAACTCTCCGAGCCACGATCTCGGGGCTTCATCGAGACCATTGCGCCGGGTGCCTTTGCCCGCTCGCTAACACGAGGTGACGACTTGCTCGCGTTGTATGACCACGACCGAAGGGCGATCCTCGGGCGGCGGTCTTCCGGCACGTTGCGCCTGATAGAAGACCCGAACGGCTTGAAGTTCTCGCTCGACGTGGCGAATACGGCCGCCGGTCGAGACGTGCTCGAACTCGTGGGGCGCGGCGATATCACAGGCGCGAGCTTCGGCTTCCGGGCGATCCGTGACGATTGGACGGCCGGTAAGCCCGCCAAACGCACCTTGTTCGAAGTCGATCTTCTCGACGTGACGATTACGGCGAGCCCGGCGTACCCGGCAACGGTCGTGTCCCGGCGCTCTCTCGACGCCGCCAGCGAGCCGGAACGACGCGCACGCTATCTCGACATGCTGGAGTCTCTACATGGCAATCCTTGATCTCTTCCGGCGCACCGAGCGTCGCAGCGTGACCACCTCGGGCAACTCGACGCTCGCCGTGCTAGGCGCGTCGTGGCTACGCCCGACAGGTCAGAAATTCCCGGTCGAGGCGCCCGACAATGTGCAGGCGTGTGTCGCCGTGGCCTCACAGCACCTCGCGGGCCTGCCTGTGCGGATCTATCGCTTCGACGGTCCGTCGCGAATCGAGTCGCCCGAGCACCCCTACAACGCTCTTGTGCGGCGCGGCCACAACTCTTGGCAGTCGTGGCCCGAGTTCGTCGAGTGGCTCGCCGCGTCGACGCTGTTGCACGGCAACGGGCTCGCCGAGATCGTGACCGATCCGGCCGGGCGCGTCGTCGAGTTAGTCCCGATCCCGTGGGGGCTGGTGCGCGTCGAACTGGTCAATCCGGGCAAGGTGATCTGCCACGTCACCGTCGATTATCTCACGGCCCCGATGGGTTCGCAACGCCGCTTGCTGGCGCGTGAAGTCGTGCACCCGCGGTGCCGCACCGACGATGGTGTGATCGGCGTCTCTCCGCTGCGCCGAGCCGCAGCGGCCGCCGACTCGGCCGTTGAGATCGACACTCACGCCAAAGCCCTCTGGCGCAACGCTGACCGCCCATCTGGTGTGCTTATGCACGAGAAGAACCTTTTGGAAGGCGCTGCTCGTCGACTGAAAGAGAGCTTCTCGGCGCGTTATGGAGGCGCGAACCGGGGCGCGCCTGCGGTGCTCGAAGAGGAACTCCGGTTCGAGGCATTCCCCACGCTCTCGCCCGAGGATGCGGAAATCCTCGCCGCACGGCGCTTTACGGTCGAGGAACTGGCCCGCGTCTATCAGGTTCCCCCGCCGCTCATTGGCGATCTCACGCACGGCACCTTCACTAACACGGAGACGCTACTGCGATACTTCGCGCAAGCAACCTTAGCCTTCTGGGCGCGGCGGCTCGAATGCGAACTCTCACGGGCGGTGTTGACAGGGGTTGAACGCGAGCGGTTCGAGATCGACGTCGATCTCTCTGGGCTCTTGCGTGGCGACCCCGAGTCTCGTTGGAAGGCCCACAAGATCGCACTCGATGCTGGCGTTCTCTCGGCCGACAAGGTGCGGGAGGCCGAGGGCTGGAACCCGCGCGGCGGTGAAGAGTCAGCCGAGCCGCCTGCGTTGGCGTGATAATCGAGGCCCGCCGGATAATCCGGCGGGCCTCTTCGCTTCAAACCTTGTCGAGCCACTCATAGCCCGGCAATGGGTCGCCCCACTCGTCAAGCCAATTGGCTGGTACAGGTCGCTCGACCTCATGTTCGAGTGTGTCGAGCAGCTTAGCGAATTTGGATTGCTCAAGGTCGTTCATCGGTCATCCTCTTCATTCCTGACGAGCCAATTGGAGCGTGGCAGTAAGCGCTTGACTATTCTGTATTTTTGTCACCACACGGTGGCACACCGTGTCACACGAGCTTAGGCTGTAAGGTTCAGCGAGACCCAGTGAGCGCGATACGGCTTTGGTGGACTTTTTGGCAGATTTGAGGTCGCGAAATATAGTTAAGATATTGATTTTATTGAATAATTTTAATGTACATGGCGGAGAGACAGGGATTCGAACCCTGGGTGGACTCGCGCCCACAACGGTTTTCGAGACCGCCCCGTTCGACCACTCCGGCACCTCTCCGCACTCGGGGTCATCCGAGAGCGCGGAAACTAGCCATGGCACTCTCGGTCCGCAAGGGGGAACTCATGCGAATAATGCGGCAATTTGGGTGAGTTCTGCTTGACTTAAGGGGTTCATGCTTGGATATAGCGCGCTCCGCCCGGTTCAGCTGTTGGATCGGGTATTTTTCGTCCGCGCTGCGGGCGCGCAGTTCGAGGCCGGTTCTATCAGAGCCCAAAGTGTCCGATCGATCCGGGCCGCTGAAGGACGCGGGAGCAAAGAGGAACACGATATGTTCGCTGTCATCAAGACAGGCGGCAAACAGTACAAGGTCGCATCAGGCGACACGCTGATTGTCGAGAAGCTCGCTGCGGATGCGGGCGAAACGGTGCAGTTCAATGATGTGCTGATGATCGGTGGGGACGACCTCACGGTCGGGACGCCGATCATTGCAGGCGCCGGTGTGCAGGCCGAGGTGGTCGAGCAGGGGCGTGGCGCGAAAACGCTGAACCTGAAGCGTCGCCGCCGCAAACATTCCTCGCGCCGCCTCAAGGGGCATCGCCAATATCTGACGACCGTCAAGATCATGGATATCTTGGCAACGGGTGCAGACACATCGGGCGTGAAGGCCGCTCTCGGTGCGAGCACGGCGGTTGGAACAGTCGCTGAAGCTGCACCTGCCAAGGCTGCGAAACCTGCCGAGGCCGCGAAACCGGCGGCAGACGCCAAGGGCGCCGATGCAGCGTCCGAGGAAGCTCCTGCGCCGGATGCACCAGCCATTGAAGCATCGAAGCCAGGCAACCTGCTGGACGAAGCTCAAGGCGAGGCGGACGATCTGACCAAGATCTCGGGCGTCGGTCCGGGGCTGAACGAGAAGCTCAACACCAATGGTGTCTTCCACTTCTGGCAGATAGCCGAATGGGGCCCGGCCGAGATCGCTTTTATGGACGATCAGCTGAGCTTCAAGGGTCGCATCGACAGAGATAACTGGATCGCGCAGGCGAAAGACTTCGCTGCCGATGCCGCATCCGAGTAAGGAGACAGACGCATGGCACATAAAAAGGCAGGCGGTAGCTCCCGCAACGGCCGTGACAGCGCAGGGCGCCGTCTGGGTGTGAAGAAATTTGGCGGTGAGCTCGTCATTCCAGGCAACATCATCTGCCGCCAACGCGGGACCAAGTGGTGGCCGGGCGAGAATGTCGGCATGGGCAAGGATCATACGATCTTCGCGACCGGCGAGGGGCATGTGAAGTTCCACAAAGGTCTCAAGGGCCGCACATTCATCTCGGTGCTCCCGGCGGTCGAGGCCGCAGAGTGATCTGACCGGACACGCATATGCATTCCGAAAGGGCCGGTCGCAGCGACCGGCCCTTTCGCGTTTCAGGGAACAATCCGATGCCGACTGGCGTTGACATTGCGGGATTTGCGATCTTCGCGCTGGCTATGGTGAGCACACCGGGGCCTGCGAACATGATCCTGCTGACAGCGGGCGCGCGGTTCGGCCTGCGCCCGGCCTTACCTTTCGTCGGTGGGATCATTCTCGGCAAGCAACTGATCATCTGGCCGATCGGCCTCGGCCTGATGACCCTGGCGGCCTCGGTTCCCTTGCTCTTCACTGCAATGAAGTGGGGGTCTGCTGGCTACATCTTGTGGCTTGCCTGGCGGATCGCACGGGCGCGGATCGCGCCCGGAGCGATTGAAGATGCGCCGCCCGGCTTGGCGTCTGGCCTGATCGTCCATCCCCTGAACCCGAAGGCATGGGCGATGATCACAGCGGGCTTCACGAACTTCGTTGCGGCAGGCACGGATCCGCTCAGCGCAACCCTCGGAATTGCGGGCGTGTTCTTGGCGGTGCAGTGTTTGCTGCATCCGCTGTGGTGCTGGGGCGGCGAACGCCTAGCAACGCTGGTCGCTGGACGCCCGTCAGAACGTTGGATCATGATCGGGCTGGCCACCGCCACCGGGCTGAGTGTGCTCTACGTACTGATGAAGGATGGTGCCGCATGACCGTCCCCGACCTTAGAACGGAAAGACTGTTGCTTCGCGCGCCGCGCCACGGCGACATCGGCGCCATCACGCTCTACGCTGGGGATCACCGCGTCGCGGGCATGACCACGTCGATCCCGCACCCCTACAGCGATCAGTTGGCCGAGGCTTATGTCACGTCCATCCTCGAAGGCCGCCACCGCGAACAGGTCTGGGCGATCGACGCGACCCCGTCCGAGGGCGCGGAATTTGTCGGCCTGATCAGCCTCAAGCCAGAGATCGTTGAAATCGGATATTGGATCGGTCCGCCGTTCTGGTCCACCGGCTATGCGTCGGAAGCACTGGCGCGCATTCTCAAACACTTCACCGATGATCAGGGCCATGACCAGATCAAGGCCTCGGTCTTCTTCGACAACCCGGCCTCGCAGCAGGTTCTGCGCAAGGCAGGCTTCGTCGAGACGGGCAAAACGTGGCTCCATTCGGTCAGCCGCGACACCGAAGTGCCCGCGCTCACCTTCCGATACACCGCCAAAGCCGGTTGACGCGGGCCAGGACAGAAGCGAAGCACAAACGATGAAGTTCCTCGATCTCGCCAAGGTCTACATCCGGTCCGGCGCCGGCGGCCCCGGAAGCGTCAGCTTCCGGCGCGAGGCATTTATCGAGTATGGCGGCCCCGACGGCGGCGATGGCGGCAAGGGCGGTGATGTCTGGGCCGAGGCGGTCGACGGACTGAACACCCTGATCGACTTTCGCTACCAGCAGCATTTCCGTGCGAGAAGCGGCGAGCACGGCATGGGGCGCCAGCGCAGCGGCAAGGGCGGCGATGACGTCACCTTGCGTGTTCCGGTCGGGACCGAAATCCTGGATGAAGATCAGGAAACCCTGATCGCCGATCTGGAAACCCTCGGCGACCGCGTTCTGCTCGCCAAGGGCGGCAATGGCGGTTGGGGCAACCTGCACTTCAAGTCCTCGACCAATCAGGCGCCGCGCCATGCCAATCCCGGCCAACCCTGGGTCGAGCGCACGATCTGGCTGCGGCTCAAGCTGATCGCCGATGCAGGTCTCGTCGGCTTGCCGAACGCGGGCAAGTCGACTTTCCTTGCTGCGACTTCGAATGCGCGGCCCAAGATTGCCGACTATCCCTTCACGACCTTGCACCCCAATCTAGGCGTGGTCGGCATCGACGATCGCGAGATTGTCGTCGCCGACATTCCCGGGTTGATCGAGGGCGCCAGCGACGGGGCAGGGCTGGGAGATCGCTTCCTCGGCCACATCGAACGTTGTGCTGTGCTTGTGCACCTGATCGACGCCACCTCGAATGATATTCCCGGCGACTACCAGACGATCTGCGATGAGCTTGAAGCCTATGGGGGTGGTCTGGCGGACAAGCCGCGCATCATCGCGGTCAACAAGATCGACACGCTGGGCGAGGGCGGCGCCGACTTCGCCGAGATCCTGCGGGCCGAGGGCGTACCGGTCACGCATGCGATCTCTGGCGTCACCGGGCACGGCGTGCCGGAGCTGTTGTGCGCCGTGATGGCCGAGATCCTTGCCGCCCGCCAACGTGCGACCCAGACCGAACTGGACGACGCATGGGTGCCGTGATGACAGAAGCGCCGACTTCCTCGGATTGTCTCGCGACGGCAAGCCGCCTGGTCGTCAAGATCGGTTCTGCCTTGCTGGTCGATCCCGAAACGGGCGTGCTCCGGCGGGACTGGCTGGCTGCCCTTGCCGAGGATGTCGCGGACCTCAAGCGCGACGGCAGGCATGTCGTCATTGTCTCCTCGGGCGCGATTGCACTTGGGCGCCGGGTACTCGATTTCGGGCCGGGCGGGCTTTCTCTGGAACAGTCTCAAGCCGCGGCGGCAATCGGTCAGACCCGGCTCGTGCAGGCCTGGGAACAGGCGCTGTCTGCACACGGCATCATGGCCGCGCAGGTTCTGCTGACCCTGGAAGACACCGAACGCCGCCGCCGCTACCTCAATGGGCGCGCGACGCTGGCGGCTCTTCTGAACGTGGGCGCCGTTCCGGTTGTGAATGAAAACGACACGGTCGCCACCGACGAAATTCGCTATGGCGACAATGACCGGCTTGCGGCGCGCGTCGCCCTGATGGCGGATGCGGACACGCTGATCCTGCTCTCGGACATCGACGGGCTCTATACCGCGAACCCGCGTGAGGACACCTCGGCCCGCCATATCGCCGAAGTCGCCGAGATCACGCCCGAGATCGAGGCTATGGCAGGCGGCACCGGCACCTCCGGCGCGAAAGGCGGCATGAAGACCAAGCTTCAGGCGGCCCAGATCGCAATGCAGGGTGGCTGCGCGATGATCGTGACACGTGGAGAGACGTGGAATCCGCTCGCGGCACTCCGAAACGGAGCCCGCTCGACCCGCTTCCTGCCGCTGACCGAACCCAGCGCCGCGCGCAAGCGGTGGATCGCAGGCATGAAACCCAAGGGCCATGTTCACATCGATGCGGGCGCCGCAGATGCGCTTCATCATGGCAAGTCGCTGCTCGCGGCGGGCGTGCGCGGGGTCGAGGGCGACTTCCAGCGCGGCGATCCGGTCGAGATCCTCGGGCCGGACGGCGCAAAGATCGCGTCGGCGCTGACTGGCTATGGTGCAGACGATGCGCGTGCCATCGCGGGCGTGCGCTCGGAGCGGATCGGCGATATCCTTGGGTATCCGGTGCGGGCGGCCCTGGTGCATCGCGACGACATGGTGATCTGGGGCCCTGACACCCACAAGGACGGGAGGGACGGATGGACAAGCGCGTAGACGACGGTGCCGACATCGCTGCGATGATGGGCGAGATTGGGCAGCGCGCCCGTGCGGCGGCAGCAGAACTCGCATGCGCTGACTCCGATCGCAAGCACGCAGCTTTGATCGCCGCAGGCGATGCGATCATGGACCGCTGGACCGAGATTGCCGATGCCAACGCGCTCGACATGGAATTCGGGCGCGAAAAGGGCCTGTCCCCGGCCATGCTCGACCGGCTGCTCCTGACCGACGATCGCATCCGCGCGATGCAGGGCGGGTTGCTGACCGTTGCCGATCAGACCGACCCGGTGGGCGCTGTCATTGAAGACTGGGATATGCCGTCGGGCCTGCACATCCAGCGCGTTCGCACACCGCTCGGCGTGATCGGTGTGATCTATGAAAGCCGCCCGAACGTCACCGCCGATGCGGGCGGACTTTGTCTGAAGTCGGGCAATGCCGCGATCCTGCGCGGCGGCTCGGAAAGCTTCCATTCCTCAGGGGTGATCCACGCTTGCCTGCAGGATGGGCTGCGCGCGGCAAACCTCCCCGTCGATGCGATCCAGCGGGTGCCGACCCGCGACCGCGCCGCCGTCGCCGAGATGCTGCGCATGACGGACAGCATTGACGTGATCGTGCCGCGCGGCGGCAAGGGTCTGGTTGGTCTGGTGCAGGCCGAGGCCCGCGTGCCGGTCTTCGCGCACCTCGAAGGGATCTGCCATATCTACGTCGATGCCTCGGCCGATCCGGCCAAAGCGCTCGACGTCGTGCTGAACGCGAAGCCCCGCCGCACCGGCATCTGTGGCGCGGCGGAATGCCTGCTGATCGATCGCCCGGTTGCCGAAACGCTTGGCCGGGACATGATCGCTGCACTGACCGCGGCAGGGGTCCGCGTCCACGGCGATGATACCGTGCAGACACTTGGCGACGTGATCCCCGCGACCAACGAAGACTGGGGCCGCGAGTATCTCGACATGGACATCGCGGCCCGCGTGGTCGACGGCGTAGACGAGGCAATCGAGCACATCCGCACGCATGGGTCTTCTCACACCGAGGCCTGCCTTGCCGAAGACGATGCAGTCTGGGATCGCTTCTCGACCCGGCTCGACAGCGCCATTCTGATGCGCAATGCCTCGACACAATTCGCCGATGGCGGCGAGTTTGGCATGGGCGCAGAAATCGGCATCGCCACCGGCAAGATGCACGCACGTGGTCCGGTCGGTGCCGAGCAACTGACCAGCTTCAAGTACCTCGTCACGGGGAATGGAATCGTACGACCGTAGGCAAAAACCTGAAGCAGGCAGTATGGTCTCTTTCGCCGTTGGCATCTTGTTCGCATATGCGGGGGCGTGGCGGTTCCTGTTTCCCGGTCAATCAGGCTCGAAACCTTTGGGTTTTGACTTGGTCTTCGGGCTGTACCTGGCAATGAGGGGTGATCTGCATCTTCAGCGTAATCATATCCGGACCGAAGCGCAGTTCGAACGTGACGTCAGACGCTACATGGCGATTGCAATGTTAGTTTGTTTTGGAACGGGTGTCTTCGATACGGTCACCTAATGATCATCGGGTCGCCTCCGGTGCGCGCCAACATACTCTATTCGAACGCCATGGCCCGGACGTGAGAAAACGCATAACTCGCACCGGACCGCGGGATCTCTACTCCGCGTTGGTATCAAACGCATACCTATGCGGTATCAGAGTCATACGCTTGCGGTATCAAATCGGTGTGCCGTGAAAGTCAGCGCAGCGCGCTGCGGGCGCTCGAAACGTTGCGTGAAACTTTTTTATCGTACGGCCAAGAATCTGCCGTCGACCCGCGTCATACTGTTCGAATGCTGGACGAAACACAGGATCATCGGCTGGCCATGGACGCCGCCCAAGGGGACCGGGCCGCCTTCTCGCGGCTTGTCGAGCGGCACTATGACCGGATCCATGCGCTCGCCTGGCGCTTTGTCGGCGGCCCGCCCGAATGCGAGGACCTGGCGCAGGATGTGTGCGTGGCACTGGGGCGCAAGATCGGCTCGTATCGCGGGGATGCCCGGTTCACGACATGGCTCTATCAGGTCGTGTTGAACGCCGCGCGCGACCGGATGCGTCGCAACAAGACGAGGACGCAAGCTCATGAAGGGTTTGCAGAAATCGATGATCTAAGGCGCGGAGCGGAAGCCTCACGCAAGGAACGCGCCGTATGGTTGCGTCTCGCGATGCAACAGCTTTCCCCGGAACTGCGCGAGACATCGGTTCTGGTTCTGGACGAGGGGCTCAGCCACGCCGAAGCCGCCGAGATCCTGGGGATATCCGAGGGCACCGTGTCGTGGCGGCTTTCGGAAGTGCGCAAGAAACTGAAGGGGATCGCAGCAAAGGAGGGCTCACCGGTATGACCGACACTGACGACCTCAAGGCGTTGCTTGCAGATTTTCCACCGGAGCAGCCGCAGAGAATCACCAAGCAGCGGGCAGTCGAAGCCTCTCTCGCAGCATTCGAGGCGGCGAACGAAGAAAAATCTGCCAACTTCCAAGAAATAGTGACCCACGCGCGTCCCACCCACAGGCAATCAGGCCAAAATAGCTTGTGGAGATGGATAATGACACTCGAGCTTTTCTCGATGCGAAACTTGATGATGGGAACTGCATCTTTCGCAGCGCTCATCGTGGCGATTGGAGTATTTCAGGCATACGACCCGGATACGTTTGGTGATTTTGAAAGCGAGACGGTTGGTCTGACCCCAGTCCTGGACGAAGAGCTAACTGTTGAGCGGAGAAGCAAAGAGCTTTTGCCCTCTCGTCAGGAAGTATTGGGCGGCGCGGGACAACCTCGCGTTACTGCGAGCGCGCCCACTGACAATACCGATGCAGCGCTGGTGCTTCCGGCACCGCTCGCCGAGCTTGAGCAAAACCCTTTGATTGCTCCTGCAATGCCGCCTTTGGCGGATGGTGTCGCGGTCCAAGGATTTGCTTTGGCGCCCAAGGAAGCCGATCGGGGCATCGCCACTCAGAAGCGTTTCGACCGAGCGCGTGCTGGATTGGCAACGGGATGCACGGCAGGAACGGCAGCGTGTCAGCCAGGTGGCGGGGCAGCGCCACTGGTTGCTCCAACTCCGGATCGGATTCAGAAATCAGAGGCAAGTCAATCGCTTGCAGCTGATTCTGTAATTGTACAACCGCAGGAACAGGGCCGGGACCGCTTCGAAGACACCGAGCCGAACCAGATCAAGGTGACCGCCGAAGAGCCGGTTTCGACCTTCTCGATCGATGTCGATACGGCGTCCTATGCCTTCATGCGTGGTGCCCTCATGAACGGTGTTCTTCCTCCCAAGGATGCTGTTCGCATCGAGGAACTGATCAACTATTTCCCGTACGATTACGCTCCGCCGACGGCCGGGGAAGCGTCGTTCGCCAGCCATGTGACCGTCATGCCAACCCCATGGAATGACGACACGAAACTGCTGCATATCGGTATCAAAGGGTACGAGATCCCGCAGGCGGAGAAGCCACGCTCGAACCTCGTGTTCCTGCTGGACACCTCCGGCTCGATGAACCAGCCGAACAAGCTGCCCCTTCTGAAGAACGCGTTCCGGATGCTGGTGCAGTCACTTGAACCGGAGGATACCGTGTCCATCGTGACCTATGCCGGATCGGCGGGCACCGTGCTGAAACCGACCGAGGTCAGCGATCAGTCCGCAATTCTGGCAGCGCTGGACCGGTTGCATGCAGGCGGATCGACTGCGGGCGGTGAGGGCATTCGGCAAGCCTATCGACTTGCTGAACAGAGCTTCGATGCAGAGGGTGTCAACCGCGTGATCCTCGCGACCGACGGCGATTTCAATGTTGGCATCACCGACCCCGAGCAGCTCCAGGACTTTGTCGAGCGCAAGCGGGACAGCGGTGTGTTCCTCTCGGTTCTCGGCTTCGGGCGCGGCAACTACAACGACCAACTCATGCAGGTGCTCGCCCAGAACGGCAATGGTGTTGCGGCGTACATCGATACCTTGAGCGAAGCCCGAAAGGTGCTGGTCGAAGAGGCAGGCTCAACCCTGTTCCCGATTGCCAAGGATGTGAAGATCCAGATCGAGTTCAATCCGGCAACCATCTCAGAATACAGACTTATCGGGTACGAGACACGGCTCTTGAACCGCGAGGATTTCAACAACGACCGCGTGGATGCGGGCGAGATCGGATCCGGTCATACGGTGACGGCACTGTATGAAATCGCACCAGTCGGGTCTGACGGAGCGCGCGTTGATCCGCTGCGCTACCAATCGCAAGCATCCGCCGATGGTCCGGTGAACGAGTTTGCCTTCCTGAAGATGCGGTACAAAGCACCTGACGGTGACACGAGCAAGTTGATCGAACGTTCTATCACCGGCAGTGACGAAGTGGTACCGGATGCCGAGGCGCGCTTTGCAGCAGCGGTCGCAGCCTTCGGACAGCTTCTGAAGGGCGGGCGCTATACAGGCGACTTCAGCTATGCCGACGTGATCGAGCTGGCGAACGGCGCCAAGGGCAGCGACGCCTTCGGCTACCGGGCAGAGTTCGTGACCCTCGTTCGGCTTGCGGAAACCGCTGCGGCTCTGCCCGCGCAGCGCCAGTAAAGCCATCACCTCTTGACGGACGGACAGGCGGGCCGCATGACGGCCCGTCATTTTTCGTTGGAGCACGCGGTGGCACGGCTTTTGGGGATCGATACGGGCGGCACGTACACGGACGCGGTCGTGCTGGACGAGGATGCCGTTGGCACGGGGATCCTGGCAAAAGCCAAGGCGCTTACGACGAAACAAGATCTGTCGATCGGGATCAGCGGTGCTGTCGATGCCGTACTTGCCGAGGGGATTGCTCCCGGTGATATCGCACTGGTCTCTATCTCCACGACGCTGGCAACGAACGCCCTGGTCGAAGGACACGGAGGGCGCGTTTGTCTCATTCTGATCGGTTTTGACGACGCGGCGTTGGACCGGGGTGGGCTGAGCGATGCAATCGGCTCTGATCCGGTCTATTTCGTAGCGGGCGGCCATACGGCCACGGGTGACCGGCAAGCGCCGCTGGACCGTGAAGCAGTGTTGACGGCACTGCGTGAGACCTCCGGCACGGTGCAGGGTTACGCCGTGGTTGCGCATTTCGGCACTCGCGATCCGGTCGACGAGACGACTGTGCGTGACATCATCCTTGAACAGACCAATGTTCCGGTGACCTGCGGGCATGAACTTGCCTCGGCGCTCGGAGGGCCGAAGCGGGCCGTGACTGCAGTGCTGAACGCCCGGCTGATTGGCATGATTTCCGACCTGATCGCGGCCGTGCGGCAGATCACTTTAACGCACGGCATAACCGCGCCGGTCATGATCGTGCGTGGTGACGGTTCACTGGTGTCCGCAGAGTTCGCCCGCGCCAGACCTATCGAGACGATACTCTCGGGCCCTGCGGCGAGCCTTGTCGGCGCGGCCTATCTGACGGACTCCAAGGACGCCGTGGTCTCGGATATCGGTGGTACCACGACGGATATCGCAATCCTGCGCGACGGACGCCCGTCGCTCAGTCCCGGTGGGGCACAGGTCGGCCAGCACCAGACCATGGTCGAGGCCGTCGATATGGTCACGCATGGTCTGGGGGGCGACAGCGAGGTGCGGGTCGATGATACGTATCGCGCAGAAGGCGTGTTGCTGGGGCCGCAGCGGGCAATCCCGATCAGCCTGCTGGCACTGCAGTTTCCCGGAGTGATCGGTGTCTTACGGGAACAGCTCTCGCGAGTTCTTTCAAGCACCACCGACGCGCGCTTTCTCATCCGCAATCCGGCCGTCCGACCTTCGGATCTCAAAGACGGCGAGCAAAAAGTCTACGAAGCTGTTCCAGAGACACCGGTCCCAGTCTCGCAAGTCATTCGGACACGAATGCAGGCGAGTGCGGTGCAGCGCCTTGTCCGGCGCGGTCTGTTGCGGGTCAGTGCGTTCACGCCCTCGGATGCTGCGCATGTTCTCGGCACATTGGATGCCTGGAATCGCGAGGCGGCAGACCTCGCAGCACGCCTGATGGCACGGCAGAGCACAGCGCGAGGACAGGCCGTCGCGGCGTCGCCGACTGCGTTCGCCGAGATGGTGCGTGCCAGCCTGATCCGACGATCAGCCGAGGTGTTGTTCGATGCCGCGGTTTCCAGCGACGGCGTGGAACAGTCCGATCCCAGCATGACGGCGTTGGCGAAGGCATCTTTTGCCGGACATTCCGGCGCAGCGCGCATTTCTCTGGGGCTTGCGTTGCCGCTTGTTGGCCTCGGTGCGTCCGCATCAGCGTACTACCCGGACATTGCAGCGATGCTCGGGACGAAATCGGTCGTGCCTGAAGATGCCGACGTCGCGAACGCTGTCGGTGCGGTTGTCGGGCGGGTCCGCCTCGTCCGGGAAGTGACCGTCACTCAACCGTCTGACGGGCGTTTCCAAATCCACCTCGCCGAAGCGCCAGAAAGCGCCGCGACTGTCTCCGAAGCACGGGAGCGCGCAATGACCTCGCTCCGCGCCGTGATCGTCGAACAGGCCCGGCGCGCGGGCGCTACTGAAATCGAGGTCGACGTCGATTGGATCGAAACAACCGCAGAAATCGAGGGTCAGATCCGCTTCATCGAAGGACAGGCCGTCGCAACCGCGATAGGACGTCCGCGCCTCGCCGGATGATCTAGCCGAACAGTTCCCGGCAAAGCTCCAGCGCTTCCACCAGTTTGTCGACTTCTTCCCGGGTGTTGTAGAGCCCGAATGACGCGCGACAGGTCGCGTTCACGCCCAGATGCGTCATCAACGGTTGCGCACAGTGGTGCCCAGCCCGCACGGCGACGCCTTTGCGGTCGACGATGGTCGAGATATCATGCGGATGCGCGCCGCCCTCGACGTTGAAAGCGAAGATCGCGCCCTTGGTCTCGGACTTCCCGTACACGGTCAGCCAGTTCAGCCCGTCCAGACGCTCGCGTGTGTAGTCACGCAGCATCTGCTCATGGGCAGCGATGTTATCCATCCCCAGGCCCTGAACATAGTCGATCGCGGCACCCAGGCCGATCATCTGGACAATGTTCGGCGTACCGGCTTCGAACATCATCGGCGGATCGTTGTACGTGATTTCGTCTTTCTCGACCGTGCGGATCATATCCCCGCCGCCCTTGAACGGGATCATCTCGGCCTGTCGTTCCGCCCGCGCATAAAGCGCGCCCGAGCCGCTTGGACCATAAAGCTTGTGTCCCGTGATCACGTAGAAGTCGCAGCCGATCTCTGCCACGTTGACGGGCATGTGCACGGCACTCTGACACCCATCGATGACTGTCACGACACCGCGTTCGCGAGCAGCGGCGCAGATGGTCGCGACGTCGACCACGGTTCCCAGCACGTTCGACATATGCGTGAGCGCGATGATCTTCGTTTTCGGCCCAATGGCGTCGATCACGGCCTGCGGATCAAGATCGCCATTAACGTCGACGTCGATCCACTTCAGGACGGCTCCGTGGCGTTCGCGCAGGAAGTGCCAGGGCACGATGTTGGCATGATGCTCCATCACCGAAAGGATGATCTCGTCACCGGGCTCGATCCGCGGCATCGCCCATCCGTAGGAGACGATGTTCATCGCCTCGGTTCCGTTCGAGACGAAGATGATTTCGTCTTCGCTCGCTGCCCCAAGAAACCCGGCGATCTTGGCGCGAACGCTTTCATAGGCTTCGGTCGCATGGTTCGACAGATAGTGAAGCCCACGGTGCACGTTGGCATAGCCGTTCTCGTAGACGTCCGAGACGGTATCGATCACCGCCCGCGGTTTCTGCGCGCTGGCTCCGTTGTCGAGATACACCAGATCTGTCCCGTTCACTTGCCGTGACAGAATGGGGAAGTCCTTTCGGACGGTTTCGACGTCGTACATCGTCAACCTCCTGGTATCGGCGGATGCATCAGGCACCGCCGAGACCCGCAAAGATCAGCATGACACAGGCCGGGATCGCGATGATGACACCGGCGACCATCCAGATGCTGCGGAAGCCGTGAACCTCGGCCACAGCACTGGAGAACAGCCACAAGCTGGCCGCGCCCACCACAAACAGGAGTGTGATATTGCCGCCCTCGAAGGTGATCGCGGTCTGCTCGGTGACGGTATCCTCGATGACAGGGCGCGGCATCGCGATGACCATCAAGGGTGCAAGCAGGGTGGAGACGAGCCCGAACCACGCGGTAGCAAGCTGTGCCTCGGCCAGAGCTCCGCCGCCACCGGCAGCCCGACCGACCCAGAAGATCAGTCCGGACATGATGAAGAACACCATGACCTGGCCGACGATACCGGAAAGATGCGTCGCAAGGATACCGCCGCCATTGCGCGGGGCGTCGATCATCAGGGTCCCGACCGCAGCTCCTAGCACGTATCCGAGCGCGAGCATAAGCATGGCCTCGCGGAAGCCAAAGCCTCCATCCAGGAGTTGGCGCACCGACGCGCGCGGCGCAAGAAAACCCTGCACCAGCCAGGTCACGAAAGTTCGGATCACTGTGTCAGAGCCTCGCTGCGAAAACCACTGTTCCGATGGCTAACATGAAGGCGAGGATGGAAAATGCAATAAATACGGGGGAGGTACGTTTTGACCCATGTGCTTCCGCGACCCCGGCCGAGAGGAACCAGACGAAGGCAACCGGACCCAGAATAAGCGGCGTGATCACGAACACGTCTTCCCGAAAGACCGGGAACGTCGTTGAGAGCCGACCCAGTCCCGACCCGATCAGTGCGCCCAGAACGCCGACCGGTGCAGCGACCAATGATGCCCAGAACACCGCTGTCCGGGTTTCCCGCCATGTCGCGGTGCTGCCCAGTCCGCGCCCGGCGAAGCAGACAAGGCCCGAGAAGACGTAGAGGGATGCCGTCCGCAAGACGAAGACGAGTATCAGCCACAATCCGATCTCGAGAGGTAGAAACGCCTGCGTCGCGCCTGACGGTGCGACCACAAGCGAAAGCGTCCGCGCCAGGAAGAAGATCACGTCCGAAAGCAGAACGAAGAAGAGCAGCCGGGCTTCCGACGGACGTTCGTCCAACAGCGCCCGCGTGCTCGCGCGCATGTTTTTCCAGGCTTCGAAAACGCGGTGCGACAGGGGTATGCCGCTGTCTCTTTCGGATACTTGATCCAGCCTGCGCGCGCGCGCCGAGTGCTTGTCGAGCAGCGCGGCCGCCGATTCGACTGTTTGCTCTGCATTCACGCCGTCGCCTCCCAAAGCCTGGCGACTCAAGGGATAATGAGATGTTAACGAAAAGCAACCTTTTGGCGATCATACCACTACCAAAACACCGTAGACGACGTACGCCAAGAACGCGGGCGAGCAGACGACCGCGAAGACGAGCCATGATCGTGTGAACTGAAACGCTCCTGCGAAGGTCTGGGCGACCGACCAAAGGATGAAGATGAAGGCAACGCTGTCGAGCAGCACGAAACCAAGACCAGCTGCTTCGGGCATCAGAGACTTGAGCAGCGCCACCAGTGTCAGTACCGGGGCCGCTATGAAACAGCTCCAAAACAGGGCTGCACGGCCTTCGTACCAGCTTCCAGCGCCCCGGAAGAGCCGGGCAATCAAAGTTCCAATGGCAGCGAAGATGTAGAGGCCGAGCGGCACGAAAAACAGCGTCGAGACCACGTGTCCGGTGAACACCTCGACGCGGTTGTCGGCAAAGGCATCGTTGCCGAAGACCGACATGCTCTGCCTGATCAGAAGCAGGACCGAGACGAACATCGCAATCGCGAGCAGCGTCGCCTCGGACGGGCGCGCCGCCAGAACGGTCTCAATCGACTGGCGTGGATTTACGAAGAAGCGTGTGGCGGGGGGCCAAAAGACGCCCCGCCCCGAGGGGAAAGACCAGAAAAAACGAGAGGGGGGGCAAACCCGAAAAAGGAGAAGGGGGAGGGGGGAGATGA
>ERZ1740062.618-NODE-618-length-17664-cov-4.361179_pt1 | contig 17664 bp, 14 predicted proteins | sample MGYA00581741_ERZ1740062 | MGnify/ENA primary metagenome ERZ1740062 (study PRJEB43018, sample SAMN04849747) | marine metagenome | isolation source: floating plastic debris | place: Pacific Ocean | collected 2008-09-01 | study: EMG produced TPA metagenomics assembly...
GTTAGGAGTTAGGAGTTAGGAGTTAGGAGTTAGGAGTTAGGAGTTAGGAGTTAGATATTAGGAGTTAGAAGTTAGGAGTTAGGAGTTAGGAGTTAGGAATTGTAATTTTCGACTTTTATATTTTTAAAGAAAAAAATTTAGTAAAAAGTCCCGCTTCGCGTAGGGCTTGAAAGCTCGGTAAATGTCCTCATAGAGGAGTCGCGCCAGTTGCCTACATCATAATCTGTGATTTGATGTAGGTGCGTCACCAGTTATCATTGCGAATACTTCCGTCTGGCATAATAGTATTGCAGAAAAAAGCTTGTTTGAGGCTAGTACAGTAGGTTGGAAATTTGGCAACCATTGCCAACGATAGAAACCCTTATCCTATAATACTTATTACTTCTTATTTCTTACTAGCCAATCAATTTCCGCCAAGTGAGATTCCCCACAATTCCATCAGCATCTAAGCCATTTGCTCGTTGAAATTGCTTAATTGCAGTTTCTGTTAAAGAACCATATATACCATCTGGTTCGGCACCTACACGGTATTGTAAATACTTCATCACTATACCGGAAGCATGGTTTTTTCTAATTATTGGTTTTGCTAGAATTTGATTAATTGCACTCCATGTAGTTTCGCCAGCAATTCCAGTTTGCTGAATATCAACTATTTCCTGAAATTTTTTGAGTGCAGATACAGTCGCAGGACCGATTATATCATCTTCATCTAAAGGTTTAGCGCTAGAATCTGTAATTCTGAGACGATTTAATGCTTTTTGTAATCTTAATTTAGATATATCAGGATTTAATGTTTCATCGGGTACGGAGATAACGGGAGTAGAAGGTAATTTACCCGTTAATCCCTTAACAATAGCATTTGCCATTGTTTCCGAGTTAAACAATTTCATATCTTTAGCTGAATCTATAAAGCAACATTCGATTAAAATAGCGGGCATATTAGTATTCTTTAAAACAAATAAATGGGAGCCATTTTTAACGCCACGATTAAAAAATCCCATTTTTAGAATTTCATCTAATACTGATTTAGCAATCTTTTTACCTGTATTACCGATTGCAAATACTTCTGTGCCGTTTGCAAAACCGTTAAAAGCATTAAAATGTATCGAAACAAAAACATCAACATTACTACGATTTGCTCTCGCGATTCTTTGGCGTAAAGAATTAACTACACTGCTCGATTTTGTTGGTTTACAATCTATAACTTGATGCCCCAAGTCTTTTAATTTACCCATAACTCTTTTCCCGACATCCAAAGTTAAATTGTCTTCATATTTAATTCCATTTGCTCCGGTATCGGGAGGAGAATTATGTCCAATATCAATACCAAATCTCATATAATTACCTTTAATATTAAACATTCCTTTTAAACAATAAATATAGAGATACGTCAAGATATTTTAATTACAAAATACGGTTTTTTATCTAATTATCTATAATCATTGTATTCTCTGTATATTTTATGATTTTTATTAAATATTTTTTTCCAATCAAATATAAGTATTAATTCTCTGAAAATACTAAATTATCGGTAATATAGTTATTTACGATACGTCCAAATGATAATTATGTAGTCTATTTTTTTTGAAACAGATTTATTCTATACCTGAAATTTCAATAAAGTATTAAAGCCCGATTTAAGTAACCGGGCTGAAGCATGGATAAATATTGAATTAATTTGTATCGATTACACTGGTAATTTCTCTAAAACTAATCTTAAAAACGCAAACGAGGTAATCTAGGAACGTTCTTAATTACATCACGAACTGGTTTTGGAACAACTTTACGGAGTGGATTGGGAATACCTAAATCTTCGAGGAGATTAATCATTTCACCTGCTTTAGCCGCAGTACGAGCAAAGCCGTTATATCCGGAGTAAGCAACATCAAAAATACAACCTTCCATTAAATCCGGTGCTACATTTTGTTGGCGGCAAGTTGCTTGTGCTGATTGTAATTCTGATGTTGATAATCTACCTAAAGTCAAATATTCCGAAGGAAAGCTGTGATTTGTAAATGTATTTGTAGATTGATTCGGTGCATAATCAAACAGCGATTCTTCTTGACTAATACGCCAGCTATCACCAAAGTCTTTATTCAATTTCTTTAAATAAGCATTCATGCCTCTGTTAAGCGGTAATCTAACAGGAGAAAAGCTATTTACAAGATTTTTTACATCTCCATAAGTCGATTTTGATGGTAATTTCTTTCCATTACGGAAGCGTAAGTCATCTTTTGGATTTCCGTTAGCATTACCCAACAAGCCGATGAATTGATTTGCTGGAGAATTGGATACAAAAACAGATATATCCATGTATTTAAACTTTCCGCGCTGGTATATCCTAACCGCTACTTTCTCACCTGTTGACCACTCTACGACGTAATTATCACCGTTTTTGTAAATCTTGCCGTCATTAGATAAAGATAGAAATTTACCTTCGACTACCGCTGGTTTACCGTTGATTCGTAAGGGAGTGGTAGTATCTGAGTCGGGAAAATCTTGAACGTAAAAACCAACAAGATTGTCTGCAAGTTTCATGGCTACCGCGCTATTCAGCGAGACAGATGTGTTAAGCGGCACTTGACGTACCTGTACTTCAAATTTACAGTTTTTAGATTTAACAAGAATAAATTCTCCCACTGTCTGGAAACTATATCGATGTCCGTCGAAGGTCTTTATATGAGGATCGCCGTAACTTTTCCCTTCTGTATTCGGTGCATTTGTTACTTGACAACTTTCTTGAGCGTGACTGCTGCTAAATGTCGGAAATATTAGCAAAATCGTAATAAAGCTAATAATTAAAATGCTTACAAAACGCGATATAGGTCGTATTCTCATTAAACTCTGAACCGTAATATATTACTTCTTACCCGTTTTAACTTCTTATAAAGAGTCAAACAATGTCTAGGGAATATTGATACATTTTTATCTATATCCACCGTAAAATGTAAGTGTATTTACTTGTGCAAGACAGTAAATATTTTTGTCTTTGAGCAGTTATTAAGCGACGTTCTCCCTCGTCTCTAACTTCGCTAAAGTGATAGAATGAAGCATTTTGTGGTTTTGGGACATGAAGCGCATCGTCTTGATTGCAGGGTTTGAATCTTTCAATGCTGGTTTGTACCGCAAAGCAGCGGATATAGCTGTATCTCGTTGTTCGGATTTAGATATTCGGGTATTTAGCGACAGAGATATCAACAGCAAGCGCACTGAGGTGGAAACTGCACTTCAAGATGCTGACGTATTTTTTGGTAGCTTGCTATTCGACTATGACCAAGTTGTATGGTTGAAAGAACGAGTAAACCAAATTCCTATTCGCTTGGTGTTTGAGTCAGCTTTGGAGTTAATGAGTTGTAACAAAATTGGTGATTTTGCAATTGGCGATAAACCCAAGGGAATGCCCAAACCTGTAAAATTTATTTTGGATAAATTCAGCAATGGAAGGGAAGAGGATAAACTTGCTGGTTATATTAGTTTCTTAAAAATTGGTCCCAAACTATTAAAATTTGTTCCAGTACAGAAAGTACAAGATTTACGCAACAGGTTAATTATTTACGGTTACTGGAATGCTGGCGGTACCGAAAACGTCGCTTCATTATTTTGGACGCTAGCAGAAAAATATTTAGATTTAAAAGTTGGTGATATTCCCCCACCTTTAGAAACGCCGAATATGGGATTGCTTCATCCCGATTATGACGGTTATTTTGAATCGCCAAAAGAATATTTGGAATGGTATCAAAATTGTAGAGACGTTATATATAACGTCTCTACATTACCTGTAATCGGAATTCTCTTATATAGAAAACACGTCATCACCAAACAACCATATATTCCTCAATTAATTAAACACTTTGAAGAAGCTGGTTTAATACCCTTACCCATCTTCATCAATGGTGTAGAAGGACACGTCGCCGTACGTGACTGGATGACAACTGAATATGAAATTCAACAACGGCAACAAGGTAATAAGGCAACTGTTTCTCTTTCCCCAGAAGCAGCGAAAGTTGATACAATTATTTCTACCATTGGATTTCCCCTTGTCGGAGGACCTGCGGGTTCTATGGAAGCGGGTAGACAAGTTGATATTGCTAAAGGTATTCTCGCTGCAAAAAATGTACCTTATATAGTCGCCGCTCCTTTGTTAATTCAAGATATTCATTCTTGGACTCGTCAAGGTATTGGTGGATTACAAAGTGTTGTTTTATATGCTCTACCGGAATTAGATGGAGCCATTGACACAGTTGCCCTCGGCGGTTTAGTAGGAGAAGATATTTATTTAGTTCCAGAAAGAGTACAGCGGTTAATTGGTAGAGTCAAAAGTTGGGTAAATCTCCGACAAAAACCTGCCTCTGAACGAAAAATTGCTGTTATTCTCTACGGTTTTCCACCAGGATATGGTGCGACGGGTACGGCTGCTTTATTAAATGTACCGCGCAGTTTGTTGAAATTCCTTCATGGTTTGAAGGAACAAGGTTACAACGTTGGGGAATTACCAGAAGATGGGGAAGAATTGATTCGTTTAGTCAAAGAAGCAGACGAATCCTACCCCGAAAATAATGTAGAGACGTTAAATTTAACGTCTCAAAATTCGGTAAATCTGAAAAATTTAACGTCTCAAAATACAGTAAATGCCAGAACTTTAGAAAAATGGTTGGGATATTTACAAACCACTCGCGTTGAAAAGCAGTGGAAATCGCTGACAAGTTCTGGTATCAAAACCTATGGCGACGAGCTTCAAATTGGCGGCATTCAATTTGGTAATGTTTGGATAGGCGTTCAACCACCGTTAGGGATTCAAGGCGATCCAATGCGGTTGATGTTTGAAAGAGATTTAACGCCGCATCCCCAATATGCCGCTTATTACAAGTGGCTACAAAATGATTTTGCTGCCGATGCATTAGTTCATTTTGGAATGCACGGCACTGTCGAATGGCTTCCCGGTTCGCCGTTGGGTAATACTGGTTATTCTTGGTCGGATATTTTACTGGGAGATTTGCCCAATCTATATATATACGCCGCAAATAATCCTTCGGAATCAATTTTGGCGAAGCGTCGCGGTTATGGACTGTTGATTTCTCATAATGTACCGCCTTACGGACGTGCTGGTTTGTATAAAGAGTTGATGGCGCTGCGGGATTTAATTGCAGAATATCGGGAAGATCCGCAAAAGAATTATGCACTCAAGGAAGGGATTTGCAAAAAGATTATTGATAGTGGTTTAGATGCCGATTGTCCCTTCTCCGAAGCAAAGAAGCTGGGAATTGAGTTTACTCCCGAGAATGTGCGGATGTTTAGCGATCGCGCTTTTAACGATTATCTAGTAATTTTGTACGAGTATTTACAAGTTTTAGAAAATCGCTTGTTTTCTTCTGGGTTACATATTTTGGGAGAAGCACCGAATCAGGAGGAGATGAATTCTTATTTAGAAGCTTATTTTGCAGAGGAAGAAACAAATCAAGAAGACGAAGAGAGAATTAGAAATTTATTAGCGCAAAGTACGGATGAGTTGAGCAATTTGTTGCGGGGTTTGAATGGCGAGTATATTCCACCTGCGCCGGGGGGAGATTTGTTGCGGGATGGTGCTGGGGTGTTACCTACGGGAAGGAATATTCATGCTTTAGATCCCTACAGAATGCCTTCTCCTGCTGCTTATGAGAGAGGAAAGGAAGTTGCTAAAAAGATTATTCAGCAGCATTTGCAAGAAAATGGCAGTTATCCGGAGACTGTAGCCGTAATGTTATGGGGTTTAGATGCAATTAAGACTAAGGGTGAATCTTTGGGTATTTTGTTGGAATTAGTGGGTGCCAAACCCGTTAAGGAAGGTACTGGTAGAATTGTTCGTTATGAATTAAAACCTTTGGCAGAAGTGGGGCATCCCCGGATTGACGTTTTGGGTAATCTTTCGGGGATTTTCCGCGATAGTTTTGTGAATATAATTGAGTTGTTGGACGATTTATTTCAACGTGCTGCTGACTTAGATGAACCTTTAGATCGAAATTTCATTCGCAAGCACGCTTTGGAATTGAAAGAAAAAGGTGTTGAGAATACTTCTGCAAGATTATTTTCCAATCCTGCCGGTGATTTTGGTTCCTTAGTCAACGATACAGTCGTTGATGGTAATTGGGAATCTAGCGACGAATTAGCGAATACTTGGCAAAGTCGTAATGTCTTTAGTTATGGCAGAGAAGATAAAGGGCAAGCACGCCCGGAAGTGTTAAATCAACTTCTAGGAAGCACCAGTCGAATTGTCCAAGAAATTGACTCCGTCGAATACGGTTTAACTGATATTCAAGAATATTATGGCAATACTGGTGGTTTAAAAAAAGCTGCGGAAAAACAAGGTGGGAAGAAAGTAACTGCCAGTTTTGTGGAAAGTTTTTCTAAAGATACTACCCCCCGCGATTTAGATGATTTATTGCGGATGGAGTATCGCACTAAATTGCTAAACCCCAAATGGGCAGAAGCAATGGTAAATCAAGGTAGTGGTGGTGCCTTTGAAGTATCGCAACGCATGACAGCCTTGATAGGTTGGGGCGGTACTGCTGATTTTACTGATGATTGGGTATACGAACAAGCAGCAGATACTTATGCTTTAGATGCCGAAATGGCAGAAAAATTGAGAAAAGCAAATCCTGAAGCTTTTAAAAATATAGTCGGAAGAATGTTAGAAGCCCACGGAAGAGGTTTTTGGGATGTTAGTGATGAGAAATTGCAGAAATTACGGGAATTGTATGAATTGACTGATGAACAATTGGAAGGTGTGACGGTTTGATAAATTAATTTATTCTAGGGGACGCAAAAGGGGTGTAGATTTTCTTCCCCCCTTATTGCCGTTGTGTGACGCTTCAAGAAATGTTGTATGTGGTTACAAAATTTGTAGCGTCACGCACCAACATTCTTTGACGAGAGATTTTTGATTGCAGCTAATATATCCTCATGAATATCTGAATCATCAATATTTTGCCAATTAATATTTTCAAAGTTTTCTTCCATAAAGAATTACCGAAATTTTATTTATAATCCATTTATGGTTCTAATATGGCTTTACTTTTCGCAGTTAAGCAAGATAAAAACAACTTATAACGGGCAATCAGAAATAACAGCCAATAAATAAAGCGATGCAATTTCTGATTCCCCATTATTTATCTATAATTACGATTAACTACTTGCTAGCATTGGTTGTTGCACGGGTTCTTGCTCTACAGATTCCTGCAATAAATTGTTGTAGAGTTCGCTTAATTGTATTGCAACTCCATCCCAACTAAACTTATTTTCAACCCGTTTTCTCGCTGCTTGACCTAATTCTTTACGCCACTCAGCATCCATTAAAATCCTGTCAATCGCATTCGCAAAAGCAGGAGCATCTTGCGGTGGTGCTAACAAACCAGTTTCTTCATTCACAACTGTAAACTGGAGTCCACCCACATCACTGGCAACTACTGGTGTAAAGCTCGCCATTGCTTCTATCGCTACCAGTCCAAAAGGTTCGTAATGACTCGGCACAACGCAAACGTCTGCTGCTGCATAATAAGATGGTAAATCTTCTTGACTAACACGACCGGGGAATTCTGTCATCTGACTCATTCCCAATTCTGCAACGATTTTCTCAATGCGATCGCGTTCCTTACCGTCGCTATGCCCTGGGCGACTCCCGCCACAAATAATAAATTTAAAGTCTTCCGTACCGAATAACTAAGATAGTCCTACAGCACGTACTAAGGTTTCAATACCTTTGCGTGGATCGAAGCGTCCCACGTACATTACAAGTTTAGTTTCGGGATTAATCCCCAGTTCGGCTCTAGCACTTTTTCGGTCAACTCTACCAAAGCGTTCAATATCAGTACCGCATGGAACTATATCAATATTTCCTTTTGTCGAAACAAGAGTGCGCATATGTTCTTGTTCTTGCGGTGAAGTGGCAACAATTCTTTGTGCCGTTTCTAATACTTGTTTTTCTATTGCTAAGCGGGTACTGGCAATTAAAGGAACAGTTTTTACTGTGTTGTACTTTACTGCTCCTAAAGAATGATAGGTATGTACTAACTGACTTCCTTGTTTTTGTCTTAACTGCATACCAACCCAACTAGAAAGCCAATAATTGGTATGAATCAAAGGATATGTAATTCCGTTTTCTTCTTGAAATTTGAGAAAGTTATCTACAAATTCTGGTAAATGCCCAAAAATGTTGTCTCTAGGCACAAAATCAACATTACCAGCCTTCAACCGAATTGTGCGGCAATTAGGAGAATGCCAAACAATATCTTCCTGCTCCACGTTTACTTTGCGGGTAAACATATCAACTTGCCATCCAAGTTCAGCTAATGCTTCCCCTACATGACGAACGTAAACATTCTGCCCTCCAGCTTCTTCCTTACCTATTTCAATCGCTGGGTCGCCGTGGACGGAAATCAAGGCGATGCGTTGTTCTGTTGCAAGGTTCATAGTTTGTTGGTTATTTATGTAATTGTCGTTAGGTTACTGCGCTCATTAGCGTCAATCCCTAAGAGCAAAATCTTCGCAAATGTTTATGTAATTTTTATTTTAATTTAAAATGTGACATATTTGTACATATCTGCGACTAGTTTTACTCTCATAGCTTAAGTAATAGTATTGATGTATGTGATGCTATAAACGCTATATGTTTGTTTGAGTTTACCCGCCACAGGCCTCTTTATTAGTCATAATTATTGCGTTTTTTACTGTGTTAAAAGTGCCAAAAAATACTTAAATAATACAAACGCATTATATTAATAAATCCATTAAAGTTCTTTTTTATGCCTGCATAACAGTTGTTTTACATAGAAAAAACATCATTTAAAATAGTAATTTCCTTTTTATTTATCTGCAAAATCATTAATTTTATTCCAAAAAAATTGTAATTTAATATACATAGTACTAAATGTAAATCAAGATTGTATGTTGCGATACTTTTTGCTCAAAATTTTCAGCAAAGTATTTCAGTAGACAAAAGTAATATTTAGTACTTTTTTTTTAAATTAAAATATGTATAGCATAGGATTTTTCAATAGTTCACACTCTGATTTATTGTTCAGAGCTATGATAAATGCTGCTATTTTTCACGATAAATCATCGCTTAATCCAATGTAGGTAAAAAAGCCACGCTGCCTGCGTAGCCACACCCTTATTGTCAGGTAAAATGTTTTTTTAAAATTGGGATGCTCCCGATTCTAAGAGCTAGTACTACACCAAGACAACGAAGGAAGGGTGAAGAGCAATGCTCTACTACTTACTACTCACTAACCTCACTCGGCAATGTTGGTGTGGTGAAGTACTAGATAGAAGCAGATTATTTTGTTGGCAACTAAGATTTATTTGCTACGTAGTGGATTGCTATTTTTTTCTATCTAAACCCTAAAACTGTAGGATAAAGTAACTTCCTAAATAAAAAACCTTGTTGCGACTGTAGGAAGAAAACATCAAAAATTTTGTATATTTGTTGGCGGTAAACAAAATACATCTAGTACACTACGGCGTAAATGGGGCTAATATTTAACATAGACAAAAAGCTCATAGTATAAGTCTTTTTACTTTTTACTTCCGCGCAGCACTACTAAGTCAATACTTTATAAGCATTGCAAACGCCTCTTATCGTAAAGCATTTGTAAGTATATTTAAGTCTACCACCACAATATAATCCCGGGTAAAGCGATTATAAATGCTTGATACAAAGATGAAAGATCATTCCACACTGATAAAACAAGCAGGGAAATCATGCATACACCACGACAATATAGAGTAGGCTAAAAATAAACCGCCGCTAAGACTTGTCGTCGAAAATTGAAGTAGCGTTTGTAATTAAAAATTAAAAATCAAAAAAAATGATTTTTAATTTTTAATCATCTTTGTCAATAAATTAGTTGGTAGGCTGTGCAGCTAGCTTTTGTTTTAGCTTTTCTAACTCCGCAGCCCAACGAGGATCTGGACGAACCCCATCTGACGAGGAATCGCCACTACTGCTACTGTCTTTTGAGTTGCTACCACGACGAGATTTTTTCTTGCTCTTGCTAGAACCAGTACTAATAGGGCTAGAAGGTGTTGAGGCTGATGGTTTAGAAGTTTGCTGCTCTTCCCCTTCCTCACTACTTTTGGTGCGAGGCAATGCTTTCTCCAATTTGATCGGAGAATCTTTGAACATATGACCGTTATATTTTTCAATAATTTGGTCGGCTTGTTCGTCATTGTTTACAGTTAAAAAACCAAAGCCACGACATTTGCCAGTCTTGCGGTCTTTGATTAACTTAGTAGTAATACTATTACCTTCTTCAGCAAAAACTGCTTGCAACTCTGATTTTTCTATCTCTTCTTTGGGCAAATTGCCTATGTATAGGCGGATGGACATGAACGAACCTCCAATATAGTTAGATGAAGATGAGCGGGTTTAACACAAAAACTTGGCTATAAAGATGGCAGACAAATGTAATTGACTAACACTGCCGCGAACTATCTTTTTAATCCAAACTGTCAATCTTTACAATACAGTTTTTCCCCAAGCTGATTTTCAAATATAAAAGCGCACGCTCGATAGCGCAAACACCTTAATCCCAAAAATTATAAATTCTGCATTATACTTCTTGCAAAAAAACTTATTCAATGCCCTTTTATTATGAAGCTTTAAACACCATTTTCTACAATATCATGGTATTCTTGGCGCAGCTAGTTCAGCAAACACATTTCTAGCCCAGCCTTGAAAATATAGTAGCATATAATACATTTTTATTGTGAAGCAAACCCTTTGGAGAAACAAAAACCAGCCAGCGGCTGGTTTATTTCCTGCTGTGTTGGAATGACGAAAGGGGGAGATAATAGCGCAAGCAGCCTCATACATAAACTAAGCTCAAAGCCTTGTTATTCAGGTTGCATTGGTATTGTAAATAAATGTAACATTTTTAATGCTTTTTCGCAACCTTTGTTTACAAATAGTTGTTTATTATTGCTTTTGGGGAATAATAAACCACAAAAAAGTGAAATAATCCTCAAATAACCGAATGCTCAATTTAGTCCTCATAGGGCATTGGAAATAGTTGATTGATATTTTTAATTGATAGCTGATTACCCTGTTAAAACAATATAAGCACCCCAAGTAAAAGCAGCTACTGTCAAGATAGTAGACCAAATAGGATGGGGACTATTGACTCTAAGGCCACTTTTAGTTTTTAACGTTTGAATATCGAGCCAAGGTGTTGCACCTCGTCGCAACCAGCCTTTAATCGAAACAGTTCTGCCGATCAAATCTTGAGGGTTGACAGACTGTCCCAACCAGGAAATGTGATGTAATTTCAGCAAACTTTTGCCTACTTGGAGCATTAAGTCTTGTCCTAAATAGTTACTGGTACCGCGACTACCTAATAATTTCCCGGAAAGTTCTACCTTAGTGCTGTCTATTGGTAAAGTTGTGGGATTGGTTAGTAGTTCTGGCAAAGACTCTGAGGTTTGCAAGGTTGTGCCTTTGATATCAGCGAACAAGGAATTCATTCTAATTAAAATACCAATGCTAAAACCGATTAGCATAAAACCCGTAACGAATTGCCAATCGTCATAAATCCACTTGAGGTTGATTAAATGCAGTGCAAATGCCGTATGCCAAGCCACCCAGAAATATTAGCCTAATACCCCACCAATAAAAATGCCTAAAAACGGAGAAATTTGCAATAAAAATGATTGGCGTTTTAACTTTAAAGACTGTTGACTTTCCAGATATATTTCAGGCTCAACATGCCAGTAGCGAGCCAATTGGCATAACCTTTGTAAACGTTCCCCCATCAAAGGATGACTGTTGTTGATTGTAAACCATTTACGGTAAGGGTTAAGACAATCCCACATTAACAACGATTCAAAGGTGGTACTTGGAGCCATACTACCTAGCCTTAAACTTTGTTGATAACAAACTGGTATTAATAGGTTTAGACTTTCCAATGCAGGGGGTGTTTGTTCATCTTTGGCGATAACCGATGCAGTACCGATGGCAATTTAGAGAAAAGCTCGGATTAAGGCGTTGGGGTTTCCAGTAACTTCCGCACCAATTCTATCGTTCAAATAAGTTCTTCTTTGGCATAACCACAAACCAGTCCCCGTAAACAAACACCAAACTCCATAAACTCCATTGCCGATAATTCCTGCGACTGTACATCCAACCCGGTTGGATATACCATCAGCTTTTTGGCAAATCAGTTGATACAGTTTGTAAACTGGAATTGTTACCAATAGCACTACAGACATCACTGCACAATCGATGCGAGCGATTTGCCCCAATTGAGAAGCAATAATCGTGGCTATTTCGTCATCTTCTAACTGTTCTAAAAGTCCCTGACTAACAACAATCCGAGTAGTACGAGGTAAATTACCGAAAGTAAATGCGATTGGTGTTGTTATAGGTAAAATTCCCAATTTTGGTAAGCGCCAGCCTCGTGGTTGACAGTAACGTTGCAGTACTCGTACCGATTCGCGAGAGTAAGTATTTAAAGTTTCTCTTTCTAAATTTTTTTGTCCGTAAAATCTATCTAGTAACCAGTCAAGCAACCACGGCGAAACAACTAGTAATATCAGAGATATTCCCAGCAGTAAGAAAGTAGGATTTTTATATAAAAACTGGATTGGTTGTAAAAATGGTAATGCGACTAAAATACGGTTAATTAATTGCATTACTAGCTGCATCAGCCCTCGCGCTACCCAAAATAAAGCAACGAAGGTTCCAATCGCCAGCAATCGCAAGCGAATAAAATTTCGTTTTGGTAGTGGTTGCCATACCTTCGCCCTTCTTCCCAAGCGCCAGTGAATAGTCTCGTTTTTATAAGTAATTTTGTTTTTTACTTGATTTGCAGAAATTGTTTCACCACTGGAAGGGTTTTTTTCCGTTTGTGCGCTATTTTCCTTTAATGGAGATGTATCTATTGCCTCCGAAGTTAAAAATGATGGAGGTGGTGGAGGTGGAGGAGCAGGCAAAGAGAAAAGCTCCTCTTCTACTTCTTTTATTTCTTCTTCTTCTGATTCAAAAGCAACAAATCCTGTTGATGGGGATTGAGTGTTTTTATCGGGATACTTCTTCCTGAGTTGCTTTAAAGATTTTTCTGCCCACTGTTGAACTTGAGAATTATTGCTTTGAGTGAGAGATTCACACACTGCGATCGCCATTTCAATTTCACCACTGCGGGAATAAGCTACTACTAGACCAACTTGGGCTTGTAGGCTTTTACGAATATCATCATCTCTAGCCGCAACATCTTCTAAGATGATTTTTGCTGTACGGTAATCTTCTTTTTTTAAGGCATCTAAGCCAGCCTTCAAAGATGATTTGGAATGTGAAGACATAGATATTCCCTACAAGAGCGTAGTCAAAAAATACTTAAATCGCTAAACGGGCAATAAGCCCGTTTATGGCAATTTTGGCGTTGCTGAATTGAAATATGAATTTATTTTTTTATTTGAGTCATGCTCCTTAAAATTAGGAAGTTGATTTTTTCCCAGATACGGGAGCAATAGCATTTAATTTCAATTCAGGATGATCTTGCTTTAATTGATTGGTGTTCCATTCATTGCGGAATAATAATACAGGTCGTCCCATACTATCTTTCATGGTGGTAGTGTTGAATAAACGTCCTACTTTTTCCAAGGCTTCCCAGCCGCCTTCTACCCAACGGGCAACGCTGTAAGGTAAATATTCTAAACGAGTTTCTACACCATACTCGTTTTCCAAACGGTACTGTACAACTTCAAGCTGTAACTGACCGACTGCTGCCAAAACTGGATCGCGTTTGGATTCATCCACGGAATACATAATTTGCACCGCCCCTTCTTCGCGCAATTCATTGACACCTTTTTGAAATTGCTTAAATTTTGAAGGATTGGGATTTCTCAAAATAGCAAATAATTCCGGCGAAAAATAAGGAATACCCTCATATTCTAATTTTTTACCAGTGTAAATTGTATCGCCAATTGCAAAAACACCGGGGTTATTCAAACCTATAACATCTCCGGGATAAGCTTCATCAATAGATGCCCGTTCTTGAGCAAATAGTTTTTGCGGACGAGATAAACGCACATTTTTACCAGTACGTGCGTGATTTACTGTCATATCTTTTTCAAAGCGACCAGTACATACACGGATAAATGCTACGCGATCGCGATGTTTGGGGTCCATGTTCGCTTGCAGTTTGAACACGAAACCAGAAAACTCCGGATAAGTCGGAGAAACTTCGCCCACGCTGCTGCTGTGAGAACCTGGTTTAAGGGCATATTGGAGAAAATTCTTCAGGAATAGTTCTACCCCAAAATTAGTCATGGCAGACCCGAAAAATACTGGGGTCATTTTACCTTGATGTATTAAATCTATATCTAATTCTGGTCCGACACCATCCAATAGTTCTATATCGTTTTTCAGTTGATGATAAAGGTCTTGTTCCAAAAGTTCTTCTATTTTGGCATCGCCTAAATCAACTATTGTATTTGTCGCTTCTTTACTACCGTGGGCGCTTCTTTCAAACAGATGGATTTTTTGCTCTTGACGGTCGAATACACCTTTAAAGCGATCGCCCATACCAATGGGCCAGTTTACCGCATAAGTTTGTAAGTTTAATTCTTGTTCAATTTCATCTAAAAGTTCTAATGCTTCTCTTCCGGGGCGATCGAGTTTATTTACAAAAGTAAAAATTGGGATACCCCGCATTTTACACACTTCAAATAATTTTCGCGTCTGGGGTTCCAAACCTTTAGCTACGTCAATCAACATTACTGCATTGTCGGCAGCGCTGAGTGTACGATATGTGTCTTCACTAAAGTCTTGGTGTCCTGGAGTATCTAATAAATTTATTTGACAATTTTTGTAAGCGAACTGCAAAACTGTTGAGGTAATGGAAATACCTCTTTGCTGTTCCATTGCCATCCAGTCAGAAGTTGCTTTACGCTGCGCCCGTCTAGCTTTTACTGACCCCGCTTCATGAATTGCACCTCCGTACAATAGTAATTTTTCGGTCAGCGTAGTTTTACCCGCATCGGGGTGAGAGATAATGGCAAAATTGCGACGGCGTTCAACTTCTTCGTAAATTTCCTTCTCAAGTTCAGTTGACATAAGGTGTTTGTTTGATTGTATTCTAACTAAAATTAAGGTTTTTCCAATTTAAGCGGAGTCTTTTAATCTTAAGACAACTATCAAGGCAATCGACTTGTTATATATTCTCAAAGCTCAACATCAGGGGAGGAATAAATGTACGATAGCGACAGCAGAAAGCTTTTTTCCGCACTTTCTCACGGAGCAATTTTTTTAAGCTCTACTGTGATATCTATAGCCGTTCCCATTCTTATACTTTTTACCAGTCAAGATCCAGTTGTGAAGGGAAATGCCAAAGAAGCCATCAATTTTCACTTGAATGTTTGGCTGTGTGGATTGATTATTGGAGTACTGGTTTGGCTTACTTTCGGACTGCTGCTACCTTTAGGAGGTATATGGCTTGTCCTTCATTGGGGACTTACCATTTGGGCGCTTTTCCATGTTTTAGGAGTTTTAGGTGACTCGGACAAGCCTTTTCGCTATCCCTTCATCTTTAGAGTGGTTTAATCAAAATATTTAGTACGGAAGGGATATACATCAACCAACTTTTTCATTAGCCCAAAAGTTGGGTACACAAGCTTTTCACTTGCATACCTCACTGTTCGTATTTTCCAGTTAAGCGGCTTTTCATCATGCTCGCTCAGCAGCATTTTAAACTCAACACCCTCTTCAACTTCTAGCAAAAATCTTCTGCTTTATCTCTTATAAAGATAATTTCATAGATATCCATCAAGAGCAGTATTTTACAAATCAAAAATATAACTCTTAAAGAAAAATACAAACCCAAAATTTAAGCTCAAATTGTCACTGCCCTCAATCCTAAGAGGTCTATTTTATGGTGTGTGAATTTCGTAAAATTAATTATTTTGTATCAAACGCAAGTATATAGTTATATATTTATACTTTTTGATAATCTAGAGAAAAATAATAATTGATTTAACTTTTGATTTCAGCATTACAAGTTATTACAAGTTATTACAATTGATTGACGAAATAACTATTTACTCCATATCAATTGATTCTTAAGATATATTTCAGAAGTTATTTAAATAATATTTTAAATATAGCTTTTTCAAGCTTTTATAAGATATATATACAGCTAGAGGTAAAATACAAAATTGCCCTACAGCTTTGCAGACAGTAGGGCATAGGACAGTTAAGCGCTGTTTGTAGTTTGTCCTTTTCAAGTAAAATTTTGCCCTCAGTTTGTGACGCTTTGAATTGTGTCCATGAAACTTTTATTTAGTTTATAAAAATTATGTTTCCCACTCATCGTCCCCGCCGTCTGCGTACCCATCCTCAATTGCGCCGCATGGTACGCGAAACCGTATTAACTCAGAGCGATCTAATTTATCCCTTGTTTGCCGTACCGGGTGAAAGTGTAGCCAAAGAAGTCAAGTCAATGCCGGGAGTTTTTCAACTTTCTGTTGATAAAATTGTCGATGAAGCAAAAGAAGTTTATGAATTAGGAATTCCTGCTGTTATTTTATTTGGTATTCCTGAAGATAAGGATGTAGAAGCAACCGGTGCTTGGCATGATTGCGGCATGATTCAAAAAGCTTCTACTGCCATTAAAGAAGCAGTACCAGACTTAATTGTTATTGCTGACACTTGCTTGTGCGAGTATACCAGTCACGGTCACTGCGGTTATTTAGAAGTAGGCGATTTAAGCGGTAGAGTATTAAACGACCCGACTTTAGAATTGCTCAAGAAAACAGCAGTATCCCAAGCTAAAGCCGGTGCGGATATCATCGCCCCTTCCGGAATGATGGACGGTTTTGTGCAAGCGATTCGGGAAGGTTTGGATGCAGCCGGCTTCCAAGATACGCCGATTTTATCTTATGCCGCTAAATATGCTTCTTCATATTACGGACCATTCCGCGATGCAGCCGACTCATCCCCACAATTTGGCGATCGCAGAACTTATCAAATGGATCCTGGTAACTCCCGCGAAGCAATCAAAGAAATAGAATTAGATATCGCTGAAGGGGCTGATATGTTGATGGTTAAGCCTGCTTTGTCCTACATGGACGTTATTTGGCGTGTCAAACAAGCTTGTAATCTCCCAGTTGCTGCTTACAACGTTTCTGGCGAGTATTCCATGATTAAAGCCGCAGCCCTCAATGGCTGGATTGATGAAGAGCGAGTTGTAATTGAAACTTTGACTAGCTTTAAACGTGCTGGTGCTGACCTGATTTTAACCTACCATGCTAAAGATGCTGCTCGATGGTTAGGATAAGTGGGCAAGAAGAAAAACCCCAATCGTACAACGCCCGCAGGCTATAAGCCTGGGGCTACAGAAATAAAGCCCGCCCGACCGCAGGCTTCGTAAATGTAGCAATACCCTTATAGGGTATTGCGGCAGAACCCCAATATTTCTATTGATTATTCGATATAAAAAAATCTCGAAACGTTAATTTAAAACCCAGCAGATAAAGACACTCGAAGCTGTAGATCGGTTAGTATAACTGAATAAAAAACATCTACCTTTTTACATAAATCGAATATAAACAAACTTATCGAAAATGGTCAAAGATTGCAGTATGGTTAGATTGCCATACGGGTATACAATATCCTATACAATAATATAGTTAACAAATAAT
>ERZ1740062.619-NODE-619-length-17645-cov-15.001990_pt1 | contig 17645 bp, 12 predicted proteins | sample MGYA00581741_ERZ1740062 | MGnify/ENA primary metagenome ERZ1740062 (study PRJEB43018, sample SAMN04849747) | marine metagenome | isolation source: floating plastic debris | place: Pacific Ocean | collected 2008-09-01 | study: EMG produced TPA metagenomics...
CTAGCCTGGGTGGTTCTAGTTTTAAGTACCCCGAACCATCTACACCTTATTCCAACCCCTACAGTAATTACCAATTAGGTGCAAAACTTTCTGAATCGAAAAACGATTCTGTCCAAGAAGAAACTAGTAAATATATACCAACTAGTGGGATTCAAACTCCTTCTAGTTCCAGTCTGGGTGGTTCTAGTTTTAAGTACCCCGAACCATCTACACCTTATTCCAATCCCTACAGTAATTACCTATTAGGTAGAAAACTTTCTGAATCGGAAAACGATCCCACTCCGCAAAGTAGTAATAAGTATAATTCACAAATACCAACTGCTCATTTGGAACTAGAAATTTTAGAGCAAATGAGAGAAATTTTAGCTGTAGGAAATCATATTGCGATTGAATATGTAGATAAAAGACGCTTCCGGACTGGTTCTTGGAAAAGTTTTTCTCAACATCAAATCGATGATATGGCTGATGCGATCGCGACTTTGGAAGAGTGTCTTGCACAACACAATCATGATTACATACGCTTAATTGCAGTAGATCCATCTGCAAAACGACGGGTATTTGAAACAATTATTCAACGTCCGGATGCAAAATCTTTCAGTAATTAGCTGTAATTAGTTTTGTAACTCGAGCATAAATCTTCAGACATACATCTAATGCTTAAAGATGTTGCAATGCAACATCTTTAAAATTAATAACTTATTTGCTCAAGTGGTTGAAAAATTCAAGTCATTATGAATAAGAGATATACACTCTCTAATCATCTAAATATATTTAGATAAATAAATAAATAAATAAATAAATATATTTATTTATAGAAAATTATAGAAAATTATAGAAAATTATAGAAAATCGTAAAATAAAGTTGTTACATAACCTGGTCGTTAAAAGTTCTAAACTTTAAGTTTTGATTTGAGAACAAGTATCTAAAATTTTAAATATTTTCTCAAGGTATATGTAAATACATCATTCTCTAAGTTTGACAGCTTGTCTTTTGACTTAAATCAAAATTTAACATGAAAATAATCACTATTATCTAAATATTTATTCAGTATGGTGAGAGGTTTTCAATTGAAACTTAATTATTCGCAACTATGCTTTCTTGCTTGCGCGATCGCTTCTAATATGATTGTTACAGAAAATACAGTCTTTGCAAATGAATCTGTAAATCAACTTATAAAAAATAGACACAAAGAAGAAATTATCTCTAAACTTAAGATTGAGAAATGGCAATCAAAATCACAAAAAAGTCTTATAAAAAAATTAACTCAGTCTAAGAAGAACCAAAATAAATCACAGCTAAATAATGAACTCAATCAAAAAGTTTCTTTTTCTGCTGATGATTTAAAAATCCAGAATATACAAAGTGAGAATTCTTTACCTGATAAAAATATAAACAGATCAGACTCTACATCCAACCCTAAATTCATTATTGCAGATAGCGAGGCACCTGCGGATATTACCAAATGGTCTTCAGCAAGACCAGACGGACATGCTCCTATTGGAGTTATGGGAGACCACACTCATAAGAAGGGTGAGTTCATGTTGTCTTATCGCTACATGTTCATGAATATGGACGGGAATCGGGATGGTACAAATAGTGTCAGTAATAGTCAGGTTCTAGAAGACTTTATGGTTTCCCCTGATGATATGACCATGCAGATGCATATGTTCGGAGCAATGTATGCACCAACCGATAACTTAACCTTAATGGCTATGCTTCCATATATTACTAAAGAAATGGATCATGTCACTCGTAACGGTACTCGCTTCACTACTAATTCCGAAGGTTTCGGAGATTTAAAAACCTCTGCACTATACACAATTCTAGATAAGAATAAACAGCGTATTCATTTAAACTTTGGTTTTAGTTTTCCCACTGGTTCCATTAATGAAAGAGACGATACACCTAATGGTAACGACACAATTTTACCATATCCAATGCAGATAGGTTCCGGTACATTTGATTTACTACCAGGAATTACCTATTTAGGTCAGTCAAAAGATGGTTCCTGGGGTGCACAAGCTGCTGGAACATTGAGATTGGGGAAAAATAGTAATGATTATCGTTTGGGTAATGAATTTCAGCTTACAGGTTGGATTGCACGTAACTGGACTGAGTCATTAAGTACTTCGTTAAGACTTACAGGAAAAACCTGGGGAAATATTGCAGGTGAAGATAGTCGTCTTAATCCCAATATGATCCCGACAGCAGACCCCGATAGAAGAGGTGGTACTCAAGTAAATGTCGGTTTGGGAGTTAACTTATATGCACCCAAAGGCAGTTTAAAAGGTAGTAGATTAGCAATGGAGTTAGAACTACCCATACTTCGAGATTTAGATGGTCCCCAGTTAGAAACAGATTGGCTTTTAACTGTTGGTTTGCAGAGTAGTTTTTAGTTTAAATAGCAACCCCTCTCTTCTTTCCGAGAGATGGGAATGCTCACTCCTGTGGGGATAAAAGCCTTCTAATTCATACTTGCTCTCGCGAGAATTAGGCTACCGGAATAATATCGAATCAAATTAGAAATCATATTATGTCCGGTTAAACACTTATAATAAAATGGGCAGGGGCAGTGGAGAAAGAGGATTTCTAGTTTTTCCCATAGATGCGGGAATAATAACTAATCATCCGGACATGATATCACTTAATATTCGGATTTACTTGTAAAGCTTTTTGAAAGTAAGTTTTTGCTTGTTCTGAATTACCCAGTTGCTTTTCTATTATTCCTGCGTGATAAAATATCTTCCCATCTTTAATACCCGTGTCCAGAATTTCTTGATATATTTTTTTGGCTTTTTGGAAATGTTGTAAGCGATGTAATATCTGGGCTAGAGTATCTAAGGTTTCTGCATCTCTCCGTATTTTTACTTCTTCTTTTATTAAAGACAGAGCTTCTGGTAAATCTTGAGAATGTCCCCGGAGTAATAATAGTTTTGCTAAGTCTCGCTGATGTCCGAAGTTTTGTTCATGTTTGTGGTCATTGTCATGGTCATGGTTATGTTTATGTCCGTTCTGAGTCACTCCCTTGGGTTTATCGCTATGATTATGTGAATGTTCTCGAAAGGATTTTTCAGCTCGATTCCAATATTTTTCGGCAGTAGAAATGTCTCCTTGTAATTTTTTCACTTGGGCAATTCCCATTAATGCTATATGGTCAAAGGTGTGAATTTGGTTTTTATCCCCTTTTTTAGTAGTTAAATCTACTACCTGTGCATAGTAGTTCTCTGCTCCTTGGTAATTACCTAGTTGGATTTCTAATGCTGCTAAATTTACTAGCGCGAAATGATATTGCGGTAGGATACGAAGGGCTTCGTCAAATAACTGTCTTGCACGATTATATTTTCCTCGACTGAGATAAAATCTTCCAAACAAAGTTCTAACTTTAGCTGAAGTTGCAATTTCACCAGCTTCTTCTGATGCGATCGCGTTTTGAAAGTCTTGAATTGCTGCTTCGTCTTTTCCCTGAGCAAGGTTTACTAAAGCACGGAGTGAGAAGGAATTAAGTGTGGGGATTTTGTTAACTAGTTTATTTGCAAAGATACTAGCTGTTTTGACTTCTCCTTTTGCTAGGTTTGTGGTAACTAACATTGCAAGTGCATCTTGATTCTCTGGTTTAATTTGTAAAGATTTGTTAGATAAACGAATAGTTTCTGCAAAGTCATGTCTTGCTTCTGCAACTTTTGCTAGTACTATTAATGCACTATGGTTATCAAAGGGTAATTTAGCTAGAGATTCTTTTGCTGATTTTTCTGCGAGTGTATACCATTTGTTATCCCCACTGGTACGAGCCATTTTTAAGTAAGCTTTTGCTAAGATGGCTCTATCTAAACCATCTTCGGGATGTTGTTGAATTCGTTTTTGGTAAAAAGCAATTTCTTTTGATAGGGTCCCGATAGGATTTTTGGATGTGGATAGCTCGAAAGGGTATTGGTAATTAACTTGGGATTTTTTATTAATCAGGTTTTGATAAGCGTAAGCTTGAAATCCCATAGTTGCAATGATAATGAAGATTGCTAGAATAGAGGTTTTTTGCCAATATTTAGTAATAATTTGCATATTTTTTCTCAGATTTGTTCTTATTCGGAGGGAAAAGAATATATTCTCCAAATTTGAGGGATTATGATATTTAGGGTTTGCTCTCACTAAAACTTTAGAGACGCAATCTAATGCGTCTCTAGATTGATTATTGGAGATATTTATTAATTAGGTAGAGCTAAATAAGGAAACTTGGGAACCAAGGGAGAATGTCCTTGGGATGGATTATCTGGAGTTCCCTCATAGGAAACGTTGTCACCAGTAATTTTCCCATCTGTTAATACGCTTAGGGTAGTATCTATAACATCATCTTTGAGTAGTCTACCTCGAATGGGACTGCCTTTTTTATTTAAAGCTTTACCATACCCACTTTCTGCTGTAGTATCTATACGCATCACATCTGGAAGGAAAGCACCAACCAAAGCTTTTGTTCTTTCATCGCTATTACCGAGAGCCTTTAGAGTACCGATAGCTTCCCCAAAAATAGGTGCAGCAATTTTAGCCGCAGGTTTTTTCCCAGCTAGAGCATTTGCTTCAAATTTCGGACTGACACTGTTTAAAGCATTGAGAGAGTTATTAGTAACAATTAAACCCTCATTAATACCCGGACGAGCTAATCTCTCTACCTGTTTAAATTTACCTTGAGCTGTGGGTACAGAAATAGTTTGCCAAATATCAAAGCTGGTTGCAGAACTTTTACCTTGTAAAAACTTAATCGGAATTTTGATTGCGATCGCATTCACGTTATAACCTTTTGCAAAGTCTATAGCTTTTGATGGTTCGCGAAATCCTACTACTGGTCCTTTCCCTAAAGCTCCAGCACGTACCCGGAAAAATTGTTCTACGTCAAAGAAAAATGGGTCTTCTCGTAGACCTGCAAAGAATTGCACGGGAGAGTTACCGAGGGAAACTTGTTGTACTTTAGCTTCACTATTAAGTGGAGTGGTAATGGCTCTAGTTATGTGTTTACCATTATTGCTAATTGCGGTTATTTTAACTTCTTGTTCTTGGTTCTTATTTGGTGCTGAAAATTCAAACCGTAATTTCACATCAGGTTTACCTGTGGGAGTTGCTTCATTATCTGTCAGTCTGCTGATATTGAATTCATAACGGGCTCTATTACTAAAATAATACTGCTGACGAGCCACAGAACGAGGATTGGTATTCATAATCAATACCAAGTCGTCTTTAGAAGCTTGAGGATTTTGATCTCCGTCACGGAAGACATATAAATCGGTTAAATTCAAATTTCTTCCTTTAGTATCTACTTCACCATCATCATGGTCAGAAGCATTAGTATATCCAGCAAATCCACCCAATACTAAAGTTACTCCCAATGCGATCGCACCTAAGCGTAAGACTCCTCTATACTTTTGACTTGGATGGGAAGGAGAATTTAATAATTCACCTAATTTGGAATTTAAATTAGAACCTAACTTAGAAGTAGCAGAATAATTGTAGAACATTGTTAAATTTCTCCAAAAGATGACAAATTTTGACCATTAAGTCCTTTGAGGGAGGACAATGGTAATTGATGATGCTATTGAGTCAGAATTTGATCAGGTAGGAATTCCCGACCTAAGGTTTCTGATATAGATTAAATTGTTACCTCAGCCAAATTACAGTGATTAGTTTATTAGCTTTTAACTGCAATCTATAGGTGTATACGCTGACTTCTCCAAGTTGGATCTCTCAAATTTTAAATTTCTGATTTTTTTCTGGTTTTTTTTAATCTGAAGTTCCAAATTTAGTTTTAATAGGACTTAAGCATCTGTGATTTTACACCTAGGGTGTCCTATGAAGGACAAGATAAGGGTTTGAGGTTTGAGATTGCAACAAAACTGTTCTAATGACGAAATTACATTATTTATAAGTAAGTCCTGTCTAAATTTATTTCCAAATTCTTTTTTCTCAACTCTTTTGATACAATCAAAAAATTACTCAAATGACAGCCCAGCATCCGATTGATGAAACTCAACTGATAATAAGAATTGCTCAGGGAGACCAGAAAGCATTATCCATACTTTACGATCGTTATGCCCGTCCGATTTACTCCCTGGTTTTGAAAATGCTCAATTCAGTTGAAGAATCGGAAGAAATTGTTCTGGATGTCTTTTCTCAAGTGTGGCGAACTGCACAAAACTATAATATTAAACGAGGAAGAGTTGACACCTGGCTATTTATGATGGCACGCAGTCGGTCATTAGATAGACTACGTTCTAAACAGCGAAAGGCAAACACTATCAGTATATCTCATGAAACTGGTGATATAAAAATAGCTTCAAATAGCACTTTACCAGAAGAAGATTTACTTATTAAAGAAAGACGCGATCGCATTATTATAGCTCTCTCCGAAATTCCTCCAGAGCAAAGAGAAGCTATAGAATTGGCATACTTTCAAGGCTTGACACAAAAGGAAATTGCTGAAAAAACATGTGTATCTTTAGGTACAGTTAAAACTCGAATCCGCCTGGCTTTAAGTAAATTAAAATCTATGTTGCAGACCTTACAATAATTATTTTACAGGTTTTATTTTCAAGGGTTGGCGGTCACATAAATGGATTAAATTTATCTTTACTTCCGCAAGAAGAACCTCATTAAAATGAGGGAGGATGTCAATATCCATTAGAGCGAGACGTACACTGAGAATCGGCGCTACAATATAGATATGAAAGATAATGAAGTTAAAACCCAAGAAATAGAATTCTCTGAATTAGCAGCCTTGTACGCTCTTGATATCGCCGATGAAGAAGAGCAAAATCAAGCTGAAAATTATCTTGCTAAGTTTCCAGAATTCGCAACACAATTAGAAGAGTTCCAAGAAGCTGTTGCAGCTATTCCCTATAGTGCAGCATCTACACCAATATCAAAAGACCTTAAAGAGAGATTATTCACTACAATTGGTAAGAATATCTTAGAAGTAGAATCAGAAATTACAAAACTTCTATCCTTATCTATTAGTGAATTAAAACAGCTAGCAGATGGACTAGAATGGGAAAAAATGCCATCCTGCAACGCAAAAATGGCTACTTTGCAAATCGATGAAGAGAAACGTCAGGTCGCTTGCTTTATAAAAGCTGATGCAGAAACTAAATTTCCTATGCACTTACATCCCCAAGGAGAAGAAATTTTATTATTAGAGGGAGATTTAATCGCTGATGGACAATTGTACCGTAAAGGCGATCGCTTACACGCAAATAGTGGTAGTTTTCATCAACCAGAAACTGTAAATGGTTGTTTTGCTCTATGTATTTCTTCAATGGATAATCAGCTAATAGATCCCCAATAGCTTCAATCAGGTAATCGTTATCGAGTCCGATTTTGAACCTCTGTTAGGTCCCCTGTTTTATCAACGGGAGATTATTGGTATTCACAAGGAAACTTTCCAAACGAGTTATTTCAACATTCATCAATATTCAAACTGGGTTCCTATATATTACTTTTACTTTCAATTATTTTTTTCATCTCAGAGACTGTTTCTTCTGGTGTACCAGCCAGAGAAAAGATTAAAATACTTTTAATTGTCTTATCATTGACTAAACCCTTTAAACGATGAAATTGACGTTCAGAAATAGCAAGACCATCATACTGTTTCACATACTTTAATTCATCATTGAAATTCTTTTCACCATAGTTTTGAATAAACACTCTATCTACACCCCATTTTTCATAATCGGCTGCAAAATACTTTTTAGCCCAATAGGGGTTATGATGACAAATATCAAAACTAACATTGGGATTAGCTTGTTTCATTGCCTTGATCATGTTTTGAGAAAACTTAGTTAAATTAGCAGTACGGTCTACTTTACCCGGCAGTTCTGCATGATAACCTAAATAATCATCCCACTGTACTGCATCTATTTGAGGATATTTTTTGACAAACTCTACTTGAATATCTTTGAAAAAATTAGCGACTTCCGGAACCTCTACATCCAAAACATAATGTTCCACCCCAGCATAGGTTTTATCTATACCAGGGACAATCCATTTTTTGGCGATCGCTAAATCAAATATAGGACTATTTTTATCGATTTTTATACCCTTTTCAAAGTAAGCATGGACTTCCATTCCCTGCTTATGAGCTTCGTCAATTAACCAATCTAGCCATTTGGCTCTAAATTTATTAGGACAGCTTTTATAACCTAAAACTCGCTGCATAACTTCGCTATTATACATGGTGCAACCATTACCCCAAACACCATGAATAATCGTATTGATTCCTTGGGAACGATAGTAACGGACTCTTTTACGAATAGTCTCTTCGTTCGTATTATTAGTGATGTTGTAACGACTTATATAAATTCCTCGGATTATTTTTTTCTCCCAGGGAGTTTGAGGTGATGATGGTTTCTTAGTTTTTACAGTTGATTTTATCGATTTTTCTTTATTTGCTATTTTTTTTAGTTCTCTTAGAGTTTCCTTAGTAGTAGGTTTATTAGATTTACTAGGTTTATTAATACTACTCACCGGGGTTTTCAATGGAGTAACTTGGGGATTAGGAGTCCCATTAGTCTGAGGAATGGGAGTTACATTCGTCTTAGGAGGAAAATTTGTATTTAAAAAAGGAATATTTATTTGTTGATTATCAGATAAAAGTTTACCAATTGCTAAATTATCTTTTTGAGTAAAAAGTAACCAACCACCTGCTCCTAAAAAGAGTAATATTACAGAGATAGGAATATTTAAACATCCACATCCACTTGGTTTCTTCTTTTCGTATGACATATTAATTATGATGACTCTGACAATTATTTAATAACTCATTATATTGCGCTTGATAATCCGTAAACTCACCATTGGAAATAAGTTATATTCCTTCTATTCCACACTGGGATTTCTGACACTAATTAAACTCTAATTATTATTTTTACTGTATAGATTAATACCACCATTTATCTCTTATGCCAAAAGCCCAGTCATCATGACCGGACTTTATGATCAGGTATATATCCCCATGGCTAGTTATAAGAGAGTTTATCGTGACTTTGATAATCTTTTTGATAGTGACTTTGATGAGTATGACTACCAAACAGAATTCATTGATTTCGGAAAATAAAGGAAAATTAATTCTTAAAAATCTATTAATTTTAATTTTTATCCTGTCAATTGAGGATGTATATGATTACCGTAAAAGTGGAGATAAAAAAAGGTAATTATTATGACCACACATGAACTGCTAACCTTAATTACATTATTGGTTCCTGGAATTTTACTTTCCGTGATGATTATGGTGACTTTTGCTGCTGGTGGTTAATCCTTTGGTATGGTGGGTTTTGGGTTAATTTTTACCAAAGAATAGCTATAGTAAGAAAGAAGAGGAATAAAACCTCCAGAAACTCATTACCAGGCTGAGCTTGGTAATGAGAGATGAATTAACCTTAATAACCCCAAGAGAGTTTGAGTTCACCTGCGATCGCACATTACTCATTTATAATCTCATCGCTACAAATCAATAACTGTTCTCTAGGGAGCAATTTTTCTTCAGAAACATCTTAAAATCATAATGTTTAGCTTATTCTCTATTAGAGGGACTGAAGATAATGAAAGTGGCGTTTCTGGGTACGGGATTAATGGGTTTACCAATGGCGAATCGGTTATGGGAAAATGGTGTGAACCTCACAGCTTACAATCGTACTCCAGAAAAATTAGAGCTGCTAAAACAAAAAGGGATACAGGTCACTACAGTTCCCGAACAAGCAACCCGTGACGCTGATTGTATTATTCTGATGTTGACTAATACTATGGCTATTTACAGCGTTTTACTTTCAGATACCTCCTGGAGAACTTTAGCAGGAAAAACAGTTATTCAGATGGGGACAATCACTCCCAGTGAAAGTAAACAAATTCAAGAGTCTATAACTGCTGCTGGGGGAGAATATTTAGAAGCACCTGTGTTAGGCAGTATTCCTGAAGCTAAAGCTGGTAAACTGATTATTATGGTAGGAGGACAACGACAGCAGTATCAGCGCTATTTAGAATTGCTGAAGAACTTTGGTTCAGACCCTCTTTTAGTTGGTAGTGTAGGTTCAGCAGCAGCTTTGAAGTTAGCTTTGAATCAGTTAATTGTTTCTTTAACTAGTGCATTTGCTTTAAGTTTGGGTTTTCTCCAGCGTCAAAATGTTGATATAGATGCATTTATGAAAATACTCCGGGAAAGCGCTTTATATGCACCAACATTTGATAAAAAACTTCCGCGAATGCTAGATGAAAACTTTGAAAATCCCAACTTCCCTACCAAGCATTTACTCAAAGATACCAACTTATTTATTGATGAAGCTGAAAATTTAGGATTGGATGTAAGTAATCTGGAAGCTTTAGGGGGAATTTTAGATAAAGCAATTAAAATGTCCCTTGCAAATAAGGATTATTCTTCGCTTTACTCTGCGATTACTTCTGTGAGTGAGGAGTAATATTATGTGCGGTTGAATAGTTATTATATCTGTGAGTAATTGCAATATTAAGAATAGTTGCAGTTGGTAAAATTAATACTTAGCGTTTACCTAGAGTATTCTTAAATGCTGGTCTTTTAGCTATTTTATCGAGATAGGTTACAACCGCAGGATATTTACTGAAGTCTAGTGAAAGAAGCAACCTTGCATAATACAAGTATGAAGCAATCACAATATCTGCTACTGTAAATTCATCCCCTGTAATAAACAGCTGTTTTTTTAATATTTGTCTACAGAATTTTTAAACATACTTTCGTTTAAACACTAGCCAAAATTTTGATCCAATAAAGTTTTTTTATTTTCGGGTGTTTCTTATATTGATTGTTGGGGGCTTATCAATGCTAGATTACTTATTACTTCAATGAACGACGCGCTGAAGTACTAATTGTATCTACAATGAAAGTAAGCAAAATAAATATTATCAAAGTTGTCAGTACACTTGGATAATCGAAACTACTCAGTTGTTCCACTAATAAACGTCCCAAACCTCCAGCACCAACTAACCCGACTATTACTGTAGAGCGAATGCAGACTTCCCAACGGTAAAGGAGATAGGAGAGAAAACGAGGTAAGGTCGGGGGTAGAATACCGTAGAAGAAGATTTGTGGATTGTTTGCACCTAATGCTTTTAATGCTTTGAGGGGTCTTTGGTCTAGATTTTCGATGACTTCTGCGGTTAATCTTCCCAAAATACCGCCATTATGTAAACCCAAAGCGATCGCTCCTGGTAATATTCCGGGAAACATGATTAATAGTAGTACTAATGCCCAAATTTGTTCGGGAAGGGCGCGGGAAAATAGTAAAATAAAACGTGTTAGTGAGAATATCAAAAGTTGAGATGGTTTTGGTTTCCCCTCCCAGTTCCTGACAGCAGGGAAAGATAGAACAATGGCAAAAATACCAGCAAATGCGATCGCTAGTATTGACATGGCTAAGGTACGACCGGAGTAAAGCAATAGTTGGTTGATATCAATTAACTGCGGTGGGAAAGCTTCTTGGGTAATATTTATCAAACGTTCCCAAGTTGTATATGAGTAAAGCTTTTCCCAGCTGATATTAAGATACCTAAAAGAAAATATTAATACAGCTATAATTACTGCTAATATTTGAAATATATTCTGACTCCTAACTCCCGTGGGGATGACTCTATTCTCGTCCCCACTCCCAAAATTCTCTTTTTTTCTGTTTTCTTTGATGACGTACTCCGGTACGTCTTTATTTTGTTTATTTGTTTTTATGTAGGGGTTTTTAAAAACAGGGTTTTGAGTAAGAGGGTTTTGGGTAACAGAGTTTTGAGCGACAGAGTTGTTAATGACAGAGTTTTTAAAAAGCTGATTTTGGGAGATATCTACATGGTTGGTTTGTTGATTTGATTGAGGAGTTTTTCTTTTCAAATCCATGCGATGAGGAAGTTTCCAGTACTGACGTATGACACCGCTTAAAAAGTCAGTTGTACCGCTTAATAAAAGTAATGCAAATATCAGCGTCCAAACTTGTTCGTAACGTAGAGATTGTAAACTCAGACGAATTTGATAACCTAATCCTCCCGCACCAATGTATCCTAAAACAGCAGCAGAACGGATAGAGCATTCCAGACGATAAAAGCTGTAGGAAACCAGGTTTGGTAAAGCTTGGGGGATTAAGCTATAGATAAAAGCGTTGATTGGGGAGACCCCAGCATTCAGAAGTGCTTGTAAGGGTCGAGGAGAAGTTTCATCAAGGATTTCCGAGAACACCTTTGCTGTAATTGCACCAAAAGGAATAGCGATCGCAAGTAATGCAACCAGGGAATCGAGTCCAAAAAGATTGATGAAGAACAATCCCCAAATAATTTCATGAATTGCTCTGGGAATGGCTAATATTCCTCTGATTATTAACCAAGGTGTATTAATTTTATAGTTTTGATTTGCGTTTTGATTTTTGTTATATCTTGTAAAACAGTTCCACCATACCTGAGATGAAAAAATACCGCCAAATAAACCAATAATTACACAGAAAAAGGTAGAACAGATAGCAAAAGCAAAAGTTTTAAAAGTAGCATTTAAAGTAATTAATAAAAAATCAAAAGATAATTCTGGTGAAAATGCCGCAATCCAAAAATTAACAAAAAGTTCTATTCCACCAAAGTTAATTAATTCCTTTTCAAATAATCCCGCTATCCACAAAGACCAGATAACAGCAATTATCGATAATACCTTCCAAGTTAATTTCCAATCTAATTTCCAATTCAATTTTCAATTCAATTTTCAATTCAATTATTATTTACCGGTTTGAAAAAATAATGATTACCATACAATTAAAATAATCCTTCCTCTTCTTTAAAAAGTATAATCCTCAATTCTATTTTCCATGTCCCCCTTTTCTATACCCTAAATTCGATAAAGCTCCTCAATCATATTTGATGATAATTTATCTATAGAAATATCAAATAAAATACTCCCCTTGCGCAGACCAATCACCCTTTGAAAGTGAGTAGAAACAAACTCAATAGCATGGACACTACTAACTAAAGTCTTTCCCGAAGCAGTTGATAAATTAACTAACAAATCCATTATTTCACGACTGCGTTCCGGGTCTAAACTAGCAATTGGTTCATCAGCCAAAATTACCGCAGGGTCTTGCACCAAAGTACGAGCGATCGCTACTCTCTGTTGTTCTCCCCCAGATAGATTTTTAGTTGTCTCATAAAGCTTTTGGGGAATACCCACTTTTGTTAAAGCTTGGATTGCAGTATTAATTTCCAAAGGACGTATCAAAGAAATTAAAGCCTTCCAAAATGACCATTTTGCCAGATGTCCAGCATTCACATTATGAATCACCTGGAGATTATCTACTAAATGAAACTGTTGATATATAGTTCCTATGTTACTTTGGATTTTTCGCCGTAATTTAGGACGCAATTGGGTAATATTTTTCCCCAGAATCCATACTTCTCCATCACTTGGAATTAAACTACCATTGAGCATACTTATCAAAGTACTTTTACCCGCACCACTAGCACCAATCAAAGCCACATTCTCACCAGGATATACCCGTAAATTAATATTACTCAAAGAAGTAAAATTACCAAAGTTTTGACTAACATTTTTTAATTCAAATATAGGTATATCTTGATTCATAAGAAAGTGAGTCAGGAACAGGGGAAAGATTAAAGATTAAAGTGAAGGATTAACAATTAACAATTAATAATTAACAATCAAAAATCTCTCCCAATCACTAAAAATACAATTTAGAAGAGTTTTAGGGGAGAATCTCCATTCTTGGTTCTTTAATACAGAAATTGATTGGAACCACCATAGCAATGAACAATCAAAAATCTTTCCCACTTACCTATAATTACATTCTGGAGGGGGTTTGGGGGACGCAGTCGTCCTCCCAATCGGGGGTTTGGGGGAGAATCCCCCAAGTCTTCTTCAAGAGGTAAAAACGGGGAAAATAATCAACTATCAACTATCAACTATCCATCCACCACTCATATCATGTCCGCTTAAACACTTGTGATAAAAATGAACAATCAAAAATCTCTCCCAATCACTAAAAATACAATCTGGAGGGGGTTTGGGGGACGCAGTCGTCCTCCCAATCGGGGGTTTGGGGGAGAATCCCCCAAGTCTTCTTCAAGAGATAAAAACGGGGAAAAATTACCAATTATCAACTATCAATTATCCATCTACCACTCTCTTAACTTGCACATTTTGCAACTCTCATATATCAAGGGTTTTAGAATTTGTCGAAAAATGTACAAATTTTATTTGTTGCAAAGTGGAGTTAAATTTTGTTCGTTGAAAACGTTCCCGTAGGGTATGCAGGAATTTTGGATTTTGTTCGTTGAAAACGTTCCCGAAGGGTATTTTGAATTCCTGTGGGTCCCTCATAACTCATTTTATCTTCCCAATCTCCCTACCAATCTTCTCTATTTGAGCGTAATTTTCATTTTTAGTCTCAATAAACTTATCAGCTTGAAATAAATCTAAAATCTCTTTTTGTTCCGGTTTACTAGGATCTAACTTCAAAAAAGCTTGCTGTACCTTCTCCAAAAAACCATCTCCATAACGCTTTTCCACCTCTGGATTAATTATCCAATGATAGTCATAATAAGCAGGAGTACGATAAACCACATCAACCTTATTTAAATCTACTTCCTTAGCCTCAACTCGTTTTTGCCAAACTTTCTCATTTAATGCACCCACCTCATAACTACCAGCTTCCACAAGTTTGATAGTCTTATCATGGTCACCAGAAAACCCCGCTTCCCCCTTAAAATCGCTAACTTTGACTCCAGCTTGCTGCATAAAGTATTGTGGCATTAACCTACCAGAAGTTGAAGACTCACTACCAAAAGTAAAAGTACGTCCCTTAACCTCCTCTAACTCCTTAATATCCGTAAACGGTTTAATACCAGTTTTCTTATTCGCAATAAACACACTGTGGAACTTCTGATCAATATCACGTTGAGCGATCGCTTTTGCTCCCTCTACCTGTAATCTTGCTTGTACCCCAGTTAGACCACCAAACCATACTAAATCCAAATCCCCGACTTTAAACCCCGTCACAGCTGCGGTATAGTCGGTCACGGGTTTATATTCTACCGGGATATTTAACTCTTTCTTCAAGTAATCCGCCAGCTTGCTATACTTTCTCTGTAACTCCTCCGGGTCTTGGTCAGGAATCGCACTAGTTACTAAAGCTTTCTTCTCTCCACCACTGCTTCCCTGATTATCAGCATTCTCAGACGGATTTGGAGAACAAGCAGCTAAAGGTAGAAATGCTAATAGTAGAGCGGTAGATAAGAATTTTTTCATTATTGGTAGATGTCAGTTCAATACAATTGTTCTGTTATAAGAAAAGAATTGTACAGCCTTAGCCAGGTAAAATCAAAGTCGTTTAAATACCTTTATTTCTATGCAGTTAGATAAATTTTAATCAAAAAGTCAGTTCTTAAACACTCATGCGAAACAAGAAAGCGATCGCTCAAAAAAGATATTGACCCTGAGGGAAGTCGAAGGGGTCAACTTAGTTTCTCATAGAAAAATCGAAAATCTTAGAGCGTGTTTATAAATAAAAAATAAAAATCAACGCGTCCTCAAAAGCTGGACAAACTTATCGCTGACGGTATGGTCTTTGGTATCTGCTGCATAGTTAATCAACTCTTCCCGGAGGTTCTTTGCTGCATCTAGGGGTAAGAAATTTGCAAGAAGAAAATATACTCCCCGAAAACGTGGGTCATCCATGTGTTCTACCAAGCGGTTTTGTACTTCCTCACTTTCACCTAAGAAGTTTTGTACCAGGAAGAAGTCCATGATTTTGTCGTGACGGAAGTAGTATTCCTTTTCGTGCTTTTTCTCCTCTTCTGTGGAAATGTAGCGACTGATGACCATCTTATATTTTTCATCTTCCATGCTTTCCAGTTCCTGAGCAAATTCCTCTCCTGGTAAAGCACCTTCATCATTCAAACGCATCTGATAAACTGCTTGGGAAAACTTTTTCAAGGGGAAATCATGTCCCCACTCCCGTTTATATTCCTTCGACATTAATTTATATTGCTGTTCTTGCAGATTAAAGATATCCGGCTGTTCTCCCTGTGATATCATTTGGGAAATTAAAGATAAATCCATAGGATTAGAAATAATCCGAAAGGATGCAGCCAACTCTTCATGAGGTTGTTTTTTATTTAAAGTGGTTTTTAAAAACCTTTTACAAGCTGCTTCGTATTTTCTGGTAAAGGTTTGATTGTTTGAATTTTGGTTATTTGGTTTTTGATTAGTTGAATATTGATGAGAGTTATTTAGTGCGTGACCCGTTATATAGGAAGCGCGGGAAAGCATGAATTGTTCAATTTGGGCTTCTGTTAAAGGTTTTAATTCGTAGGTTTTTGCGGTTGTGGGAGCAATCCATTCTAAAGGTTGGGTAGCCATGATGATATTACCTTTGAAATAGCTTTCCACAAACTTACAGATATTCGCTCGCGTGTCTGCTGTCACCTCATTTAATCCATCGATACAGATATCCAAAGTACCGCTATAAATCAGGTTTTTCAGAAAGTTCTCATCCTGGGCTTGTCCGTGTAACTTATCCTGAATCGCTTTGATGACTCCATTTTTGCACTTACGAGCCGGGAGAAAAACCACATTTCGTCGGGATTTTTTCGCGAGATGACGGAGAAACATCGACTTACCCAAACCGGAATCAGCTTGAAGGATAATTTGTCCTTGGATTGCAGGGATTGCTTGAGCGATGGGTTGATGTAAGTCTCTCATTCCCTTGTTTGCTGGAGAAGCAGGAATTTTTACCAATGACTCAGGGAAATATAAATCCTCGTCAAAATTATCTAACTGTGCATCCGCTAACAGGGAAGATCGGAAAGGTTCGAGTAACTTACCACGTAAAAACGGTACCCAGGTGAGGAGAAAACCCACATAACCCATACCTCCAATCCGTCTTACCCAAGGATTCCAGAAGAAAATCGCCTGTACTTGAGGAGACTTGGGGTAAGCGAAGATGAGAGCTAACCAAAAGAGGAAGTGGATAATAATGGTGTTACGGAAACTGAAAAAGTAACGCCAACCTTTGAGATTGATGATGATAGATTGGATGGAATCAGCTTCATTGTATCCAGCTTGCTTGAGGTTCTTGTAATGGGTTTCCAGTAAAACAATATCTTGGGGTTGCCAAGATACGAGTTTTGCAACTTGGACGATTCTGTAAGCTAAATCTTTGCGTAACCTGGTTAAATCTTGGCTGGGTTGCCAAATTTTAGCAAACAGTTCTAAGGTTTTCTTAGCTTCCTTGTGGTTGAGTTTGGTGGGGATTTTGCTGGGGTCGTAGTGTCCCAGCCATTTCATGAGGGTTTTAACTTCCTCAGTCCCACCAGGAAGGAAATAGGTCTGGAAACGCCAGGTATCTAAATATGGTTCGCTGGGGTAATATATAGTATTTAAAATCTTCAGAACTTGATTTAAACCTAGCTTATCAATTTTCCCTAATGAGGATACTGCACTAAAGCGAACCGTTGAGTCAACCTTTTCATCTTTGAGGATAGCTACAATATCTTTGACATAGGGTTTTGCTACATCTCCTAGATTCCCTAATCCTTCTGCTGCACGAGAGCGAACCGTTGAGTCAACCTTTTCATCTTTGAGGATAGCTACAATATCTTTGAC
>ERZ1740062.620-NODE-620-length-17601-cov-7.278696_pt1 | contig 17601 bp, 15 predicted proteins | sample MGYA00581741_ERZ1740062 | MGnify/ENA primary metagenome ERZ1740062 (study PRJEB43018, sample SAMN04849747) | marine metagenome | isolation source: floating plastic debris | place: Pacific Ocean | collected 2008-09-01 | study: EMG produced TPA metagenomics assembly...
CCTCATACCGCGCCTCCCAGCATGTCAAAACCGAAGGGTTTTGGAATGCCATCGAGATCGCGCCTCCGTGTCGGGATGATGCAGAGAATCGCACGGAATTCCTGTCGTCTCAATACAAAATCAATAATCGCGTTCGTATAAATCTGCATATTCAAAACCCTTCCTTTTTGAGTACGCCATTCTTCTCAGTAGCAGCAATTGCGATACTGGTATCAATCAGCCTTTATCCCCAACATATTGCGGCGAATGATGAGCTGTACTCATCAGAGAACTGGACGGCAGAAACGATCGCGCTCGACAAGGCATCATCGGCGGCACGGAACTATGCCGAGAACAACAATGGTGTCGGAATCCTGATCCACCTCGGACAGGACGTACCAAACGCGCGGGTTAAAGATGGTGATGAGCTGGGTGAACTGTTTGTCCAGCGGTTCGCCGAGCTTGGTGCCGACGCACGTTACTTCATCGCTCCGAACGATGATGGCCGAGCCACCGTGATGACCTATCACATCGGCCATTTGCTTTACAAAGCGAGAGGAAACGCGGTGTTCGGACTACAGACCGCTTGGGACGACGCTCCAAAGGTTATTGAGCAGATGAAGATCGTAAAGGCGTTACCTTAAAAGCTTCGCGTCGAAGAAACCCTCGCTTTCAGCGACTTCGAGTTCGCCATCTGCAAACTCGTCGCGCCTTTGCGTCTGACCTTCACGAAGAGTGCTCTTCTGTGTATCCGCCTCGACGTGATGTCCGGCGAGTTCAGTTTCGTCGTACCCTGCATCTGCAAATGTCTGCACCAGCCCAACGGCATCGAGCTCATTCCGATTGATCCGGTCAATGCTCGCGAGAATGTCGCGATAGGCTTCATCGGCCATGATGATCTGCGCCAGCACATCATTCTCGTACTGTTTCTTGATGCGTCCGGTGGCGGGATCGATGATCTCGGTGGTGACCGCGGTGATGATCCGGCGATTGTAATCGGCTTCGGACTCGCCCGGCTTGCGCAGGGCATCGTCCGCACCGATGATCCCGGCGGCGTATTCCTGTAAGGTCAAACCGGTCTCGGTTTCAATCCGGGAAACCATATCGGCAATGTCGGTATTGCTTTTTGCACCGATGATCCGTTCCGCCATGTATCCCGCCAGCTTGCCATCCTCGATGATCTGCTGAAGGTCGCGCAGGAATTGGCGGGCAGACTTCTTGCGTTTGTCCTGTTCAGTGCGTTCGACGGTGGCGTTTGTGTGCGACACCTCCAAGCGTCCGGTCTCGCGACCTGCAGACGTATCATTGAATGCCTTGATCAGATCGGTGCGCATGCGCTTTGCATCGGTCTCGGCTATGTCACGGTAATCGTCAAGCGGCATGACCGCCCCCGATCCGCGCCACTCCGCGCCGGGCTACTCCCCGGCAAGAGCAAACAGACAAGTTGTTTGCTCTGTATTCAACATCTCGCAATTCACACCTCAACGAATACCCTCCTCTCGAAAACACACACGCTTACGCCAGCAAACATGCCGACCTTTTATTGTACAATTTTTGGCAGTACAGTTGCAAATTTGAGAAGCACTGTAGCTTCTCTGTGTTTGGCATTCACAGTCTGCTGCAGCGCAGCATTTACGGCGCAATGCTCGTAGGAATCGAGACAAACTAGACATCTGACCGAAGTGCTCGGACTCCCGATCTGACCCCGGAAGCCGCCGTTCGACCGACTGGAAGTGTGCGCCACTTCAAGGCATAAGTTTGATCGGCATCAAGCAGTGCCTCGGCGCGACGTGAGCACCAGCAAAAGCCTAACTGGTTTGAACAGATGGGGCTGTGAACATCAAAGGTTCGGCATCCGACCCGTCGGCGTGGCCTTCAAAATGGCCTGTGCGAATGTAAACTAAAAATCGCTATTCGCTGAGAATCCGCATCGGGCCAAACATCAATTATTCGACCCTCGATTTTAGATCACCGTCTGAAACTCAGTAGTCCTGGAAATTCTTCCTTAAGAGTAGCAATCATTCCATCCAAAAGACTCGTCTCAGAAGACCATCCAGCATCAGTGAAAATTTTCTTTGAATCTCCCACCGAGAACTGGACTCCACTAGGGGCGTCGGTTTCAAAATGAATTTCAATGTCCTTTCCCAACATGTCCGAGATTAATTCCACTAAACCTAAGATTGAAATTCCATGCCCTCGGCAAACATTATAAATCTCAAATCCTGTGATCGACCCAGAAACAATCATTCTCATTGATGAAATGAAAGCGTTCACAACGTCACTGACGTAAACAAAATCACGAACCTGATGGCCATCTCCATGTATTATAAATGGATGTCCGTCACTCAGCTGATTCAGTAGATTAGGTATAACTCCGCTGATGCAGCGCCTATGCAATTGTCCTGGCCCAAATACATTAAAAAGCCGGAGCGCCACGTTATTAAATGAATATTGTTTTGCGAGTGTACGCGCATAAACTTCAGAGGAGAATTTGTCTACTCCATATGGCGAAATGGGGAGTGTTGCACTCGATTCCTCGAGAGCATCGCGCGGCTTTTCACCGTAGACTGCTGCAGAAGACGCCCACACGACTGGACACGGCGCAGCTAATGTGCGGCGCGCGGCATTGAAGACCGCCAGTGTTCCGACTTGATTTACTCTGTGCGCAGCGGCCAACTCTCGTCCTGAGCAAGCGGAGTCTGTAATTGCTGCTAGATGGAAGCAACCGTCCGCGTCGACTAGAAGATCCTTGAGCAGATCGATGTCCGAAACACATCCTTCAACGAATTCCGCCATCGCAGGAACTCTTTCTCGAACACCCTGGGATAGGTCATCAAGAACCACAACATCTGCCCCCTGAGCAACGAGCGCTGCGCTAAGGTGTGATCCGATAAACCCGGCACCTCCAGTCACCAAGTAGCGTCGCATCTCTCAAGAGACTCCATGTATGCAAAGCGTTTTGATTCGAGAGTTCATTTCAGACGAAACTGATTTCGAATCGCTAGGAGAAGTAAGAAAAGAGATGAATAACTCAAAATTTTATGTATCGCAGATGCTGCAAAAAACTGGTGGCTCAAGGTTAGCGGAAACTGACTCGTGTAGATTTTCGCGGCCTCAGGTGACGACTGAAATATCAAGGGAACTCCGTTGCTCAAAGCAAATCGTACGTCGTCAAAAGCAACGCTCTCGGGGAACTTCTCCAAAGTTGAAGCGATGTATGACAACGACCCATACTCGCGAACGGTGGATAAATATAATACATATATAAGCATAAATATCAGCAGTGCTATTGTTGGCCTGAATACACTCACGCCAAAGCGTGACCAAACATCAAACGCCGCACCGGCCCAAAAATTGAAACTTAGAGCGGAATCGAACCAAAATCGACGTGCCTTAACCTCCATACCAAAAAATCTAATTTCATTATTAAAGTCACCATTCAGTCGACAGTAATTGCGCAGTGCGCGGCATCTTAATGAAACGTTCTGAGAGTATGCGTGCTTTGTTACCCTCATCATCAAGCGATCTATCAATGAAAATGACTTTGGGGAAACTTCAGATAACTGTCCACTTGAAAAGCGCTCTACGAATTTCAAAATACTTATGTTGTCAAAGTCAACGGGCTCCGAAAAATTTGCTTGCCTCAAATCTGGTACAGTCTCGGTTGTTACGTGCTGCAATGACATTCCATGATCGCATTTTATTGCCCTGAGGTCTACATAAACATCAAATACGGATTTAAAGAAGAAGACAGTGCCTTGAAAATGACAACCAGTATATGTAGCATCATCGCCAAATTTGACCTCAGTAAAGAATGAATCTCTGCGAAATACTGATCTCTCAAACCTTACCAAACTGAGAAACTTCGCTTTACTAAAAAATGTGAAGCTGCAGAACTCTGCAACTTGAAAATACGCGTCCTTTTCGAAAGTGCATCCCGAGAAATCCACATTCCCGTGAAACTTGCATGAATCAAAACGAATCTCACTAGAAAATTTCGCCCCTGAGAAGTCAGTGTTGCCCGGAAATATGAGTCCGGAGAAGTCACAGATTTCTGATCCAAAACTCTCGCCTCTGAAGTTTACGTCGGCCTCTTTGAACCAGTTCCTCGCCGCTTCACTCTCGCCAACTTCCTTATAGATCCTTGGATAGCATGATACCCACTTTCCTGCGTTCTCGAGTTCAGCGCGACGTTCCAACAAATGAGTTGCCCATTCATTCCAAGCTGCCTTATCGTCTATTAAAGATCGTTTAGCTTCCGAAAGATTCATAAAGCACAGCCTCCGTACGATGCTCTAATGTCTTTTCAAAACACACAACTATCACAATGACAACCCGCCTCAGAATTGCCCATATTGTTCCTAGATTAGCAATTGGCGGGATGGTCACTCAGCTGTCGCAACAATTAAAGTTCCTAGGACCAGATTTTCGGCAGCAGGTATTCTCCATATTTTCCGCGGCGGATGAAATTTCAGAGAAATGGATTGGCAGTGACATCATTAGATTAGGCCGTAACCCGGATGAGCGTTCCAAGATTGAACTGATTAGTAAGCAAATATACCACTCATTGTCGATGTTTAAGCCAGACGTAATTTGTAGTTATCACGTATTCACCGACATTTATATAAAAAGCTTTCTTGAATCCAATGATGCAATTGCAATCAGGCATGTTCTAGGGTTCAGCCAAGTCAGTATGTTCGACAAGTTTCAAGACGGCACTGTCATAATGGACTGGTCGCCAGAAGTACTAAAGATCGAACGATCTGTGGATGATCACTTCGCCATCAACATCGCTGTAAGTTATGACATTGCCTCACAGCTCAGGCGGTCAGAGTTCACCAAAAAACCAATAAAAGTTATATACCCAGGCGTAATTAACGACGAGAAAAATCGTTATCCTACGCAACGAGAGGGGGAAATGCACGTTGCATTTTTGAATCGGCTCGAACCAATAAAGCAACCTATGGAGTTCTTGAAGATTGCAAGACGCATTGCGGATTCGTGCGCCCATGCAAAGTTTCACGTTCTGGAAAAGGGCTCCTTGCTCGACGATTTTAAATCAGAGGCAGAGGTGTATCGTCTAACGAGAACGATTGAATATGTGAGTGTACAGTCGAATGTGTGGCGAAGTGTCCATAGCGTGAATGCCTTGCTCTTCACATCAGCACATGAAGGAGTTCCGCTGCTCGCGATTGAGGCTATGAGTAGGGGAATTCCGGTTGTTGGCTATCGCGTCGGCGGACTTCCGGAATTGGTATCAAGTGGCCACAATGGTTTTTTGGTAGATCCAGGTGATATTGATGGTATGGCACGCGCGGTGCTTGAAGTCTCTCGGTGTCGACAGTTTTCGGTTCGATCCGCTGAGGCGGCTAAAAAAAGATTCTCGCTCAGCGATTATCTCAGCCAACTAAGGGAATTGTACTCGGTGAGAAAGACATGAGAGGTTTTGCTGCGGTCATTCCAGCCCGAAATGAAAGCCGAACTATTACTAATGTCGTAAGTGCTGCTAGTCGCCATGTTGACACGGTCATCGTTTGCGACGACGGCAGTACGGATGACACAAGGGAATTGGCGAAGCTCGCCGGTGCGCAGGTGGTCTTAAACTTTGGCCCCAATGGCTACGGAGCAGCGCTAAATTGCGCCGCCCAAGCCGCGACCAAACTGGGTTTCTCTGGCATTGTGACACTTGACAGTGATGGAGCACACGACCCCGATGAAATTGGGAATTTGTTAAAATACCATGTTCAGTCCTCATCCGATTTAACTATTGGAAGTCGTTTCACAGAAATACAAAGATGCGAAGTACCAACACCAAAATTACACGCCAACATGTTTGCAAAGGGATTGTTCAATAGAGCAGTGCCAATAAACGTGAGTGATCTTCTTTCGGGCATGAGAGTAATTTCAGGTGACGCATTAAGAATACTACCGGACGTACGCAATTTTTCTTGGACTCCACGACTTATTGATGAAGCCGTGCAAATGAAACATATCATAAATGAGTATCCGATATCAGTGAGATATAATGCTGCTTCGCTACATTCAACGCAAGCAATAGAAATTGTTCACTTTCTCGAATACGTTCTCGAATTGTACATTAGAAATGGTCAAGAATGCATTCAAGTCGAAAAAATGTTAGAGCTTATTCATTCATGGAGCGCTTTTAGAGTTATATTTGATCAATTTGAATACTTTCTCTTTCCAGTATTGGAGCATAAGTCTTACATTTTCCAAAAGCAAATTGACGTATTTTATCGCGATCAAGATTCGGGAACTCGCATCTTCGTTGAAGAGACAGGAGGTTAGAAATTGAGATGACTGAGATCGGTGCAACCTTTCGGTAACTCAAACGACAGTTTTCGGGAATAGGTCCTGAAACTGAGCAAAACGCTCAATGATGTCATTGTGCTGCATACCCGATATTTTTGTGAATAATGGAGGTTGTGAAGCGCGCATCGATTACAGTAGCGAACCGAAGTCCAATGTCGGCTCTACTTCTGAGATGTTGATCCCAAGCCGTTGCTGATAGTGTCTGAACGCGCACTGGTTCCTCAGCCTTGCGAATGCCGCGCAAAAGTTGGAAACTTGGCGAAGAGACTACAACGAAGAACGCCCACATAGCGCCATCGGGAACATCGTCCCGGCGGCACTCATGAAATCGGCACACGCATCCAGCCCGTGTGTCTGATCAGAGGCGGAAAACTCTAGCCCGTCGCGAGGGCAACTTCGGTCGCAGCGCAGCAGCGCAATCAATCGACGGATTGTCCCAATGGATGGATGGATGGATGGATGGATGGATGGAAGTCGGGTCTCAGGACAGTTCCCTTGGCAACACTCCGTTCGGTCTCGACAACCCACCGGTAGCATCGGTGAAGGGGTGTTGCACCTCGCGTTGGAATTCAGGAGGTCACACAGTCCGGCCCATCACGGAGAGTCAGGTCAACGATAAGAAACAAAAAGCAGTATTTTTAATTTGGAGTTTCTCAAAGAGTTCGGCTTTCCAAGATGTGACAACGAGCGCCGCGACGATTCCATGGGTTCAAAATTCTTAGATTGAATGAGATCTGAATTCTCCAACCAACTCTGCAAACCCGACTTCTAAGGGAGTTTTACTCTGCCAATCTAGTACCTCCTTTGACCGGGCCACGCACCCAATGAACTTTCCCACATCAAAGTCCCTTGGTTCAGTGATACGTAGATTTACCTTCTTATTCGATAGGCTAGCAGCGAGAGCACCTAAGGTCGCCAGGGATGTTCCATGCCCACTACACAGGTGGATCGGGTCGAACTCAAACCCTTGAGATGTTAGTTCAATCAACCTGATCAAGCCTCGGACTACATCTTTGATATGGACGAAATCAAAAACGTTGTCCTGCCCTTCAATTCGTATTTCACCGCCAACCGCAGCCGCTCTAGCGAACGCTGGGACTACGCGTGTAGGATGGTCGCCTGTAGATCCGTATACACTGCTCAAGCGTACAACGTTCACCTTAAACTCTGAAGAGCGCGCGCCAAGCGCAATGAGCTCCCCCTCTACTTTGCTACGAGCATAGATGTTCATCGGTTGAAGGCGTGTGGATTCAGGCACTGGCATCCTCAACTGCTGCCCGTAAACTTCACGACTGCTCGCAAATAACAACCAAGGAGGCGAAGTTTTTGGTCGACCGGCCATGACGCTGATTAATCTAGCTAGACTCCTTACGTTCACCTCCCAACACTTCTCGGGTTCGGTCTCGGCCCAAACAACTCGCGAAACAGCCGCTAAGTGTACGACCCCGTCAACATCCTCCACAGCACCCTTGATTGCATCGATTGAGCGAACATCCTCGGCCTGCGAAGACCGAACATCAAACGTTTTGACGTTCCATCCAATGGATCTTAATTGAGCACACAAGAACCTGCCGACAAGGCCTTCACTGCCTGTGACGAGAACCCGCATACTGAATCTCCATCCTCAAAAGCTGCCTCCGTTAGTTTGAAGAGTTTAGTTAAGCGCGCTGCAGATCAACAGTTCAAAATGTCGCTTGTGAACCTCTCGACATCAATTTGGCACCAACATCAGGTTTTCTCTTGTCGCAGTATTGAAAGATGTACCCGATGGACTGCTGTATTTGCGTCCATGAGTATCGGGTAGATCTCCCAATCGTTGGCTGCCCGAAAGCCAACCAGGTCCGCTCCTACATTTGGTTCCTTTACCGTTCTAAACGAAACGGCTCTCGTCGATCGATCTATCAAAACAACCCGCCACCAACCAGTCGGCTCTCTGTGAGCAACGATCCGCATGTCAGTTGACGAAACTCTCAGCTCACCACACTCACCAACAGTAAGAACATGGCGTAGTAACCAATCACGACGATCATCAGAGATGCAATCAGAGTCCAACACAGTGTAGTTTGAAATTGGCCATCGATCCCTTTGTGAACTGAGCAACCCGCATGCTTCTGCATGTTGTAACAAACAGAGTGCTATCTCTGCCTTAAGCTCCCAAAAAACTCCTAACTCTGTCAACAACCGCTTTTCAAAACCAAGAGGGCACTGCCTTCTTCTCCACATCAAGCGGAAGTACCTAGACTCGGCATCCGGCCCCTTTGCGACCAATGTGGAAACTGGGCAGATGTCATCTTTCAGTATGATGGAACTCGAAGTCCCCATATCAAATCGAGATGTATTCGTGCGCAGAACTTTCTGGAATACTTCCCGGCTCTAGAGGGCCAAGACTACCTGGAGAAAGAAAGTTGAAATCTAATTTGATATCACATTTGCTTAATCTGCTTACCAGTAGGGGGTTTGACGCTCTAAGTTCGGAATGTAAGATGGCACGAAAGTTCTCTAATTCACTATTCCAAATCCACGTTGGAGCGCGAAGTTCCACATCGACAATGATTTGAGATTGCACATTCTTTTCCACACGAATTCTAAAACAAGGGCTGCCGCTCACTGTCTGCAAGACTTTATCGGTAGAGTTACCGACATTAACGAATGAGTGCTTCTCAAGGACATCATTCAAATGCGCTGAAGCGACTACCAATTTACCAAATTCATTCGTCTCAAGTATTTGAGCATGATCCATCCTGCCAAGGAATCTAAATGATCTTCCGACGTGCTCGGAGCATTCGGATTCAAATATTTCCACGATGTCTCCGGTTTGATATCTGATAAAGGGCATCAATTGTACGAAGGGAAAAAGAGACGTCAGATGTAGGATGCCGATCCCAACATCGATGGGTTCACCGCAGCTAGGATCGAGTGCCTCGGCTATACAAAATTGATCGAAATGGTAGCCGCCACACTGGTCACAGTACAATGCACCGCCAAACCCCTCTGTCAAACTAAATCTAGGAACAACCTTTGAATCCCACGTCGTTTCCAGGAGTGTTCTCCACCTCTCGCTCACATACTGGCCAGTCACATAGATACCAGCAATTGGCAGCCGTTCCAATGGTGTGCCAAGTTCGATCAAACTATGAGTTAAGTACCTTATATGTTGAAATATCCCAGTAATGATTATAGGATTCTCTTGATCTCCTGTGAGAAATTTGGCCATTTTCGTCACTTCATTTTGTCGATTGTCGCCATCGACAAGGTTGAAGTTTCTGTATTGACCTGTCATTGGCATCGATATTCCAGCACCATGATAGCTTGGCTGAAATGCTGAAATCGAGAAATTCCCTCTGTTGAGATCTTCCATGTGGCCTTTAAAATACTCCTGTATAAATCGAACTTCGCATTCGCTTCTGTAAACGTAAAATGGCTTATCGGTTGTGCCGGACGTGTGTTGAGTAACGAATGCCTTTTTCTCTGAAGTAAGTAAATCACTATAGATTTGAGAACGCATATGCGACTTTGTCACTACTGGAAGAAGTGTCAGGTCTTGGATATGAAAGACTTCTTGCGCTTTCCCTTTAAGGTGCGATCCATAGAAAGAGGAGTTCTCAGCTGCGTGAAGAACCGTCTTGCGAATGAGAAGATTTTGAAAAGATCGGATGGACTGGGCTAGATCTGATTCGCGCATTTCGAGAGGCTCTAACTCCTACGATAGAGTGTACGCTTTGGGTTCTCATAGAGAATTTCGGATAGAGTGCTGTACGCTTCTTGCTTTGAGCACTGACCAGATCCAATTCGATTTGTCATTGCAATAGTCAGATTCTGGCGGGCTTGAAGCCAATGTCCATATACTCCTTCCATATGCCCATAGTCTCCACCAAAACCCAAGATCTTCCAGACAGGCACCTCATCGAGCATCCAATTTGTAAAAAACTGAGCAGCATGCGCATTTAGCTGGTGAAACCACGAACAATCAAGCGTCACATTCGGATGCAACTTCGCCATCGATATTGCTTCCTGCTCGTAAGGGTGGCCGACGTGAAGAAGGTGGATGTCGAGTTTCGGAAATGAACGAACGAGATCGGTGAATTTCGTAGGTTTTCCCCATTCAAGCGGCAGCACATTTCCTTCCGGTATGCCTGTGTGTACTTGTAGAGGAACCTTTTTTTCAGCAGCTAGGTCGCACAATTCACCTAACAGAAAGTCTTGTAGAGGAAAAAGGTCTGCTCGCCAGCAATCGCCAGAGACAACCCACTCAGCGTTCATAGTTGACTGAGCCTTCTGAAAACATGACTCCGCTTCCGCTTTGCTCCTTAGTCTCCAACTGGGGTCCCGCCGATAAATCCATGCGTTCTTGAAGGCGACGGCGCCGTTGTCGATCATTCTTTCGGCTTCCCTCCGAAACGCTAAAATCAACTGGTCAAAGTTTGAAATCGGCACTGCTGTGGCTGCCGATAGTCGTTGGACATCGTTCCATGAGCATATGCCAAACCACTCCTCCATCCTCACTGCAGTTCGAAAGTATTTTTCTTCCTTAAAGTGTGGGCCACAATCTCGGCACATGAGCTGGATGCCCGCCTTTTCAACCAGCACTGAGTGGTAAACACCAGTGTCATGTTGTTCCCGTCGTCGAGCGTCCATTTCCTTTGCGGAATTACAATCCAGTACATCACCTTCGTATAGGTCGGCTAGCGCCCGATGAAGCGCTTTAAACTGCGTTGTATTGCGGCAGCGCTTAGCATATTTTAAGAGCAAATTGTGTCGTTCATCATAGCGACCGGCATTCGACCGTAGAGAAAGCACTTCCTCTTCGGTGGCACCGACTGATCGAAAATCGGTCACCGGGTAGTTGGTGCCGAAAAGTGACAATACGCTTTCGCGTTCTGTCACTACACGGTTTATTGCTTCGTGCTCATATCGCAAGTGCTCGTGAGTAGAGTATATATTTAATTCGTCTAGGAAGCTTTGGATGTCATACTGGTCTGTCAAAAGTGTCGTCATGTTGGCGCTTTCATGCGTGATCTTGTGTGTAGCGCTCTCCACAGACATATAAAACATCGGCACTAGTACTTTGAAACGTAAGAGCAGCGTCTTTAGGGCTATCACAAATTGGCTCACCAGGCCTGTTCATCGACGTATTTAACAATATCGGAATGCCGGTTGCCTCACCGTACTCAGTAAGTAGCCTGTGCAATATAGGGTTGTCACCTTCTGTCAGAGTCTGCACTCGGCTTGTTCCATCAACGTGGACTGCTGCAGGAGCGCGGTCGATTGTGCGTTGAGTGGCCTTTACAGCTCGCGCCATCCAAGGAGACGGTTTCGCAAGTTCGAACCAATCTGATGCACACTCTGCAGGAACAATAGGTGCCACAGGTCGGTACCACTCTCGGCCCTTCACTTGTTCGTTCAGTTTCCGACGGCATGCGACTGAAGTTGCTGGGGCCAAGATGCTTCGGTGTCCCAACGCGCGAGGCCCAACTTCTGATCTACCGTCAAACCAAAAGACAATCTTTCCATTTACTAGATCTTCAATTGCCCTCGAAGGCATTTCTTCTGCATCACCCCAAGTTCGACCCAGAAACGGACTCGGACATTTTGCATGGGTTTGGTGAACCAGCGCTCCAATCGCCTGACCGTCGTCTCCCGGTGCAGGCGGAATGAATACGTCAGCGAAGACTTCCTCGGAAAAGATTCGTTCGTTGAGCTGGACATTTAGCGCGCAGCCTCCGGAGAAGATCGCTTTCTCTCCTTCAGCGTTGAGCTTCCGCAGCTCTTCTAACCAACGATCCTCCCAAACCTTCTGAGCCGTGTGGGCAAGGTTCCATCGTTTCCAATCGAATTCATCAAAAGAACTTTCTAAGGCGAGCATGTTCGTCAATTCAGAGTTCATGTCCAAATGTAAGTTCGCAAAGTAACTCTCGTGCTCACGAAGCACTGATGCTATGCCGTTGTCAAAGCGCCCGAAGGCAGATAGGCCCATTGTTTTGCCAGGTAAGTGGACATGACTCTCCTGATGTTCGGACTGAAATATCGCTTGAGTAATAGCACCATAAAAGCGTCCTGTTAGAATCGTACGGTCGAGATCAACTATTGGTTCATAGCTGCCATTGCTGAACCGGTAGATTCCGCTGCACCCATTTTCTGACCCTCCATCGGCGCAAATCGCCAATCCCTCGTTCCAGCCTAAGGAAGATGCCCATCCTACATGATTGGCGTGATGAGAAGTCCAAACTGGCGCAAAACGCCTCCCAAGCACTTTCACAAATCGACTCTTTTGGCACCCCCATTGCGCAACGTAGAGCGTATCAACGTCGCTGATGCGAGTGTTCGTGCCCCTGAGGCCTATCGAAAGCAATTGTTCGATCTCTTCCCAGGTTGCACGCATATGTTTTCTTCGAAAAATACGTTCAGCGTTTAACGCAAGGAGAACTTCAGAGTCTCGCGCAAAAGCCACACCGGAGTCGTGAAATCCAACAAAGATCGATATGCAGAACGCCATCTATTGAGCCGAAGGTGTTTCAGAAGAAAGGAGATATCCACCTTCGACCGGTATGACGAGCCCCGTCATCCACGAAGCCGCGTCGCTGAGTAAGAAACGAACAGCACCTGATATGTCGCTTGGTTTGCCTAAGCGACCTAGTGGATAAGACTGTGTGAGCACTTCAACCCACTTGTCATTCTGAAACACGTTTTGCGTCTGCTCCGTATCCACCAGACCTGGACAAACACAGTTGCATCGAATTCCATATCTACCCTCATCGAGAGCAAGCGACTTCGTGAATTGTATGAGTGCAGCCTTAGCTGACGAGTATGCAATACTGTTTGGTACGGGAGATAATCCAAGCATTGAACCAATTGTTACAATCGATCCACCGCCTCGCGATCGAAGCAGAGGCAGGGAAACCTTTAGAATATTATACGCTGTCTTTAAATTTACCGAAATAGCGCTTTCAAAGTCCACGGAACTAACTTCGGTGATGTTTCCGGGAACCCAAGCACCTGCGACGTGCACCACTCCTGAGAAATTGTGTAATTTGGATAACTTAGCACTCACTTGCGCGCAATCGTGGGCAGACAGTAAATCAGCAGTGATGTGTGTCAAGCGACCGCCTTTTCCGCCAACCCACTCGTTCGAACGGGTTGTAACGAGAACCTCCGCTCCGGCTCGTAGCAAAGCGTTAACTATCTCGTTCCCGATCCCGGAGTTTGCGGCGGTAACCAAGTACAACCTGTTATCTAGTTCAAGATCAGTCATCTCTGAGAACTCTCAAGATCGTCCAATAGCTTCAAAGTTCTCGCTCGGACATCCGCTTCCGATTGTCCATCAAGTTCAGCACAATGTTCTGCGTAAGCAGTTTCATATCGATGTGGAAGCACAAGGTGCGTTCGATCACCAGAGATGCTGAATGACTTTAGGGCAGCAAGAACTATGTGTGCCTCGTCGGTTCTCTTTGAAACTGAAGTGACAGACGAGAAGTCTTCCGCAGTAAGGTTAACGAGCGCTATACGTGCATCCACCAACTCCAGCGAAGCCCTGAGAGCGGCTAGAACGGTGAATGGATGAGGAACATCATATGCCCCGGAGCCATGCAGCTTCTCAACTAGTGTGTTTGGTGCAATGCGAGTTGGGCACAATGTGACATTGTCAAGACCAATACTTACTAAGTACCGTGCTGCTCGCTTTACATCAATAAGGGCTTCGGAGTCGCTTAAGAACGGCGGTTTAATCATAACATAGGGCTTGACTCTGACCCCAAGTTGCTTGGAAATTGAAACTGCTTTCTCAAACTGCAGTTTTGAAAATGAAGTACCGACACAGACTTTCCGAATAAATTCATCGGCTGATTGTAACCCAATTCCTATAGTTAAATTTGCATTAGCTGTTTCAGAAAACCTGGAAACAGCGTCGGACTTGATAAATTGTGGTAGCGATTCAACCACAATATGTGGGATGCGATGTTGTCGAATAATTTCGGCAATTCTTAATCTTTGAGAATCAGTTATTTCAGAATTAGCGAAAAAGGAGCCGTCATTGTAGATTGACACGACGTCAATCTCGATCGGTGGTGATCTATCAAAATCTCGCTTTAGCTGCTCTTCGGGACTGGATGGGGCGGTGTCAGAGCCAAAATGATTGTAGTTTGTAAATGGGCACATTGTACATGTTGGTATAGAACAGCCTTTAGTAAGCAAGATCACTGTTCGTCTTTGGAGGGCTATTCCATTTTCGACTATCGTGTCGTTTGCGGAGAATCGAGGAGTGCCATCGTCGGTCACTCGATCTCCAGTCCGTCCCTTCAGAACCAGGCGAACCACTCTTTTTCGAATTTGAGCATCGCTTTGGCTCAATGAAAGCGCCATTTCATCTCCGATTGTCTTGCTAGCACAGTTGCTTCTTTACGACCCTACATGATCGAGCTCAGATGATTATTCAGCTTGTTGCGTCCGACTGCAACAATGTACACAAGTGGCCCAAGCGCAGCGCCAATCATGCTGCATAATATTAGGCTCACGGGCAGCGAGTATTTTCCGCGAATTCTCCTGAGTAAATTCCCAAACAAATAAAATTGTCTACCAAATAATGCTTCTCGAAGTCCTCTAAAGTCAAAGTACGTAATAAAAAAGTGCATTTGTACTGCGGTATCGCCTATTCCGTAATTGTACATGCGGCGGCGGAGACTCGCCCAGTCTCTAGGATGATCATGTTCTAAGATCGCAGTAGGGTCATATACAGCAGTGAATCCTTCTCGTAAGATCTTGTAGCAGATTTCGTGGCTTTGCGAGTGACCCACATAAGAGCCGACACCAAACAGTTCATTGTACAGTCCAACTCTTTCGAGGACGTCTTTACGCAAAGCAGCATTAGCTCCACATGCCACAAAGCGGAGCGGAAGACCGCGGAAGCTTTTCATGTTGAAGAAACTACTATCAAACCTTTTTAGCTTCAGACCTTTGCTCAATCCACCCTTTGCTTCCCAAGCTTTTTGTGCTGGCGTAGTGAGCTCGGAAGCTAAGACATTCCCTGCTACATAAGCCACGTGCTGATCTTCGAAATGGCAAACCAGCTGGTCTAACCACCCGCTATCCACAACACGTACGTCATCGTCTATCGTTACGATCAAATCGCCCTTTGCCCTGACTATCCCAATGTTAAGAGCTGCCGCTTGCCCCTTTTTGGGTTGATGCATGCACTTTGCGCCAGCTGCAGTAATTTGTTCGGCGAAGTCAACACTGGGTTCTTTGTCGTTTTGCACCACGATGACTTCGACGTCTGCTCGATTTCCTATCCCTGCACTGTTCAACTCATTGAGAAGGCGGACAGCTGACATCTGCCGAGCACAGGTTGGGATTACGATCGAAATTCTTATAGTTATTGGATCGTGGGCAACGGTCGATTTCAGAAGGTTACTTTCTTGCAAAACTCGACCTCAACTACGTGCCCAGTGGTCGACTCATCGGTTAGGACCACTGCTCCACCTTTCATCACCCGATCGGCAAATACCTGAAAGTAATCCGCAGCGGTCACTTTGTCACCGAGCTGCCGCTCGATTTCATCTTGGAACTTTAGTAGAGCCGCGACGTTCACGACGGCGTTATTGGACGCGGCTTGACCCGACGCGACATCCATTGTCCTGAGTATTTCGTCCAAAGCTTCAATTCGTTCTGATCCAGTTTCCGGTTTTTTCGCCATCGTGACTCTCGTTGGTTGATCTTAGTTTAAAACAGTTTCGCGAGAGGATGGTAGCAAGCGTCTCGTCGCCGCGCAACAAAGACTAGTGCCAGAGCGCATTGATCAAAACTTGGCCCGATGTCGCCATCCGATGGACATGATATCGCGCGGGTCTTCGGTCAGTTTGTTCTACGCTTCACTGTAGAGCGCGACTATTTCGTCGTAGCTTTTGACGACCCGGTTATAGAGCCAGTTGTCCCGGATGAACCACCAGACGTTTTCGACCAGGTTCGGTCCCGGCGGCTTCGTTGGTAAGGGCAGCAGGATTATGTTGTTGGGACCGTTCAGTTTTGGCAACATGTGCCATCTGGTTTGATCGACAATCAGGATCGCTTAAGCGCCGGGGGTAAACTCGGCGCTGAGGAGCTGTGGGTGTTCGCCCAGCATACATGGGAGTCCTTTGCGAATTAGGTTCTGGACTCAATTCAGCCAGCATCTGATCGCGAAGAGGTGGAGCATGGAAAGGAAGTTGCCTTTCAGCTTCTCGTAACGCGTTGTCAGCCGTCGCATGTCCTTCATCCGGCAGAAGAACCGCTCAACCAGGTTGCGCATCGCGTAGAGGTTCGGGTCGTGCGGTATCGGAACCTTGGCGTTGGATTTTGATGGGATCACGGCCACCGCGCCTTCGTCATTGATGGCTTGGCGAATGGCGGCGCTGCCATAGGCTTTATCGGCGATGATGGCCAAATGCGCGGCATCCCAGTCGAGAAACGCGTCAAACGCCTTGCTATCGTGGGTTTGCGCGCCGGTGACATCGATCCGCAGCGGTCGCCCGAAATCGTCTACAGCTACGTGAACCGTACTGCCGCGACCGCCGCGTGAGCGTCCAATACCTTGTTCCAGTTCCCCCCTTTTGCGCCCGATGCCGCCCGGTGTGCCTTGACGATGGAGCTGTCGACAAAGATCAGCGCGTCCTCGCATTCCGTCGCGAGAGCCTTGAAAATGCGCTGCCACACACCGCGTTTTCCCCAACGGACATAGCGGTTGTAGACGGTGGTATGGGGGCCATAGCGATCCGGCAAATCCCGCCAAGGGGCACCGGTTCGCAGGATGTAAAAGATGCCGTTGAGGACTTTTCGGTCGTCCTTGCGCGTAGGCCCGCGCCCTTGCACCGGAAGTAGTGGATGGACAATCGCCCATTCTTCGTCTGTCAGGTCAAATCTCACCATGATCACCGCCCTTCTGCGGGAAGTGAATCAGAGGCTTGCTACAACATCAAGCCACGCGCGAATTGGGTTCAGGCCCTAATCAAAGCGGGTTCCGCTCTAAGTGTACATCATGTATGCGGACCTTAGGGAAAGAACAACTTTGAGTATCTGGGCTTTCGGTTTGATGGGAGGCTTCTAAATCTATGCGGCAACGCCATATCGCGCATCGACCCAACAGTAGCCCTGTTGACCATTGGAGTAACGCGAGGTTTTTCTAATGCACATCCTAAAATGAATGCCTCGGAAGTACTGGCGACCTTCAACTACTCAGACTTAAACCCACGGTATAATATAATGCATCCCGACTGTCTGCCGTCAGCGCCCATGGGCCAATTTGAGGTGATTGCACAACGGAGGGTT
>ERZ1740062.621-NODE-621-length-17596-cov-26.902229_pt1 | contig 17596 bp, 14 predicted proteins | sample MGYA00581741_ERZ1740062 | MGnify/ENA primary metagenome ERZ1740062 (study PRJEB43018, sample SAMN04849747) | marine metagenome | isolation source: floating plastic debris | place: Pacific Ocean | collected 2008-09-01 | study: EMG produced TPA metagenomics...
CAATGGCACCAGGTTTATAACACAATGGCACCAGGTTTATAACACAATGGCACCATCTTTATACGCCTAAGTCACCAGGTTTTATATACCTAACTCCTTACAAGTGTAATTCTGTGACCCCATAAAATATAACTGCAAGTCACCACAAAGTTAACGTATCCTCGCTAGGTTTTGACCCCCTTTAGCAAATCAAACGGTACCATAGCGCTCCACAAATTCTTTCTGTATAGACCCCTTAAGCCCATCTGAATTGTGGCTCTACATCACCAGCTTTAAGCCAAAAACTAAAGGCTCTTCAAGGGCTATAGAAGGGGTAAAAAAGAGGGGGTACATTTTAATGCGTGGGTCTAGTTGGGGGCGCTCTCTTAAGGGGAGTGCCCCCAACTAAAGCAAGGGCAAAAGGAGCCTAAGCGACGGCACCCCTTGCGTTTACGAGCGCTTGCGCGAGTCCACCAGCGACTGTGCCGCTCAGGTAAATCAATCTTGGGGAACCCAAGTTGATTTAAGGAGCTTAAGAAACAAACTACTTACTAAGGAACTAGCAGTTGTATAAGGTAAGGGGGGTACCGCTTAACAAAGCTAATTACTGTCTACCCTGTTAATTCTCCGTTTTATACCTAAACTTGTATTTTGTGACGACAAGTCAGTAACCTTGGTTAACATTTTAGTCTATGTCCAGAATTACAGTATTATCCGACTTTATCGCTGATATTCTCTCCGTTGAGGCGTAGTATTTTCTTTAAAAATAGGAGTAAACTATATTTTTTAATTTAAGAGTTAATTTAATAGCTATTTAAAATTTTTAGAATGTAGAACAAGTAACTGTATTTTTTCTTTATTATCAATAAAATGCACTCATCGCGCAATGTTGCGCGATAGCATTAAAAAAGAACCAAACAGCAATTTTCAATAATGTTTTTTCTAAAACCTATCTAACAATATTTAAGTTCTTATATAACAGATATTTTTTAATAGTATAGATTAACACTTATAAGAATAAAAAAAAGGAAATCTTCGTTAATACTTACTAATTATTTTGTGACGCTGCTAACTTTTTGCAACCAAAATTAGTTACATGAACAGCAATATTGATATTTTGCAACCTCCATTTTTAAGTACTTATATACTAATATAATTAAAACTAATAATTACAGCCTAAAAACCTTGAAACGTCGTTACTAAAGATATAAGAAAAACTAAATAATTATAAATAGATAAAAAACAAATAGCCAAAATATAGTAGTTTTAGTTACAGACTAGACGATACCGGAGTATTGTCTAGCTGTATCTATTTTAAGAATAATTTTAGTGATGACTAAGCTTGTTAGTGGAAGCGCCAGAATGCTTAGCTCTGAAGAGCTAAATAAACTGTTTAATGAAGGTTTTACCAGTCCTAGAGATAAGGCATTGTTTGGCATTTGCTTTTTTACCGGCTGTAGAATTTCAGAAGCACTGCAATTACTGACTTCTGATATCACTAAGGATGCAATCACTTTTCGTAAAGATATTACCAAAGGTAAGTTACAAACCCGTAGGGCATATATCAGCAATGATTTACAGCAGATACTAAAAGAATACACCCCGCGCAACAATCCTCACAACGCTATGTTTCCTGGTAAACGTGGTGTATCAGTCTTTTTATCGAGAGATGCTGCTGACAAGATTTTAAGAAAAACCTGTAAATCTCTAGGGCTTGAAGGTGTTTCTACCCACAGCTTTAGACGTACAGCACTTACATTGATGTCTAATTCCAATGTACCGCTAAGACATATTCAGGAAATTAGCGGTCATCGTGACTTAGGAGCGTTACAAAAGTATCTTGAGGTTACTGATAAGCAAATCAAAGATGCTGCTGATTTTATCAAGTTTTAACAAGAGGGTTATTTGTAACTTTTCTTTACAGAATTAGCCCGAAAACTTGTAATAAATCTTAATCTGTCAAATTGTAATAAATCTTCACGTTCGATACCTTTCGTAATAATTTTCAGATTTGGTAGGTGGATTATTTTTATCTACCGATGGTACTGGAGTATCTGCCCAGGGGTCATCATCAAAGTAGTTTTCTGTAGTACTTGTTTGCGTTTTTAAAGTATCGCTTACATTTTCATTTGAATTAACCACTGAGCCGCTTTCTAATGGCTCTTCCAAGAGCTGTAAACCGTTTTCAGTGATAATTACCCTTGGAGTGCGTTCAACCCATTCTCGAATCTTAGAGCGTTGCTTGGGTAGCATCTCCCAAGCTTTTTTCTTACGCTCAAAGGTCTCTATAAATTTTTCACCTTCTTTCTGGGCGCGATCCTCTTCCTCTGCTACTATTTCTTCTTCAATTTGTAAGGGAGGTTCTTCTGCTACTGGAAGGGGGGTAATCTTAGACCGTTCCTGTACCTGTTCTAAGGGCACTGTTATATCAGAAGGGCTGGGTGAGTTATGGGGCAGTAACACCCTTACACCCCGATCCATAACAGCTTGCAAATTATCCATTAACTGCTTGATATTTTCAGGGGACGCTTCTGGTAGGTCTTCTATAAACCAGCTAGGTAGTACGTTAGCTGCCTCCACATTATTAATCTGACCCTGATTAATACGCTCTGTAATGGTGCGTACTTCCCTCATGAACTGTGGGAACAGTACATTTGTAGTTTTAGTAGGATTGTTATAAAACTCAGCATATGCGTGGGCGTAGCAATCGGTTTCCCACCTCTCCCCCTGGGGCTTATAGTGCTTGTTGGCTCGCCAACTTAAGAACACAGGGAAGGGTTCATCAATAGCTATTTCCCAAATTCGCTTTTCTCGAACATACGAATCACGGGAAGATTTACCCTTTACCGCTTGCTTAGTTTTTATCGGTCGCTCTTTTTCAGGAATTTTGTTGTCAACAGGTTCAGTTGCGGGTATTTTCTCCTCACTTTTTGCTGTCTGTTCCTCTTTCTTTTTACTGGATTGCCAATCTTTGGTAGAGATAGGGTTTTCTTTGTATATAGTACAAGTTTCAAAATTGCACGTTGGAGGATTCAAATCTGCATTTTCCAAGCTACAAATATGCACGTTGGCACCAGGAGCGGTTTCTAGCGGTTCTTCAGGTAATTTAAACCCAGGAGCTAACCAACCAGTTTTTTGATAAATAAGCTCAAAATCCAAAGTTAACCAAGTAGTTCTGTTGTCCTCATGCCAAGCTACTGGTGGTTCTTCTACTAACTCATCTTTTAGATGTGCAAAGCAGCTACCGACTACAAACCCGAAGCCCTTTAAAGCCCGGAACATCCTACCGAACTGAAATTCACTAAGGCTGGGTAATTGGTCTTTTACCCAGTCTTTATAAGAGTTATAAATCCACTTCTTACCGTCTTCTGTGTAGTAACCGCTATTAGTTGTCAGCCAGTAAGCAACCTGCCTTAAGAAGATTGTTGCTGCAGTTGGTGAGGGACAGTCCAAATCAGATAATGCTTTACCAAGTTTTGGTTCATAAACTAGGGTGTAAGTCATTTCTATACCCCCTCGCTTAGTAAAGAAGCGTTAAGCAGAAGGCTTTTAGTCAAACTACTGATTTTATATTTTTCTCTAGAGAATATAAAATATGAAATATCTGGTGCGGCAATTTTTATTATTTTTCTGCTACAATCAGACGGAAGTGAAAAATATTTTTTTGGATACATTTGCTTTGTATCCATTCTATGAGTAGACATATTACATACTCTTTTTAGTTGAATCCCATTTGATAAATTCTTTTGAAGTCGGCTAAACTTAGGGAAGAATTATTGATGGGGTATATATTTACCTGGTTATTATAATAATCAGGATTTTTTTGTTTTAAGAGATATATTGGTATTTAGAAAGTTATTTCTCAACTCTTTTGGTAAGAATCAGCTACGTAGATTAAAATCAATTTAACTTGATAATTAGTCTTATATCACAATAACTATATCAGCACTTACAACAATACTGATGTTGTCTTTTTCCTAACTAGTGATACTCATAAAATTGGCATACGTTGTGTTGACTGTATTTAATTTGTGTGTATCTTACTTTACTAAATATCAGAGCTTAACCTGTTAATACACAAACAATTATCTTACTAGTTGTATATTTTTTAGAAAAATATACTGCCTTATCTTTAAAAATTGGATCTGCATTAATTAACGGAAATAATCTACCCCTATATAATCTGTATTTTCAACATCAGGAATTTTTTTTAGAATACATATAAGTTTTTTAACTTTATTTATTTGCTCTAGTACTGTGTTTTTAGGATTAGTTTGCAAGCACAAAAATAGCTTTATGAATGCTTCATTTACGTGGCAACCTAGTTCTTGCTCAATAGATGAGATGAGAAATCTTTCTCGGGCAACTTGATTTGTAACTTGACTTAATACTCCTACTTTATTCTTGATTTGAAGTTTTAAACCAACTAAGCAAACTATATCAACAATTAAATTCTTATCTTTAAATGAATCTAAAAATTTATCTTCAATATTACCAATTTGTGCAGCTATAGCAGAAAACTCCTGATCTTCATTGAATTGTTCTAATTTTTTAATCTTTATTTTTTGTAAGTCCTCTACGGTAGAAGCTAGGGAATCTATATCTTTGAGAAAGAAAAGAATTTGTAAATTTGCATAGATACCATTACTCTCTACTTTTGTTTTAGTTATATTACCTTCATGCTTTGCTATTATCTCAGTAATCTTTGCAATGGTACCTCTTAAATCCATTCTTACTTTCATTTTCAAGTTAAAACAAGTCTCAAATGGTAATTGATGTGCTGCAACTACATTATTACTAATTGTTAATCTTCCATCTCCAATTTGTGTCAAAAGCTCACTTAAGCTAGGTTCCTTGCCATAAAAACAATTAAATTGACCTGCTATTTCTTCCAAAATTTTTTTTGTATGAGGATACATTTGAACTCTAAAGCTTTGTTTGGGCATAGCTTATTTTTTAGATTTCTAGCTTTGTTTTATGTTTTATATATCAGAGAATGGTTAAGATAATAATAATTAGAAATGTTTTTTATTAGTTTATGTAGTTATAGTATTTTCTTTTCTTTTCTTTTTCACAAAGAGCTGAAACTCCTTAATAACAAGAGTTTTCTCTTCAAATCAACTGTTTAAACAAGTATTTAATAGTTCTATTTTATTTCTCGTGTGACAAAGATTTGTCAAATATTCAGTTATAAATAAGCTGTTTTATAATGATTTATTAAATTACTAAATGCTTTATAAGATAAGCTTTGTCCTTCTGTTATTCTAGTCTCATGCGGTATTGAAATCTCATGTAATTTGTTTAGTTTAGAAGTTAACAGTAATGGAAGTTATTCATGACTTAGTTTTGAACTATATAATTTGCAGATATAAAGGTTAAATACAAATAAGTAAGATTAGTTTCTTCAGAGAGTTATGGAAAGCATTGACATAAACTTTATCAATCTGATCATTGAACCTATACAATCTAATTTCGGTTTTATGAAACACCACATTACTGGTGTAGGAAAAGGAGTTCCTGATACTTTAACGTTTCTGTCTAATGAAAAGAATAATCCTGATGGAAAATTTTTTGTTGCTTACAGAAGACTTGAATTAGTTGATAATGCTGAGCCTCATGTCAATCTGCACAAGCATACTGTAGATCAAATGTATTCATGGATAGGTATTAATGAAGATTTGTCAGGACTAACAGTAGAGGTTTTTCTCGAAGATCAAAGCTTTATAGTTAATAGTCCTAAATCAGTTTTAATTCCAGCAGGGGTAAAACATGCACATAGATATGTTTCTGGTAAAGGTCATTTTATTGGATTTCTTTTGACAAATGGTCTTTCGTATAATGAAGTTACTGATTAACGGTTTCAGAGTTTTCACTTTAAATGATTAAAATCTCAGATCCTACTATAACTGCTGCTATCATTGGTGGCTGTTTTACACTAACAATAGGTCTGATTAGCTATCTTGCAGCTTGGTTTAGTAGCACTATTAAATCTAAAAGTGATCGCCAAAGAGAATTACTAGGCTGGGCTATTCAAATAGCTATTGAGGATTTCAAAGCAGATATCGAAGTTGCTAGTGGTCCTCACGAAGTACCTCCTCTAAGCTCATATACATATTTTCACTTCAACTACTTTAAGCTTTTAGAGTCCAAAAAAGCGACACCTAAAAATATTCACAAGCTGGCTATTGAATCGGAGGGAGTAGCGGAGGCTCTTCAAGGAAAAATTTGGAGAGTTGCAGCTCAACAAAGGCTACAAGTTGCTGCTCAAAAAAAAGTAAACTTCATAATACAAAAAAAATGAAGTTTGTAATTTATTAAGTAAAAATCTCATAAGCTAATTTGGTTTTCAGTAGTTTAAATCAAATTAGCTAAGATTATTTCATAATAGACTTCATATAATATCACTCAATAATTCCTACTCTCATATAGATCGGTATTTTTACTTCTTTTTTCTTATATTTGTTTCCCCATATTTTAATAAATTTCTCTTGAATTAGTGAGGAGGCATTGTATTTGTTCTTTTCAAAATATATTCTTCCACCTGAATAAGAGTCAAGTAAACGAAAAACTTGCTCTGGAGACCACATAAGACTAATGGAAAAAGATGGACAATTTATTTCTTTAAAGGGAAAGCGTAGACATTGATATTTTCTATCGTTTAGTTCTTTTCCACCAGGCCAATAAGACCCAACAATATCTTGTATATAATGATTAATCAGTTCGTTAAGTTGCTTACAAATATCGACTTCTCTAAAACCAAATAACGCTATGATACAACCTTTATTCGCTACACGCTTTGCTTCTAAATAAAATCTATTGATATCTAACCAAGGTGCAACTTGACCTCCTGATATTAGATTGATAGTGGAACTATCAAGTATTGAATTTTCAGCACTACAAACATGATAAATGATATTATCTTTTGCAACGGCATTTCTTATCTGTTTCTCAGATATATCAGTTGCAAGAACCTCATTAAAGTGATTAGATAATTTTACAGCTACTTGACCATTTCCTGTTCCGACATCCCAGGCAGTATTCTTAGAACTACAAAGTGACACTAAATATTCTGCTAACTCATTTGGATAATCCGGTCTACTGTGTAAATATTCTATACCCTGTCTTGAAAAAGCATTATCTTCCATTCCATTCGCTATTTTAGTTGCATGATTTGTGATTCTCTCGTAAAAGAGAAAATAATATTACACAATATTTTGTCAATGTCTATCTGTTGCTCATATACAGTTGATTGTAAAAAGTAAAAAATCTATGGCGAAATCACCCCAAATCGTCTCATAGAAAGCGTTTAGTTTATCTCCGCCCGATAAATACGCTATTGAGTGCTTTTTCGTTCTCTATTTTGTAGGTACAAGGGTTAGTTTTTTTATTCTAAAAGTCTCTAAAAATATAATTCAAATAGCTTCAATTAAATTACTAAGCTTGTATCTTTACACTAGTAAATGCTTAGCTTATTGCAAGTAACTATAAATATTAAATCTAAGTCAACAAGCATGAGTGGTAACTTAAGTTTTAAGCTATTAATAAAATTGACTGAAAATTATTATTTTAATGAGAGTGGCTTGAAATATAAAACATATTATTATGCAAAATAAACTAGCTATTAAATTACTAAGCTAAAAAAACTTTTAGTAGTAAACAACTCGTAGTTGTCTTCAAAACCTAAACTCTTGCGTTGGGCATTTAAAGCCGCCCGCCAACGCATCTAGTAAGCTTTTCTTTCTTTCACTTTTTTTCTCTTATTTTTCTTCAGGAGTAGAGGAACCTTTTACGTCCTTAAGGGTATAGTACTACAGGCTCATTCTGTAGGTTTTTAACACATGATTCATTACAAGTATGCAGCGCTTGCCTTGGTTTCAGTTTTCACCTTTCGCCCAGCATTAGTATTGGGAAGTATAGGCAATGGAAGAGAAGAAGTTGGTGATAGTTCTACTGTTTCAAGTTCTCGCTTACTTGCCTCTGAGCAGTTGTCAGTGGAAGAGAGCAGAGCGAACTATGTATTCACGACGAATCTACCGGGGGGAGTGTTTAAACCCAAGGTAGTGGAGAATTACAGCGAACTACCGAAAAATCATGTGTTTGCTCCAGGTGATTATGCTATTCCGGTTACTCTTTCTGAAGCGGATAAACCCAGATTTGGTAATAAAACAGATATTATTCTACCAGTGCTTCTTGACACCAAAGGTCGCTGGACAAAGCGAGCAGACAACTACTACATACGGCTAGTTCAGTCTGAATCGCTACAGGATATCGGGTTCCTGCAAATGCGGATAATAAGTAGCCCGGATTTACCGTTAGTACCAAGAGAGAAAAGCGTAAAAAGCAAACGTTCTGGTACTACAACTCTCTATGCAAATGAGCAACAGCCCTTTCCAGACAAGCTTCCCAATATTAAAGGCGCTCCAGTACCTTTATTTAAAGGTACTGTTAAAGTTCGCAAAGAAGCGCTGGATTTACAGATACAAAGTGCCCGTTTGGTGCAGCTTTCTGGTACAGCGACCATAACGGCTATAGCACCGGGAGTCATGTGGAATTTTGTTGAAATAGGAGGAGGAGTTGCGGCAGGGGTTCCTCCAGTAGCTATAGCTGCTATTGGAGCGGCAGTAATTTTGACAGTAGCAATTGTTTGGTGGAATTCTTGGGCAACATCTCCGGATATGCTTACACCAGACAGGGTTAGAGAAAAAAATCGTGAACGTGTAGATGGCGATGCAATTCCTAATGTTGAAGAGCCAGACCGTAAGAAAAGTTTGTGTCGTCGTTTTGGAATGCTTAGCAAAATCCTCCTTACCAAGACATTATGTATAGGAGTTTCCAAAAACAATTCAGAAAATAGGTCGCAGCTTTATGAAGTTTTTGTTGCAAGCAAGCTTAACCTAGTACCAGAAAAGCTCTCTCCCCTGTCTGAGAAATACGTGACAGTTTATGGAGTAGACCCATCGGTATTAAGTGGAGCGGGTCCTATTCCACGTCTAGATGGTACTATGCGCAAACGTCCTCTTATTGAGTTTGATGGGTATCAGCTTATTACTAAGGTACTTGTAGATGCGAAGTGCTACGCTAGATATGGAATGTTAGAGAACGATAATAATCTTGTTCGTCTGAATACCTCTTTACTTGATCAGCTTAATTTTGCTATTAAGGCAAATAAAGTAAGTAGAAGACGACAAGTAAACGAAGTGCGTTGGGTACTTCCGAGTAAAGAAATAAGGAACAAGATATACAACTATTTTTGGAATAACTCGAAATTTAATACAGCCCAAAAAGAGTTAAAGAAAGCTGGTATTAAACTTACCTTTGCTGTAGTTGATCCATCTAAAATTAACTATTTTTCAGAAGCTAGTAAAAATGAAGCAGTAAAGTCATGTTATTAGGATAGTAAATAAGGTTAGTTACCAGTAAGTAACTAAACTAGAACATTAGTGGGAAAATCCTTCTCATTAGTGTTCTTCTTTTTAGTTCGTTAATTATTTTTAGAGCTTATGTATTTATCCCAAGATTTTGGATCACAGGATAGAATTTTGATAGTAGCTGAATCGTTATCTTTAGTAAGTGAAGAGCAAAAATTTTCCTTCTTAGCCGACCCCTTGTTGGAGAAGCTTTTATTTCCGATTGGGGTTCTTGAGAACTGTCCAGTTAAGTATTTAGAAGAAGGGTATGATGAGTTTGACACCATAGAACCATGGAAACATTACGGTCGGCTTTTAAACAATATAAGCGAATTTATTCCTGAAGCGCATGAGTATCAAGCATACGGTATGTGGACTGCTCAAAGGTTTCGAGAAGACAGCAATAGTATTTCTATCGATAAGAATTTAAAAGTTGAACTTACCTATACTACGTATCAAAACTCAGCTATTTATACTACTCCGTTTGGGGTTCAAATAGGATGGAATATACATCCAGCAATACCAGATAAGCGATTTGATACGGTTGAGGGGGTCGAGTCTCTTTGTCGAAGAATTATTGAAGTATTCCGATGTGACCTGTTATACGTAGAGATTAGACCAAAGCCACCGTTGAGAACGCAAGGTTTACCAAAACACTTAGCTTATCTTCTCAACGTTGCTCAGATGGGGGAACTCAGTAGAGTGCATTATAACCTCTCTTGGCGTAATTTTTTTTCCAGGCGAGCTATTGAGTACATTGGTAAAGAAAAGTTCAAGACTTTAAAGCAATTGTGTTCTAAATGGGAAGAAACGTCTACTGGTAATGTCTTCCTAGAAACCATTCCTCTTCTTGACTTCCAAAATCAAGCACATGTTGACCGCTACCTGATGATAAGAAAGACTGCTGGCATCGAATGTGACTGGTAATTGTTCAAGGCTCTAAAGACCTCTGTTGTTGAAGAGATTCAACTCTAACTGATAAGCTATTTCATAACCTAGAAAAACTAATGAGGTTATGAAGCGATATTTAATGTTATTAATACGCTAATTATTCAGCATAATTATTATCATATTTTGGTGTTTTACTATGTAAACAGTTTATAAGGTTGTAACTATACGAATAGTGCATATAGTTACAACCTTATACAGATTTATTAAAAGGATAACTATCCCATGAAACAGTTACATAGGTTAGTAATGAAAGCAGACTTTTGATTGTTTGAAATTTAAAAGATTAGAAGTTACCTAAATACATCTAGAATTCTTCTACCTCTTCTTTCTAGGTCTTCTCCTCTTCTTTTTAAATCCTCTCCTTCTCTTACTAAATCTTCTGCATCAGTTAGAGGATCTTTTTGATTACTACTTCCGCCATTTAACTTACGTTTAGAAGAAGAGCGTTTTTTTGGTGTCGATAAACCTTCTGCCCAATTATCTTTTTTGGAAATATATTCAGATTTGTAGGGTTTATCTAAAATATTAAATTTATCGTAAAACACGCTACCGCCACCTTTGAATATATAATAATTTAAATTCTGGTTAGCTTTACTAATATAATGAATCCTCCCATTTTTAGGGATGTTTCGGATAACAGTCTCTGATGGGACTGGAATTGTAGTCATATTTATATCTAGAGTTTTACTGCGCCAGTGTTTATTAAAGTTGATTGTATTTCCAGACTTTATACCGTAGAAAAAAATTGAACTATTGCTTGGAGAAAATGGATATTCTTGTCCTTTTACTATTAAATTTGTTGAATCACCTACTCCTCTGCAATTATAAGTATCAAATATATTGCCAGAGTAATCATAATCAAATTTCTCCAATGAAAATTGTTCAGTACAAATAACAAATCTCTTTACACCATATTTCTGACCTGTTAACCTTAATTCTCCTCTAATACTTTCCCATTTAGTGGTTATAGAAGAGATAACATATACATTCTCACTTGGAACCTCTACTGCAATTAATGCTTTATCTTCTAGGGTGTAAGAAGCAGAAGCGGAACTGGTTAAAAAAAACGAAGAAACTAAAAAGCTAGCAACGCCTATTTTTTGTTTAGGAAAAATCATTTTGAAATAGATACTGTTCTAGTGTTATTAGATAAACAGTAGCAATAGTACCATTTTCATTATATTGTTATAGATATCTTCCATATTAATTAACAAGCTTCAAAACCTTTTTAACTAACTGCTTCATTTCATCTACTAGCTTTCTATAAAAGAGGATAAAAGGTTAAAAAATATACGTCGGTTTACTTAATACCTGCTTGTAAAAAATGTTTAAAAAGCTTTATTAGCATAGTTGTCAGGTTATTTTTATTACTTCTTCTTTCATTCCCTATTTTGTAGATAGAAAAGTTTGTTATTTACTCTAAAAATATCCAGTATTATAAGTTAAATAACTTTGAAAAAACTATTTAACTTGTAGCGTGGAACAGTTGCGACAAAACACTGTTTATAGCTATTATTTCAAATACTTAATCTTATGCTCATAATCTTCTTGAAAAGATTGTGGAACACTTTATTTTAAATTCTCTTCAGGGTAGCTGTTCCTATTGTCATAAATAATTTACCATCCAAAAAGACACTAACAGTTAATATTATATAAACCGTATAAACAGTTATAACTATTACTTTAAAATCTTCAAAACCTCCTTAGCTAACTGCTCCATCTCCGAGATCGCAGCCTTAGCCTTAGCTCCTAACTCATGAACCGTCTGCCCATAAACCGCCGACTGACGATAAACTTGACGCTGTTGGATTTGAGTCTTAGCAAGCGGAATTCCAAACTCAGCCAATACATCTTTACTTTCCTGCGTCAATGTTGTCTTAGGCTGACATTGATTAAGAACTAAACGTACCTTTAGTTCTTCATTTAAAGTCAACACATTATCAATAACATGCTTTATCCCTACTGTTGCCCATATATCCAAAGGAGAAGGAAGTATAGGTACCAAAGCTAAATCAGCAATTAAAAGCGCACTCTGAGGTATTGGTGAATCAACAGCCGGAGGGCAATCAATAATTATAAAATCGTAATCCTCAATAAACTTCCTTACCTCTCTATGTACTTTGGTATTTGCATTACTAAGTCCAACCACAGCAGCAGGAAAAGTAAAGTCATCATTTGCAGAAGCAGCCCATCTGGTAGCAGTCCCTTGGGGGTCAGTATCTACGACCAAAATTTTCTTTTTTTTATACGCAATAGTTCCTGCTAATTGCATACTGACAGTGGTCTTACCTGCCCCACCCTTTTGATTGACAACAGTAATAATTTTAGCTGTCATATACTTAAAATAATTATACTAACTATATTAATTGTATAAACTATATAAACAGTTATAACTGTACAAACAGTTTATACTATGTAAACTATTTATATCGTATAACTCTTATGCCTAGAAAAGATATGAAGTCAGCACTCTCAGATTCAATTAAAGCTGAAACTAAGACTGTACAAAGCAAGTTTGAAATTGCTGATAATGCTATAGAAGATAAACAATCTACCAAGAAAGAAAAGCACCAGACAACTAAGAAAGTCGTAAGAGATAGTTTTACCTTCCCAGTTGAAGATATTAATTTAATAGGAGAGCTTAAAAACCGCTCTTTAAAGTGTGCAATAAATGCTACTAAAAGTGAAATAATCCGAGCTGGTCTTCACGCCTTAAATGCCATGTCTGATAAAGAGCTAGTAAAAATTTTACAGACATTGGAGAAAGTTAAAACTGGAAGACCAGAAAAAAGTTAAACCCTATAAACTATATATACAGTTTATATAATATAAACTATTAATACTGTTATAAGTATATAAACAGTTAAAACAGTATTAACCGTTTATATACTTTTACTAATAAGGTTTAATTTCATCCCAAACAACAGGGGTAAGCCCCGCAGCTTTCCTCCGACGGTTAACCTCTTTGCACAGCTTCCAACGCTGGTCATTTACTCCTCTAAATTTCATAGGACTAATTGAACGTAACCAGCGTGTAACTTTCCCATGATTATGCAATGCAATCTCAAGAGTCTTTCTCTTCACAGCTATATATCTGCGTTTAGGCATCTGCACATATGGTTTGTGGTTTTTAATAGTTACCATATACCCACTAAAAATAAATGGATGATACTTTAAATGCAGCGAATCAAGCTTATCAAACGCCTCATGTTTTCCTTCCGTCGCTAGCAATATAAAGGTATACCCAAACCGCAAATACATCACATTAGCTAGCCCTTGGCTTTTACGCTGACCTCTTCTCCATCTGCTAAAAGTTACCTCATAGCTTCGCAGTATTTTCAGATCCACAGCATTTAAATCTTTACCTTCAGGAATCTGCCGCACCACATAACGGATATACCCATAGCGAGCATAAAGAGCAATCTTAGCTAAAAATAGCGATAGGTGATTAACTTCATTTCTAGGCATTTTCTAATACTTAAAAAGATTAAAAAAAGGGATTAGCCGCCTATTGCCAATCCCTTTAAAAAACCTACTTACAAACAACCTGTCTTTAGGATGCAGATATCCTGACAAGGACAAAGAGCGCTCGCCTAGCGGCTCGCGACTTTCCTTCTGTCTGTAAGTTCTCTAATTGTTCCTTAGCTTCTTAAAGCCAATTCCTAATTCATTAATTTTTGTTCATTCGTCTTTGCCAACTACGTTATTGTTAAGCGTAAAAACTAAAATTGATTAAGCACTAGAAATTGTTCACTCCACTGCTTAACCCACAATTCATATGACTATATTCAGGAGTACATAAACCTCCTCAGAGCTTTCGTATGTAAACAATTCGCTGGTTACCACCCCAACTACTGTTACAAGCAGATAGAACTGTCCTGCCCTCTCTACTCCCTTTTAAAAAGGTTCCTACTTGCTCCTCGCTCCCAGACTCCACACTATTACCAGCGACAAAACTAGTAAGGCGCTTTGATGAGAAGCGCTTTTTTTTTGCAGAGTCCTTCCCCGTTTAGTTGTAAATTTCAAACCATTCTTTTTAGGTGTCACTTAGTAAGGGGAAAAAACCCCAGGTAACTGCTACTAGGTACTCGTACCTTTTGACTTAAAGCCAATTTCAGAGGGTAGAAAGTCGAAAACCCCTCTTACTCATAACAGCACTTTTCGCGCTTAGACCTCGCACCATGAAGAATATAACCGGTAAGCAATTTCTCGCCTTTCACGCTTGAGCTTTTCATCGTTTGGATTTCGCCAAATCGCCGAAGTGTGTCATTACTCCGACTAAGATTGTCGCCAACCTTAGACTCCACGCACCGGCACAGGTAACGCAGCTTATTGAAACTTCCAATAGTTTCAACTTAGCCCGCACGCCCCCTGTGAAGGATTTCCACCAATTAATTTACAACGGCTCTTTTAAAGATTAAGAGTTTGTCACGGTCGCCCACTCTCATTAGGTAAAGTATTTGGTATTGGGTAGAATCACAGGATTACTCTTTTCAAGTATTGAAAAGTATTAGTCTGTGAAGCCCCCATCGCACTGGACGAACCCCTTTCAAGGTATCCAGCGCTAAGAGTATCGAAAACTCCAAAGGTCATCAGTCCTTTGTACTCTGTTGCTTGCTTTGGTAAGAGCAAGCCGAGCGTTTCCGCATGTACTACAGTGAATTGTCTTATTGAATTGTGTTTGAAGAGATATGTTTTACACTGTCTAACAACTTTACGACTAACAGTGTTTTAAAGAAAGGATTTTAGATATTAAAGAAAACCTTTTGGCGCGGCAGCCACCGCCAACCAAAAGTAAAATTAAAAGAACGAAGTTGGCGGTTAGGCTACCGCTAAAACTTATCACTTTGATTTACAAAAGAAAGCAATAAACCTTTTTCTTTCTTCTGCTAAAAAGTGGTTTTATAAACTTATCATACTCGTGCAGAATTAAAAAATCATTTAAAGTAAAAACTCGTTCTATAATGGAGCTTTAAACAAAGAGTTACCAGTCAAAGAGCTACGCCCTTTAATCTACCTGTTTGGCTGCCTAAATTGCGCATAACGTACACTCTTTGACTGGTTGAAAAAAATTGATTTTTTTTTAAATCGTAACCAGGATTATTTTATTACTTGTAAATTAGCTTTAAACAGCCTTATTTGCTTTATTTAAAGATATTTCCTTAAAAACCTACAGAACCTTTATAAACTCCAATAACTGCGCTTATTTTCTATTCTGAAGCTTCTGAACGGCGGTTCAACTTAATATGTTCTATAAATCATCTCTTATTAACAAAAATAGGACTTTCTTAAGCATACAAACAAACTAATCAGCTAATTCTTTAAAGGTGATTTATTGCGCATATTTCGTGCTAGCAGTTTTAGAAAAGTTATAAAGGGTTCTTGAAGTATCGAACTTTAGCTTAAACTATGCTGTTTTTAAAAAGTTGTTTAATTTAGACGAAAAGATTTCTAAACAGCAATTAAATTAACTTTTTTTAACTTATCCCACTCCCAAAAATCTTTTATCTTAATCTCAGTACTTTTTTGAAAGTATTTGATTGCTCTCTCAGCTCGTACAGAATTTTTATTGAAATGCTTAATCTCGATTTCTAAGAATTTAAGTTTAGTTTCTATTTTTTTATTTTTATATTTATCTTCAAGCTTAAGCTTTTCTTGTTCTTGAAATTCTATGAATCTATTGTATTCAATTGGATTTTCAAGAGATATTAACTCTAATTTTTTAAGAACATACTCGTAATAGTATTTCTGATACTTAGCCTTATAATCATCATTTTTAGAAGCTAACAATTTGGCTTTCTTTTCTTCTTCTACTTTAGGCTGATTTTTGAGAAACTTTTGATTTGTTTCAAACTGCTTCAATCCTTTTTGGAAATACTTATTTATTCCATTAAAACTATTTGGTTGATATTTAGTTTTGATAGCTTCAGTCTTAGAGAAATTAATTAAAAATTTTAGTTTCTCTATCCCATGAATTCTTAAAAGTTCTTCTGTCTTACTTATGACTTTAGGGCTTTTAATACTTACAATACAAAACGCCTTATCGAAGTATTCTAAGACTTGTCTTATTTCATAAGATTCTTGAGGTTGGGGTTGTTCTTTGATGGCGTTAGTTTTAGGTAACTCAACTTTGTAACTTTTTAACTGACTACTACTACTTCTAGTAACTTTAACAACCGAGTCACCCCGTTTTCTGGTGTCTAGTTGAATGTTTTCAATAATCTCACCAAAAGCTAATTCTTTGCCTATAAGTTCTTTTTGTGCGTTTTTTAGTTTTTGTAATCTTATATGTTTAAGTTTATAGCTGTTTCCAATCAATCCTAAATCTTCTATTAACAGTCCTTCTGTGGTTCGGGAATATTCTCTGGTACCGTATAATTTTCTATCAAGATGAGTATATAAAGATTGCGATAAAGAAGAATCAAAAGAAAGTATTACATCAAGATTAACCGGGCGTGAGTATTTTAGTTCTAAATTTTTTACTGTCTTTTCATCAAAACTAAATACACCCATTTGAGAACCAATACCTTTTGACTTGTTGCTAGTAATTTCAAGTGTATTTAAAATCATAAAATGATTTTCTATAGATATATATTCATCCTCTTCTTTGTTGTAAAAAGATTCTATCCATTCTATGTAAGCAGTTCTTAGGCGTATTAAAGAATGTTTTATTGATGTTTTAGTGTTTGTACCCCATTCAAGTTTTAGTCTACGAGCTATTTCTCTGATTGAAAAATATGTCTTATCTTGTTTACCCTGCTCTTCCCAAAGTTCACTTAAAATATAGAAAACTCTTTCATCAAAAGTCGTCAATATTCCTAGTTTTGGATTTGGAAATAACGTAGCTCTTATCTCCTTGTTTGTTTCACTACTATCCTGTGAACCATAAAAATATCTTACGTCAAAAATTCTTCTTTTAGTATTAGGATAAAAGAAGTTTCCAAAATCAAGATTTAATTCTTTGCGTACAATTCTTTTCTGATTCTCTTGATTTTCATTTGTCATTATTAATCTATGTTTTAAAGATTTATTTAAACTAACTAACCAACCATAAAAAATTCTATTAACCTTCTTTAAGTTAATACTAAGTAGTTAGTTTAAAAATAGTTTAAAATAGTTTAGTGAAAAAAATAGGCTATATTAACTAATAATATAAGTAACTTATGGATATTGTTTATAACACAATGGCACCAGGTTTATAACACAATGGCACCAGGTTTATAACACAATGGCACCAGGTTTATAACACAATGGCACCA
>ERZ1740062.622-NODE-622-length-17587-cov-4.005305_pt1 | contig 17587 bp, 16 predicted proteins | sample MGYA00581741_ERZ1740062 | MGnify/ENA primary metagenome ERZ1740062 (study PRJEB43018, sample SAMN04849747) | marine metagenome | isolation source: floating plastic debris | place: Pacific Ocean | collected 2008-09-01 | study: EMG produced TPA metagenomics assembly...
GTAGCGTCACCGCACCACGGCCGCTTTCGCTGTCGAGTTTTTGTTGATATCGATAGGTGACTTTCCCGGATTGTCTAGGTTTGTAGATCCGGATATTGTTATTCATTAAGAACCACTAAGGATCACCATGCTGGACCAACTGCCGCCAACATTGGCGGAGCGCAGTGAAGCGCTGAACGACCAGCCACCGCGCCAGGACGGCGAATTCGTACTGTACTGGATGCACCATTCGATGCGCGCGCATGACAACCCGAGCCTGGACGCCGCCATCGTGCTCGCAGACCGGTTATCCGTGCCGGTATTGGTCTATCAGGGGCTAAGTGGTCGCCATCCTTTCAACAGTGACCGCCACCATTTGTTCATATTGCAAGGTGCGCGAGAGGTGGCTCGCGAGCTACACGCCGCTGGCATTGCCTACGGTTGTTATCTGGGTGAGCCGACGGCGTCTTCTCCGCTGCAAGCGTTGATCGAACGCGCGAGCGCTGTCGTGTTTGAGAACATGCCGGTGGCGCCGTTCAAACAATGGCAGCCGAGCCTCGCGGCACGTGCGTCTTGCGCCGTGATTCGAGTGGACAGCAGGTGTATCGTGCCGATGACACTCAGTCGCAAAGCCCCATCGCGCGCGTTCGCTTTCCGTGACAAGTTCAAGCAGGAGTACCAGCACCGCTTGCCCGCCGGCTGGATAGCGAAAGACAGCCCGGTGCCCAGTCAAACCATCGCCCTGCCGTTTAAACACCTGGACATCGCGCAGCTGGACGACCAACAATTGTTGTCGGCCATCGCAAACCTCGACATCGACCACGATGTTGGACCGATTGCCGACACACCGGGCGGCAGCGCCGCCGGGTATCGACGCTGGGATGTGTTCAAACGTGATGGCCTGAAGGGCTACGCCAAGACCCGAAACGACGCGGCGCGTGACTGGCCACACAGTGTGAGGCGCCTCTCCGCTTACTTTCACTACGGCATGATCTCTCCGTTTCGGATCGCACAAGAAGCCACCACATTCGGTGGCGGTGGTGCCGACAAGTTCCTCGATGAACTGACGATCTGGCGTGAGGTCGCCCACCATTTTTGTTACCACTGTGATGACCCGGACAGCCTGTCGGCCTTGCCCAACTGGGCACACGAAACGCTGGACGCGCACCGGAACGATACGCGCCGATACAACTACAGCTTGTCGACACTCGCCGCGGCAAAAACGCATAGCGCATTGTGGAACCTGTGCCAGCAATCGTTGCTCGTGCATGGAGAGCTGCACAACAACCTACGGATGACCTGGGCCAAGGCGATCGTAGCCTGGACACCGACGCCAGCCGATGGTCTGCGCGCGCTGACCGACCTCAATCATCGCTATGCGCTGGATGGCAACGACCCATCCTCCTACGGTGGCTTGCTGTGGTCGCTCGGCTTGTTTGACCGACCATTCACACCCGAGCAGCCGGTATTAGGCACCATTCGTGGTCGCAGCGTCAGTGCGCACGCCAAACGCCTCGACATGGATCGCTATGCGGATCGTATCCAGCGACCACAAGGTATGGCGCTGCGAATTGCGGTCATTGGGGCGGGTACGGCTGGTTTGAACGCCGCATCAATTCTCGCCGCACATCAGCATGACGTTCAGGTTTTTGAAAAGAGTCGCGGCCCTGGCGGTCGCAACGCCACCCGACGTCGAGATGACTATCGATTCGATCACGGCGCGCAGTATCTCACCGGACGTGATCCGCGTTTTCTGCGACGACTGCCGGACTGGGAGCGCGACGGCGTGATCGAAAAACTCGTTAAAACTACCGCTGTACTACCCAGCAAGTCGGCACACAGCCCGTCGACGACGCGTCAGCGCTGGCGCGGCGTCGGCGGCATGAATCGATTGTGCAAATCCCTCACCGAAGGCCTGCCCATCCAAACAGAGACGCGCGTTGTCGCGCTGCAGCGCGCCGAGCAACGTTGGCGATTGCAGCCAGAGACCGGGAAAACAGAACCGGAGTTTGATGTCGTGATCGTCGCTGCCCCAGCACCGCAGACCGCGGTGCTACTGCAGTCTTCTGCGCCACAGATTGCCAGGATGGCAGGCAGCGTACGCTTTTCCCCGTGCTGGGCGCTGATGCTTAGAACCGAAAAAATGCCTAACAGCTTTGATGCCGCCTTCGTCAATCAGGGGCCGATTGTCTGGATGGGCAGCGAGCCCGCGACCGATGGCAGTTTTTGCTGGAGTCTGCACGCTAACGCTGGTTGGTCAGAAACGCACCTTGAGCAATCGGCCGAATGGGTCGCGGAACAGCTAGCCGCGTCGTTCACCGAACTCACCGGTCTCGAGCCGCTGCCAGAATCAGCGCGCGCGCACCGCTGGCGGTATGCAAGACCCGTCACACCGTTGTCGATGGACTGTCTTTATGATCGCGAACTCGGCATTGGCGCTTGCGGCGACTGGTGCCACGACGATGCCCGCACGGAGTCTGCCTGGCTGAGTGGTCAGGCTGTCGCGGGACGCGTTCTGGCTCACGCGGCATTGCTCGGCGGCGGGTCGTGAGCGGCAAACGCAACGTACCCGACAGCAAGACCTGCGCCAGTTGTGGACGAGAAATCACCTGGCGCAAGAAATGGGCGCGCGACTGGGATCAGGTGCGCTACTGCTCGGATGCCTGTCGTCGTCATCGAGTCAGCGCCACCGATGAAGCGCTGTCCGCCGCCATACTCGAAGTCCTCGCCAAACGATCCGGTAAGAGCATGTGTCCGAGCGAGGCGGCACGCGCAGTGGGTGGCGAGAACTGGCGCGCATTGAATGAGCCGGCCCGCCGCGCGGCCCGACGATTGGTTGCCGACGGCAAGATAATGATGACGCAAAGCGGTCGTACGGTGGATCCTTCACACGCGAAGGGCCCCGTCCGCCTGACCCTGAAGCGCTAGACGTCAGCCGCGGCAATCGCCGGCATCGTCATAGCAACCCCGCGACACGCAGGACGACACCACCGGCCACCAAAGTATGGGCCAGCGTGATCACAACAGAAAGCGTCTGCAGCACCTTGAATCGCGAATCGGCGCCAGCATCCCTCGCATGATTGTTCGATGGCATCAACACCTGACGTGCGAGTGCCGTCGTCGCCGACTTACCGGCTTTATCGAATGCGGGCCAGTTGCCCCGCGGTCAGCGTTGCATGACCGGCGGTCCAATAATGCCAATGGGCCTCCCAGCTGGTCTGGCGCTCTGCAAGGGCGGCATTGGTGATGAGAATGACCGCGAAGACAATGCTGCGATTCATGACAGTCTCCTGTTCTGTTTCACACCACTGATGCCGGAAAGCCGATTTTGGATCAAAAAAAAAACCTGCCGTGCAACGCACGACAGGTCTTGGGGTTTGCTTCTAAGCTGTGATTAGCCTGCGCGTTGCGCCCAGGTTACGCACCAGCCCTTCGCCGAAACGGCCTTGCCGGGGAAGATGGCACAAGGCCCCCACTCGGCGTCACCGCCCGAATAGAGTTGGCAGTTAGCGCAATTCTGTCCTTCCGGCGCTGCAGTGTCGGCGGCGCTGTGCTTATAGCCCAACGCGACCGCTTGCGGATCGTCTTCGGTCACCTTCGGCAGGTCACCTTCTGCGAGGGCATCACGTCCACGCAAAACGGCAGCCACTGGTACAGCGGCAACGACGCCCATTGCGCCTTTGACGAACCCTCTACGGCTGGTTGTCGATGATTTGTTTGAAGACATCTCAAGCTCCTTCGATGGTTGTTCCATTCCATCCACCCCCGACGGGCGATGATTCAAAAAAAAGGCCGGCATCGAATGAGAGGCCGGCCAGGGTCTTTTCCAATGCGGTATGAAAAGACTATTGGGGGACTTTGACTAACTCGCGAGAGTTAGAATGCCCTACCACAAAACCCTTGTCAAACATTTTTGCGACTTTTTCTTCTACAGTTTTGCTACGACGGGCAATTCTGGCGGCTTAAAGGTAGACAGGCAACCCGTATAGGTAGACAGAGGGCGCAGTTTATCGATAGGTCCGCATGTCGACCGGCAGATGTTCGACAGTGTTGAAGGTGTCGAGGGACAGCCGTCTGCGCGAAAACGTGATTTCAGAAATCGACGCGTTATGAACGCGCCAATTGAGCTCAGCAGCCTTGATCTCCGGCGCCTCCAGTACCGTCTGCACCGCAATACCGATCGGCCCGCCAGATGTAAACAATGCCACGGCACTGCCGGATGACGCTTCCGCCAACAGCGAACGCAGGGCCTGACGGACTCCACCGCTGAACGTCCGCCACGGCGGCAGACCCGCGTCGGCTACGTCAATACGGTCTTCGACCCATGCCGCCATGACCGCTTCCAGCAGTCTGTGAACGTAACGGTACTTGTCGCTTGGCTTCTCCGCCGTTTCAAACGCCTTAGCGTCGGCATCGATACGCGCGTCCTCGCGTCGCAATAGCGGCAGGATATGGGCCATGAGTTCATCCGCGGGGTACTCGTTGAACCCTGCATCAACGCTCAGTGGCGGAAAGTCCTGCCCGGCTGCCGAAAACACGTCGGCGACAGCGGCAGCGGTATCGCGCTGGCGTTTCAGTGTGCCGCAGGCAGCCGCGGTGATCGTCGTGCCGCGGGCTACCCAATGATCGCCGACCTGTTTCGCCTGCGCGATGCCCTGATCCGACAAGCGATCATAGTCGTCTGACAGGAAGCTCGCCTGTCCGTGACGAACGAGATATAGCTTACTCATCGTTACTCAAACAAGCTGGACGCATCGCGACGTTCGATGGCTGCTTCTTCAAGCCCAAATGGCAGATCCTGCAACCGCGCATCCTCAGCGAGCAATTCGGCTGGTTTGTCGGTGTTGTAGGTGATGGGCGATGGCGTGTCGTTGACCAGCGCGTCGATGAGCCCGTCCGCATCTCGGCTGATGAACGTGAATTGCAGGCCTTCCGTGGCCCAGTGTTTGCGAATCGCGGCATTGACGTCATCGAGTGTCAGTGCCGCGAGCCCGTCGCGCACATAGTCTGCAAATGCATCGGTGCCGTAGTAATCCGCATCGACCGCATAACCCAGCTGACGGCTCTGGGTTTTGGTCAACTGACTCACGTACTTCGAAAGATAATTACGCGCCGCTTCGAATTCGGCTTCGTCCATGCCGTTCTCGATCAACTGTTCAAGCTCATACAGCGCCACTCGCGTCGCGAACAGCGCATCGTTATTGCTACGTAGCGGTCGGACCCAGACCTGAAATATCTGCTGCTGCCGACCGAGGTTGGCATCCGGATAGAACTGGAACATACCGCGCGGGAAGTACTCGATGTACGCGTAGTCGCCGTAGTTCATGCCACGCGTTTCGCGGATACGCTTGTACAGATAGGAGTTACTCGAACGATGTTCGCCGAGATAGGAGCGCGCCAGCCACAATGCCACCCAATCCGGATCGCCGCGTCGCACATCGATCGGCATGCCGAACGAAACTGCCACAGCCGGCGTTTCTTTCTGGATTACCAGCGCGCGGCGAGACTCTGCCGGCTGCACCGGCGGCACCGGTAGTGCATTTCGCTCACCATCCGGTAAGGCCTGAAGATCCTCAATCACGCGATCCACGAACGCGTCCGCATAGCCGCCTGCAAGACCAAGCGTTAAGTTCGGTAGTGTGAACTGCTGCTCGTAGAACTGTTTTACGTCTTCGAGCGTGATGGATTCGATATCGCTGATGTCCCCTAGATTCAGGCCACCATACGGATGCGATGCCGGGTAGATTTGCGTGTACAGCAACTCTTTGGCGAGTTCTTCATCGTTGCTACCCACCAATCCGGTGCGAATACCGTTGATCAGTTGCGTCTTCAGGCGCGCGAGATCGGATTCGCGCCAGCCCGGTGTCAGCAACTGACCACTAATCAGCTGATACCACGCATCGAGATTGTCCTTATGTACCTGCCCCGCCAGACGGATCATCTCTTTGTCCACCTGGGCACCGAATCCGGCCGCCATCGGATACAGTGCCGCTTCGATATCGGCGATCGGCAGCGCTTCTGAGCCACCGTTCGCGAGCATCGCGGCGGTCAATGAGGCCAGACCTTTCTTGCCGGCTGGGTCAAACGCTGCACCCGTCGCAAAGACAAAAGACACGTCAACCAACGGCGATGCCAGAGACTGTCGTGTAATCGCCTGCACCGGACGCATGGTTTCTACAACGAACGGCTCAAGCGCGGCGCGCGCGAGCAACGCGTCGAGATCGGCGGTCTCGTCGTTTGCATCCGGCTCCGTTGGTGACACTGACGCCGTTAGTGCATCCAGCGGCGACTTGCCGTCGACGCCGGCCATCTCAGCGTTGTTTGATAACGTCAACGTCGTTCTACCGGTTTCGACAAAATACTGATTCGCGAGTCGCGTCAGGTCCTCGGCGGTCACTTTGTCATACTGCGCGTAGACGCGATTGATCGTCTCCGGATCACGGTCGATCTGCACATATGAGGCTAGCGTCGCGCCGATGCTGCCGGAGTTATCCAGCTGGGCGGTGAAGCCGTAGCGTAAGCGCGATTTCGTCGCATCGAGCGTCGACGCGGACACGGGCTCGCGCCGCATCCGAGCGATCTCCGCATTGATCCGATCGCGCACCTCTGGTGCGACTGCCTCGTCGGTCAAGCGCGCCGCGATCATCAATAAGTAAGGGTCTTTCCGGTCGGGGAAATAGGCGAACAACTGATCAACCCACTGCTCTTTGACCACGAGATCCTGATACAGATCAGACGATGCCGAGAAATAGATGGATGACAGGATATCCATGGCCGCCATGTCCATGCGCTCGTCACTGAATGCCGGACCCCGAAAACTGACGGTGTACCAAGGCTGCGTCGGCGCCTGCCACTGAATATGATCGTAGCGCGATGCCGTTTGCGTCGGCTCAACCGGAATCTCGACATTGTAATCGCCGCGTTCCCAGACACCCCAGTACTGCTTCACGAGTTCGAAAGTAGCTTCTGGATCGAGATCGCCGACTAGAATGACGGCCGCCTTTTCCGGCCGATACCAGCGATCAAAAAAGATATCCGCGTACGCCTTCTGATTCGGCATATCCTCGATGTCTGCGAGAAAACCCATCGTCGTGTGCTGATAGGTATGCTGATCGAACGCCACTTAACGCAGGCGCACAAGCAAATTTTGAATAGGGGTGGAGTAGTTTTTAAGGTACACCCCCTTGACGGCGAGCGCCTCCGTCCGAAAATCTTCCTCTGAGTAACGGAGGTTCATGAAGCGATCCGCTTCCAGTTCGATCACGGTCTCCAGATCTTCCTTAGTGAAGGTGATGTGATAGTTCGTGAAATCGTCGGTCGTGTAAGCGTTTTGATCCGCTCCGGCATTCTGCAGGATGGTGTTGTACTGTGCTGCGGGAAACCGCTCCGTGCCGCGAAACATCATGTGCTCAAAAAAGTGGGCAAAACCTGACTTACCCGGCTCAACCTCGTTGCGCGAGCCGGTCTGGACCGGAATCTGAATTGTCACGACATCGGGAAAGTCTGTTTTGACGATGATGACCTTGAGACCGTTGTCGAGCTCACGCATCAGGTAAGGCATATCGAAGACGCGTCGTTCGTCGGTCTGTGATGCGTCAGCAACGGTTGTGGTCACGTCATCGCTCGAGGGTTTATCACAAGCGCAAAGCACCAGCAGTGAAAACGCCAGTAACAGATTTTTCATCGGGAACTCCTGTCCTGGTACGTGACCCGCTGCCCGCACCAATCTCGCAAGGATAGCCCAGACGCCTGCGGAATTCGACGCGCGCCGGCGGGCATTCGGCAACGATTGGCGCTATTCTTGGCGGGTCTTGGTATTCAACGGATTTCGTCGCATGTTTCGACTGATTGCTACCCTGATTGTCGGTTTGCTCGTAGCCCAACCCACTGTCGCGAACGAGTCGCAGGATCGTGCCACACTGACCGACGCGCTCAATACGTTTCTGGCAGGCGCCAGCATCGGCGATGTAACGGCGCACGAGGTTTTCTGGGCCGACGATCTCGTCTACACATCGTCTGCTGGGCTACGCACGGATCGTGCCGCCATATTGGCCAGCATGGCGAATGCCCCGGAGCCGACCAACCCACCCGCGAGGGGTTATAAGGGCGAGGATATCGATATCCGCCTGTATGATGATGTGGCCATCGTCGCATTCACCCTTGTTGGTACGCCGAGTGACAGCGACGCCGACGTCATGCGCTACCTGAACACCGGCACGTTTTTGAAACGCGATGACCGCTGGCAAGTCGTAGCCTGGCAAGCCACGCACAAGGCGAAAACACCATGAAGGCTGTCCACTCGATGCGTCGTCGTCAACACATTGTTCTGGCGCTTGTCGCACTCGGCGTGACTGCGTGCGGACAATCGCCGGCACCCGAACAACCGCGTGGTGAAGCCGTCGACTCCCTGATCGTGAACGCGAATTGCTACACGCTGGCGTACGGCGAGCTGCATCGTTTCTCGACGATGGCGGTGCGTGACGGTCGCGTTGTCGCCATCGGTGACACTGCGCTCGCCGAGCGCTTTGACGCCAAGCAATCAGTCGATGTTGAGGGCAAGACGATTCTGCCTGGCCTGATCGATGCACACGGCCACGTCTCATCGCTGGGCGTGTTGCGCAACTCACTGGATCTGGCGGGCACCGCCTCTCTCGACAGCGCGCTCAATCAGATTGCCGCCTACGATCGGGAGCTGCCCAACACCCAGAAGTGGTTACTTGGACGCGGTTGGAATCAGGTGTTGTGGGAAGGTCAGGCATTCCCGTCTGCTGCAGACATTGACGCTGTCGTCGACGAACGTGCCGTGTTTCTCAATCGTATTGACGGCCATGCCGCGTGGGCCAATAGCACGGCGCTTGAGCTCGCTGGCATCAACGACGACACCATCGATCCGCCCGGCGGGAAGATTGTGCGCGACGAAAACGGTGCCGCAACCGGTGTTTTGATCGATGCAGCGATGACGCTCGTCACACGCGTCATACCGGCCCCCACCGCCGCACAGGAACGTCAACATCTGCGCACGGCGATGGTTGAACTGGCGTCGCTCGGCATCACCGGCGTGCATGATGCCGGCACAACCGCCACCGAGGTTCGTCTGTTGCAGGATCTGGCTGACAAAGGCGAAATGCCGGTGCGGATCTCCGCGATGCTCGGCGGTATGGAAACACTGGCACAGTTTGATGCGCCGATACCAAGCTATGCCGATGACCTGTTGGCGGTGACCAGCGTCAAACTGTACGCGGATGGCGCACTGGGCAGTCGTGGGGCGGCCATGATCGACGACTATAGCGACGATCCAGGCAACCAGGGTTTGTTGTTTGCCAATGAAGAAGGCCTCGCCGACATGATCGGGCAGGCGCACGCCAAAGGCTTCGCCGCCCATATCCACGCCATCGGCGATCGTGCGAATCAGGCCACGCTGAGCGCCTTTGCCGAAGTCAACGACAACGCACCCACCGAGTTCCATGACCGGATCGAACACGCGCAGGTGATCGCGCTGGACGATATCCAACGCTTTGCCGATCTCGATATCGTCGCATCGGTGCAGCCAACCCATGCCACCAGTGACATGAACATGGCGGAAGATCGCGTTGGCAGCGAGCGTATTCTGGGTGCCTATGCGTGGCAGCGACTACTGAAGGCTGGCGTCAGGTTGGCCGGCGGCTCTGACTTTCCTGTCGAGAAGCCCGAGATGTTTGATGGCTTGTACGCGGCGGTCGCTCGCAGGGACAAACAAGGAAATCCGGTCGACGGTTGGTATCCGGATCAGGCCTTGTCGCGTGAACAAGCGCGCGCGGCGTTCACAACCTGGGCGGCCGACTCGGTGAATCAAGGTGATCGCATCGGCGAGCTAACCCCAGGCATGTGGGCGGATTTTATCGTCATCGATCGTGACTATTTCGATATTCCCGAAATCGAAATCTGGCAGATCGAAACGCTGCAAACCTGGGTCGGTGGCAAGCGTGTTTTCACTCGCACGCCCTAACAAAAAGCACAACGGAGTATCCCTATGTTGATCGAGCAGATCTGGGTCGGCAACGACTATCGTAACTTCAACTACCTGATCGCTTGTCAGGAAACCGGTGAGGCGCTGGCTATCGACCCCCTCGATTTCAAGCAGTGCCTGACGATCGCGAAAGACCGTGGCTGGGATATTCGGTACGTCCTGAATACCCACGAGCATCCGGACCACATTGGAGGCAACAAGGCGATGATTTCCGCGACAGGCGCTCAATTGATTGCGCATAAAGATGCTGGCGCGCGTATCCGCGGCATCGATCGCGGTGTCGGCGCAGGCGATGTCATCAAGGTCGGCAAAACAGTCGAACTCGAATGTCTCGATACGCCGGGACACACGATGTGCCATATCTGTCTGCAAGCTCACGGCGATGATGCCGCATTATTCAGCGGCGACACGTTGTTCAACGCTGGTGCCGGCAACTGCCACAATGGCGGTCATCCAGAAGAACTGTACGAGACGTTCGCGACGCAACTCGACCACCTGCCTGGCGACACAAAACTCTACCCTGGGCACGAGTATCTCTCCGCCAACCTGCGCTTCACGCTGGATCGCGAACCGGACAATGCCGAAGCAGCGGCGCTGCTGGCCGATATCGAAGACATGGATCCAGCCAAACCGGTCGTGACGACACTCGAGCAGGAGAAATCGATCAACACGTTTTTCCGACTGGATAACGACAGCGTTATCGACGGCTTGCGCGAGCCTTTCCCCGACTTACCAGATAATCCGGATCCTAAAATCGTGTTTCTGAAACTACGCGAGTTACGTAACAGCTGGTAGCGACCACAGGGTACACAGGGCACGAAAACAGGTGATGGCACGAGCCAGTGCCTGGTGCTCGCGCGGCGGCAACGGCTTCCCGTGATAGGCCACGAGCAAGATGTCCCGCTGTCGCGCGTCCAACTCGTGCCAGCAAATCATTGCCGCGAGATCAAACCAGCGATCGCCGGGACTGGCGAACTCCCAATCGATGAACTGAACAGGCCTGGTCTGCAAGACGTTGCTATGCAACACATCGCGATGACACAAGACTTGTGACGCATGGGCGGTTGCGGCCTCGTTGTCGTACACCTGCTGCACGCAGGCTCGCAGGGTCGCGTCGACTGGTTGCCCTGCCCGCCGCCAATAACAATCGGCGGCCTCGCGCAGCGTATAGCCCGTCAATGTCGATGGGACCGGGATACGATGTAATCTCGCGAGCGCCGCGCCAACGGATTCAAGACCCGTACGCGAGACGATGACGTCTGCATCGAAAGCGCCAGCGGGTTCGTAACGTGAGAGCAGCAAGCCCTTCGCCGGATCGGCGAACAGGATATCGGGTGACAAGGCATGATCGACCGCCAACTGGTGAATGATCAGCTCACGTTCGTGATCGGTGACAGGATGACCGAACGACAGACTATGCGTGCGCAGCACGGCCTCGACACCATCAAAATGCACCAGCCAGGCCGCGTTGCTGATGGTATCGAAGGCACGCAATGGCTCGATGGCACAACCGGACATTCGCCCGATGTGCTCAACGGCTGCGTCGATCGATAAGCTCATGCCGACACGCGCATAGACTGTCGCCATTGGCGATAGCCGATCGGAATCAGAACGATATACAGTACAAACAGCAGCGCGGTCAGAACCAATCCGCGATGCGCAAACAGCCCCACCGAGACGATGTCGATGACGAGCCAGTACCACCAGTTCTCGAGCACTTTGCGCGCGGTCAGCCAGGTCGCCCAGACGGCGCTCCAACTCGTCGCCGCGTCCACATAGGCATTCGCTTGGTCCGTGTACAGACGCAACAGCGTGCCACTGATCAGAACGAGCACGCCGATAGAGACCAAAGCGAGTAGATGCCAGCGCCAGTTCAGCGTTCGCACCGTTGCCGTCGACGTGCGCGGCCCACCGCGCCGCCAGAACCAATAGCCGTATACCGCCATGATCAGATAAAACGCATTCAACGCGCTTTCCATGTATAGCCGGACATCACCGTACAAATAGATATACACGCTCGTTGACAAGAACGCACAAGGCCAGCACCAGATCGACTGACGGATTGCCAGCAACAAATACGCAAGACCGCTAAGCACGGCGACCCACTCCAACGGTGGCGTGGCCAGAAACTGCTGGCTCAACAGCGACACGGTTGCGTCAGACGGCATCGCTACAGGGGTAACAATTTCATGACGAAGATGCTCTTGCCATACGTCTCAAATCCATAACGCCACGTCTCCGTCAGCGCGGTCATCAAAGCGTCGTAGTCGCCAGTCACTTGCGTACTCATCGGATTGGTCTCGACCGTGAGGCCCGAATACGAATTCAAGCGTGCGATGATGTCCTTGATCGGATCGATATAGTCTTCGGTCAGCGGATAAAAACTCAAGTCTGCTCTTGCCTGCATAGTGTCACCAGCCTGTTGATTGTCAGTAGCGCCAGTCGACACTCACGCCATATTGCCGCGGATCGCCCAAGCGCAGGTACAACGTATCTTCGAAATTGGGCGGCTCATTACCGAAAAAGAAGCCCCGTACACCATAGCGCTCGTCGGTCAAGTTGCGCGCCCAAACACTGACCTCGAATCGATCCCACTGGCGACCCGCACGCAGGTTGGCGATAACACGCGATTCAGCACGCTGATCATGACTGTTGGAAAAGAAAAACTCGTCCATGGCACTAACGTCGGTTCGCCAGAACCAACCCTGTGGATGCTGCCACTGTGCGCTGAGGGCGGCCGTATAGCCCGGCGCATGCGCCTGCTCGCGGCCCGACAAATCCACGTCGGGTGTGACGAACTCATCAAACGTGACATCGAGCAAACCGAGACTCGCACTGATTTGCCAGCGCTCTGTCACCTGAAAACGACTCTCGACTTCGAGCCCGAGATTGTCGCCGCTCGCAGCGTTATCCTGGAAGAATACAAATGTGGAGGGGTCGTTCGGTACCAGTTGGAATGACGTATCAACCTGCTGGTCGCGTCGACGGGAACGAAACGCAACGATGCTCGCCTGCGCGCGGTCAGTGTACCAGCGTATGCCGGCTTCAAGGTTGATCAGGAATTCCGCATCAAATGTGCGACGACCGTCTGGAACGGCGCCCAGATTAAACCCACCCATCTTGTAACCGCGCGACAGCGACACGAAACCCGTCAAACCGGGCTGCCACGTATGCGACAGGCTGAGGTGTCCACCCCAGGCGGACTCCGACGGCCCAACGTCCAGTCCGCTGCTGTCACTGTAGTCCGTGCGGCGACGCTCTAGACGAGCACCGATAGAGACGGCCGTATCCGCGCTCAACGCCCAGTCCAATTGTCCGAATGCAGCGAGCTGCGTGGCGTCGTATTCACTGTTTGCCTGGCTGACACTGGGCTCACCCGGAAATGTGCCATCACTGAACACCCCATCGTCGTTGGTCTGCAAAGACTCGGACAAACGCAGTGCATAGACGCCGCCCAGCCAATCGGTGGTGTCGTTGAACAATCGCCCTTCAGGACCCGAACGCAGCCGCAACTCCTGGTTGATCGTGTCCCGATCGCGCAAGCGCTCCGAGAAGAAATCATAGTCCGGAGCGAACGGCGCATCCGGCGGTGGTGCAAAGAAATCGAACCAATAGGCTTGGTTACCCCAGTCCGCATCGAAACTGAACTCGATATCGGATTGTGCGATACCGGTGACACTGACGAACTCCCAGCGATCGCTCGGCGCATGCGTGACTGTCATCGCCGCGGCAATCGATTCTTGTGCATCGCGACCCGGTCGATCAGAAAACGTGGTTAGGCCGTTGTCGAGCACAAAGGCATCGTAGCCGTTGCCCTGATCCACCAAGAAGCCGGTCAGATCGATGGTGGTTGCATCGCTAGGTGTGATGCGGAGTTTGCCACGTAGGAAACTCTCCTGCCGCTCATTGGTGTCATCTCGCCCGAGAAAAGCGTTGTCGCGGAATCCATTCGTCCGGAAGTGTTGCCCGGCGATGCGATAGGCAACCGACTCGGATACGGGGCCACCGACCGCGAAGGCGGCGGATGCGAGACCATCGTCACCGATCGACAGTCGAGCGCGCGCGTCAAACGTATCCGTGGGCGCGACGGTGGAGAGATAGATCAGGCCCGCCAGCGCGTTAGCGCCGTAGCGCGTCGCCTGTGGACCGCGCAGCACTTCGATGCGTTCGACGTCCCACGTGTTCGCGATACCGCCAATACCCGAAAAGTCGATATCGTCAATAATAAAGCCAACCGATGGGTTGGGTGCGCCTTCGTATTGGCTGCGTTCTCCGATGCCACGAAGCTGGAAAAAGCGCGCACGATTGCTTCCGCCCGCCCAATTCAGATTAGGTATGAGCTGCGTCAGCTCTTCGAAGTGCGACTGCGCCGCCTGCTCGATCGTATCGCGATCCAGTACCGCGATACTCGACGGTACATCGGGCAGTGTACGTGACTGGTAATCCGCGCTGACGACGATTTCGTCGAGCGGCGCCTGTGCAAAAACAGACGATGTTGCGGCGGCCGCTATGAGTGCGGCGATGAATTGGTATCGCATCTACCCTCCCTACGCCGGCATGACCCGGGTCAGGTTCGAAGGGTTCCCGCAGTCGGCAATATGGCGTGTGCGGATCTCAGGTCGAGGTGACCACCCCTGGCAAGCGCGAGAGTATAGCGGAAACTGCAGCTACGAAAAAAGCGCTAGAAGCCGGCGAGCATCATCGTCGCGCAGACGCAAATAGCGGCGCCGGCGAGCGTATGCGCATGACGTTGCATAAATGATCCGGCGTTTGGCTTCAGCGCCGACAAGCCCCAACGGCCCAACAGCACGAACGTCAACATCGTCGCAATGGTCGTAACCGCAAACACGAGCGTAACGAAAATCAGACCTGCAGTATTTTCGGCAGCCGCCGGATACATCAATACGGGAATGAGCGCCTCGCAAGGGCCGAAGGCAAACACAATGAATAACGCCCAGGGCGTAACGCTGAAACGCTCACCATCGGTATGCACGTGGGCATGTTCGCTGACGTGATCATGCGCATGGTCGTGCGAACTGCCGTCGGCATGCGTATGCCAATGACTGTGCGGTTTAGCGACATGCGCACGACGAAAACCCCACACCATATAGACGAGACCAACAGACAATAAGCCCCAGGCTGCAAGATCGCCACGGACGCCCTCGAACCATTCCAACTCGCGCAGCGCAAGACCGAGCGCAACACCGATCAACCCGAGCAACACCGAGCCGGCGACATGCACGACACCACAGGCCGCGGTAATGGCAGCCGTGCGCCGCACGCTCCAGTCGCGTGCTTTGGACAACACGACAAACGGCAGATAATGGTCAGGACCGATCGCCGTGTGCAACAGACCGATACCGCCAGCGGTAAAAGCCAGCGCGATGATTTCAGGCGTCAACCAATCCACTTGGCGGTACTTCCTTTTCTAACATTCGCCGTCATTTTAAGCTATTTCGCACGCGACGCCGTATCGAATCGCGTCACGAGTGCCGATGTATCCCAGCGCGCGCCACCCGCCGCGACCACCTCTTCATAGAAGCCATCGACGAGCTCGGTGACCGGCAGTGCGGCGCCATTGCGTGTCGCCTCAGCTTGGGCAAAGCCCATGGCCTAGCGCATCCATTCGATCGCGAAACCGTGATCGAACTCGCGAGCCGCCATCGTGGCCGCGCGATTGTCCATCTGCCACGACTGCGCAGCACCACCGCCAATGACGTCAAACACCGCCGCCGGGTCAAGCCCCGCCTGCTCGGCAAAATGCAGCCCTTCCGACAAGCCCTGCAACAGACCCGCGATACAAATCTGGTTGACCATTTTCGTCAGCTGCCCCGCACCGCTGTCGCCCATGCGTCGCCACTGGCGAGCAAAACACGCCGCCACGGCCTCGGCGCGGTCACAGGCTTCGACGCTGCCGCCAACCATGACCGTCAATACACCGTTCTCGGCGCCCGCCTGACCGCCCGACACCGGCGCATCGACGAACGCGATGCCGGCGTCATTCGCCTGCGCACCCAATTCACGTGCCGCAGCCGCCGAGGTTGTCGTGTGATCCACAAACACCGTGCCGGGCGCCATCGCCGACAACGCGCCTTCATCGCCCAAGGCTACCGCCCTGATGTCGTCATCATTGCCGACACAGGCAAACACCATTTCAGCGCCCGCCGCCGCTTTGGCAGGTGTTTGGGCCATCTTGCCGCCGTGTTCGCCGACCCACTGCTCGGCCTTACTGGTCGTGCGGTTGTAGACCGTGACCGCGTGGCCCGCGCGCTGCAGGTGTCCTGCCATCGGGTAGCCCATCACACCGAGGCCCAAAAATGCCACTCTCATAACGCGATGCCTACTGTTGGAAATCGGCCGGACTAAACGGCGTCGAGATCATCTCTTCGAAACGCGCCCAGCGTGTTGATGCATCGGCATCGCCTCGCTCGATATGTGCTTGCACGAGATCCTCACCGAGGTTGTAGTTGATTACGTAGCTGCGGTACTGGTCGAAAAACCGCGTGCGTTGCGCTGCACGCTCTGGCGAACTCAACCCATATTTGACCAACCAGGTGATCGTTTCGTCGCGGGTGATATCGCCGTTCAGGTAATCGCGGGCGGCTTCGTTACCGGCGTAACTCAAACCGGCGAGCAGCGCCTGCAATGCATAATAGCGATCCGCCTCATTGGCATCGAGTCCGGCCAGCGGAAACAGCACGTCTCGTTCATACGCGACGCGCTCCTCAGCCGGGAACGCGAGCTTGATGCCATAGTTGCCAGTGCCTTCAGCGATCAGCGACTGCTGGCTGAACAGCGGGTACAACGAGTACTCGACCCAACCCTTATCGTTTAACAGTTCTTTTTCGAGCAGCGCATTAAACGTGTGATGCCCGGGGTAGCCTTCATGACAACCGAGATCCACGGCGCGACTGATCTGCAGCGGAAAATCGGTGTTCACCTGAATCAGACTATGCGCGTTGCCCTGGTACCAGTTGTAGCCGGACCAGCTTTTGTCGGTCACGTATTCGATCGTGAAAGACTCGTTGGCTGGTAACTCGATGTGTTCCAGGGTGCGTCGGCGACACTCCTCGATAGACGCCTGAAAAACGACATCCACTTTGTCCGCAGGCACGGCAAACTGTGCCCTGAAGGCTTCTACCCGCTCCGGCAACGGTGCTTCACCTGGCAACAGTGCGTCGATGTCGGCCAGGATCTGATCAAAATGGTCAGCCCCGAAATCGGGTGCGCTGACCCCAAACAACGCCTTCGCCTCTACATCGAACGGTGCGTATTGCTCGCGATTGATATCGATGCGCATATCGAGGGCTGTCAGTCGGTCCAGCAAACCTTGAACACGCACCGCATCTGCGTCGCCAACGTCATCGAGTGCCGCGCGTAAACGTTGCGATTCGGCGGCAATTTGATCAAGGTCCCAACCCATTGTCTCGGCTTTTTCGCGTAGCTCATCCGGGCCGGAGTAGGCGTCGACATGATCGGCATCAATCTGGCCCATCGCGAGCTCAAGCACGACGTAGTCACGCGCGAGATCGGCAACATCGAGGGCCGCCGCCGGGGTTTCTGCCACTTGCGGCTTTCCGCACGCGGCAAGCACCGCCAGAC
>ERZ1740062.623-NODE-623-length-17436-cov-4.216673_pt1 | contig 17436 bp, 18 predicted proteins | sample MGYA00581741_ERZ1740062 | MGnify/ENA primary metagenome ERZ1740062 (study PRJEB43018, sample SAMN04849747) | marine metagenome | isolation source: floating plastic debris | place: Pacific Ocean | collected 2008-09-01 | study: EMG produced TPA metagenomics assembly...
CGCCAAAATCTGCCGAGTTTGAATTCACGAACCAGTCTTTTCTAAAAGGGAGATACTTAATAGGAAGGTCGCGTCCGCAACGACGCGGTTGTGTGCTTTCGTTGCTAGTCGCCCTTCCGAATGTATACCACTTTGCTACAAGTGGCACGCAGCATGGGACATTGGGAATGTCACTACAACAGCCTTTCTTGATGCAGAACCAGCGGGCTTCAGCAAGTGTTGCTCGAGCATAGACCTCAACAGTTTGCGATTTTTCCGAACGCATCGTCCAACGACTGACAGAGCCGGTATCACATCCGGTTTGACCGTCGATTGCGAGTGCTAGCCGATGTATCGCTATTCCGCGCTAGTCACTTGCATGCCCACACCGTTCGAATCACGCGACTACCGTATCCGCAAACTTTTCCACGAGAAAGGACTGCAAAGCAGAAACCGCTTGCGGCTTGGTTTTTCGCGTCGAAGACACCAGACTCAGTTGTGCGTTGCCGGCGTGCCAGTCCGGCAGCACACGTCGCAACCGACCACGCGCGAGGTCGTCGCGGCAAGTATAAGCTGGCAAAGCGACGACACCGGTGCCCGCGGCGGCCGCGGATTTCAGTGTCGACATATCATCGCTTTTCAGTCGCGGCAGGATGTCCACTATTTGCTGCTCGCCCGATACGTGCTGCAGCCGCCATTGGCCTTGTGGGGCTTGCCAGCCCAACGCCAGTGTTTGTTGCGGATCGATATCGGAAGGGCCCACCAATATGCCATGATCGTGTTCGTAGTCGTTGGCCGCAAAAAGCTGCCATTCGACATGCGCGAGCGGGCGCTGAATCAGCGACGAATCGGGCAATTGCGTCGCGTGGCCTCGGATCGCCAGATCCACGCCGGAGGCCACCAGATCGATCTTACGATTGGTGACATGTTGAGATACCGAGACCAGCGGATAGGCGACCAAGAATTGAGCAATCAGCCGCTTCAAAGCGAACTGCGCAACGCCGACAGAACAACTAATCGTGACATTGCCTGACAGTTGATTCTGTTGTCGCTGCACCGCGTTCTCGGCTTGCTCCATATTGTCGACGACCGACCGCGCGTGGACATAGAAAGTCTGCCCGAGATCCGTGACGTGGAATTGGCGTGTGGTGCGCTGAATCAATTGCGCATCGAGTCTGTCCTCGAGTTGCCGGACATGCCGACTCAAGCGTGACTTCGGCACACCGAGTGCCTCGGACGCGGCAGAGAAGCCGCGTTTCTCAACCACATGCACGAAATAGAAGTAGTCATTGAGGTCGGTTTTCGGCAATCCCGTGTCCCGCGTTGCGTCACTCTCATTTATTATTCCATTTTTAGAACAGATATTTCAAATTTTCCCGGTTCTCAAACCCATTGTTCCGCATTTAAGCTCTCTCCAATGTCATACAACAGTCGTTGAGAGATCACATGAACATGCCAGCGAACAAGCAGACTTATCCCGCTAGCGGGGACCAAGATGCAACGCCTGCAGCCATCGATGGCGCGCAGGTGGCTATCGGAGACGGGTTTTCCGCGCAGAGTTTCCGCGCTCGAGACGTCGGATCAGCAATGGATCCCCTCGTGCTGGTCGATCACTATGTCATGACCGAACCTACGTTCGGCACGCATCCGCACGCGGGACTATCGGCAGTCTCGCTCATTCTCGAAGACAGTGAAGGGCGCTTTCACAACCGTGACTCGCTCGGCAACGATTTCGATTTGTTGCCTGGCGACTTGTATTGGCTGAAAGCGGGCCGTGGCGCAATCCATAACGAATCGCCAAGGCAGGGAGCGCGTACCCACGGTCTGCAGGTGTTCGTAAATGTAGGGCAGGCGCTGCGGTTCGATGCACCGGAATCGCTGTTGGTGCGTCGCCGCGATATGCCACTGATTCAAACCGACGCGCATCGCGTGCGTGTCGCCATGGGCCGGTCCAATGGTGTCATCGGTGCCGAGGCGCCGGGACTGCCAATGACGATTCTCGATGGTGAACTCGGTGCGCTCGGCGAGTTCAGGCATGTGCTGCCCGCGGGCCATAACGCATGGGTGCATGCGATAGACAACGCGATCGACGTCGCCAATGCGCAGCACCGTACGCGACTCAAACCGGGTCAAGCGATTGCCATCAACAACGCGAGCGGTAGTGCATCCGACTCTGTGCATGTCATGGGCGATAACCGACGAAACAGCCGGTTTGTCATTTTTGCTGGGCAAGCGGTGCAAGAGCCGTTTGTCCAACAAGGCCCATTTGTGATGGGCAGTATCGAGGAAATCAACACGGCGACTAACGCCTACAACGCAGGCGAGTTCGGCGCCATTGCTTAGCGCAATTGGTACTTAACCGACCTGCCATGCAATTTTCTAAGGAGAGACCAATGAGCAAACAAGTACATAATCCCGAGCCACTCACCGCAGACAATACGGCCGTCGTTTTTGTTGATCAACAAGTCGGTCTTATGACGGGCGTACGCGACTACTCGATTGCTGAGCTAAAACACAACATCGTCGGCCTGGCAAACGCAGCTCAGGCACTGGACTTGCCGATCGTCACAACCACCACGTCGTCTGAGACGCTATGGGGACCTGCTTTCCCCGAGCTACAAGCCGCGCTGCCCAACCACACGTTTATCGATCGAACGACGGTCAACGCCTGGGACGACCCGCGTGTAGAGGCAGCGATACGAGCGACCGGGCGCAGCCAGCGGAGCTTCTCCGGCATTTCATTAGAAGTGTGCGCCGCGTTTCCGGCCATGCGTGCTGTCAGAGAGGGTTTTGAGGCGTATGTCGCGGTGGATGCAAGCGGCACGTTCGATCGTACGAAACGAGAAACGGGTATGGCGAGGCTTTCGCAAAGCGGTGTCGTGGTTGCGGACGGTGCCAGTTTGATGGTTGAGATTCTTGCCGACAACGCAGCACCCGAAGCCGAAGAGGTTTACCGCGCGCTCGGTATGGATTGGTCCATTCTCGTCAACCAAGTACGTGCGAGCGCCGCCGCTTAGGCGATGCCACGACGGAGAATTCGCTGCGTGTGTCAGACCAAAACAACGCGACACGATGCGGCAAACCGAAACGCTACAAGCTTGCACTGCTGACGTTCTTAGGTCTACTCGCGCCGGTCTACCTAATACCACCAGCGCTGGCCGAGGCGCTCAGCGCACCGCGCTTACTGCTCACGGCTGTGGCGGTCGCAGTCATCGTAATGATGATGACTTACATCATCATGCCCGCATTGAAGTACCTATCGGCCGGTTGGTTATGCGAGCGACCTGACATCGATTCGCGCGGTTGAACGCGATCGATCACATCAAGATACCAAATAGGAATAGACAAATGACGACACAGAAGATTACAAACCCCGGCGAGCTGATCCTCGTGCTGGGCGGCACTGGCAAGACAGGACGTCGTATTGTGTCTCGCCTCAACGCTCTAGGCGTAGCCGTACGGGTGGGATCACGAACCGCATCACCAGCTTTCGACTGGAATGATCCAGCAACCTGGGCGTCGAGTCTCGACGGCGTGACAAAGATCTATATCAACTATGCTCCTGACCTGGCGATCCCCGGCGCAGCGAATGCGATCAGTGCGCTGACGCAGCGCGCACGCGACGCCGGTGTACAGCAACTCGTCTTGTTGTCAGGACGAGGAGAATCGGAAGCACAAGTCTGCGAAGCGATCGTCAAGCGCAGCGGTATAGACTGGACGATCGTTCGCGCAAGTTGGTTCAATCAGAATTTTTCGGAAGGGGCCTTCGTCGATATGGTGCAAGCTGGCAACATCACTTTGCCAGATGTAGCAACACCAGAACCGTTCGTCGATGCCGACGACATCGCAGACGTCGCCGTCGCGGCGTTGACGGAAACGGGTCATGTCGGAGAAATTTATGAAGTCACCGGCCCTCGGTTACTAACGCTGTCGGACATCGCTAACGAGCTGTCGCGTGCGACAGGACGAACGATCACCTACACGCCAGTGCCGCATGAGGTGTTTGTACAAGAGGTCGCCGCGTCCGGTGCACCAAGAGATGTCGTCTGGATGCTGGACTATTTGTTTGCAACGGTGCTCGACGGGCGGAATGCGCACATCACGGATGGGGTACAACGCGCGCTGGGTCGGACACCCAGAGACTTTGCGGACTACGCCAACGCCGTCGCAGATACAGGCGTGTGGCGTGCGGCGGCATAGTCGTACGCTGTGTGTCGATACGCATACGAGACTCGCGCATCAGCTAATAGGAGGGTGAGGCAGTGGATGTTTTGACCGTCACACTGATCGTAGCCACATTGTTATGCGCCTTAACGGCGGGCCTCGTGTTTGCGTTCTCATCAATCGTGATGCCAGGCCTCACAAAGCTCGACGACAAAGGCTTCATTCGTGCGTTTCAGATGATCGATGGCGTTATTCAAGCAGGGCAAGCCGCGTTTGGTGTTGTTTGGGTTGGTTCGCTGGTCGCCATCATCGTGGCTGCTGCGTTGGCCGTATTGCAGCTCGACGGCGTCATGCGCGCGGTCACTGTCACCAGCGCGATCTGGTATATCGTCGGCGTTCAGATACCGACATTTACGGTCAACATTCCACTCAACAATGCGCTTCAGCGGTTGGATGTTGAGCGCATGAACGCCGACGCGCTGCATGATGCTCGCCGTGCGTTCGAGCCACGTTGGGTACGCTGGAACCTCATAAGAACCATCAATGCATGTGCGGTAAGCCTTGCATTGATGGTGATTCTCGTTGGGCTCTAGCGATACATACGCGAAGGCGACTCAGTTTCTCGCTGAAGGCGGGCGCTGAACAACTAATGACGCTGCCGCCAACGATGGCGAGCTTGCAGGAAGAGCGTCACAAGTGACTGCCGGGCAGCGCAATGATTCTTCGCGCCGCATCGAAAAATAAAGTGGGGATGTCAGCCGTGAGCGGGAATAGCGCTAAAGGCTATTCCACCACAAATGGTTTGTACCCGCCGTCGTGATAAGAGCACCGAATGCGTGTTATCAGAGCATCTGTGCGACCTGACGGATCCTCGCTTGTTGTTTAAAGCTCTTTGGCCTGTATTGCCCTTCTCGTCGGACGTGTGGCAAAGAAGATAATCACCGGCGTCAGGCTATAGCCAATCCCGGCGAGATAACCAATAGAAGCCTTGAACGCCACCGCCATCAGCGCCACCAACAACGCTGAAGTGGACAGCGCCAACCACACAAACACTTCCTTACGCACCAGCAACTGCTCTAGCGGGTTCAGGCATAAGTCATCGTTTCGAGACATCGCTCTCAGATAGAGGCCGGATTGTATCAATGCAATGAGAAAGAAACCGACACTGAATATTGCGACGATGAGTGCAACTTGACTGGTATCGGATACCTGGAAGTCTGTCGGAAACCAGCGCTGCGAGAACGCATAGAACATCAAGTCCATTAATAGCTTGAGCGGGTATACGTATATGAGAACGACAAAAATCAATGCGAGTGTTAAGAACGTCGAGACGCCGTCATCTAATCCAAAACGCTCGCACCAGCGCCGATGCGTGATCCAAATCAGCATCATGATGGCGAAGCTGGCAGCAAACGAAGGGATCCGAAACACTGCAGCGATAAGCTCACCAAAATTCTGTGGGATCGTGCTGAGCGAAATGACGAGCATCGTAACCGCAAACGCGAAGGCTGCGTCGGAGAACACTTCGATGCGCGTCATATTCTCACCGCGCATCCGAAAGCCATCTTTTACCGTGAGCGACGAAAGAGATTGTTCAGTCCATATCATTTTGGTGACTCACAACGGCGATCGGTTCACATTACCATCAGTAGCAATGCAGCCGATAGAGACTAATTCTCTCTATCTTTTTTGCGTCCGGTAAATTTTCGACATCGAAACTCACACAACAACCAGCACGTTCCTATTGAGCGCTATGAGCCTCAAGCTCTATCTCGATCAGAAACGTCGGTAATGCAAGCCCTTTCACTTCGAGCCAGGTACCGGGCGGAAATTGAGCGGTGTAGATCGAGCTGCGGTAGGCTGCAACTTCAAGAAATTTCGCCATGTCAGTCGTGAACACGTTCTCAACAATGACGTCGTCAAACGTTAAATCGTAGTGCGTAAGAATTTGCTGAAGGTCACCGTAGACATTCTTCATCTGCTGTTCGAGATCACCGACAGCGGTCGGGTTACCTTGGCTGTCCATGCTTACGGCGCCGGATATCTTGACGAGATTGCCGACCTTGACGGCGTGCGTGTATCCGAACGCTTTCTCTACCTCAGGTCGCAAATAGAAATATTCTCGCGCTTCCGGGTTGGATGCGCTCTGCGCTGTCGTACCGGGCACTTGCGTGACACAAGCACTGAGCCCAATCAACACAATCAAAGCAGCAATGCTAGGAATAAGTCTTTTCATGACAACTACTCTCAAATGGACGGCAAAGCGCGAGGCAATGTACACACTAGCCTCGTCAACCTGATCGAGACACTTTTGTGATTCAATTCCCAGCAATTATCAAAATCAACGACGACGGCGCTCGATCACTCCACCGTCACACTCTTGGCCAGGTTACGCGGCTGATCGACATCCGTACCTTTCAGCAACGCGACGTAGTACGACAGCAGCTGCAGCGGTACCGTGTAGACGATCGGTGCGATGAGGCGATCAACGTGCGGCATCTCGATCACGCGAATGCCTTCTTCGCTCTCGATGCCGGTATTGCTGTCCGCGAACACGTACAACTGTCCACCACGAGCGCGCACAACCTGCATATTCGATTTCAGTTTGTCGAGCAGATCGTTGTTCGGCGCGACGACCACGACAGGCATTTCTTCGTCGATTAATGCTAACGGACCATGCTTGAGCTCGCCGGCTGCGTAGGCTTCCGCGTGAATGTACGAAATCTCTTTGAGCTTCAGCGCACCTTCCATCGCCACCGGCCACATCGGGCCACGACCGAGGAACAGCGTATGATGCTTCTCCGCAAAATCTTCGGCGATATGTTGCAGGTATTCGTCCATCTTCAGTGTGTCTTCCACCGCTGATGCGACGCGATACAAATGCGGCACCAGCTCCGCCTCTTTCTCATCGCTCATGCCGCGATGACGCGCCAGCATCAAGGTCACAAGCAGCACCGAGATCAGCTGGGTGGTGAAGGCCTTGGTACTGGCGACACCAATCTCCGGTCCGGCCTGCGTCATCATGACGAGATCCGACTCACGCACCATCGAGCTGTGCGCGCTGTTACAGATGGTCAGCGAGCCGATGTAGCCCGACTCTTTCGCAATGCGCAGTGCTTCCAGCGTGTCGGCCGTTTCGCCGGACTGTGACAACGTGACGAACAAGGTATTCGGCGGGACAATCACTTTGCGATAGCGGTATTCGCTCGCGATCTCTACCTGGCACGGCACGCCCGCCAGCGATTCAAACCAATATTTGCCAACAGCCCCTGCGTGATAACTCGTACCGCACGCGACGATATGGATGTTCTCGACTTGCGGTAGCAATTCGGCAGCACGCGGCCCCAACGAATCGGGTAGAACACGCTGGTCACTGACGCGACCATACAACGTGTCGGTCAATGCCGCCGGCTGCTCGAAGATCTCTTTGAGCATGTAGTGACGGTAAGGCCCTTTGTCCGCCGCATCACTATTGATCTTGGTTTCGTGAATTTCGCGTTCGACTTCGTTGCCGTCGGTATCGTAGATCACAACCGAGTCGCGCGTGATCTCGGAGAGATCGCCTTGCTCAAGGTAGATAAAGCGTTGCGTGACCGGCAGCAGCGCCTGAATGCCACTGGCGACGAAGTTCTCGCCAATGCCGAGGCCGATCACGAGCGGGCTGGCCACGCGGCTCACGATGAAGCGCTCCGGGTCTTCGCGATCCGCAACCAGCAGCGCATAGGCACCTTCAAAACGCTTCACGGCTTTGCTGACAGCTTCGAGCAGCGGTAGGCCAGACTTCAGGTAATCCGTAACCAGATGCGCCGCGACTTCAGTATCGGTTTCGGATTTGAACGTATAGCCCTTCGCCAGCAGTTCGTCTTTGATCGGCTGGAAATTCTCGATCACGCCGTTGTGAATGACCGCAATACGATCTTCCGACAAATGCGGGTGAGCGTTGGCTTCTGTCACACCGCCGTGTGTTGCCCAGCGTGTGTGCGCGACGCCCAGCTTGCCGCCCATCGGATCGGCATCAAGCTTGTCGCCCAGGCCCGCCACTTTGCCAACCGCGCGCCGCACGCCCAGCGTGCCATCTTGCTGCAATACGGATACACCTGCCGCGTCGTAGCCCCGGTATTCGAGTCGCTTCAGTCCTTCGATGAGGATCGGTACAACGTTGCGCTCCGCAATCGCACCTACAATTCCACACATGTCAGTTGTCTCCCTGCCGCGGTGCGCTGTATGCCCACCGACCTATTCTCTTTGTTGGATTCGTATCGTTTCGAATCAGCGTTTGTTCTTGACCGGCCGCGTCCAGCCTTCGATGCTGCGTTGACGCGCCCGTTCCAATGTCAGTTGGTCACTCGGTGCCGATTTGGCGATCGTCGATCCCGCGCCAATAGTCGCACCCGCGCCCACTTCAACGGGCGCCACCAGTTCTACACCGGAGCCAATAAAGGCACCATCGTTAATGATCGTCTGATGCTTGTTCGCGCCGTCGTAGTTACAGGTAATAGTGCCAGCACCGATGTTGACATCCCGCCCCACGATCGAATCGCCGACGTAGGTCAGGTGATTCACCTAGCTGCCTTCGCCGATCTGGCTTTTCTTCAGCTCGACAAAATTGCCGACTTTGGTGCGATCCGCCAACTCGTTGGCCGGACGCAGGCGGGCATAGGGCCCGATAAGGCAATGTGCACCTATGCGGGACTGCTCGATAACGCAGTTCGGGAACAGCTCGGTCTCCGCGCCGATCTCGCTATCGGCGATCACACAGTTCGGTCCGACGTGTACGCCGTCCCCTAGTGTGACATCACCAATGAGAACGGTATTGACGTCCAGAAAGACATCCTGCCCGCAAGTCACCGTGCCACGAATGTCCACGCGGTGCGGAGCGGCGACCTGTACGCCGTCCAGCATCAGTGCGTGTACGGCACGACGCTGGAACGCGCATTCCGCCTCGGCAAGCTGCACGCGATCGTTGATGCCGGAGATTTCCTCCATGTCGCCGCTGATCACGCCATGCACAGCAATGCCATCGTTGCCCGCCAGTCCGACAATGTCGGTCAGGTAATACTCACCTTGCGCATTCTGCGGTTTGAGCTGGTCAAGCCATTGCTTCAACGGCGCTGCCGGCACAACAAAAACACCAGAATTGATTTCATCGATAGCAACTTGCTCAGGGGTCGCATCTTTTTGTTCGACGATCGCGGTCACGTTGCCCGTGGCATCGCGCACAATCCGCCCATAGCCGGCAGGGTCCGTTGCCTTGACCGTCAACACACCCACCGCGTCAGCCGGGGTTTCATCAAGCAAACGCTCGACCGTGGTGGTCGTCAACAGCGGCACATCGCCACAGAGGATCAACACCCGATGATCGTCAGCGATCTGCGGCATCGCCTGTTGTACCGCGTGCCCGGTGCCGAGTTGATCCGCCTGTTCTGCCCACTTCAGCGCCGGATCGGTAAACGCCGCTTGCACCGCATCGCCACCGTGACCGTAGACGATGACCGTCTGATTCGCGTCAATCGTGGCCGACAAATCCAGCACATGGCCAAGTAGCGGCTTTCCGGCCAGCAATTGCAGCACTTTCGGCAGGCGGGATCTCATGCGCGTGCCACGGCCAGCCGCGAGCACGACGACGCTCAGGGGAAGGGTTCTTGTTGTCATAAGCGAATGATACCGCAGACTGCGCTTGAAACCTGTGAACAGACGCACGTACGCTACCGGACATGGGTTACAGTTTTGCAAGAATTGGGGGTGCGATCTTACTCGTTATCGGGCTGATTTCTGCCTGTGATTCAAGGGTGTACGTGCGGGACGGCGTCACCGACGGCAGTCGTTTCGCACTGCCTGCCTACGCCGAGATCAGTGACGATCCGGTGGTACAGAGTTGGGTCGCCTACAGCCTCAGTAAGAGCATCTGACGGCTTGGAGAGGGCGGCGATAATCCTGCTCGGAATACGTCATTCGACTGCGAGTTGCGTGCGCGCGAGTCGCTGGTGGATCGCTGGCTGGATTACGGCGACACAAGCCTTGGGGAACGCGCAGCCGAGGCCGACTATCTGGATGCCGTCGCCGACGCAGAGGCGGCGGGGTTTTTGGACGAATACGTCTGGACCTATCTCGAACAGCCATCATGGACGGCGCCAGCGGAACTTGAGCTCGACGCGTTCGAGGCCTGGCGGGCTGCGCTACCGAAGTGGCAAGCCCATCGCGTGCAGACTCGCATTATCGGCTCTTGGGGCTACCCGCCTGGCGAGGCCGACTAGCCATCACTATTCGACGAACGCGCGCTCGATCACGTAGTGCGCGACATCACCAATACGTTTCGAGGAGATAAACCCTAGCTCGTCCAACATGGCGGCCGTATCTTTCAGCATGCTCGGCGCACCGCAAATCATCGCGCGGTCAGTTTCGGGATTCAGTTGTGGCACGCCGGTATCACGAGCGAGCTGCCCGTTCGGTACGATGTCGGTGATACGACCCGTGTGTTCGAAGTCTTCGCGTGTGACCGTGGGGTAGTAGACCAACTGCTCTCGCGCCAGCTCTCCGAGGTATTCGTGCTCTGGCAGAGTCTCAGTAATGTACGCGCGATAGGCGAGGTCGCTGACCTCTCGCACGCTGTGAACGACGATCACTTTATTGAAGCGTTCATAGGTTTCCGGGTCCCGGATAATCGCCAAATACGGTGCGAGCCCGGTACCGCTGCCAAACAGATAGAGATTGTCGGCAGGCATCAGATCGGTGATGACGAGGGTCCCGACCGGCTTCTTGCTCACCAGTATTTCGTCACCAACCTCGATATGCTGCAGGCGAGACGTCAGCGGACCATCCTGCACTTTGATGCTGAAAAACTCGAGGTGATCCTCGTAATTCGGGCTGGCGATACTGTAAGCGCGCAACAACGGCTTGTCGTCTACCATCAGCCCGACCATCACGAAGTGACCATTTTCAAACCGGAAACTGTCGGATCGGGTTGTTCTAAAGCTGAATAGAGTGTCGTTCCAGTGATGGATATCCAACACCGTTTCTTTCGCTAGTGCCATGAATGCTTCTTTATTCGTTGTCTACAGTGCCTGACCATCGTCGTGTTCAAGCGCGCTGTATCTTAAGTCTCGCTGCGGGGATTAGCAAAGCGGCCAGATCGGTCATAGCGAGCCGGCAAAAGCATGGATGGCCGCGGCGACTTGTTCGGCACGGGTTTGCAGCAACAAATGCGGCCCATCGACCGTCACGTGCTGTCGGTGCGCTGGCGCATCGAGAATCGGCTTCATATAGCGCTGACGAATGACCCGATCATTGCCGGCCGCGATCGTCATGAGCGGCGCGCGAATCTCGGACAAGACGGGCGTAGCATCCATCGCGTTCAACGCTGCGAGGCGACTCTGGACCGTTCGGCCGCCGACGCGCCGCACGACGGTGGTGATATCCCTGATCAGGCTGAGGTCGCTCACGCCATTCAGACAGAACCAGCGCAGGATCTGTTCGCTCACCGCCGGGATCGTTAATGAAGCGAGGCGTAATTTTTCGGCCAGAGAAATAATCAGCGCCAGTGGCGGTTTGGCGAAGGTTGCCGAAAAGACACCACCGATGACGTTGGCCGGGGCATTGGCGAGAAACTGCAATCCAATCGGACCGGAGAACGATTCGGCCACGACGATGACGGGGTCATCCGTCGGGCAGGCTTCCAGCACGGTTGTCTGATAGCCGGTTAACGTGCGGGAGTCTGTGTACCGAACGGTCTGCACAACAAACGTATCGTCCAGTGCTGCGACCAGTGGCGAGAACAATTCACCGGTGCCGTCAAAGCCAGGCAATAACAATAACGTCGTCACTGGATACGCTGCCTGGCCCGAGTCGCATTACCGATAGTCATGCTGAAAGCCTAGCAGAATTCGGCCGAGCACCGCCTACCAGGTCAGCGCGTAGACATCATCCTGCTGCGGATCGTCCCCCAGATGAAAGGTCACCTCACCACGCCGTTGCAAGCCGGCGCGTGCGTAAAAGCGTATCGCGTGGTCGTTTTCGGACCAGACGCCGAGCCACAATCCGTCCGCGCGCGTGCGCGCCTGATCGATCGCGTGTTCCATTTGACGATAGGCAAGACCTGAGCCTTGCCAGGGCTGATCCACGTAGAACCGTTTCAACTCGCAGACGCTGGCGACATTGAGGTCGACCGGTGCCGATCGATCGAATACCAGCTGGTAGTACCCGGCGGGGCCGGTATCGTTGGTCGCCCAGATGGTGATCTTCGCCGGATCGGACAATTCCGATCGTTGAATATCCGGGGAAAAGGACTCCGCAAGATAGGCATTGAAGTTGGCCTGATTGTTCACGTTCTGCGCCGCGTAGGTATCGACGAACAAGCGTCGCGCGAAAGCAGAAAACGTCGCCGCCTGATTCGGCGGGACAACAGAGAAGGTGAGTGAGTCGCTCAGGCTCGACCGGCTGATCTTAACGACCCGCCTTCAGTTTTTGTGCGGCACGATAACGAGCCGCTGCCTCCGCGAGTTCTTCCTGGGCGCGTTTCAGATCGGTGGTTTCCGATGCGTTTTCGAGTGCTTCGCGCGCGGCTTCCTGGGCTTCCAGCGCGGCGGCTTCGTCAAGCTCGTCACCGCGCAGCGCGGTGTCGGCCAGTATCGTCACCATCGTCGGTTGCACTTCGATCATGCCACCAGTGATGTAGAAGAACTGTTCATTGCCATCCGTGTCGAGCACACGCACTTCGCCGGGACGCAATGCCGTCAGCAGCGGCGCGTGACGCGGCGCGATACCAATCTCGCCCATGCCCGCGGGTGCAAACACCATCCCGGCAGCACCGGAATAGATCTGGCCTTCGGCAGAAACGATGTCGACGTTCAGTGTCGCCATGCTTAGCCCTGCATACCTTTGGCTTTCTCAACCGCTTCTTCGATCGAGCCCACCATGTAGAACGCCTGTTCGGGCAAGTGATCGTAGTCGCCGTCTACAATGCCCTGGAAGCCACGGATCGTGTCTTTCAATGACACGTATTTTCCTTCGGCGCCAGTGAACTGGGCGGCTACGAAGAACGGCTGTGACAGGAAGCGTTGAATCTTACGCGCCCGGTTAACGGTTTGCTTCTGTTCTTCAGAGAGCTCATCCATACCAAGAATCGCGATGATGTCCTGCAGTTCCTTGTACGTCTGCAGAACTGCCTGCACGGCTCGCGCGCAGTCATAGTGTTCCTGACCGATGACGTTCGGGTCGAGCAAACGGCTGGTGGAGTCGAGCGGATCTACCGCCGGGTAAATACCGAGCTCAGAAATCTGGCGCGACAGTACGAGAGTCGCGTCCAAGTGAGCGAAGGTCGTTGCCGGTGATGGGTCAGTCAAGTCATCGGCAGGGACGTAAACCGCCTGGAATGAGGTGATAGAACCCGTCTTGGTCGACGTGATGCGTTCCTGCAGAACACCCATCTCTTCCGCAAGCGTTGGCTGGTAGCCTACCGCGGACGGCATACGACCGAGCAGCGCCGATACTTCGGTACCGGCCAGGGTGTAACGGTAGATGTTATCGATGAACATCAGGACGTCGCGGCCTTCGTCACGGAAGTACTCCGCCATCGTCAGGCCGGTCAGCGCAACCCGCAGACGGTTACCAGGCGGTTCGTTCATCTGCCCGTAAACCAGTGCTACTTTGTCGAGTACGCCCGCTTCTTCCATCTCGTAGTAGAAGTCGTTACCTTCCCGTGTCCGCTCACCGACACCGGCGAAGACCGACAGACCGTCGTGCGCTTTAGCGATGTTGTTGATGAGTTCCATCAGCGTCACCGTCTTACCAACACCGGCACCGCCGAACAGACCAACCTTACCGCCTTTCGCGATCGGCATGATCAGGTCGATCACCTTTACGCCGGTTTCCAGCAGCTCCGTCGAAGCAGCCTGCTCTTCGTAGCTCGGTGGCATGCGATGAATCGGTGCGCGCTCTTCGGTTTCGATCGGGCCCGCTTTGTCTTCCGGGTCGCCCAACACATTCATAACGCGACCGAGGGTCGCCTGGCCAACCGGAACACTGATCGGCGCGCCCGTGTTGCGTACGTCCATGCCACGCTTCAGGCCCTCAGAAGCACCCATCGCAATCGCACGCACAACACCGTCGCCAAGCTGCTGCTGCACCTCGAGCGTCAGGCCCGTGTCGTCCATCACCAGCGCATCGTATACGTTCGGGATCGCATCTCGCGGAAACTCGACGTCAACAACGGCGCCAATAATCTGCGCGGTCTTTCCAGTGCTCATTCGCTATTCCTCAATCTCATTCGATAGCTGGGCTATCGCCAATGTTAAATGCTTGTTCGTCGTCGATCCGCTAGCCGCTAACCGCAGCGGCGCCACCGACAATCTCACTAATTTCCTGCGTAATCGCTGCCTGACGGGCTTTGTTGTACTGCAGTTGCAGCGAGTCGATCAGGTCGCCTGCGTTGTCGGTCGCGCTCTTCATCGCGACCATCTTGGCTGCCATTTCACAGGCATAGTTTTCGACAACGCCGCGATAAATCTGCGACTCGATATAACGCATCAGGACGTCGTCGAGCAGCTCTGCGGCTTCTGGCTCGTAGATGTAATCCCAATGCTGCTGCAGCACGTCTTCGCTTTCGATCTCACTAACCGGCAGCAGCGTGACCGATTTTGGTTTCTGGCTGATCGCGCTAACGAACTGGTTGTGCGTCAGGTACAGCCGATCGATATCGCCGTCGCTGTACAAGTCCAGCATAACCTTGATCAGTCCAAGCAAGTCGTTCATTTGCGGACGATCACCCAGTTGCGTGACTGTCGCCTTCACGCTGCCACCCAAACGATTAAACAGCTGCACCGCTTTCGAGCCGATCAAAGCCAGCTCAACCTCGACGCCCTGGTTTTGCCACTCGGTCATCTCGGCGATCAGCAGCTTGAACAGGTTCACGTTCAGGCCACCGCACAGACCGCGGTCCGATGAGACGACGATGTAGCCAACCCGCTTGACCTCACGCTCATCCAACCATGGATGGCGATAGTCCGGGTTTGCCTCCGACAAGTGAGCGATCACATTGCGGATGCGCTCAGCATAGGGGCGAGACGCCTCCATTTGCTGTTGCGCCTTGCGAATTTTGCTGGCCGCAACCATTTCCATCGCGCGGGTGATCTTCTGCGTGCTTTTGACGCTCTTGATCTTGGTGCGTATTTCTTTTTCGCTTGCCATTCGCTTTCCGAATTAGTGCCAGAGAGAACCGTAAGCCTAGTAAACGCCGGTCGATTTGAAGGCTTCGAGTGCCGCTGTCATACCAGCCTTGATCTCGTCGCTGAAATCGCCGGTGCTGTTAATTTTCTCCAGCAGGTCGCCATGGGACGTGCGCGCAAAGTCATGCATCGCTTCTTCATAATCGACCACTTTCTCAACCGGCACGTCATCGAGGAATCCCTCGTTGGCAGCAAACAGCGACAACGCCATTTCGCCGACTGACAGCGGTGAGTACTGCTTCTGTTTCATCAGCTCGGTCACGCGCTGACCGCGCTCCAACTGCTTGCGAGTCGCTTCATCGAGGTCCGACGCAAACTGTGCGAAGGCTGCGAGCTCACGATACTGCGCCAGTGCCAGACGAACACCACCGCCGAGCTTCTTGATAATCTTGGTCTGTGCAGAACCGCCCACACGAGAGACCGACAGACCCGCGTTGATCGCCGGACGAATACCCGCGTTGAACAAATCGGTTTCCAGGAAGATCTGACCATCGGTAATCGAGATCACGTTCGTCGGAACGAACGCCGATACGTCACCGGCTTGCGTTTCGATGATCGGCAGTGCTGTCAGAGAACCGGTCTTGCCTTTCACTTCGCCGTTGGTTTGTTCTTCGACAAATTTGTCGTTCACGCGCGCTGCGCGCTCCAACAAGCGGGAGTGCAAGTAGAAAACGTCACCAGGGTACGCTTCACGACCCGGCGGACGACGTAGCAACAGCGATACCTGACGATAGGCCATCGCCTGCTTGGTGAGATCATCGAAGATAATCAGCGCGTCTTCACCGCGGTCACGGAAAAACTCGCCCATCGACGTACCCGCATACGGCGCAATGTACTGCATCGCGGGTGATTGAGCCGCTGACGCGTTAACAACGATGGTGTGATCCATCGCACCTTCTTCTTCGAGCTTACGCACCACGGCAGCCACCGAAGAGTCCTTCTGGCCAACGGCAACGTAAATACATTTAATGCCGGTGCCCTTCTGGTTGATGATCGCATCGATCGCGACAGCCGTCTTACCGGTTTGGCGGTCACCAATGATCAGCTCACGCTGACCGCGACCAATCGGCACCATCGCATCAATCGCCTTCAGGCCTGTCTGTACCGGCTGGTCGACCGATTTACGGTCGATCACGCCTGGGGCCACTTTTTCAATCGGCGACGTGGTTTCGGTGTTGATCGGACCCTTGCCGTCGATCGGCTCACCCAGTGAATTTACAACGCGGCCGAGCAATGCCTCACCCACTGGCACTTCAAGAATACGACCGGTCGTCTTGACGTTGTCGCCTTCTGAAATGTGCTTGTAGTCACCCAGGACAACCGCACCCACTGAATCCTGCTCCAGGTTCAGCGCGAGGCCAAACGTGTTACCAGGGAATTCCAACATCTCGCCGTAGCGAGCATCGGTCAGCCCGTGGATCCGTGTGATACCGTCCGATACCCCGATCACGGTACCTACGTCGCGCGCTTCAGCAGCGGCGTCGTAGTTCTTGATTCGTTCTTTAATCAGCTCACTGATTTCAGACGCTTTAAGTGACATGTCTCGTTCCTTTTACTTGCTCAGTACCGCAGTCATCTTGTCGAGCTGCGAACGTACTGAACCGTCGATAACGAAATCACCGGCGCGGATAATCGCACCGCCAATTAGGTCTTTGTTGGTAGTCGTGGTGACATTGACTTCGCGACCCAGACGCGATTTCAACGCTTGCGTGATGCTGGATAGCTCGCCATCGGATATATCAGCAGCCGTCGTCAATGTGACATCGACCGTATTCTCCGCAGCGTCTTTCAACAGCACAAACCGCTCAGCGATTTCGGGCAACAGAGTGAGCCGATCGTTTTCAATCAACAGGCGCAGAAAATTATCTGCTTCGCTATTGCCGCCGCCAAACACACTCGCACCGGGCACCTGCATCGACAGGGACTGGATAAACTCCAGAACCTGCGCACTGCTCATCCGCGGGTTGCTGGCAGCCGCCTCAAACTCAGGCGTCGCCGCGACCGGCGCGAGCGCCTGCAACGATTCAGCCCAGTCAGCCATCGCCCCGGCAGCGCCCGCGAGCACAAACAGAGC
>ERZ1740062.624-NODE-624-length-17419-cov-7.761576_pt1 | contig 17419 bp, 14 predicted proteins | sample MGYA00581741_ERZ1740062 | MGnify/ENA primary metagenome ERZ1740062 (study PRJEB43018, sample SAMN04849747) | marine metagenome | isolation source: floating plastic debris | place: Pacific Ocean | collected 2008-09-01 | study: EMG produced TPA metagenomics assembly...
GGATGCTGACCAACATCAACTCCGGCAAGGACGAGCTGTTGCAGCTGGTGCTGGTCGGCCAGCCGGAGCTGCGCCAGGTGATCAGCCGGCCGGAGCTGCGCCAATTCGCACAGCGCGTCGTGGCCAGCATCCATATCGGCGCGCTCGACCGCACCGGCGTGGCGCGGTATATCGCGCACCGGCTGGAGACGGCGGGCGGCCAGGCGGAGATGTTCAGCCCCGAGGCAATGGCCCAGGTGCACGCGGCCTCGGGCGGGATCCCGCGGCTGATCAACAAGATCTGCGATTTCGCGATGATTTATGCGGCCACCAATGAAAGCCGCGTGGTCGAGGCGGGCACCGTCGACGAGGTGCTGCGCGCCGGGCTGTTCGTGACCACGTTCGAGACGACCGAAGAGGCGGCGGAATGATCGATGACTTGAAATTCTACATGCGCCTCGGGCTGCGTTGGATCTGGCTCTTCCTGCTGGTGGCCGGGCTGATCGGCGGCGCGGCGGTGGCCTTGGCGTTCAGCCTGCCCACGACCTACAGCGCGTCGGCGCTGCTTTTGGTGGAGAGCGAGCAGATCCCGGGCGAGCTGGCCTCAAGCACCGTGCGCACGGATGCGGCCGAACAGCTTGAGGTGATCGAACGGCGGCTGATGACGCGCGCCAACCTGATCGATATCGCCCGCGCGCTGGATGTCGTCGGAGACATCGGCGGGATGAACCCCGATGAGGTGGTGGGCATGATGCGCGCGCGCACCACGATCTCGACATCGTCGGGGCGCAACCGCGCGACGTTGATGAGCATCAGCTTTAACCATGGCGAGGCGCGCACCTCCGCCGCCGTGGTCAACGAATACATCACCCGGATCCTTGAGGCGAATGTCGAACTGCGCCGGGGACAGGCCCAAGACACGCTCGCCTTCTTTGAAGCACAGGTCGAACGTCTGGGCGTCGATCTCGATGCGCAAAGCGCGCGCATCCTGGAATTCAAGAACGCCAACAGCGACGCGCTGCCCGACAGTCTTGACTACCGGCTGGGGCGGCAATCGCTGTTGCAGGAACGGCTCGCGCAGATAGAGCGCGAGCAGGCCGCGCTGCTCGAACAGCGCGACAGGCTGGTGGACATGTTTGAAGTGACGGGCCGTCTTTCGGCCCCGACCACGGAACGGCTGACCGCCGATGAGGCGCAGCTCAACCGCCTGCAGGATGAGCTTTCGGGGCTCCTGGCCGTCTATTCGGAGCAAAACCCGCAAGTGCGCGTGCTGCGCGCCCGGATCAAGACGCTGCAAACCCGCATCGGCGCTTTGCCGATCGTGGACGCAACCGATGGCGGGGATGTGGAGGCGTCGCTGCTGGACATTCAGTTGGCCGAGATTGACGCCCGGGCCGAGGTTTTGACCGAGCAGCGCACCCAGGTCGAGCAGGAACTGTCCGCCTTGCGCGATACGGTCGAGCGCACGCCGGCCAATGCGATCACGCTGGATGCGTTGCAACGCGATTACGAGAACATTCAAGCGCAATACAACCAAGCCGTCGATGGCGCTGCCAAAGCGGCCACGGGCGAGCGGATTGAGCTTTTGTCCAAAGGCCAGCGGATTGCGGTGATCGAGCAAGCCTCCGTGCCGACGGAACCCGCCTCGCCCAACCGGCCGCTGATCGCAGGCGGCGGTATCGTTCTCGGCACCGGCACCGGTTTTGGGTTGGTCGGGCTGATCGTGCTCTTGAACAGCACCGTGCGCCGGCCGGCCGATCTTGAGCGCCGTTTTGGGATCCAGCCCCTTGGAACCCTGCCCTATATCCGCACCCGCGGCGAACTGCTGCGCCGGCGCGTCGCCGTCAGCGGCGTGTTGGCCGGCAGCGCCGCTTTGGTGGTCGGCGGGTTGTTCTATGTCGATCGCGAGATCACCCCCCTTGTGCTTGTGGCCGAGCGTGTGTTCACGCAACTCGGTCTGTAACGGCCCGCGGGAGGCACGGGATATGGAAAAACTTCAGGCCGCCATCGCCAGGGCCCGCGCACAGCGCGAAGACGCCGATCCAGCGCTGCGGATCGGCGCCGCACGGACGCCAGCACACACGCCAAACCGCGCCGCCGGTCCGCTGCCGGTGTGGGAGGCGCTGACGCCCCTCACCCTCGATCCGCGCCACCTGGCGCGCAACCGGATCGTGACCATTGGCAGCAACGCCGAAACGACCACATTCGACATGCTGCGCACCAAGATCCTGCAGCAGATGGCGGCCAAGGGCTGGACCCGGCTTGCCATCACCTCGCCGGGGCCGGGCTGCGGCAAGACAACGACGGCGATCAATCTGGCGGGGTCTCTGGCCCGCCAGGCGGACACGCGGGCGGTGTTGATGGAAATGGACATGCGCCGCCCGTCGCTGGCACGGCTTCTGGGCCAGTCGCCCCCCGCCAGCGTCTTTGACCTGCTGGAAGACCGGATCGGCTTCTCCGAACAGGCGCATCGCCTCGGCAACACGGTGGCGCTGTCGATGAACGCCACCCCCTTCCGCCATCCGTCCGAGCTGTTTCTGCAAACCCGCACCAGCGCCAAGCTCGATCAGATCCAAGCCGAGACCGGATCCGATTTGATGCTGTTCGACATGCCGCCCATGCTGGTCAGCGATGACACCACCGCGTTTTTACCGCAGGTCGACTGCGTCCTGATCCTGGCCGCCGCCGAAACCACGACGCTGTCGCAAATCGACCAGTGTGAGCGAGAGGTTGCCAGCCAAACCAATGTGTTGGGCGTGGTGCTGAACAAAATGCGCCTAAAGGACGAGAGCTATGGCCAGTACGGCAAATACTGACCCAAATGCCGCAACCGTTGGCGCGGTCATCATCCCGCATTACAACGACACGGCGCGGCTTGACCGCTGTCTCGCAGCGCTCGGCGCACAGGATCTGACGGCGGTTGAGGTTGTGGTGGTCGACAATGGGTCGACCGAGCCGCTTGCCGCCGTCAAAGCGGCGCATCCCTTCGCCCGCTTTGTGGTCGAGCCCGAGAAAGGCGCCGCCGCCGCGCGCAACCGCGGTGTCGCCGAAACGACGGCGCCGGGGCTGTTCTTTTTGGATGCCGATTGCGTGCCCACCTCCGATTGGCTGGCCGCAGCCCTGCGCGCGACCGCCCCCGGAACCGTCACCGGCGGTCGGGTCGAGGTGTTCGACGAAACGCCGGGGCCACGCTCTGGCGCGGAAGCGTTCGAAACCGTCTTTGCCTTTCACCAGCGCGCCTATATCGAAAAGAAGGGGTTTTCCGTCACGGCAAATCTGATCACCACTCGGGCCGTGTTCGAGGCCACGGGGCCGTTCCGGGCTGGGGTGTCGGAAGATCTCGATTGGTGCCACCGGGCGACGGCGGCGGGGCATCGGCTGGTCTATGACGACCGGCTGACCGTCGCGCATCCGACGCGCCGGGATTTAACTGCGCTCCTTGGCAAGTGGCGGCGGATGACGGCCGAGACCTTTGGGCTGGGCGGCGGGGGGGCGCGCGCGCGGCTGATCTGGGCGGGGCGGGCGTGCCTGATGCCGCTCAGCGTGCTGGCCCATGCCCCCCGGGTGATGACGCATCCCGCCCTCGCCTCGCCCGGCGAGCGGGCCCGGGCCCTGGCGACGCTGGCCCGGCTGCGGCTGACGCGCAGTGTCTGGATGCTGCGCCAGGCCGCCGGGCTCGGGCTCTGACGGCCCTGTCTTTCCCAATTTCGAGAGTTCCAAATGACCGACCCAAGCCTTGCCGCCGACAGCCCCGCAAAAACCCCTGTGCCGATCTCCGGCACGGCGCCGGATCCCGATCTGGGCCCCGATCTTGGCCCCGATGCTGACCCCGATCCCGATCCCAATGCTGCGGCGCTGACGGTGATCGTCGTCAGCTACAACACCCGGGCGCTGACGCTGGCCGCGCGGCGGACGCTGCACGAGACCACCACCACGACCCGGTTGCGCACCGTGGTCTTTGACAACGCCTCCAAAGACGGCTCGGCCGACGCCATCGCCGCCGCCTTCCCGGAGGTTACGCTGATCCGTTCCGAGGAGAATCTGGGGTTCGCACGCGCCAACAATGTCGTCGCGAAAGCGGCGACCACCGACTGGCTTTTGCTGCTCAACCCCGACACCGAGGTCCATGCCGGGGCCGTCGACGCCCTTATCGCCTTTGCCCGCGCCAATCCACGCGGCGGGATTTATGGCGGACGGACGGTGTTCCCGGACGGGGCGCTGAACATCGCCTCGTGCTTTGCGCGGATCACACCGTGGAGCGTGACGTCGCGGACCTTCGGGTTGACGACGCTGTTTCCAAACTCCCGCCTCTTCAACCCCGAGGTTATGGGCGGCTGGCAGCGGGACAGCGTGCGCGAGGTCGATGTCGTGGTCGGGTGCTTCCTTTTGATCCGCCGCGCGCTTTGGGATCGGCTTGGCGGGTTTGATCTGCGCTATTACATGTATGGCGAGGATGCCGATCTCTGCCTGCGCGCCCGCGCGCTCGGCTATCGGCCGATGATTACGCCCGATGCCGAAATCATGCATCTTGTCGGCGCGGCAAGCCGCACACGGGCCGATAAAATGGTGTTGCTGGCCCGGGGACGGCTCACCTTGATCCACGATCACTGGCCCAGCTGGCAGGTGCCCTATGGCCGGGCCATGATGTGGCTTTGGGCCGGGTCCCGCTCTGCGGCGACCGGGCGTTTGGCGCGTCTGCGTCCGACGGCGTCAAACCGCGCCCGAGCAGAGACCTGGGCCCATATCTGGGCCGAACGCCGGGCGTGGCTGACGCCCTATTAGGGCGGTTCCGCCCGAGGGCGGTCCTGCGAAAACCGATCCACACAGACGACAGCCCGGCCGAGAACAGGATTGCGCACAGCCCGGCTGCCGACCGCGTTCGCTCAAGTATTGCTTAAATTTTAGGCATCTTCCGCGGCGGGACGGATATCCCCGGGGGCGCGATCCGCAATGTCTTGCCAAGGCAGGCAGCATCCGTCATCTCCGCTTGCCATCCGCTGTTCGCATTTCAAACTGTATCTGGCGATACAATATATTCAAATATTGTAAGGTTCCGAATGGAGTCTTTTGTGGTATTTGCCTCAATGTCGTCAAAAACACTAATTCTACATCCTCAGTAATACTTTCTTTCCTTTATAAAACAAAGGCCTAAATTCCATTTTGGTCTTAGACCTATTTTAACAGATCAAGGCGATGAGTAACGCCTTGTACAGTAGCCAGTGTATCTCCCTGTTAAACGTCACGTAGAACAACGGGTTATATTTTGCTGGATGCCATGACCGATGCCACGCTCACCACGCCGGCCTCCGCCAGCGTCGTTGCAACGTCCACAGATGAAATCGAGGCTGCCATTGCCCTGTTGGCCGCGGGCGACGGCGGCACGGTTTACGTCGCCAACACCGGCGAACCCCTGCAAATCAGGGCCAAAAATCTCGGCGCCGCCGACGCCCCGGTGATCATCCGCCCGCTCGATCCCGACACCCCGCCGGTGATCGAGGAGATCAACTTTTACAACGCGCAAAACTTGACCGTCACCGGCATGACCGTCTTCAGCGGCGCCTATGCCGATCAGCGCGAGGCATGGATCAACGACGTCACCATCCGGCAGTCCGAAAACATCCAATTGATCGGCAATGTCATGACGGGCACCGCCGATGGCATGTATATCGGCGAGGGCGGTCCCAAGAAATCCGAGTCGCTGACCAAGATCAACGACTCAAGCGGCATCGCTTTTATCGACAACGAGATCTCGAACTATTTTCACGGGATCGGGATGACCAACACCACCGACATCACCATCGTCGGGAACGAGATCTATGGGATGCAGGGCGACGGCATCCGCGGCGGCGGCTGGCAGAACGCTTTGGTCGAAGGCAACCATCTGCACAGCTTCTTCGGTTCGCTGCACACGCTCAACCACGATGACATGATCCAGATCTGGGGCACCGGCAATGTCGAGATCCTGAACAAGGACATCGAGATCCGCGGCAATTTCCTCGATTCCGCCGGCATGACCCACACCCAAGGGATCCACATCCGCAACGAAGCCTTCGGCACCGAGGGCGTGACCGGCGGGTATTTCGAAAACATCACCGTCGCAGACAATGTGATCCACAATTCCCAGGCCAATGGCATCCGGGTCAACGACACAATTGGCGTCGAGATCGTGAACAACACGCTGTTGTGGGACGAGGCCGGATCGGGGCTCAACACAATCGACAGCACACCGACCAGCGCGGCTCCCCGGATTGTGTCCGACAACGCGCAAGACCGCACAATCGCGAACAATGTCACGACCAATATTCTGATCGATGGCGCCCAATCCAACGCTGGAAACTACATCGTCACCTATGACGATCCCGCCTCCAGCGCCTATATCCACAAGCATATCGTCAATCTTTCGGGCCTTGGCGCGGTCGACCTTGTCGACCTGTCCTTCCGCTCTGACAGCCCGCTTTTCGGCACCTATGGCGCGGCGCTGTCCAGCACCGCGGCAACTCTTGAGCCGATGGTCGCCGTCTTCAGCAGCGACGACCTTATGGGCAACCGGCTTGGCGTGACGCTCAGCGCCGAGCACAGCACCGTGGACGGCGCTTTGATCGACCCCTCCGCGACCGTGTCCTGGACCTTTGCCGATGGCACGGTGATGGAGGGTCTTACGGTCACGCGGGTGTTCGAAACAGCCGGGGTCCACGACGTTACGCTTGATATCACCACCCTCGACGGGCGCCGCGACAGTATCGAGCGCCAGATCAGCGTCGAGGCTGCGGAAAACTTCCAAATCGATTTCGCGTCCGGCGGACAAGACACATCGGGGCGCGACAGCATCGTCAGTGTCGAAGACCCGGATGCGGATGCTTTTGTCGACCTGACCGAGAACGGCAGCGTCGGGCTGCTGGACAGCGGACCCGCGGCGGTGTTTCGCCTCGATGGCGAGAACCGGTTCGAAGTCACCCGCGACAACGCCCATCTTTACAACCTCGACACGTTTACGATCGACGTCTCGTTCCAGCATGAGGCCGGAACGGTGGGCAGCCTCGCCTATTTGCACAAGGTGATCGATCTCCGCGTGACGGCAGACGGGGGCGTCGACTTTAAGCTGACCACCGACCAGGGCAGCTTTCAGATCGTGACCGAAGACGGGCTGCTCAGCGGCGCCGTGTTTCACGATATCAAAGTCGCGTATGACGGGCCCTTCGGCCTGCTCCAAGTGCTGGTGGACGATGTCGTCGTCGGGCAGACCGACGCGTTCGGACAGACCCCGGCGCAAGACGGCCATGGGATGGTCCTTGGCAACACGTTCAAAGGCGCGTTGATGGGGATGGTGGGGCAGTTCTCCATGACCGTTCCGCCGTCGCAGATCTATGCCGACGACACCCCGCCGCCGGGCGAGGACGACCCGGACCAGGATCCGGCCTACGCCCTGGTACAGGACATCCTGGCCTTGGAGGCCACAATCGAGGACGAGGCGCTGGCCTTCGACGGCGTCGCGATCGTCTCTGACGGCGGGTCGACCGCCGGTACGCAATCCAGCGATATGATCCTCGGCGCAGACGGCGCCCGCGACGTGATCGAGGCCGGCTATGGCCAGGACATCGTCCTAGGCGGCGGCGGCAGCGACACCGTCTCGGGCGGGGCGCAGGGCGACAGCCTTTCCGGTGGCGCCGGCAAAGACCTCCTGCGCGGGGATATGGGGTCGGACAAGATCGCCGGTGGCGCCGGCGACGATGTCCTCGATGGCGGGCATGGGCGCGACCAACTTGTCGGCGGCGCCGGCAACGACGTCCTGATCGGCGGCGGTCTGCAGGATATTCTGATCGGCGGGGAGGGGGACGACACCCTGGTGGGAGGCACCAGCGACGACATCCTGATCGCCGGCCCAGGCCTTGATATTCTGCAAGGGGACAAGGGCGCTGATTACTTCGTCTTCGACGCGGAGTTCGGCGCTGATGTCGCGGTCATCGCCGACTTCACCGTCGGTCTGGACAGCATCGTTCTTGGCACCCTGGCCAGTCTTGACGCCGATAAAGGGTTTGCGGACTTCAAGCTCGGCGCCGAGCAGGTCGGAGAAGACGTCGTCTACACCGCCCCGGATGGAAGCGCGCTGACATTGCAGAATGTCCAGTTGGCCGAGCTGACCGCCGCCCATTTCACCGATCTCGACCACGCCTTGGCCACCTACTGACCCCGCCGGAAGACCCGGGGGCTGAGGATTGGTCCGACAGCGCCGATGGCGCGCCTTGCGCCGGGGCCGGGCGCGGCGCGGCATCGGGCCTGCGCCCCTGACGGGCTTTGTCCGACAGGCCCAGGCGGCCGCGCTTCACGCGCGGGGGATCACAGTGGGGGATCGTTGTCGGGGCTGCCCGGGGGGCGCGCGCGGCGCCGTGCGGATGGGGGAAGACCCGCGCTCGGTTTCAGGCCGGGCCGGCAAATATCTGTCCCCATGACTTGCCGGTGCGCTTAAAGGTGCAGTATCAGCAAAAAGCCGCCCTCGGGTCAGAGATGTAGGATCAGAAAACGAGAAGCTTCATGGTAAAGCCTCTCAGCCGTGCCCTTGGGGTGCTTTCGACGCTGGGTGTCGCCCCGCCCGCCGGGGCGCAATTCAAGGTCGCGCCGCCCGCCGGGGCGCAATTCAAGGTCGCCCCGCCCACCGGGGCGCTTTTGCGCCTCGCCACATCCGCCGGGGCGGTCTTGCTTTTCGCCACGCCTGCCATGGCGGAGGATCTCTCGGTCGAGGCCGAGGACGCGGCGCTTGGGATCGCGGATCGTGTTCTTGAGGCGTTTGCGGACAGCATGCCGTCGACCCGATTTGCGCTGTCGTCGGATCTGCGCGTCAGGACGGCGGCCATCTGGGGCGAAGAGGGTGCGATTGCGTTCCCGGATCCGGCCCACGACCATGTGCAGCTGGAGCTATCGAAGACAGAGACCGACGCGCTCTTTCTTTTGATGCAGGACGCCGGGGGAGCATGGCACCAGACGGCGCTGAAACAGGGGCATCTGATCTATTGCCAATCGGCCCGGCGCATCTGCCTGATCCTCAATCGCGCGGCCTTTGCAGAAGCTTTGGGGGCGACGTCGGACGATCTGAACGACGCGCTCTTCAATCCAAACCGCGCAGCGGCGGGGATGGCGCCGGCGCTCGGTCTTCTGGTGCTCACCGCGGGCGCGGCCACCCTTGCGGGCGCTTTTGTCTTTGCGCGCCGCGCCCGGGCGGCGGATTCGACCCGCGTAGATCCCGACCGGTTTACCATCGGGGATATCGACATCTTCCCTGCCGCGTTGAAGGCGACAAGAGCCGGTGCAGAGGTCGACCTGACGCGCCGGGACATCGCAATTCTGCGCCATATGTATGACCGGCACGGCGCGGTTGTCAGCAAGGACGAGCTTTATGACGCTGGCTGGGGGCGGGACTATATGCCCAACAGCCGCGCCTTGGACCAGCACATCTTGGCGCTGCGCCGCAAGCTGGACCCGGACCAATCCCGGACGGAGGTGATCGAGACCGTGCGCGGTGCCGGGTACCGCCTGGCGCCCTAGAAAACGGCGTTTCTTGCATCCCTCTTGCAAAGTTTTTGCAGTGTTTTCGCATCCCGCCTTCGGGTTTGTGCGCAACTGAGGCGGTCAATCCCATCTGCATTAAGGAAGGCTGCCATGGCTCGCAAAACCATCTCTGCCCGGCCCAGTTCTGCTGGCCCCATCTCTGCCATGATCGTGACGATCCTCCTGGCGGCCCCCGCCCAGGCCCAAAACTTCAAGGCGTTCGGCGGGCCGTGCCAGTTGCAGCAAGAGGATGCCCACGGGACGCTCAACCCCGAGGAGCTGTCGATGTGCGGTTTCATCAAAAGGATGCGCACCGACGAGGTTCATCCGCTCATGGGCGCGGTCGGCTATGGCGCGGCGAAGTCCGGCAACCACGAAGCCGCGCGTGAAATCTTCCGCGACGTGGCCAAGTCCGGCAACGTCATGGCGATGACCTGGATGGCTTGGATGGAAGACAACGGTCTTGCCGGTCCCGAAGACGCCGCCGCCGCCGCCGAATGGGACCGCCGGTCGATGGAAGGCGGCAGCGCGGTTGGCGCGTTCAACTACGGTTTGGACATTCTGCGCGGGCGCGGGGTTGCCAAGGATGAGGCGCTTGGCCGCAAGATCATCGAGAGGGCGGCAGAGCTTGGCGATCGCTCTGCCCAGCATCTGATCGACAATGATTTCGACCTCGACAGTGTCACGCCGGATGCGGATGCCTGGAAATACCAGGAGCGCTTGTTTTAGAGCCTGAGCTGCGCGCGCTAGGGCAATTTCCGTTCGCGTTGAACCAGAAAACGCGGTCAGGATCGACGGGTCGCTGATCTTGAGACCGCGTTTTCTGAGGACATGGGACCGAAAATCGCTTGCAGAGCGCGACCGTGACCTGGACGGGCCTTTGGGGCGCGCAGGGCCAACTCTTTACACATCTCATCGCGGCTGTGACGGTCTTTGCCTTCGGCCTGCCGATCTTTTTGCGGCTAGGGCTTTGGACCCGGATGCTTTTCCGGCGGATACCGGAGGACAGGGACCTCCCCCGGTCCTTCGCCCGCTGCCTCGGCGCGTTTGCGATTGTGAAGGCCAGCATGGTCTTGCGCCGGTCTCGACGGAACCGGCCTCTCGGGGAGGCGCGAATTTTTCGCGGTGTGTCTCCGCCTTTATGGCGGTGGTGCATGTCTGGGGCTGGCTTTACTGGGGCGGGCTTGAAAAAACGCAACCGATCACAGAAACGCGCGGCATCGGGCTTTGGGCGGCGTCGCTTGTCGGAACCTTGCGCGTCCTGCCGGGCACCCGAAGCAATGCGCGACACGCTTGCAACGCTCAAGATCCCCGATCGCGTTGACATCTCTGATTTCAGGCAGCGCTAGGGGATCTTGGTTTTTCGCGCAGGGCCAGGGTCACGTTCGCGCCCGCGCTGCCACAGGCGCTAAAGGCCAAACCGCTTGCGCAACCGCTGTAACGCCCCGGTGGACCGGTTGGCGGGCTGCTTGGCGGGCCGGGTCGGCGCCGCGCGCTCTGGATGGTAGCCGAAGCGCTCGAAATCAACCGCATAGCGCTCAGCGATCCAGGCGATGTCCTCGGCGGTCGGCTCTGCGCGCGGCCGTGTGCCGACGCGGCGATAGGCGCCGCGCTCATTGACCGATGGGATCTGTCGGGGGCCTTCCACCACCCCCGTCACCGCGTCGAGCCATCCAACAAGCGCATCGATCCCATCCTCAAGGCGAAAGATCTCGGCCGCATCCGGCACGATCTCATCCATCGCCCGGACATGGTTGTCGTGAAGGAACGGGGTCTTGGCCTGCGCGGCCTCAAGCCCCACCAACCAATCCGAGAACGCCATCGCATCGGGGATGGCGCCCTCAACCTCGGTCTGGAAATGATATGCGCTGACCAGGCGCGCCACCGGGTGGCGCACGATGGTGAAACTGGCATCGAAAAACCCGTCCGGAAAAAGCCGGAGCAAGGCCGCGCGATCGATATGCTGGGGCGAGGACCGGGTCCAACGGTCTTGGACCGGCTGCTTTTTATAGCGATTGTCGTAAAAGGCGAGGGGGCCGCAGCGGGCCTTCAGATAATCCGCCACGGCCGAGCCCGCGCATTTTGGCACATGCGCATAGTACAGAACGAGACCGTGGGTTTTTAGGATCGGCATCGGGCGCGGCTCCTCCAATCTGGATCGGCGCTAGAAACCACAGCAAACGGGCAAGGAAAAGGCGGGCCGTCACAATGCGGCACATGCCCGGCCAAGCGATGCCCCAAGAAGGGCCGTCAGCGGCGGCACGATGATCCGGGCCGCGTCCTCGGGGCGGGGATGCACACCGTCGGGCAGCGTCACCCCATGCCAACGCGGCGCCAGATCGGCCAGGCCGAGCCCCTCGGCGCGCGCAAGCGCGTGAAGCATCGCGTTATAGGCCGGCAGCCGGGGGCGCAAAAGCCGCTTGAACCCCGTTGCCGGCGACATCGTCATCAGCACGATCCGCGTCTCGGGCAGGGCCGCGCGCACCGTATCGACCAGGGCCAGATGCCGCGCCCGGCTGGTGGCAAGCCCCGTGCGCCGGCGCAGATCCGCATCGTTGACCGCGAACTCGATCAGGATCACATCCGGCGCCGCCGCCAGCACCCGGGGCAGCGCGGCCAAGGCCCAAGCCGTGTCCGCCCCCCCCATCGCAATCCGCTCCATGCGAACCGGTGCCCCGCGACACCGTTCAAGCGCCGCGGCCAAAGCGTCGGGCCAATCGTAATGCGCGGTCAGACTGGTGCCGAAGGCGACCAGCCTCAAGCGCTCCCCCGCTGCCCGCGCGGGGGAGACGGGCGTCAAGGCCCGGTCTATCGGGGCGCTTGGAGGCGCCGAGCGCGCGCCCTCGACCCCATAAAGCAAAGCGCCGAGGGCAGCGGCCAAAAGCCCTAGGGCCCGCGCCCTACGCCATCCCGCTTGCCGCGAACCGATGCTCTGTAAGATCCGCCTCGGCAAAGCGCCCATAATTTCCAACCTTAACCCCCTGGCGCAGCACCCGCGCGGGATTTCCAGCGACCACCGAACCCGGCGGGACGGATTTTGTCACCACCGATCCCGCACCCACCACCGAGCCATCGCCGATCTCGACCCCGGGAAGGATCAGGCTGCGGCCGCCGATAAAGCAGTTCTCGCCCACGCGCGTATGAAGATAGAGCCCCCGGGTGCGGTCATGGCAGAGGATCCGCGCTTCGAACGCGAGGTAGGAATGCGCCCCAAGATGCACGCCCTTGGGGTAGGTCAGGTCGAATTTCGCGCTCAGCGAGATTTCCGCCGAGGGATGGATGTCCATGCCCCAGACCGTCGCCAGATAACGCCGTTTGAGGCTGACAAGCAGACGGCGCAGGCCCAAAAGGCGGTTAAGCCCCATCCGGGGCATTTTGCGCGGCGATGCCGGGGCGCATAACGGGTCTTCGGAAAACGCTCTGCTGTGCTCGGTGACGGCCATGGTCGGACCTCTGCGGCAAACCCAGAGGAAGGCAGCGCTCGCTCTGGATTAGATTAAAATCCTCCGCAGTATCCCGAGCCATCGGTTAACAAAATCTGAATGTTTGCAAAGCCCGTGGCAGAAAGGCACGCAGGCCCCGGGTCGGGGGACCGCTGCGCGACGGGCTTTTGACGCATCCGTTTGCGGCCCGCATTTGCAGGTCTTTCCCGACCCAAGCCCCGCCCCCGCGCGCCTGGGCCAAGCCGATCAGGTTCCGCGACCGGCAAAGATCCCCATCGCGGCCCGCGACCATGGGTTTCAAGGCGATCGGGGCGGTAGGATGTCTCAACGCTCCCGCGCTGGATTTTCCGGCTCCGTGGCCAGGCCCGCATCCTCGATCTGCTCGGGATCCGGCAGATCCTGAAGCGATGCCAGATCGAAGGCTGCGAGGAACTGATCCGTTGTCACATAGGTATAGGGCGCGCCGCGCTGCGGCGCCCGTGGTCCTGTGCCGATCAGCCCGCGGGCCTGCAACCGCCCGATCAGATCGCGGCTGATCTCACGCCCGAAGATCTCCTTAAGCCCGTCCCGCGTGATCGGCTGATGGTAGGCGATGGCGGCGAGCACGGCGACATCGTATTCGCGCAGGCCGAGGTCCTGATCGCCGACATCGGCGGCCGCCCGGATCGCCGCGGCATAGGCCGGCCGCGTGCGCAACATCCAGCCGCCGGCCACCTTCGCCACTTCGAAGGAGCGCCCCGCGAGAGCGGCGGCGAGGTCATCGATCAGCAGATCGACCGACACGTTCCCCACCACCCGCGCGAGGTCTTCGCGCGGCACGGGCGCGGCGGAGGCAAAAAGCACCGCCTCGATCCGGCGCATCCATGTCTGCCAGCGCAGCGCCGGCGGATGCCCCTCAAGCTCCCGGTCGAGCGCCGCGTCTGCCGCGGCCCTGGAGCAATTTCCGTTCACAGGGACCCGGAAATCGCTGTTTCCAGATCAGCAGGCTGCCGATCTTGACCGCATGTGTCGATGTCGTTCGACCCTGTTTGACCGGGAAATGCCATAGCCCCGTTACCGGCGCGCATCCGACGCCCCGCTGCCCCCTCTGCCAAGGCGCTGGCGTTGCGATCCGACCGGCGGGCCATCGCTTAGACCCCGTAAAGCCGGAACGTGTCGCGCCCGGTCAGTTCGCGCACGGCACCAAGCTCGACCAGCCGGTCGCAGAACCGGCGCGCGGCGCGGGCCGAGCGCAGCGCCGTCAGCGCGGTTGGCGCCACGGCGTCCTGACTGAGGACCTGCGCCACCGCCTCTTCCGCGCCCTTGGCGCGCAGTTTCGGCGCCACCCCGCGCAGCCGCTCCGCCCGGCGCGCAAGGTCGCCCGCCTGGCGCGCCGCCTCGACCGCCGCCACCACAATCGCCCGATGACAGGCGCGGCGCAGATCGCCCCCCGATTTCCGCAGATCCGCCCGCTTGAGACCAAGCGCGAGGAGCGGCAGAACATGGCGCCACCCGAGCGCCTGTGCCAGGGACGCATCTGCAAGCAGCAGCGACGCATTGTGGTCTCGCGGACGCTCCTCGACCACGGCTTGCAACACGGACGCCGCGCGTGGAAGCGGCGCGCCCTGCCCCGCGTCCAGCCAGGTTGCGATCCGATCCGGGTCCAGTCCCGGCAGCGCCCGCTGCAGCGTCTTTGATGAGACCGGACGCGCCACCGCCAGCCGCCAGGCGGCATAGACCTCACCGGCCGGGCCGGGGCTGTCGCCGGGCTGGAGGAACGCCGCGGCGTCGCGCAATTCCGAAGCGCGTTCGCGGCGCCCCTGGTGGGTCACGCAGATCTCTGCGGCACGAAGCGCCAGTCGCGCCCGCAGCAAGGTCTGGGGCACGCCCCCCTGGCACAGCAACAGATGCAGGTGGCTCAGCGCCGCGCCCGACAAAAATGCTGCGTCTTCAGAGGTTTCAGGCCGCGCCGAGGTGACCCAGGCCGGCATCCGGGGTAGGCTATCGGCGTCGTCGGGGGGGTCATGCCGGGCGTAGGTCATATCACAAGCCTACCGCGACACGGCGCTTTTGTCCACGATACGAGCCCGAACCGCCCCATTCTGTGGCTCTTTATAATGTCCAATAATGTTGCCTTATCGGAAGTGGTCGCGGAAAGCTCCGAAACATGCATGGCCCCGACAAAAAAGGGCACACATCGCCCGCTTCAGAGCCACCTGAGGTCGAGATTTCGAGCTCACCGCCCTCGGCGGCGGCGATCCAGGCTGAGCTTGACGAGAGCGACACGCAAACGGGCAAGGAGATCGCCCTCCCCGTCGATGTGGCGGGATCGGGGGCGCACGACCTTGGTCCTGGCCATGGCGGATCACTGAGGCGCCAAGGCTTCGGGCAAAAGGGCCAACGTCGCCTCAGTTCAGCGGGCATGGTGTCCGGTCACGGGGCGGGGCGGTCAGCAGATTGTCCAACCGTGCAAGAGCCTTTCCAGCCCGATCGAACCCAATCCAGCGTTCCACCCTGATCCAAGCAATCCGCGCCTCATGGGGCCGGTTGCCGATAGCGGCGAGATCCTGCGCTAAGCTCTCTGCGGTGCGGGACATGGCAGCTTCGAGCCCAAGTTGACCGATGCTGCGCTCTGAATGACTGTCCGGTTACACGGAACTCCCGCCTGAGGCCGACAAAATGAGATTGCTTAGACCGAGCATCGAACACATTTCCGATTACATCTCTGCTCTGCGAATGGGCTGGTCGCCAGATAATTTGCGGTCGGAAGCCGCTCAAGAGCAGATTGAAAGCATCGAAAGAGATGCCGCAACCTTTGTTTCAAACCTTGATGACCCTACAGCCAAAGCCGGTCCAGTTACGCTTCCAGACGGCTCAAAAGTGCCCCGTCTGCCAAGTATCCGTAGATGGATTTGGGACGGCGAATTTTGTGGGCACATAGGTTTACGCTGGAAACCGGGGACAGAAGAGCTGCCGCCCACCTGCTCAGGTCATATCGGATACGCTGTTGTTCCGTGGCGGCAGGGAGAGGGGTTGGCGTCTGCCGCACTTGTAGCAATTCTTCCGGAGGCTAAAGCCGTTGGGCTGAGGTATATTGAAATTACGGCCAGCCCGGACAATCCCGCGTCAGTGCGGGTCATCGAAAAGGCAGGCGGCACATTGGTAAGAACCTACATTGCCGACACGGCACTTGGTGGACATGAGACGTTGGAGTTTAAAATCACACTTGCAGCCTGAGCGGAGATTTCGAGCAGCAGACATTCCCTTCCAAGTAAAAGATGTCCGCTTTGTCCGGCACAGCCGATCTTCGTTGTCCTAAATGAACCAGTGTCTGTCTTGGTCAAAAAAGCTCTCAGACCGATCAAAGGCTTGCGGGGTGAAGTGTCCTTTAAGGTCAAGTGGGGCGGACGCCGTGGAATTCCTTGGCGCAGGCACCGTCCCGATCCGCAACGCCCCCCCAACGCTCGGCGCGCTGCGCGGACATCGGCGTGTGGATGACGGGTCCGCTCGACCAACCGACGGATCACCGTTTGCCAAGCTTCGGGGGTGAACACGGCCCATCCCCGCAAACGCCCCCATCACGCCTTGGGGTCGACGGGATTTTCCGCCGCGCGGCGGTTGTCCGGTCCAAGACCAAGCCAGCGCGCAAGCAGTGCCGCAAGCTGGGGGGTGACGTCCGGGCCCTCAAGCGTCAGCCGGCCCGGGGCTTCGGTCAGCGTGATGGCCAGGGGTGGGGCGCCGAGATCGGCGCGCAAACCCGCAGCGGGATCGACGGCAGGGGGCGGGTCGGGGACCGAGCGCGGCGGCGCCGCGCCTTTTTTCGGCGTCCAGTTCAGCACCTCCAGGATCCGCTTTTGCTCGGCCGCCGCATCCTCTGGCGCGGCGTTCAAAGCCACAACCAACCGCGCTTGCAAATCGGGCTTGGCGGCCAGCGCCTGGGCAAGGACCAGGCCCAAGCGCTCTCCGATCTGGGTCGGAAAGGTCAGATGCGCGTCGAGCGCGTCGACAATTTCGGTGAAGGCGCGGATCTTGGAGCGTTTCGCGCGCGAAACATTGGCAAAGAGCGTTCGCAGCGCCGCCGGCCGGTCGGCGAAGACGCCGGCCTCCACCGCCCGCACCACGATCCGCGCCCGCTCGTAATAGCTGAGGCTGGCGCGGATCTCGTTCTCTTCGACCATCGCGACATAGGTCTCGGGCGCGGTCGCGGGGGCACAGACGCGGGCCAGAACCGTGTCCGACCCGCCCTCCCCGGCCAGCCGGCGCAGCGCTGTCAGCCGCCGCCAGCCCGAGATCAGCCCAAAGCGCCCGCCCTCCAAGGCCACGACGTCGATGGGCGTCTGCTGGCCGCGGGCGCGCAGGCTTTCGATCAGCGCCGCCATCTCCTCATCCTCGGCGGCCGCCACCATCCGGTCGCGCACCAGATACGCCACCTTCGCCTCCATCGAGGAGGGTGAGAACACCGCCGCCCGCGCGCTCGG
>ERZ1740062.625-NODE-625-length-17407-cov-4.228850_pt1 | contig 17407 bp, 14 predicted proteins | sample MGYA00581741_ERZ1740062 | MGnify/ENA primary metagenome ERZ1740062 (study PRJEB43018, sample SAMN04849747) | marine metagenome | isolation source: floating plastic debris | place: Pacific Ocean | collected 2008-09-01 | study: EMG produced TPA metagenomics assembly...
ACACCATCTACTGCTTTTGAAACAAAAGGATCCATGATATATACAAGACTTTAAAATACAACTGCGATCGCATCGCCCCACTGAAGTAAAATACTAGTCTGCCGCCAAGAGCTTAAAAGCCCCACAAAAAGACGGTGTAGATAGCTAGTAGTAATATACTGCTTTAGTGAGATCGAAGATAAAGTAAATTGTTGCCAAAAGAAATCCATACAATAAAAGCCTTAGTCAATTAGCATCGAGCGAAAAACCTGGACTAATAATAATGTGGTTAGCCCAAAAAAGGTAATGGTGTAGATTGCATTTTAAAAAATTGGGAAGCAAACTTTCATATTTGTGCTGGTGGGGTAATAGCGCGGGTGTTTAACTTTTAACTATTACCGCTTACCCATCACTCCAGGCCAAATTACCTATAATCAGAAAATTTTCTCGTCGATGCTAATTAGAAATTGTTGGGAAAGCAGCAAACGCCCCTATTATATATTTTGCCTGGGTGTAGTCAACTTTATACATCTGTGACTAATTCAGTATTGCCCAAGTCTATCGGCAAAGAAAGCACGTAGCGGTATCCTGATTCTGGCGAACCTTGAATTATGATGTTTCCTCCGTGTAATTCTGCTAACTGACAGCTAAGCAATAAACCCAAGGTTTCGCGAGATACACCACCAGATTGTTGTTTACCTTCATTTTCAGAAGAATTTACCACAATTCCACCAGAAGATGCATTTTCCAAGATTTGCAAGTTATCGTCCCTTGAAGGTAAACTAATTGCTTTTTCTTTACTTCCTACATTATTTTTAAAGGCTGAAGCAATATCAGATGTAATTTCCATGGAAGATATTTGAGAAAGGCGGAAATAAGGATCTACTTCGGTTATGCCTTCTCCCAACCAAGGATGGGATACCCAAACGGTGAGATTGAGCGTATCTTCTTTGTAGGAAACATGAATCCGAACAACGCTACCGGTGGCAGAAAGTTGAATCACGCTAAAAATTAGGTGATACAAAATTTGCCGTACTTTATCCTTATCTAATGGCAAAATACGATTTCGTCCGGGTTCAATAGATAGACGAATATCTTGCTCGCGGCGGGCTGCTGCTTCTTCTAGAGTATTGATAGCTTGCTGGCAGAGCATTTCAATATCAACGGGAGCCAGATTTAGTTCGGTATTTGTATCATCCATTGCTCCTAACTCAGAAATCTCGTTAACTAAAGAAAGTAAATATCTACCGCTATGTTGAATAATCTCCAGATATTCTCTTTGTTTAGTCGTTAAAGGACCGTAAATTTCCCGTCCCAAAACACTAGCCATACCCAATACAGACGTTAACGGAGTACGTAACTCCTGAGTTAACTGTCCTAAAAGCTGTAATTTCAATTGACTGGTAAAAACCGAGTCTTGAAAAGCTGGTGCGCTGATTTTGATTTCTGAGGTATTAGTCTCTTCCAATTGATGATTTTTATTAGAAGAACTACTTTTGATGGGAGAGGCTTGTAGTAATCGATTGCGCTCAAATTCACTCATGCTCCAACGAGCAATTATTTGTAAAAACTCAATATCCCGAGTGGTGAAATTGCGCGGTACTAAATCCATTACAGCCAAAGCACCTAAACAATGCCCTTCTGCATCAATCAGTGGCACTCCTACATAGGCACGAATCCCATAATCTTGCACCAGCTTACTGGCGACTAGCTCAGTATTATCTAGCTTACGAGTATCGTTGATTACTACCATTTGCAAACTTTCTACTACCTGGGTACAGAAAGATTCTTGGCGTGATAGTTGACGGGTTTGTGCGAGTTGATTCATTAGTCCCAATCGGGACAAACCTACTGCTGATTTAAACCAGTGGCACTCGTTATCTACAAATCCCAAAATCGAAATAGGTGCTTCGAGAAAGTGAGCAGCAGTTTGGGTGGCTTCTTCAAAAACCGGAATTGTTTCTGGCTGCCGCAAACCGAGCTTCAATAAAGCTTGAAGGCGTTGCTGTTCTTGATTTTCAGGAGTTGCCCAACCATCTTTAGGGGCAAAAATTTTGTTTTCAGGCTCTACCATTACCACTGCTACCTTAATATTTCTTGGAAACTGTATTTCATGTAACCGTTGTTTGTGAGTCTTTACTATTCTTAAGCATTCCCCAAATTCACCTCAGACAAACAAGTAAGCAAAATTTTTTTTATCAAATCTGAAATTTATTGTATCTGCAAGTATCTCCATTACTAGTTTGCTGACTAATTAGTCGATGGTGTAAATACCAGTTATATCTCTTCGGGTCTAATGTTTATCGATAAGATGGTGTTAGTTTTTAATCTAATTTGGGTAAAATAATCATAGTAAAAGTAAAATTAAAAGATGATTTATTTCCATACAAAATGATTACCGTGTGTCTACTGATTTTTTATTAAATAGTTTTTTTCTCATCGTAAATATACTGTTGTCACTTACTTAATAAATAGTCGGCTTTTGAGATAGAAAATGTTTTATAGAAAATAATTAAATCAATATTTTCTCAAATAGTATTAATGATGAATTTAGTTTTGAATGAAGAGATAATTTTTATTAATAAGGATTATATCTCTGGTAAAAAATAGGTTTTTTTTTGATAAAAGACTATTCAAATCGGCAATATATTTATATCTTGCCATCATCTTTATTGCTTGCAAATTTAGTTGATATAAGACAATAAATAATCAATTACAATGAAAATAATACAGATAGTAAAAACACTAAATCTAATTAAAAAGAGGTAATTGTTCATGAATTAAATCTTGTAGCTGAAATTGCAAAAATATTTTGACGTAAAATTTACAGAAAATTTACAATTTTTATTTGCTGATTTGTAAGTATTTAGTCATAAATAGATAAGACCGTTGTTAAAAAAAAAAATTGATATTTATTTAAAGAGGCTGCGAATTATATGAATAATGTCACCGTGAGAATTCCCTTTGTAAATCTAAAATTGCAGCACGAATCAATTCAACAAGAAATGCGCCAAGCAATTGAAGATGTATTGGAACGAGGGGATTTTATTTTAGGCAAAGCATTGAATGATTTTGAAGCGGAATTTGCTTCCCTTTGCGGTGCAGAATATGGGATTGGAGTTGCCTGTGGAACCGATGCGATCGCACTTGGTTTACAAGCTTGTAATATAGGTGCTGGAGATGAAGTGATTCTTCCAGCAAATACCTTTGTGGCAACTTTGATTGGTGTGTTACGTGCTGGAGCAAAACCAATTTTTGTTGATTGCGACCCCAACACTGCTTTAATAGATTTAGGTGCAGCAGAAAGTGCGGTTACATCAAAAACCAAAGCAATTGTTCCCGTACATTTGTACGGTCAGATGGTATCTCCCCAAAAATTATTAGATTTTGCCCAAAGACACAATCTACTGATTTTTGAAGATGCGGCACAGGCACATTTAGCCCATAGAGATGGATATAGAGCGGGTTCTTTAGGAATAGCAGCAGCTTATAGTTTTTATCCTAGTAAGAACTTGGGTGCATTTGGTGATGGTGGAATCTTAGTTACAAAAGATAAAGAAGTCGCACAAAAAATGGTGCGCTTGCGGAATTATGGTGCATCAAAAAAATATTTCCACGTCGAATCGGGTACAAACAGCCGTTTGGATACTTTACAGGCAGCAGTATTGCATCAAAAGTTACCATATTTAGCACAATGGAATAGCAATCGTCTGAATATAGCTCAACAGTACGATAGGGAATTAGCACCTTTAAAATCTTTGGGAATTACGCCCATAAAAAATCAAAGCAGTGACGGACACGTTTATCACCTTTAAGTAATTAAAGTTGACGAGTCATGCCCTTTACAAAGAGATCAAATTCAAGAAAAATTGGCTTTGTCGGGGATTCAAACTGGAATTCACTATCCTATTCCCTGCCATTTGCAACCTGCTTTTAGCGATTTAGATTATCAAATGGGAGATTTTCCTCATTCTGAAACATTAGCCAAACAAATATTATCTTTGCCCATGTATCCCGGTTTGACTAGCAGCCAAGTAAAAGAAGTAGTAGCAGTTATTGCATCAATAGTTAGCAAGCAACAAGATAAATTGCTCCATATTTAAAATAAAAAGGCAAGGTATCGGTTAGTTTTCAGCAGAAAGGGATTTAATATCTTAAATTTTACTCAATAAAATTTGAACTGTTGGATAATCGCCATTTATTGTTAAGTTGAGTGTAATCAAATCCTTAATCTTCTGGATTTATCCGCGAGTTTACTCAAAAAAAAATCACAATCCTGCTAAAAATTGACCCAAAAGCGTTTTTTAATTTAATTTCACAACTCTAATTAATTGAAATTATGTTAACTCAGCACCAAGCAAAAAAATCGATTTCACCGCAATTAATTAATTTTGCGATATTGTTTATATTAGTTCTCCTTTATGCCCCCCTAGTACATCATTGGTACGACGGCTGGATAAACAAAAATATTAGTACCGAACATGAATATTTTAGTCACGGTATTATTGGTTTTCCATTTGCAGGTTATTTAACTTGGATGAATCGTAAAAAGTGGCTCAGACTGCCCAATAAAACTAATATTTTGGGTGGCATATTATTAGCATTAGGAGGAGTTTTTTATCTAAGTGGCGTTGCTGAATGGGTAAATATGTCTTTCCCTGTAATATTAACAGGATTATGTTTGTGGTTGAAAGGGATTGAAGGTTTTAAACTACAAAGTTTTCCTTTATTGTTAATTTTGTTGGCAACTCCTAATTCCGTACCTTATTTAATTGCGCCTTTTACTTTGCCACTGCAAAGTTTTATAGCCGGAACTGCTGGTTTTATTCTCAATCAATTTGGTCTACCCGTAGTTGTAGATGGAATTAATATATACGCAAAGGGGCGCATTGTGGAAGTTGCACCTTATTGTGCTGGCTTAAAAATGTTGTTTACTACTATGTATGTTAGTTTGATACTGCTTTATTGGACGGATAATTTATCTCACAGACGTAAAAGCATTTGGTTTTTATCAATTGCAGCTATCATCAGTGTTACTGCTAATATAATTCGCAATACTTTACTTACTTTTTTTCACGCCACCGGGCAAGATGGCGCTTTTTATTGGTTGCATGATAGTTGGGGTGGAGATGCCTATTCCGCTTGTATGCTACTAGTACTAATCCCAGCGATTAACTGGGTTGATAGCTACTTTTCAGAAAATTCAGAAATACATCTGAAAGATGAAATTCAGTAAATTGACTGTAATAGATATTGCAGAGTGAGTAAACTATTGTTGAAAATACTGAACTCTAAATGGCGGTATAAAAAGTAAAATTTTGTCTTTTGTAGTCGATAGTTCACTAATGATTTCCCTTTCGCGATTTTTTAAGGAGCGTCAGTTTTTACAGATAGCAGCACTGTTTTTATTGGTGCTGCTACTGGCGATTGGGGCATTACCGGGATACCTCAAAGGTAATTGGCAATGGAAAGAACCACCACCCATTATCAACCTCGGAGAATTGAAGCAGCTGCGTAAAACGGGTTTAACATTACCTGAGTGGAAAATTACTCAGCAGCAAGAACAAAAATTAGGTTCTGGGAAATGGTCTTTGCAAATAATGGAAAAAGAAGATTCCCAGCAAACCGCTATATTGTTGTTGCTACCTCAAAATGGTCCCAAAGAGCAACCTCAAGTTGAATGGACCGAAATTAGTAGTTGGGGAAGAATACAATGGGGAAAGTGGCAGGTTGCTCAATATCGGGAAGCCCAATTTACCTTTAAACAGCCTCAATTAAAAGACGAAGTTAACGTAAAAGCAAGATTTTTCCGTGCATCTAGCAATAATCAAACTTTTGCTGTTTTGCAATGGTACGCTATGCCTAACGGTGGACATTTTTCCCCTTTAAACTGGTTCTGGGCAGACCAATTAGCACAGTGGCGCAAACAACGAGTTCCTTGGGTGGCCGTTAGTTTACTAGTTCCCATGGAGCCTTTGGGACAAGTAGAAACAACTTGGCAACAAGTAAAGTCTCTTGGTAAAACAGTGCAAACTGCATTATTTAATTTCAATTCTTGATGGGGATTTAGATGCTTTTTTCGTTATGACACTAGTTTATGTTTAAGTATTAGCAGTATTTTCGCTAATAGATGTATAATTTATGTATAAAAAACATCTATCTAAGATATATTTATATTTTCAATATTTTTATATAGGCGTTATACAGTTTTACGCCTTCAATCAGCGATTGTGAAGCACAGATGTTTAGAACTCGATTAGATCATATGCGTGCATTCAACGCTTTTTGTGTTGCGATTATTCAAATAAGTGGTTGTTTCGCAACAATTTCCCAACCAGTCTTTGCTCAAAGACCTCAAGAACCAATATTTCAAGAAAAGGACTCTATTGGACAATTTCCCTTACCTGCTAAAGATTCGGAGTTTTTAGCTCCATCTCCCTCAAATGGCAATGAAGAAATTTCACCTCAATTTACTCGATATCTTTTAGGAACAGGTGATGTCATAGGCATACTTGTAGAATCTCCCCCAGGGCGTTATCGTTTGGGAGAAGGCGATGGAATTAGCGTGATTGTGCAGCGTTTTCCAGATTTGAGCTTTCAGGCATCGATTAATCGACAGGGTAATGTTGTAGTACCTTTAGTTGGAACTGTATCTCTTGTAGGTTTAACTTTAGAGCAAGCACAAGCAAAAATTCGTGCTGAGTTAAATCGTTTTGTCGTAGAATCCAGCGTTACTCTTGTATTGGCAGCACAACGTCCTCCTTTAAATTTTCAAGCCGCGATAGATTTAGAGGGTAACGTAACAATACCGCGACTGGGAAAAATTTCGCTTGCAGGTTTAACTTTAGAAGAAGCACAAGAGAAAATTCGTTTAGGTTTAGAGCGGATTCAAGTAGATCCAGTTGTAACTATTTCCTTAAGTTCGCCGCGACCGATTCAAGTAAATATTGCTGGAGAAATAAGCAGACCGGGAGTTTATCCTGTTAATCCCTTATTACCTCGCGTTCTTGACGCTCTGCGGACGGCTGGAGGTTCAACCCAAGCAGCGGATTTACGACAAGTCAAAGTACGTCGCAAGCTCCTAGATGGTTCAGTCATCTCGCAAAATATTGATTTGTATACTCCCTTGCTCAATGGCGGTACCTTCGCCTCTTTACGCTTGCAAGACGGCGATTCAATCATCATTCCACGTCGTGAAATTGGTATGGATGACGGTTATGACCGTAATATCGTAGCGCGTTCTTCCCTAGCCCAGCCTGTAATTAGAATTCGCATATTAAATTATGCTTCTGGGGGAATAATTACTCAAAACTTACCTAGTGGCAGTAGTTTTGTTGATGCTTTAGGGAATGTAAGTATTGACCGCTCAAATTTGAGTGAAATTGCCCTAGTACGCTTTGACTCAGAACAAGGAAGAGCAGTTACCCAAAAATTAAACGCGAAGAAGGCACTTAGAGGAGATGCCTCTCAAAACGTACCATTACAAGACAATGATGTTATTGTCGTTGGTCGGAATTTGATTGGTAAAATTACCAACGTTCTTTCAAATGTTACAAGACCTTTCTTTGATATCCAGTCTTTTGTTAACTTTTTTGAAACCTTCAGTTTTTAGATATCAATATAAATCAATTGATATAACTTACATCTGTCGCCAATTCTGTTTGTATTTACCTTTGCCATGACTCCACCAATTGTTAAGCGCTATCTAATTGCTTTCGAGAAATACAAATGGATTGGATTAGCCAGTTTTGGTTTAGTTGTTGCGGGGCCAACTATATTAGCCGTACAACCACAACCGGAAGCTAAATTTATAGCCGTTGGTGCCTTGAGCTATACCAACCCCCTAGTTAGTTTTTCAGCAACTGGTAGTGAAATTCGGCAAAAAGGTTTGGCGCTATCAAAAGATTTTCTAACTCAAAAAATAGTAATTGAAGCTGTAGCAGAAAAAGTTAACGTAAGACCAAAAAAGATTAGCAGTAATCTCAATGTTAAAGTACCCGAAATTGGTGCAGATGGTCAAGCAACTGATGGAATTACGATTCAATACCTAGATGACGACCGTAAAAGAGCGCAGCAAACAGTTCTTGCCTTAATGGAAGCAATGGTACAACTGAGTGCCGATTATAATACAGGGCGATTGAAAGCAATTATTGACAAAATTGACGAGAGATTGCCAAAAGCCACTCAAGAATTACAAGATGCCGAACGAAAACTCGAACAATACGATAAGGTAGAGCGTCCGGCAATTCTAGCTGCTGAAAATGGAAGTTTACTAGGTGCCATCACCAGCAGCCAAAATCAACAAAGGCAAATCAAATTGACCGTTGGCGGTATTGATGCCCAGATTCGTAGTTTAGAAAACAGGTTGGGATTGAGCGCTCAACAAGCATATAATTCTTCAGCTTTGAGCGCCGATCCAATTATTGCTAACTTACGCAACCAAATTTATCAAGCTGAATCCCAGATGGAGGTTCTGAGGAAAGACTTGCGTCCAACTCACCCAACCATGGTTCAATTACAGCGTCAAAAAGATGCTTATGAAAGACTATTACAAGAGCGGGCTAATGAAGTAATTGGTGGAGCTGGAAAGGCTGCCCCTCTTCCTAATGTTTCTGGCATTCGCGCCCAGAGTAATTTAGATCCTGCACGACAGCAGCTAGCGAATCAATTGGTTTCTTTGCAAACTCAAAAAGAAACTTTACAAAGGCAATTAACTGATTTGGAGCAAGAACAAGCCCGATTACAACGAAGTTATGCTCTAATACCCAACAAACAACTAGAGCGATCGCGCTTAGAACAGCAGGTAGGCTTTAAAAAAGCAGTATTTGACCGGATGCAAGCAAAACTAGCCGATGCCCAAACCGCAGAAGCAGAAACCGTGAGCAATTTGGCTCTTACTCAACCAATAGTGGTAAAAAAAGAAGAAGTAGCTGCTCAAAGCGTACCTGTTACTTTAGGTATAGGTGGTTTCTTGGGATTATTAATTGGTGGCGGTGTAATCTTTTTATTAGGTTCTCTCGAAGGTACTTTCAAAACAAAAGAAGATATTCGCAGCAGCCTCAAGCAGCGAGAGCTTTTGGTGCTTGCTGAATTGCCTATAATGCCAGTTGAAGATACCGACAAACAACTTGTCCCCGTGGTACTTTCTGCCGATTCTCCCTACATGGAATTATTAGAAAAATTCCGTTCTAACCTGCGTCGCATTGGCGGCAAAAAAGTCAAAGTGGTATTGATTACTAGTACGGGTAGTTCAGAAGGCAAAACTACAAGCGCTTATAACTTGGGTATAGCCTCTGCCCGTGCCGGAAAAAGAACCATTATTATCGAAACAGATTTGCGATCGCCATCTCGTTGTGAATCGCTAAAAGTAAATCCAGAAGCCGATGCAAGTCTTGAACCGCTACGCTATTATGCCAATAGTGAATGCATCCGTCTTGTTCCGGATGTAGAAAACTTATACATAGTACCTAGCCCCGGACCTTTACGACAATCAGCCGCAGTATTAGAATCTAGCGAATTGCGACGGCTGATGGAAGATGCTAGAGAAAGATTTGATTTAGTAATTTTAGATACTACACCTTTAGGTTTATCAAATGATGCTTTACTAATTCATCCTTATAGCGACGGTATGATTATGGTAACTCGACCAAATTATACCCAAGAAAGTGTAGTGGGTGAAGCTGTTGATGAACTAATGGAATCTGAGATGGGGTTATTAGGAGCAGTTATCAATGGTGCCGATATTGATATGACTTTTGAAGAACCAATTTCACCTATTGAAGAAGAAGAAGACTCAGAAATTTTAAATGCAGAAGAGTATTCTACAGGAATACATCGGAATTGAATCAGTTAGGAGTAAATTGAATAACTCCTAACCATTAACTACTAACTCTTATCAATAATCGTCGTTAAATAAACCAAGCAAGGGACCTAAAAGCAATCCAAAGACAAATCCGCCAATGTGCGCCCAATATGCAACTCCACCTGTTTCCCCAGCCATATTAGCCGCTCTTTGCAAGTCAGCAACACCCGATATGATATTTTGAACAATGTAAATTCCTATTAGGACCCATGCTGGAACTCTCAGGGTAGTTATAAAAATACCTAAGAAAACAAATGTATTTACTACAGCTTGAGGAAAGCGGATGAGGTATGCACCTAGAACTCCAGAAATTGCACCAGAAGCACCCAATGAAGGAATGGCAGAATCCATACCAATAAACCATTGGCATAAGGCTGCTAAAGCTCCACAAGCCAAATAAAAAATAATATATTTAAAGTGACCTAAACGGTCTTCAATATTATTGCCAAAAACCCAGAGAAACACCATATTAGAAATCAGGTGCCACCAACCGCCGTGTAAAAATTGTGACGTAAATAAAGTTGCCCATTCAGGTACCGGCTGTTCGATTATTCCACCAGCAAAACTAATGCTTAACTGTCGCGGTACTACCGCATACAGTTGGAAAAACTGCTCTAATTCTGCGGATGACAAAGAAAATTCATGAAGAAAAACTAAAACATTAATGCCAATCAAACCGTAGGTAACAAAAGGTGTGATTCGCGTTGGGTTTTCGTCGTATAGGGGAAACACAGGTGTTTTCTGTTGTGACTAACATACTGCACTATAACCTGTAGTGCTTGCAGTTGCGAAGTATAGAGCATTTCACCCTACAAATAGTTTATTAAATAAGTTATAAATACCTGGTTTGATTTGATTTCAATTATAAATTTAAAATTCTCTACTCTTGACTCGTTATTACCAAGACTCTTCTTTCGATTTATTATCGCTAAATAAACCTAATAACGGGGCGAGGATTGCTCCAAATACAAAACCACCAGCGTGCGCCCAATAAGCAATTCCACCACTTTCCATACCTATATTAGTAGGCATTCCCAAACTAGACACACCGTAGAAAGCTTGTTGAATAAACCAAAATCCCAAAAAGAAGTATGCGGGAACTCTGAAGGTAGGAAAAAATATGCCCAAGGGTATCACACCAATAACTTCTGCTTTGGGAAACCGGATTATGTCTGCACACATTACACCAGCTATAGCACCACTAGCACCCAAAGAAGGAATTAGAGAACCTTGAGAAAAATACCACTGAGTCAAGGATGCCAAGACACCACAAGCTAAGTAGAAAATCAAATATTTGATATAACCTAATTTTTCTTCAACATTGTTACCAAAAATCCATAAAAACAGCATATTACCCCCCAAGTGCAACAAACCGCCGTGTAAAAACTGGGAAGTAATTAAAGTCAACCATTCGGGAATGGGCTGATTTACGGGAATTCCACTGAAACTGGAGCTTAATTCTTGCGGTACTACAGCAAACAAGTGAAAAAAGCCATTCAGATATTGAGGCGGTAAGCTAGATTCGTAAAGAAAAGCGAGGACATTAACGGCAATTAGTCCATAGGTAACATAAGGTGTGATGGAAATCGGATTATTGTCTCTAATTGGAACCACGGCAGTTTTCCTGAATTTTTAAGTACCAGCATTACGTTAGCGATTTTTTCTAACAAGCGCTTCTAACCTGTGGTTGAGATATTTCTAGATAATTCTCCCAATATTGATAGGTGTTTTACTGCTTTTCTTAGATTACATGGCTATTGTTATCAAGTTGATGATTTTTGCTTTTTTTTCAATATCTCGAATGCATTACTTTTTATTTTCACTAATTTATTTGCCATATTGCCAAAATGCCGAACCATAACTCTAGGCTAGCTCGAGAAAAATCGACTAACATGACGAAAGCTTGAGCGTCACCAAGGCACTCGGGATTTTCGCTTCTTCTAGCTATAACTCTTCAGAGGGGAACAGGGAAAAGGGGATAGGCAGCAGGTAACAGAAAAATATTCCCTTTTATCTAGATTTAAAACTTTCTCTTAAAAGAAGTTTTAGAGCAGCTTTAAATCTTCTAGCTTATTACTGTTCCCCTACGGCTTGCGCTATTTACGACAAGTCGGCGGCAGTAGCTACAACGCTGTATCTTACCTGTTCTCTCTCCGCTATTTTCGCTTTAATATATGAAAACTATCCAAATTGATACTCATAGAACCGAACGTATTAATGCAATTATTCAACAACGGCAAAGGTTTGCTAGTCGAATCGAACGAGATAAAGCAAATTTGGAGGCTTGTAAGTTAGCACTAATTAATTTAAAACAGCACCAATCTGAGTTTCTTAGTCGTGGTGTTGATGCTACATCTGCTAAACGTTTGGGAGAAATTAATTTTGAAGTAATTGATGAAATTAATCGCCTTTTAGATGTACTAGAAAAATTGCGGTATCGCTGCACTCGCAAAACAATCAACATCGCAGTTCTTGGTTATGCTCGACAAGGTAAAAGTCGTTTATTACAAAGTTTAACTGGACTTAGTCACCGCATAATTCCTGATGGTGGTGAAGGATATTGTACGGCTACTTTAAGTAAAATAGTTCACCAACCTCGATTGCGAAAAGCAGTAGGTAAAGTACATTTTTATTCACCAAATGAATTTGTCCAGCAAGTTCTTGTTCCTTATTACAAAACCTTGGGTTTGGGTGGAAAACCTCTAACAGTTGAAGAATTTGCTCGCACTCCCCCACCTAGCTTACCTTACGAGAAGAAAGATAGCGAACTTGATAAAGCTAGATACGGGCATTTGCGTAAAGATTATTATTATAAGATTGCCAAATATCGACACTTACTTCAATCTCCCCCAATAGAAATTGTTGAATCAGAAATTCCACAGTACGTTACTCAAGATTCTATTGATGAAAATGGCAATAAAATAGTTAATTATTTAGCAGTTAAAGAAGTTGAAATATCTTGTAATTTTCCTCATCAAGATATTGGTCAGATTTCTTTGTTAGATTTACCAGGTGTGGGAGATACCAATTTAATTGAAGCACAAAGATTAATAAAAACTCTCTCACAAGAAGCCGATATTATTTTATTTGTTCGCAGACCAGAAGCAAATGCTGTTTGGGGAGAAGCACATCTAAAGCTATATCAAATTGCTCGCGATGCTCTATCCAATTTTCCTCTTTCTAAGTGTTCTTTCATGATTCTTAACCGCACCAAAAATGGTGTAGAAGGTGGTGATAACAGCTACCGTTGCCAGAAATTGCAAGCAGAACTCAAAGAAACACCAATTCGAGTCGCAAAATGTCTTATTGCCGATTGCTCCAATCGTCAAGAAGCTTTTACTGAAGTTCTAGAGCCTATTCTCGATTATTTAGTCAAAAATATGGAATTAATTGAAAGAGAATATCAGCTTTCTTGTCAACAACAATCAAATAAACTTTGCCAAAGTATTAGTGTTGAGTTAGAAAAAGCTGGTTTAGCTCTGGCTAAGTATGGTGATGGTGATTTATTATTTGAACAACTTTTTGAGCAGTTTTGGCGTAAAGTGACCAATGATTTAGAAAATTTGTTAGCAGAGTTCAAAAAAAATCGAGATAGCTTAGATAGCGAATTTGAACAACAAGTTAAAAATGCGATTCAAAAATGTAGAATAGATACAGGAGTTCCTGCAAACTGTGATGAGATTGCAGAACATCGCCATCTTTTTGGCTCTTATAACATGGCCTACAATGAATTTTTACATCAAATTCGCACTAATTTTTTAGCGAATTTTATATGTTTAGACCAAGCCATGCAGCGACAGTTGGAAACACGAAAATATTTAATTATAAAAATCCTCAATTCTCATCTGGGAGAACTTGCAAATGATGAAGGGATAGATTTTCTCAAAATTGTTTATAACCTTCTTCCCGAGAATGCTAGCAATTTAAAATTGGGTTTTCAACAGCTTTATGAGTTTGATGTTTCCCGCGCAGGCAAAATAATTCGTCTTCTAAGACAAAATAATCTCGACCAACTCAAGCCAGATAACAATCAATTTCTTCCCTTAAAACAAATTAATCCCATGGAAGAAGTTGATTTAGTATTAAATATTGAAGAACAAATTTTAGAAACATTACAAAAAATACATCAAGAAGCAATAGATAGATCTGAAAAAGCTTTAAATCAAATACTTAGCGAACCTTCTGCCGATGCTTACTTTATGCTCGAAGAATTTATAGATAGAGTTCTGCGGAGTAAAGGCGTACAATTAGAATGGCGACTTTTCCTTCGTAAGGAATCTTATCAAGTGTGGTCGCAATTTAAACAAATAGAACAACGCGTTCAACAACAACAGATTTGGAGAGCATTAGTTGAACGCGCAAAAGAAGTTAATGGTTTGTTAAGCAGATAAAAATTAAAAAGTTAAGAGTTATGATTTATAACTCTTAACTTTTAATTGAGAATTAATGCTAATGTTAAATCCCTACAAATTTACTTGATTATTGCCAATATCCTCCAAAAGACCTCCACAAGCATCAACAAGTAAATTTACAACTTGATTAAAGCCTTCCCTTCCACCATAATAAGGGTCCGGGACTTCTTTAAGAGAGTGGCTGCGGCAATAATCACACATCAAGCGTACTTTATCTTGATATTTTCCCTCCGAATCCATAGAAAGAATATTGCGATAATTATCCTTATCCATAGCCAAAATCAAATCGAAATTTTCAAAATCCGATGATTGAAAGGCTCGTGCATTACCGCGAAGCTTGATTCCTAAAAGAGCATTCGCAGCAGAACTCATACGAGAATCGGGAGGGCTACCGATGTGATAACTTGATGTTCCAGCAGAATCGCAGTAGATAGAATTGCTCAAACTAGCTTTTTCGACCAAGTGATTCATGACATTTTCTGCAGTTGGGGAACGACAGATGTTACCCAAGCAGACAAATAGCAGCTTATAAGCCATAATCCACTTTTATCTCCTTCTAAAGTTTTGCAGTTTCTAGGATATAAGACTGCTGACTTCGATTTAATTAAAATCCGGGAAGTTCTAGTCCGCTGGTTAAATCTTCCATGCGATCGCGCATGGTGGCAGTAGACTTGTTGTAAGCATCTTTCATCGCTGCTGTTACTAGATCGGAAAGTACTTCTGCTCCTTCATTCATGGCATCGGGAGAAATCTCTACTCGCTTGGGTTCTTGGTTACCACTAAGAATTACGCGAACCATTCCAGCACCAGATTCTCCTTGGATTTCCATTTGCTCCAATTCTTCTTGGAGTTGCTTGGCTCCTTCTTGAACTTGCTGGGCTTTTTTGAAGGCTTCAGCTAGTTCCTTCATTTTTCCTAAACCAAAGCCAAATCCTTGTCCTTGTCCTTTTCCCGTCATAATAAATAGTCCGCGTGTGCTTTCAATAACAAATCAAATTCAATTATAGATGGGTCGTGTATTTTGATAGTTTTTTATCTAAAATCTAAAAGTGATGCACCCAGTTAAACTCTTCTTGATTGGAGATTAAAGATTTTTAACTTAATATTACATCAAGAATCCGTAATTGCTAACTTGACCTAGGCGCTTGATTTAACTAAGCAGCTTGAAACTCTCCCAACATTTTCACTTCTGGATGCAATCCAATCGATCGGCGTTCTTGTATTTGAAACTGCACATAACGAATTAAATTGAAAATATCGTTGGCAGTTGCTCCACCACGGTTAACAATAAAATTCGCATGAAGTTCCGCAACTTGTGCTTGCCCAATTTGAAAGCCTTTGAGACCGGCTTCTTCAATTAACCTACCTGCGGAATGAGGTTTTGGATTGCGGAACACGCTGCCGCAACTGGGTAAATGATAGGGCTGGGTAGCCAGTCGATGCTTTTTATGTTGCTTTGTTCTTGCCGTAACTTCCGCAGGATCTGCACCGGGCTGAAGTTGTAAGGTTGCTTGAGTAACTATTAAGTTGCTTCCTTGTAGCATGGAAGTGCGGTAACTGTAGTTCAGCTGTTCGCGAGTCAGAGTTTGCAAAGTACCGTCGGGAGAAAGTACCTCGGCACTGACTAAGATATCTGCAATACAGCTATTGTGCGCTCCAGCATTCATCACTACAGCACCACCAAGAGTTCCTGGAATGCCAACTGCCCATTCAAACCCTTCCCAGCCACGTTCTGCGGCAGCCGATGCTAAAGCAGGAATTGATTCTCCAGCAGCAAATGTTACCATACCATTTTCACAATCAAAATTAGTATGGCGCATATGGCGAGTCGCGATAACTAAACCTGGGATGCCTCGATCGCTGACTAATAAATTGGAACCAGCACCAAGTATTGTTACTGATAGTTCCTGTTCTCTTGCGTATTCTACGCTGGCCTGCAAAGCTTCTAACGAACGGGGAGCAACATACCATTCTGCTGGACCACCAACTCTATAGGAAGTGTAGGCAGATAAAGATACTTTGGGCTTGATAATACAGTCAGTACCCCTTAAAGGGATTCCTTTGTTCTTATCGGAATCTTTCATTTCTCCTTGATTGGTGGTATTACTTATGGCTTTGCAAACATTAATAGCCACTTGGGAAACTGTCATATTTACCAGCTTTGGATATACTTTGACGTAGCACTACCGTAATAATACGGTTTAGAAATTTGCTATCTACACTGCTTTCCGATACAGACAATATTTGAGGGGAGAAAACGCCCAATATAGGCTGTAGTTCACCCCTTTGAGTTATGTAAATCTTTTCTTAGGATGTAGCCTGTGCTGGCTGCCCAAGAAGATCGATAACTTCAGGAATTATTTGGTTCAAGTTTCCAGCACCTAGGAATAGAGCTAAATCTCCGGGACGCAAGTTTTGCAACAAGAAATCGCGAACGTTGTCTAAAGTTGCCTGATAATCTACATTCGAGTGATGTTTGGCAACTTCTTCAGCTAATTTTTTCCCACTAATTAAACCAGTATCTGCTTCTCCAGCGCTGTAAATATCAGTAAGAACGACTAAATCTCCATGGCTAAAAGATGTGGCAAATTCTGCTAAAAATGCTTGAGTACGGCTGTAACGATGAGGTTGGAAAATTGCAACTACTCTTTGTCCCGGTCTTGCTTGTAACCTCGCAGCAGCAAGAGTTGCACTTAATTCACTTGGATGATGTGCGTAATCATCTATGAAAGTAATGCCGTCAACTTCTCCTCGAAACTCGAAGCGTCGTCTTGCACCTTCAAAGGTAGCTAAACCTCTAGCGATTTCACCGAATTCTAAACCTAATGCTCTACCAATTGCTACTGCTGCTAAAGCATTACTTAAGTTGTGATGACCTAACACAGTTAAGTTCAAAACTCCCAAAGCGATACCTTTTTCCCAAACTAAAGCTGTGGTACCATCAGCGCGATAGTCAATATTTGTAGCATAGTAATCGGCTCCGCTATCTGGCGAGAGGCTGTAGCTGATATGAGGCTCAAAGCGATCGCGTACTGTTTCGCAATCAATACAAGCCACTACAGTTTAGCACTGACTGGTAAATCTTTTAAAAATATTTACTACTTCGTCCAATGTATCGTAGTGGTCTGGATGGTCTAGCTCTATATTGGTAATA
>ERZ1740062.626-NODE-626-length-17399-cov-4.078817_pt1 | contig 17399 bp, 15 predicted proteins | sample MGYA00581741_ERZ1740062 | MGnify/ENA primary metagenome ERZ1740062 (study PRJEB43018, sample SAMN04849747) | marine metagenome | isolation source: floating plastic debris | place: Pacific Ocean | collected 2008-09-01 | study: EMG produced TPA metagenomics assembly...
AGTTGATACAGCCGATTGGGCGGGCATGCACGCGCTGCTAGTTGAGGATAATTTCGCGGTCAGCAAAGCGATTCGAAAACAGCTTAGCTCGCTCGGGTTTATTGTCGAGCACGCCAGCACCGGCGCAGAAGCGCTGGATTGCCTGCAGGCAGGCCGACATTTCGACATCGTGATACTGGATATCCTACTGCGCGGAGGATTGGACGGTATCGAGGTTTACGAGCAAATGATCAAGATCGAGCCATCGCTAAAAGCCTTGTTCTGCTCTGGGTTTGCGGGCAAAGAGACTACGGACAACAGGGACCATGGTGTGCCCGGCGAGCTCTTGAGAAAACCGTTCGGTATGACAGCTCTCAAGAGCGCGTTGCACCGCGTGCTCGACCCACACAGCGCCGACTCAACAAACAAGACGTTCAACTCGAGCTGATAAGCCAGTCACTAGAATCAGAGTGACTGATACTGCCGCGCAAAGTTACCAATGACGTTCGACTAGTCCTCGATGTTCGCTGGCACACCGATCGTCATTGCACTATCGCCTTTGCGAATGGGCGGACCCATCTGGCCGTAAATACCGTAACCGTCAATGGGTGATCGCAGCACCTCGACGACCTGGCCCCGATAGTTGCGAATTTCACCGATGACCTCCCCCTGCATGACCGGACCACCTCGCCGCGTTGGATACCAGAATCCACTATGCCCGGCCTTAACAGCTTTGGAACTCTCAAACGTGCGCGGTTGCGGAAACGTGGAGACCTTGTTTTGCAAAACGCCTAACGATGCCAGTGCGTTTTTAATACCGTCGACTAACCGCTGGACGTGCGCCTCATCGCGACTGCCATTCTGGCCAATCTCGATCAGAATGGTCGGCAGGCCTTGCGCTACCGCCTGACGATTCAGCGAACGCCCGTTGTCGATTTGCTCCTGCGTGAACATCGCATAGCGAACCACATTCGGAAATCCGATCGCCTTGGCCGCCGCCAACGCCGTTGGGTAGTCGGTCGCCAACGGCCCGCCCCAGGCGCCAACGAATGGCTCCAACCACTCCGCGCCATCGCCACTATGCACGTCAAACACAAAGTCAGCAGACGCGATCAGCTCGGTCGACAATACGTGTGCGATGCGTTCGGTTTGCGTCCCGTCCACTTTGCCGGGGAATGAGCGATTCAGATTCTTGCGGTCGTTTGGATTAACAAACACCGAACGATCTTCAAAAGCCGGGATATGCGCAACGCGGACAATAATAAAATTACCGGTCATGGTTTCGAGCGACAAGGATTCTGCCAAGCGATCTGCGGCAAGCATCGGCGCGAACTCATAACCGTGCACACCCGCCACCATTAACGCGGTCGGCCCGTCAGCAGCGCCCCGCAATATTGTCACTGGAATAAACGTCGCCGCATCCGTTTCGCCAGCGGGCACATCAAAGCTCACATCGACACGCTCGCCTGGTGCAACGCGTACGCCGGCGATGGTATCGCTACCCTCTTCAGCGACGGCACAGCCGCTCACCGCGATGAGCGCCAAGATCATTAGCCCTGTTCTCAAGAGTGCCATCGATGGTAGCTACCTCGGTTCAAATTCAGGTAACTCGCTGAGCGCTTCCTGATTAAACGGCATCTGCTTGAAGAGTTTTTCGTAGTAGTACCGACGCAACGCAGCATGGAAATCACGTACCTGCTGTTCGTAGCCCAACGTCGCACGCGCATCAGTGCCCGCGAGTCGCTGCAGTAATCGCTCGAGCAATGCTGGCGGGGCCAACCAGGCTGCGACATTCGCCATCTGATCGCGACGCATGCGACCAGACCGGTAGGCCTGCGACAACGCTTCCACTTTCTGATCTCCGACTTGCTGGAAGGCGTAGTACCACTTCCACTCGAACCCGCCGTCACGGTGCGGCACGTAGGCGTCTTCGGCATACTCCGGGTGTCGCTCGATGAAGGGCTCCATCGTGGCGGATTCGGGCAGATCCCATGCATCATTTACAGCCTCGCGCTGCGTCAGCAATATCTCGGAACCGGCAGGTAACGCGACGGCCGTATCGATCACGATGCGCGCACCGGTCGGCACGACGATAGCCAGTAGTGCCCAGACGCCGATCAGTGATGCCAGAATATAGCCTGACGATTCTTCGACGCTTGAGAAGCGATACGCAACCACAGACCAAAACAAGACATACACCAGCACCAAACCGCTGGCAGCCGCAAGCGTTGCCATGGCAGTTTCGCTGATAACGCCACCCACGATAAGCGGCACGATCGCGGCGATGAACAACGCGACACCCCGCACTAGCACACGCACCCGCCACAAACGCCCCGCAGCGCCCGCTGTGGCCTCCAGCAAGTTGTGACGACCGGCGCTACGCTCACTCGAGCGCAGGTCATACAGCAGCGCAATCAGGACCAGGGGCAATACGAACGCGGCGAAGAACGAGAAATCGAAACGACCAATCAAAGCAACCACGGGGCTACCCGCGGCACGCTCGTCGATTTGCCCTTCCAGCGCCAGCATGCGAACACGATGTTTCCACCGCGCGCTGTCACGCTGCCCAAGCGCGGCATACGCAAAATTACTCGGCGGATCATAAGCGAGATGAAAGCTGTAGTAGGCGGCGCTGCCCCAGTCGGTCTGATGCGATAATGCGTCTTCCCGGTCTGCAGTGTCAGCGATAAGCAGCCGATCAAGTGTCGCGCGTTGATAACGCACCTCGGACAACCCGCCGACAACAGCCACCGATGACAAGACCAGCGTAAACAACAGTGCTACCAATACAGCACGATCGCGCAGCATGAAGCGTATCTCTCGCACCACCGCGTGACTGGCACTCATGGCTTGAGCCTTCGACCGGATATCCAAACACCGGCAATCAACAGGAGCAACCAGGCCGTCAACATCGTCAATGTAGGCACCGCTTTTTGCCATCGTTCGCTGAGCGTGGCCGGGGTGAAGCGATTCTCGTCCAACACAGCCCAGGTATCGCTGCTGACGCGCGCACGCTGGCCGTCCTCTTCACTCTTGTTGCGGTTTATGTCGAGGGTGTAATCGAGGTCCTCGGCATGCGCCTTGTTCAGACCCTGCACGAAGTCGAAGCGAAGCGCTTCTGTCTCGCGCAAGAAGCGATGGTAATGACTGATATCCGTGCCCGCGATCACGCGCGACGAAAAGCCGACCGCGAGTGCCGGCGATAACCAACCGATGCGCGCAAGTCGTTGCGACTGGTTGGCTTCGACTGTCATGCGTTCCTCGGCGTAGCGATTCATCGTCTCGGTGAGCTCGGCTTCTGAATAGGCGGCCACCACGCCACGTAGATTCACCGGCAGGTCCGCCGGGTCTGAGACATCGTACTGCGCAAACAGATTATCGCGCAGCCGTGCGAACGCCGGATCGTTCGCGTTATGGCCATCACCCAGTTTTCTGAGATCCGTTAGCAGTCGCAGATCGGATTCGATCTTGCCGACATGCGCGGTCGAACGCGCCTCAGCATCGACCGCGATCGAAGGTACCAATAGGCACGTCACGAGCCAGGTCGCGGTCAACGCGACCAGTACGGACGAGCGTTTTTGTAAAACCGCAGACACCACAATCGTAATCGCAGCCCATACCCCCAGATAGATAAGGTAGGTAGCCGTGATGGTGAGGCCCGCCGCAGCCGATTCCGAGATAGCGGCAGTGACTAGCAACGGCAGCAGCAACAACAAGGTCAGTAAGACCAATGCCATCAGCTTCCCAACGAGCAACGCGGGGCCACTGACGCCTTGTAACATGAGAGTCGCCAACGTTGATGACTCACGCTCACGAACGAGCGACGTCAAAAGACGCACTGTTCTGGCGATGACCTTCCAAAAAGATCGACTGGCCAGTCACAGCATCCAAACCTGGGTCGATAACCGCTAGTGGCGCCGGCGCTCGGAACGCATAGTGACCATAGTGCACCATTCGATGCGGATGTCGGTCCGGCTGGGACAAAAATGTCTCTTCGGACTCAGCCTGATAGGCGTTGCGGTTGTGCTCATCCTCATGGGCCTGTAAGCCCGTCAGTACGCCAGCGGTCACCAGCAGCACGGTGAACAAGGCAATGGCCCAGATGGCGAGACGCGATCGCATCCAGTAGCGCCACTCATCGGCGGCGACGGTCACCCAGGTCATGCCGCTTCGTCCTTGCCCGCGAACGCGCCATGAACACTTTCGGTATCGATACGGCCGTTCTCCGGTGCGCTGAATTCACCGACCAGACGGCCGCGGCGCAACAGCGCAATGCGGTCGGCGACCTGGCAAGCGCCGTAGACATCGTGGGTCACCATCAAAATGGTTTTTCCCTTCTTAGCCAGCGCGCGAACCAGGTCATGAAATTCATCGATCGCAATCGGATCGAGACCGGACGTCGGCTCGTCCAACAGTAAAATGTCTGTGTCACGCAATAATGCGAGCGCAATCGCGACTTTTTGGCGCATACCTTTGGAGTAACCCTGCAGCGTCTGATCACGCGCTTCCTCAGCGAGCGAGACCTGATTCAAGGCTGCCTCGATGGCGGCCGGGTCGGCTACGGTTTTGGAAAGGTCGAGAAAATAACGCAGGTTCTCACGTGCATTCAGATGCTCATACAACGAAGCCGCCTCGGGCAGATAGGCGATCGATGCCCGCGCTTGCGCAAGATCGTCGCTGACCGGCTTGTCGCTGACCAACACACGACCACCTGCCGGTTTCAAGAAGCCCAAAAACGTCAACAACGTTGTGGACTTGCCCGCGCCGTTACCACCCAACAAGGCAAATACACTGCCAGCTTCAACGGCGAAGCTGACCTCATCGAGGACCGATTTTCCGCCGCGCAATACGGACAAACTCTCTGCGACTAACTTTGACGCTGTCATGCGTTTTCTCCCCGGATCGCTTGCTGCCGCCGGCATGCTCAAACCATTCGCCAGACATGGGTACGTGCTATCAGATGATCAGTAGCGCTACCGCAAGACGCTGGTCCGCCGACCCATCCTGCGTAACGCAAGAATTTGAGACAGCGAACTTAGAATATTGATGTTGATTTGCAATAGGCGAGTCGCCTATGATGACGTTATAACATTACATTCCATCGGCATCAATGGCGCGTATGTGGAGCCCGTGGCGACAGAACGTGGGTCTCAATAGATAGCCCAGGGTTTGCATTGCCGCGTCGAGGCGCCCCAAAGCCTCAATCGCACGCTTGTTATGCATGGCAGCTGATTGCTAGCCGATGTTTGGGTTGAGCCCGGTGCTCCTTGCCGTTACCCGTTGAACGGCTTCTAACGCTTTCTGATCCCCTCTCAGACAGCGTACCTGAGAGCCGAAGTATGGTTTTACCAGTACCATGCCTCGGCTTTTTTTTGCCTGGCGCTAGCGGCGTCGCTTGCGTAACTGATTGTTCTCGCGCCGCTCACTCACGATACGCTTCTTGGTCGCTGCCCACGAGCAAATCGGGCATTCCTCCAACTCATGGAACCGGGCAGGACAATACTCGCGCCCGAAGAAAATAATTTGCAGGTGCAGCTTGTTCCACAGCGACTCAGGGAATACGCGCTTCAGATCGCGCTCTGTTTTCACGACATTCGAACCATCCGACAGGCCCCATCGAGCCGCCAGGCGATGGATATGCGTATCCACAGGAAATGCCGGCACGCCAAACGCTTGCGACATGACTACCGCGGCTGTCTTGTGCCCCACGCCGGGTAGCGCTTCCAGTGCCTCGAAGGTATCCGGCACGTCACCACCATCGGCCACCAGCATGTTCGCCAATGCGTGAATATTCTTGGCCTTCGTGGGCGCCAATCCGAGCTGGCGAATACACCCGAGAATCGTATTCACCGACAACTTCGCCATCGCCGCGGGGGTTGATGCCTTGGCAAACAGTGCGGGCGTGACTTCGTTGACCTTCTTGTCGGTCGTCTGCGCCGATAGCAATACCGCGATGAGCAACTCGAAACTGTTCGTGTGGTCCAGCGGGACCGGCGTCTCGGGATACAAGTCTTCGAGTATCGTCACGATACGCTCGGCTTTTTCACTGCGTTTCATTGCGTAAAGGCCCCTGGAGCTGTACTGACGGCTTTATGCTTTGACAGCATATAGCCTGATCTCACAAACATATCACTCGCACTGACATGAGCGAACGACAATGGATACTACAGTGCAAGCAGATTGAAGCCACGTACAATTGTTGCATTCGCTGTTTGCTAGACTTCACGCCCAACAAGACACACGAGAACTGCGATGGGACGCTGGCGACCGCCACAACCGAAGGGCTCACCGTACATCACCACGGCCGGCTTCGAACGCCTGCAGAAAGAGCTCGATACACTCTGGTTACGACGGCGCGATGTCGTCGCGGCGTTGTCGGCGGCAGCCGCAGAGGGTGATCGTTCCGAGAACGCTGAGTACATTTATCGCAAAAAGGAACTGGGCGGTATCGATCGACGTATCCGGTTTCTGCAAAAGCGCTTGCCCGAACTGAATGTCGTCAAGCAAACGTCAATGGGGTCGCAGATTTTTTTTGGCGCGACGGTCACGGTCGAAGACGATCATGGCGCGGAGCGTACCGTGCGGATTGTTGGCCCAGACGAGACGGACGGCAAACGCGGCAATATCAGCATGGATTCACCGCTGGCGAAAGCACTGATGAAAAAGTCGGTCGACGACGAGGTCTCGATCACCGTTGCTGGTGAGCTGACGCGCTACGTGATCACCGACGTGCGCTATCAATAGGCCACGAGCGACAACGGTATTCTGGCGCCGCTATCTTCGTGCACGCGCCAACACGTCCCCCAGTTCGTTAAACTTCTCTCGTTGCGTCGTGGCGTCACCCGACGCTATAGCGGATTCCACACAGGTACGGCTATGGTTTTCGAGGATCGCATCTTCAACGCGTGCCAGCGCTGATTTCACTGCCTGAGTTTGTGCCAACACGTCGAGGCAATAGCGATCGTCTTCGATCATTCCCTTGATACCTCGGATCTGACCTTCAACGCGACTTAGACGCGTGATGAGTGCCGACTTTTCCATGTGGATTGTTACCTTGACTGATACCCCATGGGGGTATAATCATGAGCGGTATGAACAAAGTCAAATCTCCCTCAACGTCGCGCCGTGAGTTCATGGCGCGCTGTTCAGCGATGGTCGCACTGCAAGCGTCGCTGCCGGTCTGGGCACGCAGCTCAGCGGCCGCGCAACTGGCCGGTCTTGCGCCCGATTCGACAGACGCACTAGCGCTGCGTGTTAGTGCCGCCAAGCAGCAGGTTGACGGTCGTCGCGGCAAGGCCGTGTTGGTCAACGGCCAGCTACCCGCGCCACTGTTACGCTGGCGTGAAGGGCAAGATGTCAGGATACACGTCAACAATACGCTGGGCGTGGATACGTCCATTCACTGGCACGGCATCCTGTTGCCGTTTCAGATGGATGGCGTACCGGGGGTTTCGTTCCCCGGCATTGTGCCCGGCTCGACGTTCACCTACCAATTTCCGGTCAAACAGGCCGGGACATACTGGTATCACAGCCATTCTGGCCTGCAGGAACAGGTCGGCCACTACGGACCCATCATTATTGACCCGGCGGGCAAAGACCCAATCCAGTATGACCGCGAGCACGTCGTGTTGCTCTCGGATTGGACGTTCGAAGACCCGCATCGAGTGTTCGCCAAGCTCAAGAAAATGAGTGACAACTATAATTTTCAGCAACGCACGGTCGGCGACTTTTTCGAAGAAGCGGAGCAAGACGGGCTGGATCGGACACTCTCCGCGCGCATGATGTGGGGTGCCATGCGCATGAATCCGACCGACATCGCGGACGTCACCGGCGCAACCTATACGTATCTCACAAACGGACATAGCCCCAGTGAAAACTGGACGGGCTTGTTCACTCCCGGCGAACGCGTTCGCCTGCGTTTTATCAACGCGTCTGCTATGAGCATTTTCAATGTTCGTGTCCCGGGCCTGCCCATGAAGGTTGTTCAGGCAGATGGCTTGAATGTGAAACCCGTCGAAACCGATGAGTTTCAGATCGGCACCGCCGAGACGTTCGATGTCATCGTTCACCCTCACCATGATCAGGCCTACACGGTGTTTGCAGAGAGCAACGACCGCAGCGGTTGCGCACGCGCAACTCTGGCGCCGCGGTCGGGTATGCGTGCTGACGTACCGGCGCTGCGGCCGCGGCCGACGCTCACCATGAAAGATATGGCAATGCGTCATGGTGATCATGACGGCATGAGTCATGACTCCACGGATCACGGGTCGATGGATCACAGCGCGATGGGCCACGGCGCAACGAACGAGAAATCCATGGATAACGCGTCGATGGATCACAGCGCGATGGGTCACGGCGCGACGAATGAGAAACCGATGGACCACAGCGCGATGGGCCACGACGCAACGAATGAGAAACCGATGGATCACGCGTCGATGGGTCACGCGTCCATCGATCACGGCGCGACTCAGCAGGCCGACAACACAGTGTCGCCCCCACAGCGACAGGCCCATCCACACCCGAAAGGTCCCGGTGTTGTCGGACTCGCCGAAAACCCAGTGAACCGTTTATCGGAGAGGCCAGCGGGATTGGAAAACGAACCACATCGCGTACTGGTCTATACCGATCTAGAGTCGCTCGAAAAGAACCCGGACACTCGAGACCCTGAGCGGGAGATCGAACTGCACCTGACTAGCAATATGGAACGTTACATGTGGTCGTTTGACGGGCAGAAATTCTCTGAAGTTCGCGAACCCATCGTTTTCCATAAGGGCGAGCGCCTCCGGCTCACGCTGGTTAACGACACGATGATGCCGCATCCGATTCACATGCATGGCATGTTCTTCGACGTGGTCACCGCGGAGCACGCCCACAAACCACGCAAGCACACCATCGTCGTGAAACCCGGCGAGAAGATGTCCATCGACATTACGGCGGACGCCCTTGGCGATTGGGCATTCCACTGCCATCTGCTCTACCACATGCATGCGGGCATGATGCGCGTGGTTTCGGTGCGCGATCACGGCATGCACGCATGATGAGAAGCTCAATTATCTGGGTACTCTTGTCGTTGTCGCTGTCGTCGGCGGCCACCGCGCAATACGCGGCTGACCAGTATTTCGACCCGAACGAAATGGCAGCAGCCCGCGAAGCGCTCTGGAGCGGGCATGGCAACCAGATCAACGCACTGGTCTTGGGTGAGCGCTTTGAGCACCGCTCGGCGGGTGGAAATCCGATACTGGTTTGGGAAGGCCAAGGCTGGGTCGGTAACGATGACCACAAACTCTGGATCAAGACAGAGGGCGAATACGAAACCGCGGACAGTCGGTTCGAACACGCCGAACTACAGGCGCTCTATAGCCGCGCCATCAGCCCATTCTGGGATATACAGCTCGGGTTACGGCATGACTTTGAGCCTGACCCAACGCGTTCTTACCTGACGGTAGGCGTACAAGGGCTGGCACGCTATTGGTTCGAAATCGATGCACAGCTCTTTCTCAGTGATCAGGGCGATCTATCCGCCAGACTCGAGGCGGAGTACGAGCTTCGCCTCACTCAACGTCTGATCCTGCAACCGAGACTGGAGATTATCAGCGCATTCTCGGACGATACAGATCGCAACCTCGACGCAGGATTATCTTCGGTGGATGCCGGGTTGCGTTTACGCTACGAGTTTCGGCGGACGATCGCGCCATACCTCGGGCTTAGCTGGAACCGAGTCTACGGCAGAGAAGCCGACCTGCTCAGATCCAACAACGAAGACCCCGGCGAGATCTCAGTTCTTGCTGGCGTCCGCTTCTGGTACTAGTCGGGCATCAACTCGGGTGACAAAGCCGGCCGTCGCCCCGACGGCGCCTCCGAATAATTCTTGGCGAGATAGTCGAGTATTTGCGACTCGATAGCCGGTGGAATCGGCCAGAGGTTTTGCGAAGCCTGCATCCAGCGAATCGTTTTTAACCAGTATTTGCGATCACCTCGCTGCGAAGTCACCAGCTTGTACGAATGACAGGAGCCGCACATCCCCATCACCAGCTCCCAATGCTCGTCGATGATGAGACCGGTGGCTTCGTCGACCTGAGACCCAGCGTGTGCTGTCAGAGAACTCATCAGCAAAAAGAGAGCGAACCAACGCCGCATCAGACGACTCGCACGGCAATTCGGTGACAGGCGTTGTTCAGATAGCCTTTCGGATTCCAGCCCGGCACTAACATCGGCTGACAGACGCCCGCGCCCAGATTTCGTAATAACCCGTCGCACCGAATTCCAGTGGCGCGCTGAAGTGCTGCCACGCAAATCGATTCACAGGCTCGCTCAACGTGGCGCGTTGCCAGGTTGCGCCGAAGTCCATGCTGATATCGACGCGCTCGACGGCATGCTCCCCCGCCCATGCATGACCGCGGATCTCGAGCGGCTTGTCGCTATCCAGCGTGACGCCGGATTCTGGGAACGTGATCAGAGATTTCACAGGCATCGATTCGATGATGCACATCGCATCGCCGGCGACACTGCTGCCCGGCGCGACCGGCTTACAGGGCACACGATACGACGGCGCTGCCATTTTGGCGCCGTCGTGCACGCGATCGCGAATTATCAATGAAGTCAACCACTTGCCGGATACCGACCCCGGGTAACCACCGGCAACCAATCGCAGCGGTGCGCCATGGATCAACGGTATTGGCTCGTCATTCATCGCGAACGCGAGCAAGGTCTCCGGCTGCATTGCTTTTGCAATGGGTATTCCACGCGAGATGGGCTGCTTGTTCGTGTCGCCCGATAGATGCGTATCTGCACCTCGATAACCGACGTATTCGGCGGCATCGGTGACGCCACAGTCTTCCAACACATCGGCAAGGCGCACGCCGGTCCATTCCGGACACGCAATCGCGCCGGTAGTCCACTGATTGCCACTGGCGCGCGGACGAAATTCAGCGCGGCCATTGCCACCGCATTCCAACTGTAGCTGAAGCGTTACAGGCTGATAGCGACGCTTCAGTTCGGCGACGGTCAGAGTCATCGGTTTGCTGCACGCCTCACCGCTGATCTCCACCGCCCAATCATCTGGATTGCCGATGTCGACGGGCGGATTGCCATTGTTGCGCACGAACATGCGATGACTGGGCGTGATCTTGTCATCCAGCAAGTGTGCTGGCGTTTCGATGTTAATCGGCCGATCGTTCAATACTTGCAGGTCGGCTTTCTGCAGGCTCGACAGCAATGAGCCGTCATCGGCCAACGACACGACCGGCACGAGTCCGGCAGGGATCCAGCGTGCGTGCGGTACGGCCATGCCCAACGCGCGCCAACTCGCGGACGCACCGATACCCGCCAAAAAGCCGCGCCGACCGAGATCAGGCTTAGTCATTGGCGAATGCCTTCAACACCTCGCGCGTCAGGTCCCAACGATCGAAGCCCTGATTACCATAGTCGAGCCCGCGCCGCACGATGACAAGACTGTGTGACGGCACGACAATGACATATTGGCCACGATTACCTGCGGTCGCAAACGCATCGCGTGGCACGTCGTCACGATCATCTGGCACCAGCCAGAACTGACTACCGTAAAAGTTGCCGTGATGCGCCGTCGACGGCGCAGGCGTACGTGCAAACTCGAGCCAGTCAGACGACAGAAAGCGTTTGCCTTGCCAGACGCCATCCTGCAACAGAAACAGTCCAAAGCGCGCGAGATCACGCGCGTTCGTATACACCTGACTACTCAAGATAAAATCACCGAATCGGTCGGTGCTGAGCAATGTCGAATGCATGCCAAGCGGCGCCAGCAGCGACTCATAGGGGAACGTCAGGTATTGATCACCCAATACGTTCTTCATCGCCAACACAGCCAGCAGCGTATCGTAGTTTTCGTAATCCCAAAACGCGCCAGGTTCACGAATCAAACCGCGCGCTCGCGCACCGTCAGCCGAGCTGGCACCGGCCCAATACGCAAGCCCGGAGCCCGTTGCATATTCGCGATTGAAACTATCGACCGGCTCAAGCCCACTCGACATCTGCAGGACATCACGCAGTCGAATGCCACGCCGTGGATCAACTTCGGACGCCTCGATCGCAGGCAACCATTCAATCGGCAATGGTGCATCGAGCGACAGCTTGTCGCGATCGACCAGCATCCCGATCAACACGGCGGCGATACTTTTGGCTGTCGACCAGGTACGCGTACGCGTGTCTTTGTCGAAACCCGACGCGTAACGCTCGTGCACGATTTGTCCGTCGTGAACGACCAGCAGGCTTATCGTGACTTGCTCTTTTGTCGGCCGATCGAATGTCCAATTGGAGGCCGCAGCGAGTGCCGCTGCGTCGATGTTAGTCGGCAGCGGACGGGGCGATACGACATCACCCATAGGCCATGGCGTAGTCGCAGGATCATAGGCCGGGGCAGCGATCGGGTTGCGCGGCAACGCATCGATGTCGGCATCCGTCTGATCCGGCGCCATGACGACACAGCCGATGCCATCGCGAAAAACGGCGCGCGCGGGGTAAGCGGTATTCGCGCCGACGAGGACCCGCTTTTCTTGCTGATCGATCTGGATATCAGGCATCCCGCTCAGCGTGTTCGGCGACGGCCCTCGCGAATACCGCAATTCGTCGCGAACGACTGCCTCCAGCGGCCGATCGGATGTGAATAGTCCATTGCAGGTCAACACAGCTGCAACACCATTGCCGATCAGCGCGCGGTTAGCAGCGAAATAGTCATAGTCCTGTGCAGCCGCAGTGACACACAACAACGACGCTAGCGCTACGCCAGCTTTGCGCATCAGGCGCGAACGACCGACGCGATGGTCAATGCCTCATCGGCAAGACGTGTGATGACATCGTATTGACCGGTGCTGACAGCATCCGCCGGCGTGAGCCAACTACCGCCGCAAGCAAGCACCGCCGGCAATGACAGATATTCGGCCAGGTTGCCTGCGCTGACGCCGCCGGTCGGCATGAACCTCATGTGCCGGAACACGCTCGAGAGCGCTTTCAACGCGGGTACACCGCCAGCGATTGAGGCGGGAAAAAACTTAACGATATCGAGCCCGAGGTTGCTCGCACACGTCAATTCGGTCGGTGTCATGATGCCGGGCAACCGCGGAACATCCGCCTGTTTGGCGACCTCGAGCACGCCCTCATCGAACCCCGGAGAGGCGATAAACTTGGACCCGGCCGCCACAGCTTCTTTCGCCTGGCCGGGTGCAATGCCCGTGCCCGCGCCGACGATAGCTTCCGGCACCTGTTCGGCAATAGCCTGGATGCCAGCGAGTGAGTTATCGGTCCGCAACACAACCTCGATGACGGTCAGTCCGCCAGCCGCCAGTGCTCGCGCAATAGCCACTGCCGTATCCGGGTCGGCCGTTTGCACCAGTGGCACCACAGGTGCGGATTCCAGTTTCGAAATAAGCTCCGACATGTTGTTCTCTTACTGTTGTCCCGTTCCGAATCATACTGCAATCTGCGGTGGCCTTGCTCTTTTCATCACACGCGTTTTGCCGTAGCTTCGGCGCACGGGTTTGTCCGGGGGGAGACTATATGGCGGCCAGTAATCTGGGGCTCACAATCGGCAGTTGCGTGTTTTTCATGGCGCTGGTGGCGTTCGTGTCGTACCAGAAAACGAAGGGCGAGGTCGATACCAAGGACGGCTATTTTCTCGCCGGGCGCGGCCTGACTGGCATCTTCATCGCAGGCTCCATGTTGCTGACCAACCTGTCGGCGGAGCAACTGATCGGCCTGAACGGCTCTGCTTACGGTTTCAACATGAGCAGCATGGCCTGGGAGGTCACAGCCGCTTTCGCCACCATTTGCATGGCACTGATCTTTCTGCCGCGCTATCTGGCAGGTGCGTTCACGACGCTACCGGAGTTTCTGAAGTCCCGCTTCGATGACGACGTACGTCGCATGTCCGTGGTGTTGTTCATGGTGGGTTACGGATTGGTAACCATCCCCTCCGTGCTCTATTCAGGCTCGATCGCTGTGCTGCAGTTATTCGATGTGCCAACGCTGCTCGATGTCAGTTACAGCGTAGGGCTTGTCATTACCATTGTCGTGATCGGCTGTATTGGTGCAGTCTACGCTGTGTTCGGCGGCCTGAAAGCGGTCGCTGTCTCCGACACGCTGAACGGCATTGGCCTGTTGATTATCGGTGTACTGGTACCCGTACTGGGTCTCGCCGCACTGGGTGACGGTAGCGTCAGTGCGGGCCTTGATGTCATCACCAGCACGGACACACACAAGCTTAACGCGATTGGTGGCTCAAGCGACCCCACGCCGTTTGCGACGCTGTTCACGGGAATGATATTCGCCAACTTGTTCTACTGGTGTACCAACCAGTACGTTATCCAGCGCACGCTAGGTGCCGCCAATCTAGCGGAAGGCCAAAAAGGCGTGCTGCTCTCGGGCTTCTTCAAGATCCTCGTACCGTTCATGATGATGATTCCGGGAGTGATTGCTTACCACCTGTATGGCAGTGAGCTCGCCAGCATCGCCCTCGCCTACCCGCGTCTGATTCGCGATGTGTTGCCCGTCGCGATGTCGGGTTTCTTCCTCGCGGTTTTGCTTGGTGCGGTATTCAGCTCATTCAACTCGCTGCTGAACAGCGCGGCGACGCTGTTCTGCCTCGATGTCTATGCGCCGATGCAGAAAACACCACCATCGGATGCCAGCATGGTGCGCGTCGCCAAAATCGCCAGCGTGGTCATCGCACTGTTCTCATTTGTCGTCGCGCCGCTGCTGCAGTTCGCGCCAGAAGGACTCTGGCAGATCATTCGTATCTTTACCGGCTTCTACAACATTCCGGTGGTCGTCATCGTGATTGTCGGTCTGTATACCCAACGCGTCCCGGCCATAGGTGCGAAGCTTGTTATCGTGTTCCATGTCATCGCATATGGACTCGCCAAGTTTGTCTTCGATGACATTATCACGCTGCATTTCCTGCATCTGTACGCCGTTCTATTCGGCATCGAGGTGGGCATCATGCTGATCGCAGGCAAGCTGCGCCCGCGTGAGACTGCGTGGCAGTACACCCGCAAGGACCTGGTAGATCTGACGCCCTGGCGGTTTGCGATCCCGTCGGCCATCACGCTGTTTTCAGCCGTTGTTTTCCTTTATCTGTTGTTTTCCCCCATCGGTCTTGTGAACGGCATTCAAAGCCTCTTTTGGGGGCTGTGTGGCGTGCTTGCGCTCTCGAATATCGTGATCTGGAGCCTCTTCATTCGCGCTAAGCGTGCTGCCTAGACGGCGTGTTGTACGAAAACGACACTTGCAGCTCGAAATACAAACGTTTGCATTCTTGTCATCTCAGGCGTAAAACTAGCGTCGGGGTAATTAACAGGAGCTAGACATGCGTCTATCACGGGGGGTAGCACTCGCTGCAATTTCAGCGAGCGCACTGCAATGGGGCATTTCCACGCCCGCATACGGACAATCCGTCCTTGAAGAAATCATCGTCACCGCACAGAAGCGCGAAGAAAGCCTGACCGACGTACCGGTCGCGGTCTCCGTGCTGGGTGAGGAAACGATCGAGGCCGCTTTCGCAAACAATCTCGAGGACCTGCAGGCGCTGGTGCCGTCTGTCAGCTTCCGCACCGGTAACACGACGCGAAACAGCGCGCTGACCGTGCGCGGCATCGGCACGATCTCGTTTAGTATCGCTGCCGAGCCGAGCGTATCGACTGTCGTCGATAACGTCGTCCTCGGGCGTTCCGGACAGGCTTTCGGCGATCTCTACGATCTCGAACGCGTCGAGGTACTAAGAGGCCCACAAGGCACGCTGTTCGGCAAGAACGCATCTGCTGGTGTCGTGAACATCACCACGAAAAAGCCAAGTGACCAGCTCGAAGGCTACCTGAGTGGTACGTTTTTTCAGGACAATGAGACCATCCTGCGTGCCCGTGTATCCGGCCCGCTCACCGACGATTTGCGCGGCAGCGTAACGGTCTTGAGCAGTGAGTTCGATGGTTATATTCGTAACGTGTTCAATAACGAAACAGTCAACGGTTACGATCGCCAGGGCGTCCGCGCGATGCTCGACTACGATGTTTCTGATCGCACCAATGTGCTATTCATCTTCGAGGACTACAACGCCGATAACGACTGTTGTGCCGACTTGGAAGCACGGCCGAGCGGCCGCAACCCCAATTCGGAAGCGGTACCCAGCGGCAATGGTCTCGACCTGAATCAACGCCTGATCGATCACGATTTCGAAACCCGCACACTCGACTCGACAACGGCATTCTCCGTTCAGATCGAACATGAGTACGACAACTTTGTTCTGACGTCGATCACGGCACAACGTACCTGGAACAATACGGAATTCCGTGAAGGTGATTTCACCTCCATCGCAGGCGATAGCAACCTGCCGGTCTTCGGCGTACCGTTCCAGCTGCACGATGTGGGCCCGCAGGAATGGCGGCAGTTCTCACAAGAGGTGCGCCTGGCTTCGAATACGGACAGCGCATTGCAGTACCAGCTCGGATTGTTCTACTGGAACATTGACTCCGAACGAAACTTTACGCGTGACGCAAGCTGCCAGAACAATAATGGTCAGTTGGACGCGGCGATTGCCAACCATCTCGAGTTCACGCTCGGCTTGCCGAACACGGCTCAAGATGTTGCAGACTTTATCGCGGCCAACAATATCACTTGTAATGCCAACGATATTGTCGCGGCTACCGGTTTCATGAATACCGAGTTCGACAACTTCGCTGTATTCGGTGATGGTAACTACGCCATTAACGATACCGTGCGGCTATTGTTCGGCTTGCGTTACACGCGCGACGAAGTGTCGTTCAACCATAACCGTGTGAATCTCGACGAATTCGGTCGACGCGGTGTCGGTGTTCGGCCACGCTTCTCGGACGGTAACAACCAGTTCGATACCAACCTGTCCGGTAGCACCGACGACACCAATGTGTCCGGACGCATCGGTGCACAATGGGACGTGACTGATTCAACGATGGTCTATGCGACGTACAGCACCGGCTACAAAGGCCCGGCGTTTAACGTGTTCTACAACATGGACGATGACGACATCAATCCGATTCTGGCTGAGGAATCCGACTCTATCGAAGTCGGCGTCAAATATAACGCGCCATGGGGTATCGTGAGCTTTGCGGCCTACGACACGCAGATCGAGAACTTCCAGGCCAACGACTTTGACGATTCGGATGGCACGACGATCACGGGCTTCACGAATGGTGGCGATGTCGACACGTCCGGTTTCGAGCTCGATTTCATCGTCCAGCCCACCGACAATCTGTCGCTGAGCGGTGGCTTTGCCATTTCGGATGCTGAGTCTACGACGGGAGCACCGTTGCCATTTGCGCCGGACACCAAGTACTCGGTGGCCGGTCAATACGAATGGCCGTTGGCCAGTGGGGCACGCTGGCAGGCAAACGCGTCGTATGTGTACACCGATGAAATCCTCT
>ERZ1740062.627-NODE-627-length-17397-cov-10.574790_pt1 | contig 17397 bp, 15 predicted proteins | sample MGYA00581741_ERZ1740062 | MGnify/ENA primary metagenome ERZ1740062 (study PRJEB43018, sample SAMN04849747) | marine metagenome | isolation source: floating plastic debris | place: Pacific Ocean | collected 2008-09-01 | study: EMG produced TPA metagenomics...
CAAATTTGGTCTGGATGAGCTGTTTAACCTCTATGTTTTGTAGATTACCACTCATAACCTCAAATACCACACATTGAACCTTGAAATGATTGTCTTCTGACTGCTTGATGATCACTGATACTCCAAAAATTCCTGTAAAAAGGGTATTAGCAGAGAAAAGTATCATCATCTTTGGCTAATTTTTTATCAAATAAGAAGTTAAATTCAAAAAAGGGAGGAAATAGGGAGAAAGGGAGAAATCAGGAGATACCCCTCTAAACTGGGACTCTCCCTGCTAAATAGGGAGGGTTGTCAGGTATGGGTTTGGCATGTAGAAAAGAGTGCTTTGGGGTTGTCAGTTTGTAGACAGGTAGCTGAAGCCGGAATTGGTCGCTATTATTGGTGTTTGTGGCACTGACGGTTTTCCCGAGACAAAATATGTCTGAGTTTTGAGAAGCTTCTTTGCACTGATCTGGTATCGTGAAAGATAGAAAGAGATCTGATAACGCTGTTCTAGCTCAGGAGGTATTCGTTGCACAGACATAGTTTCACCAGGATGGTGAACCAGCATATCTTGAAACTAGAGGGTGGAAAAGTATCTTGAAAGTCATTTTCATATGCATCAGTTTGCAGAAACTCACAACTGGGACTCACAACTGTGGCAAAATCCTGGAAATCAGGTGTTTATTAATTGCCAGTAGGCTTATTCAATATAAAGGTACTGTAAGTTTTTCTACATAACCATTGTGACACGCAATTTTCAGGGGTATCGGGCTATTAATCTGTATTGAGTTTTGTTTGTATGAATAGGCCTATGTTATCTCCATGCCAGACTCACTTTACCAAATCTTTTCATGTATACCCTGTGGATGAGCTGCTTATTTTATTTTATATCTCCAGCAATTTGATAAAGTCTTAATAGCTAACAGAGGAGAAATAGCCTGTCGGGTAATAAATACATGTCGGAGAATGGGCATAAAGTCTGTCGCAGTGCATAGTGAAGTGGATTCGTTCGCAGTAAGTTCTAGTTGGTATACTTTTATAATTTTTTGCTAGTTTACTCAATATCACAAACCTGTCACTTATTATCATGTACATGTATCAGGAATTAAATTGCCTCGAGGCTTAAGTCATAAGGAGTTCCGATGAAAATACCGTAGTTCAAGAGAAAAAAGTACTGTTATTTCAGCTCTTCACCATGTTTGGTGCACATTGGGTAACAAAGAACCATGGCAAAATGTCACGTGGTAACCCGCTAGTTTTTGCGCCATATTTGTCTGGCATTAGTGTACAGGGGAGTAATCGGGCAGAATATTCCCCTCTTGGATAGAATGTCAATTATAATTGTAAACGTAAGTGCTATAGCAAGCAATTAATATAATTGCAAGTCTGTGGTTGGGCCCAAAATAGACACGGTGTAACAAGTGAGAAAAACTTAGCTTTTGTGCGAGCAATCTTCGGTTTAAGGCCACCGCTTCTACAACTATTGTTGCCGTTGCTGATACTATACCTTATATTTTAAGATGATGAACATCATAGATGAAGCGCCATATGCGTATACGCAGTATTTAGTTGTGCATGACCTATTCTTATCTTGTCATGCCTGTCTTTTTCAACAAGCTTTTTTTAACAACCCTCGGAATATATCCAAATAAACGTAGATTATTTCACCTTTCATTGTTTTACTTTTGTCACAATTTGAGCTGACATTTGGAGTTGAGTATTGTTTATCTATGTGCTGTTTGACTGTTGTGTGCTACTTACTGACAGCCACATGTTAGATTAGCGGATGAGGCAGTGTGTATAGGACCTGCACCGACTAGTGAGAGTTATCTCGTCATGGAGAGGATTGTAGATGCTGCCAAGCAAACAGGAGCACAAGCGGTTAGTAAACTTTTACGACAGCAACAAACTTTATGATCTCTAGTCTTAAATATTATACACACCCAACACATTCCTCTGATCTTCCCATCTAACTGAAGCAGGAACCAGTATAATTAACTAAATAATATACATGATGACAAGATTCTAGTAAGAAATCTTGCACATTTGCATCTTTGGGCATAAAAGTGTGAATCCCAGGGCATGGTGTACCTTAACACCTCATCACTCAAATCTCAGGGTTGCTGTCTGAGTTTGAGCCAAAAACTGTCCACAAGGTCATATTGCTACCAGATTTGTTGATAATAATACCTACGCTCGTAGAAAGCGGGTAGCATTGCTATCCAACACCTGACATCATAATTTGTCATATATTTGTATAGCGCGTAAAAGGAGTATAATATCTGTGTTATTTTACTTATTTTCCAGGCTTTCATTGACCTCATCATTGTATATTGCAACCCTCACAGACTAGATCACCTCAACTCATTCAAATAACATGAGTTTCAGTGACCATGCCTAACTTGAAATGCCTCTGACATCATGTTTTTTATTGTAGATTCATCCTGGTTATGGATTTCTATCAGAGAATATGGACTTTGCTGCGAAATTGGTAAGTTGATGCATTATCAGCCAGCATGGATGGCTGTACGGTAGCTCATACGTGTACATGTAGGCTTATGTTGGTTTGTTGCAGTGCATAATGTGATCATGTTTCCATGTTATGGCGTATAATTGATATCAGTCAAAGCAAGGAGTTGTATATATCGAGGATATCAAAGATATATTTTACACCATCTGTAGTGTGTAATTATGCGAAAGGCCAAAATCACAGGAAGGCTAGTCTAAGTGCTCCGACCTTAAATACGAGGGAGTTGTGGCACTGTGTTATCCAGAAGAGGAGATAAAATTGATAACGACATGCCTCAACTACATCTGACTTGGGATATGAGCTTTGCCAGCTTTGTGACCAAACTTCTTTCCACTCTGTTTTCATGGTTAAAGCCTGTGAACTTCTATACCTTTTTGACAATATTTTAGACTGAGAACAACATAGTATTTGTGGGTCCTAACAGCGAGGCTATACACATGATGGGTGATAAGATAGAGAGTAAGAGAATAGGAAATCAGGCTAAAGTAAACACAATACCAGGTTATGATGGTGAGGTACCTACAGAGGATGATGCTGTGAGGATAGCTCATGATATTGGTCAGTTATGATAAGTGTGCAGCTGTGTGGAGTTTATCTAGCTTTGCAGTTGTGATGCTGTTTCTGGGTAGTTTTGCTGGGGGAATGGATGTAATTTATTAACTGGATTCCTATACATCCTGTGCTCAGTCAAATGATTTCCAGGGACGTGGTATTGGTCAAAAAATATTGCTTTCACTTTGTAGAGGGGTGGGTGTTGGATGGACTGTGACTATTGAACTGATTATCTCTAACCATCTCAGCCAGAAACTTAGCCATTGAGACTTTTTCAATTAAATTTTTGACTAGACCATTAAAGGCACAGCATTGCTAGTTTTAATGCTCAGGCCCGCTACCTGTCTTTTTGTTTGAGCACGCAGGCTGATCATTTACAGTTATATTATATCATCAATCCTGTTGAGGTACAGTTCATGTATATTTGATGTGCGGTGACAGGTTATCCGGTGATGATAAAAGCGTCAGCTGGAGGAGGAGGTAAGGGTATGAGAATAGCATGGAATGATGAGGATACACGTAAAGGATTCAGACTCAGTAAAGATGAAGCCAAGTCCAGCTTTGGTGATGATAGAATGCTTATAGAAAAATACATAGATAACCCCAGACACATAGAGATACAGGTAATGCATAATATTTCCCTGGATAATGAATAAACAAGTATTCAAGTCATGATGGTCATATCAAAAAGTTCTGGCTTCCTGGCCCTGTAACATTCACAGCAGTGTGTTAGTAGTGACATCAGGGAGTTTTCCCGTAGTTACATTGAGCTATTACCGCTCGGTTTCTTGGAGTTGCTTTCTCAATGACAGGGGAAACTTAAATCGCATAAAGCACAATACTATGGCACTGTGTCAAAAAAGAAAATCCGAGTTGTTATGGGGTTGCTGTTGAATTCATGATGTAGTTGAAAAATAGAATGCATTATGAAGTCATATACAGGAGTCAATCAGTCAACGTCCCCATATATAACACATCCTACATTCTTCATTCATACAGAGCCTAATGATACAGGCGTCCGTATTTGATACCAATGTATGGCTTGATGTTACACAGGTTCTTTGTGACAAACATGGAAATGCCATATACCTGAATGAGAGAGAGTGTTCCATACAGAGAAGAAATCAGAAGGTAATAGAAGAAGCTCCCTCTGTATTTCTCGATGCTGATACTAGAGTAGCTATGGGTTCTCAGGCTGTACAATTAGCTAAAGCTGTCGGCTATGACTCCGCTGGTTAGTATTTTTGTTTAGTCATTATTGCTGCCATTAAGTTCATATGTCCTAAGTGTCGAATGCCACGTGCCTTTTGTAACTCAATTTATGTGGACATTGGAGAGGACCCCATATCTTTGCATTCATGGCACTCCAGGTGAAATCCATTGTTGGGGAGACTCTTGGTAGTAGTAGCAGAGATAATTAATAAGATAAAACAGGAGAAAAAGCCCTCATTTCTAGGTATTGAAAATAAAAATAGCAATAAGTTGTGATATTTATGTTCTGTGTATATGGTAGATTTGTTGATAGGACAATGGTATAAAAATCCATGATAAGACATACTGGGGCCAGGTTGTTATGTGGTGTTCACTGTGATTTCTCTCATGTACGGGTACATTATTCTGGTAACCCACGTACACAGATTGTATCTACATGAACATTACATCATACCATGCTGGTGGAGTAACAGCATAGTCTATGAGTAACAGCTAACTTGCTTCACTGTGGTAGTACATGTAGCTAGTAATAAAGACAGGGTTGATGTTACTGTATTTGTCTGGTTCGACAGGTACTGTAGAATTCCTGGTGGACTCACAGAAGAACTTCTACTTCTTGGAGATGAATACTCGATTACAAGTAGAACATCCGATCACTGAGCTCATTACTGGTGTAGATCTAGTACATCAGATGTTACGCGTGGCTCGCGGTCACCCATTACAACTCACACAGAGTGATATTGGTATGTGTATGTGTATACAATGTATGTCTGTAGATCTCTATGTCTGTCTCTGTGTATATTTCTGTTGTGCTGCTGTCCAGTTCATTCTGACACCACATGATTGTACACACCAATATATTTTACTCTATAGTGAGTACCAACTCATGCAGTGTGTACAACAAGGCAACAAAAAATCAATCTCGTATTTCAGTTAATATCCAGATGAAAATTACAATATTTTCTGTTCTAAAGTGTGTGGAAAATTGAAGACATTGAAGTTGCTACCAAAAGATTTTAGTCACTACTCACTAATGATAACGATGACCACAATGAAAACCAAGTAAAATGCATTATACAGAATCAAAGGTTTTCCTGTATGGCATGTAGTATGTACAGACTAGAGATAGATGTAAATAATGGTGATACAATATATAATTTGTATGTACTGTTTGTAGGTATTAAAGGTTGGGCAGTCGAATGTCGTGTGTACGCTGAGGACCCATACAAGGGATTCGGCCTGCCGAGTGTCGGACGATTGAATAAATATAGAGAACCTACGCATATACCAAATGTATGTATCCATTGTAACATGTGCTGTTGTCCATTTTTCCCCTCATGTTCACAAAACTGTTAACATGTCTTTAATTATGAATTATGCTTATTTTGTTACCATGCTTGATATGCTGAGGGCTTTTGCGACCTCTGTGATTTCCATGTCTACTTCATTTCCTCAACTGTTTGGTGCAATGATTACTGTTGGTGCAGTGATTTAATTTCAACACCCCGCTGTTGACTGCTTATAGCAAGTTACAATACAATACAGTATGATTTACCAATCACTGTTGTGTTATAAGGCTTGACCTATCTTGAAAGGCAGAATAGTGTCTTGCAATAGTTTTATAGTCGACGGTCACGTTAGTTTGTGATTTATTAACAGATAAGATGTGACAGTGGTGTAGAGGAGGGGAGTGAAATAAGTATCTACTATGATTCTATGATCTGTAAGGTTAGTATCATTAGCTACCTATTATATTTTGTCTTCTTTTCAAAATTCAGGTTTTTGATACCAAGGTGTTATGTAGTTGGTGATACACAAATCTTGAGTGTAATTTGAACCTCAAATGAAGGATTATGAAAAATTATAGATTTTTTGCGTGAACATATAAGATGCGCGTATGCAGGCTCTGAGGTGTATTTCATGCATATCGACGTTTGTTGGGATATGTCAGTCTCAGTTCCATTGATGTTTGTAGGTCTTGTAACCTGGGTTTGTGTGTATCTTCTTCATAGCGGTATCTAATATTTAAGGAATAATTGTCTACTGTGCATGTACATAGGATAAATTGTGGAATGAATTTTTTCTTCGTCAGCTGGTGTCATATGGTGATGATAGACAGAAAGCCTTAGACACCATGTCCACAGCCTTAGATCAGTATGAGATAAGAGGGGTGACCCACAATATACCCCTACTTAAGGATGTGATTGAGGAGGCGAGGTTTAGAGAGGGTAACATCAGTACAAAGTACCTGGAGGAGGTCTATCCTGATGGGTTCTCAGGTATGTTACACACACATAGAATATATAAAATCGCTTGCTTGTTCACAGCGTTTTAAAATTTAGTCAATAATATTATTTTTATATATTTAGTCCCTGGTTTGGTTGCCCAAATCAACTTCGTAATGGCCCATTATCTAATTTCCAAATATGTTCAGTGACAGTATTTGAATGGGCTTTTCTGATTTTTGCTCTTACCTCAAACATGAATGATAACTTTGATGTGTTGGAGTAAACTGTATGCTGAATCGTCCCCAAATTCCACAATTTGATGTGTGATGCTAACTACTGTGTTACGTGTATATGTATACGACTAATAATGATTCTACCAATCATGATTTATGTATTTTATGAGCGTGGTAAATTAATAGACAAACACATGTTGAACCGATGTGAAAGCTAGAGTTGTCCCACCACTGATAATGAGGAGACAACTATGACTACATCTGTACTTGATTATCGTAACATCACCATATTCAATCACTGCAGGTAAGAAGTTAGATGACGGAGAGCAGAGATTGTTATCAGCTGTAGCCTGCTGTGTCAGATGTAAACAAGATCAACTCAATACGTCATTCCAAAATCAACACAGGTAACACACGCATCCTAGTATTTTGCTATCTCTGACCAATTCTATACAGAGAGAATCTAAACACATAATACTGGCATTGTTTCTAGAGATAAACTTTTGCGGTAAGCCTGTAATATTTTATGTAGTCTTGTGAGGTTATGTGTAGGTTACTATCATACCATTAGACATGTTGTATATTGGCAACATATTTGATATGATGCTGTTGATATTTTTCAGGATAAGAAATCACACAGAGATACCTAAAACTAAGAGTTTCCGATCTACTATACCAGGAGTGGGTACACAGGATGTGATAGTGACTAGTAACGGAGGTCATTTTGAGGTCACAATAGACGGACAAACTCTGAATATATCTGATAACTTCTCTGTATCGCAATCACTTCTGTCTCCTGAAGTAGACGGCAAACCTACACATCTACAGGTACAGGGTATAGTGATACACTGTAAAGTGTATCTAAGGATTCACTAAGTTATAGATAGATTTTTCTCTAGACTTCTTATCTAGTGAGACACGGGATTATTTGACATAGTATTACTCGACCTCTCTTTGTGCCTGAGCTTGTCTTTTGCTATTACTGTTTTGCACAGAGTTATGTATATGTGAACAGATACGTTATGAATACACATTACATATATAAATATATATAATATATATTCATGAAGATTTCATTTTTTCATTTCCAGTTACTGGACAAATATCCAAATGGAGATCTGAAGTTTAGATACTTTGGCACAGTGGTAAGAACACATACCATTACAGAATCACTGGTACTTTTATCGATGAGTCTCATAAAACTCCTGCAGGCCTTGCCCTGTCAGGAATAGTTGATAGGCACTTGGATTAGAAAATGGTCAGATAGAAGATTTGAATATGCATTTTCATCATTTATATGTGCTTATTTCATTTTCAATAATTGTTATTGTTGAACTTTTGTTCAAGGCCAACAAAAAATATAAATTAGATCTGTGTCAGCTCCCTCGTCTGACTTTCAGGGACCATAAAATGAATACCCCTCATACCTCACATGGCATTTTGGAAATAAATTATAAATCACTTCCCTGCGTCATATGAATTACAACAAACAAACCGAGAAACAACCCTGTCTATCACCATGACTGAGTATTTCCCTCATTCGTTGTAAGTTTTAAAATAAAGTGCCTCCATGCCTCATGGCTTAGCATTGCCATTTTTGACCCAGATCTAATGCTTCAGTTTTGCTTTCCTAATGTCAATCCTCAAACCGTGATACCATGTCACAGTTATTTATGTTTTGTCAGTGTTGAGTTTTATTTATGTATTTTAGTTTAAGGTGTCGGTGTTGAGTGATGAGTTTTCAGATATGATGTCACATATGCCAGAGAAAGTAGAACCTGATTACAGTAGTCTTATATTAGCCCCTATGCCTGGACTCGTCAAATCTGTTAATGTCAAAGTAGGCGACATGGTATGTATTCCTTCACACAATAAGCATCACTGGTGAAAATATGATGTGTCAATAACGCTCTAATGTCAGAATTCACTTGTGAAACCATAATCTGGGTGGTCTAATATCATGTTACACTGCTGTATAGAATGGCACTGTGCAACATGGTTAGATCTCATATTGTGTGTGGGCAGGTGTCACCACTCATGTTGTGTGTGGGCCGGTGTCACCACCCATATTGTCTGGAGGTCTATTGTCAGATGGTGTGGCCTGATGAATTCACATTGAGTGTGGGGCTGATGTCACACATGGTCACAAATGACACTTTATTTTAAGAGTTTTAGAATTGATGATGCCATTATCCTTGGACAGACAGACTATGATGCTGTGGCATTGTTGTTTTTAACTAATTTTTATAAAACAATGTTTAGACGTTTCTATCTCTACTTAATAGAAAGATGCGAAGTATGTTTTAGATCAAAGTGTGTTTTATTAGAACATTAAAGTCTCTCAGGTCTGCATTTGTAAGATGCTTGTTTTGTTGATTGCTCTTGATATGATGTTTTAATTTATCAGATTTAATTGCCCATCAGTCTAACGTAATTTTGATTTTTTCCAGGTGCCTGAGGGATCAGAGGCCTGTGTATTGGAAGCCATGAAAATGCAAAACAGTCTTATCGCCGCAAAAACTGCCAAAGTAAGTTATTCTATTCTCGTAATTCAATCCTAGATCAATAGATTGACCTTTTTATGTTTATAATGCAAAAAGGGCCAATATGTTTGTCTTATCCCACCCACCGCTTAAACAAGAAACTCCTCGATGCTATATACAATTTCAGTTTGCCCTATTCTTGACCAACTAAATTGGACTAAGGGCACATTCAGAGTGGAGCATAATGCTCTGTAAAAATAAAACCAGGCCAAATCATATGCAGTTATTACCTTAGTGATATCTGTTGTGTTGTTTGGTTTGATGGCGGTTCACTTCACAGAGCATGTTGTATATGTTGACAGGTGAAGGCTGTACATTTCTCTGCTGGGGAGACGGTAGGTGAGGGTGATGTTATTGTAGAGCTTGAGGATGTCAGTTAATATCGCCTATGTATGTACTCGTTATTTACTTATCTGTAATTCTCCCTCCTGCTATCTTGTATCAGTGGTCGACAACAGCCTTCACCTTATATCCGGCATAATCTGTTATAAATACAACTCAGTTGTTATATCAGAGAGACTGTGTTAATGTGTTTTCTGCTGTGACTCCATTCTCGATATAAGATGAGTGTGCTAAGCTGAGTGTCATTTTAAATAATACTGTCTCATTTTTATTTTTGTGTTATGCGTATATTACCCTGAATGAAGCTCAAGCTTCCCGGCCTTGAGGATAGGGCTTAGTTTTGTTCAGGATTGTTGCCAACTATCTTGCTGGAAACTAGCAGTAGAATGGTTTGTTAACAAATCTAGCTACCGGTTGTTGCATCGTCCTGATAATGTTTTTCTTTCTTTCTGGCATGTTCTTTGCTTGTGAATAATGTTAATATATCAACATAGTTGTGCTTTCATATTCAGACATAATAATAATGATTAAGTTTGGTTTTGAATGCTGGTTGTTCAACCAAAGTTAAGTTTTGATGCTTTTAATGGATGTGTTATTTAGGGACGAGTCAGTTTTTTTGTGATCATAATTGGAAACTAGCATACATGTACATGTAGTTTTAGACATTCACCCCAGATACTGTGCTGCTATTGACCTATAGATGCACGAAAATTTATATTTTTGACTGACTTAATTACTTACAAATATTATACCTTGCATTTGTGTTTGGCCAGGTTTGTGGTCGTTGAGAGGCCAATGATTGAGACAACATATCTATGTTAATGAATACAGGTATTGGATTGGACATCATTCTAGTTCTGCAATTCTTCGTAACCCAATAAGATTCTACAAGAAGGCAGCTCAGCCGCACTACTAGCTACTAAAACGATTTGTTGTTGGTTCAGATAAATAAAATAGCTTGAAATGCTGACAGCCGTAATGCACAGTAAAAACGCTGGTCGAGTCATCTTACTGGCAGAGTGGATAAACTGCATCATGGTCATATTTGGAATTGTTGTCAAAACAGGCCAAGGAGCTAGAATCTAACTCCTTGGACAGGCTAAGCTAAGCAGAATTATGATTTGATGATTTGGAGTTGCCCTCTCAAAATCAAACAATCCATAGTAGTCACAATTATGATAGAGCAGGTAAAACACAGGGTATCTTATTTATGTGATATCACTGTTGGTAGATATACAAATCTGGGAAAAGAAATTGCTGGAAGAAAAAAATATATTTTGTAGCCAGAAAGAAGTAAGCACCTGTCCTTTCTAGCAAAGTTAAGTAGGAGCCTCAAGCACTCAAGCATTCTCCTCTTCTGACTAGCTGATACTTGCTGTGTATGGTGCACAAGATTCTCCTGTCTGTGTGTGGTAATTTGTTATAGTGGACTCAATATTTGTCACTGTGGCTGTCACTCACACTCTCCCACTCTCACTGAGCAGCATTGCTGCTGCTGTGACTGTCACCTGGGACTACTCACTAGAGTAGGCTATGCATGCAATATAATAGAATGTGTGGTAAAATTTCTCTGTCCATCAGCAGCACAGGCAATTGGGGATTGGCAAATTATCAAGCCTACTGTGCAAGAGTCCTTTTGGATACAAAACTTAGGCCTATATACTATATGCCCAGCAATAGACTATTAAAATAAGAAAGGGGAGGGGGACTAGAAAAGAAAGTTACTCCAAGTCCATGATCATTGATAATTAATACCTAGAGCCTATTTTACTGGCTCAGTGTTAATTACTAAGATATAGTTAAATGATGTTCACACTACACAGTACACTTTAATAAACAGTTTGCAAAACTGTATGCATGTCAGAGCAGAGTAGAAAGTAAAGTTCTATTCTTCTTGCTGGCCTACATGCAAAGTTGTTGGATTTCTTTTCTCTTTCTGTCACGTTGTTTTGCACTAGAGCCTACTGATCTGTTTTGTACTTGGTAGAAATCGCTAACCTAGAGCATCAACACAAACTTACAGTATCGACATAAGTATATTGGCGGAAGCACAATGGCTGATGATGCTTTCAGGTAAGGCTGTACTGTAGGCCCAGCTGCAGGTAGGAGAGATGAGATGGTGTCTGCTGTCTTTGTTATTACCGCTTCAGATGGTAAAGTCTGTGTATACTATGCAGTCACATTTGCAACACACTGCCATTGCTACTCTGTTTTTTTATTTAACAAAATGTCAGATTCATTGATAATAGTGGTAGCGTCTGACGGTAATTATCAAGTTCAGTGTGTACAACTCTACCTTAGTGCTTGCTGAGTGGTTGGTTTTGATGTGTGTGGCAGGTGTATTCAGACTGAGGATATTGCAAAAGTCAAAGGACGGATTCTATTGTTTAGCTCATCCTTTGGAATCTGAATTAGGAGTTCAAAATCATTTTGCTGGTAGGCTTTCAGGCTAATCAGATTTTTCAGTTTAGCCAAGGCATATCGTTGTGGTGTTGATCCCATAATGATTTATATCTGTTTGCAGCAAAGGCAATGATGCTTTTGTGGATGAGGATTATAAGCTAGCTATCAAAGTAAGTATTAGACCTCATGTAAAGCTGTCAGTGTACTCGTAAACTGGTTCATATGGCGTTATGGTCAATTTAAACTGCACACAATTTTATGGTCAGACTGTTTGTCAAACAACAGTACAGTAGGCCTTTCCATCTTTCACTTTTGGATGTCTCTCTGAATATTGAGCGCAATTTTTATATTCATATTCTGAAATGTTTGTCAGTCTAGTATTTTGCATTGCAAACAAAGATGAATGACAACCTAGGAGAAAAATCATCAAAGGATAGGCGTATTGAGTTGTATGAGAGCAATACACCAGCCATAGCCTGCCCCTGCTACTGACATAGCCTACTGTCAGTTGTACTTGTCCACTCAGTGATTTATAGGATTGAGTTCTTACTTCTTATGCTACCATAGTTGATTCCATTTACTGTCAGCTCTGTATAGCTCACTTGATCACATCACACATAGATACATATGTATACTGTTTCTTTATATTCAAAGTGTTACACAGATGCCATTGCACAGAATCCAGACAAACCCGAGTATTACTCCAACAGATCAAACGCTCATATCAAACTAAAAATGTACGCAGGTACGTGTATCACATTACCATGCAAAGTTCATACAACCTAACCAATGTCAAGTGATATTCATACATACATACATGTGTATTACTACACTATACTTGACAGGAAAATACCATTATTACATGTAGGCCTGGTATGGCATGGTCAAGAGACGGTAAAGCCTTCCTCACTTAATTCCCCATTTTTGGTGGATATGTATGCCATTCATTCATGTATTATATGAACATTTTAGTGGGGGTGCCCCCTCCCCCCTGTAGTGCATGTTGTTTTAGTTCTACTACAATAGAAGAAACTGACAGCAAATCATTGTAATATTTTATACAATTGTTTCCGTGTGAGTTCCCATGCTGTAATGGATGCATACATGAGATGCTTTGTTACCTTCTGTGTATTTTGTCGATAGAGGCATTAGAAGATGCGGATAAATCGTTGAGTTTATCAGATAAGAACATGAGAGCACACATGAGAAGAGGTATAGCTTTATATGAACTGGACAGACTAGAAGATGCCATGCAATCATTCAATAACGCAAAAAAGATTGACGGTAAGTTTCAACATTTCTCTCTCAACTTATAGCGTAAAAAAGGCAATGTGTAACTTTTCTATGCCCATGTTGTCAGCCTCCTGTACAAAAAGACAAATATGATTACGCAAGTAGTACCATTTCATGTGAAAGAATTGTGCGTAGTGTTCCATAGTCGGTATGTGGTATCATATCTCAATTCTCTCTGATTTCTCGCTGTCTCACAGTCCATGTGTACGCCTTAGCATTTGTGTCACACAGCTGCTGACTAACATTACCAGGTGCTGCTGGATGACACAATGTTGACTTCTTACAACAAGCTTGATAATCACAGTTGAAGATGTGGCTGTTGAAGTAGTCTAAGCAAGTCCAACTATTTTGATGGAATTGTCCCCTCAATTTTTGACCACATGAATCATTAATATCTCAGCTCATGAGGACATTCAAGACTTGTGATTACAAATAAAAAGCTCTAAATTTCAATATCTTCCACCTGTATAAGTATGATTGTCGTTCCAAAAGGATTCTTCTAGCAATTTGATATTGGCATTAGCAAATATAGCAATTTTGAGAGCAGACAATTCCAGCCAATATCAGCAAAGTTCTCAGACTGGGGCTCGCCCCGCTCGCCACAGTCTGAGGCCTCAGACAACTGTTGAAGCTGTTTTTTGTCCCCATCATTCAATTAACATATTTTTATATTCGCATCATTACTTGCACACTTTCAATAAATGTAGTTGTACATCATGTCACCTCTGTGTAATTTGATACATGTGTATGTATGGCTGATACGTGTCGAATGTTCTGATGTCCTGCTTGTTATTACTTGTAGATGAGGACCACACACTGGCACACTGGCATGAGAAATGTGGTATAGCCTTAGAGAAGAAAGCAGCTGAGGCACCCCCACCTCCTCCTCCTAAACCTACAGTCAAGTATGTATTATCACTGTTTTATGCTTGTGAGTTGTGCACTCATGGCCAATGTGTTTCATTTAGCGTACAACCACAATGCAAATAGTGGCCCGCAGATTTACACAGGCATGTGATTCATACGACTTTTATCGTACTTTACAGTTTTTTAATGAGACAGGCTACGCTTAAAATAAGCTTTTGTAAATTTTACATAATGACTAATTATTATGCCCTTCTTATACCAATATTGTGTAGTATTTAGCCAGTGTGTGTGTCCGAAAATGAAAAAAGTCAATATCAGAACATTATCAGGTACACTGGGGTATGCATCGCTAGTTTCTGTATGTGTGCATATTGCTTAAATCAGATTTACACACTGGTAAAATGATTAAAAAAGTTACAAAAATCCCAAAAACAACAAAAAATAGTGTTTAAAACTAGTCTTTTATGGTCTTTTACTTCGAAACGGCGGAAATCTGTGCTTCTAACGATGTAAACCATTTTTTTCTGGGTAATATCAGAAAAGTAAGCTTTTTTGAGGTTGGCAGTAAGCTCAAATTTTTTTTTTTCAATCACATGCCTGATATAGAGCAGTGCCATACAAGTTATACTTCTCCGACCGTTTGATATTGATACCCTGTTATATCGAGGTTTTCATGTACCCACAATATATAGCCTAGTACCATCAAAGAGTATATTCTAGTTTAGTCTTTGGTACCATACTCACTTCTGTACAGACCTATTGTGAAACTTGAGTTTCCTGTTTTGAATTCCCATCCAAAATGACAACAATTTCATCTTTGTGGCTGCAACAGCCAATGAGAAAACATTTTTAAATAGGGGCCTCCCCATTTATTTACCTCATACTGAATGAAAGAAACATACCTCTTGGCCTTTTTATGTAGACGATTAATATGCATGGTAAAATTACAGTGTATTGATATTGTTTTATTATTTTCATTCAATAATTTTAATACAGATATGACTGGTATCAGACCGATACAAATGTAGTGATTACTATTCTTGTAAAAAGAGCCAAAGCAGAGAACTTTACACACACAATCACAAATACACAGGTAGGACCGCTCCCTCAGCGGTAATGTTACTATCGTCTCCCTATCCAACAGGATAATCACATCAACCCTAGAATTACTGACCAGTTAATGATTGTGAACACGTCTATCCAGTTAACTATCTCATATTCTGCATTGATGCTTATGATGATACAAAAGTGTTCATATGGGGAGAGATCGATTGTTAGATCAAGTTTGATCCATTTTGCCTGCATTTGGAGTTGCTACCCTTTGACCAGGGGGAGCAACTCTAATCCAGGCTAAATTGATCAAATTTGATCCAAGGGATTTTTGAGGAATTCTTGGAAACGTGTGAATGCTCTTCCCTAAAACTGTGTTATTGGAAAATATTCTCTAACAGAATACAAATATCCTGATATTTAGCAAGAGAAGGCCAATATTTTAGTTGATCAGTTCTGCGATTTAGTTTTTTAGTTAGATGGTATCCGTCCTGTATACACCTGTTACACAGTGTGTAATAATCGACGTGGATATAATCTTATGTTACAGGCCGACCTCTCTCTTATTATACCCGGTACTGACATAACATGGGAACAGCATGTCACATTCGCTCATCCTGTGGATAATACAAAAACTAAAGTCAGCATTCTCTCCACTAAGGTAATACTATCGCATACTATCTCCACTATCAAATACTATCGCATTCAGCAGTTATGATAGTTTGTGGAAAGTTAAATAACGTTTTGCTCAGTGTTAACAGGCAGCAAAATAATATGAGCCTGAACTTTCTCTCATGCTTATTCTGATTCTGCATGACATCAAAGTGACTTCACTGCGCAGACATTTCACATTCATGTTTTTTTATTCCCATTGTATTATTGTCATCGTTGTTTAATTGTAGATTGAAATTAAGTTGTACAAAGTGGAGGGCATCCGATGGAATGCATTAGAAGCAGGTGCCTCTGACTTAGATCAAGTAAAGAATTTCAGTACATCCGGTCAAGGTAATATACTTATACATACATTGTAAAGCTGTTGAGACAATTCATACAAATACATGAATGTGATCATGGCATAATTTACTGAGTAAATACCGATGATCTTGTTACATTATACGGGTATACATTTACTATATACTACGCGTAGCTGCGTACATGTACCTTTCTGTCAATATATCTCTGGTAGTATCCAACAATAAAAGACCCAAGTGTTTGTCGCAGCTTTCAAGATGGAATATACATTGTCTGAGGCCTCAGACTGTGGCAAGCGGGGCGAGCCCCAGTCTGAGAACTTTGCTGATATTGGCTGGAATTGTCTGCTCTCAAAATTGCTATATTTGCTAATGCCAATATCAAATTGCTAGAAGAATCCTTTTGGAACGACAATCATACTTATACAGGTGGAAGATATTGAAATTTAGAGCTTTTTATTTGTAATCACAAGTCTTGAATGTCCTCATGAGCTGAGATATTAATGATTCATGTGGTCAAAAATTGAGGGACAATTCCATCAAAATAGTTGGACTTGCTTAGACTAGAATATACATAGAAAATTTAGTTTAACAGCCATTAATGACAAACACCGTTAATTAATTTCTCTCCTACACGTAGATCATCTGTGATAGATATGTTCTACTATAGTAATGCACTCTTCTCAAATTTAGCAACAAATTTGTAATCAACGGAAGAATAAACCTGAGATTCCTATGATAATTTCTTCCTTCTGTTGGATTAATTCACTATTATACCATGGATTTTGCGATATATAATTCTTAGTATACATGGTTGTATATAATTTACTTGAGCAGGCGCAGCGGGATCAGCACCGACAGCTATTAACAGTAATAAATGGGATAAACTGGCAGCTGAGGCCACAGAGGAAGAGAAAAATGAGAAGTTAGAAGGTGATGCTGCTCTACAGAAATTATTTCAAGATATCTACGCGAACGGAAACGAGGAAACCAGACGCGCTATGAACAAATCATTTGTATGTACTAACTATTACTATTCTCTGTATTCTACTCCAGTCTCTGCGTATTTTCACTTATCAGTTTGACTCATCGAGGATCCTACTTCTTTATTTGGTATGGGGGAGTGTTGGGGGGGGGCACATAATATCGATTATCAGTTCAGTATTTACAGTATCATTATCTTTTTGTGAT
>ERZ1740062.628-NODE-628-length-17395-cov-3.722434_pt1 | contig 17395 bp, 16 predicted proteins | sample MGYA00581741_ERZ1740062 | MGnify/ENA primary metagenome ERZ1740062 (study PRJEB43018, sample SAMN04849747) | marine metagenome | isolation source: floating plastic debris | place: Pacific Ocean | collected 2008-09-01 | study: EMG produced TPA metagenomics assembly...
TAATGCTGAATGCGCCGGTTCCCGCGGCGAAGAAGGCACTTGCTAAGGCTGGTTTGACGCCAGACGATATTGATCTTTTTTGAAATAAACGAGGCTTTTGCCGTCGTTGCCGAAAAATTCATTCGCGATCTGAAGCTTGACCGGAGCAAAGTGAATGTTAATGGCGGCGCAATGGCGCTTGGTCATCCGATCGGGGCCACCGGATCAATCCTGATCGGCACTTTGCTCGACGAACTTGAGCGCCAGGATAAAAAACGCGGACTGGTTACCATGTGCGCCGCGGGCGGAATGGCCCCGGCAATTATTGTCGAACGTCTCGATAGCTAGACTGTATCAGCTCTAACGAAAGCATCCGCGAGCCCGGAATAACCCGGGCTCGCCTCCTTCTCTCACGCAGTTTTTTGCAGCAGCCTAGCCACTTGCCGAATAGGCGTAGAAGAACGCTTTATTCTTGAAAGGATAAGGGCCCCTTCTATGGCCGCAACGACCAGTTCCGCCTCCATTCGTGCTTGCTCATCTGCCATTCCTGACCCTTCAAACACCTATGAAATCTGACCTATCCAGCGATCCATCGCCGCCTCCCCGGCTTTCGTCAGGATCGGGGACTGAGGTGCTGTCTCCAACATCGTCGTGGCAATCGGACATCCCGACCGGAAATCAGATTTCTCCATCCATCCCGCGACGACGTCACAGTAAGCGGCGATAAACTGTTTCGGTTCGGGATAGCGCCTCGTCAGTTCCGCAAGTGTTTCGCAGATCAGATCCGCCGCCATTTCAACGGCTGCCTCCGCCAACCCTTCCTTTCCGCTTGGAAAGTAGTAATAGAGCGATCCTTTCGGAGCCCCGCTCTCGGCTAGGATTTGCTGCAGCCCTGTTGACGCATAGCCCTGCCGTCGAAATAACCGCATGGAGGTATGAACAAGATTATGCTTATGCTGTGTCGATTCTTTCATGCCTAATTCTATATTGACCGGTCTTCATAGTCAAATTATAGTGACTGGTCTACATATAAAAATAATCCACAAGGGAACATAAAAAATGACGACAAGAACAACGTTGGAGATTCTGGAGGACGGCATCGCCTCAATCATACTCGACGATGGCAAGGTCAATGCGATGTCGACAGAGATGCTGGCAGAAATCGGGGCGCAACTGGACAAGGCATCAGAGGCGGCTGAAATTATCGTCCTTTCAGGACGTGAAGGAATTTTCTCAGCCGGGTTTGATCTTGCTGTCCTCGGTGGTGACCAAAAGGAAAAACAAGAAATGGTTGCCGCCGGCTTTCGTCTCGTGGAAAAATTCTTAACGCATCCGCAACCGATTATTGTTGCCTGTACCGGTCATGCCTACCCGATGGGCGCCTTCCTCATGCTCTCTTCCGATATTCGCATTGGTGCGCTTGGAAACTGGCGTATGGGATTGAACGAAGTAGCAATCAAACTCACAGTTCCCCATTTCGCTCTGGAGCTTGCGCGCCACCGCCTCACTCCTCCGGCTTTCGCACAAATCACGACAGCGACAATGTTTGGGCCTGAGGCCGCGTGCAGGGCCGGTTATCTTGACGAAGTCGTTAGTACCGAGAAATTGCTGCCCTGTGTCTTCGAACGGGCTGCAAATCTGGTAAAAACGCTCGATAGGGATAGCTATATCGGCACTAAGGCCCGCCTGAGCGCCAAGGTTCTATCGGCTATCCGCGCGGGCGCGCAGAAAGACGGACTGATTGACTAGGCCGCCTGGCCAATTTTTTAGCAACATTATGCGACGGAAACCGCTATTTTCTGACCTACATATCATATCTTTAGATGTCTCTTGGAGAAACGTCACAGACTATAGCTTTCCGCCGCATTCTTGGGGAATAATTCTTCGATCATGACCCGCCGTGACGACAGGCCCTGTCGATGATGATGATCGAGAAATGTATTTATTGTCGCTTCATTTCCGTTGATGCCGTAAGACCAGAAGTTATCCCCCATCAGCTTCTTCGCCTCACTCAAATGATCTTCGACAAATGGCATGGTCACCTTGGTGGCGGAGGTATCCGCCAGCAGAGCCTCAGCAGACGCTTTTGACGCACTAAATGCCTTCATGAGGGCGCCCGCAAGAAACGGATGCGCTTCGAGCAGTTCCCGTCGCACACCGAGGAGATGCATAATCGGAAAGATACCGGTTTTCTTCCAATAGGCGCTCGCGGTCTCCACCGTATTACCAAAAAGACGGCCGACATTCGAGATTTGGTCATCAAAGCATTTGGGGCTGCGTGGCCCGATAAACCCGTCAATCTCCCCCGAAATAAGGAGGTCATTCAGGGATTTATCCTCGGGCGCGGCCGTCATCTTGACGTCGCCGGGCAATTTGATGGCTATTTTCTCCGGACGTCCGGGGGAGTTCATGCCGCCCCGCACCCAATGAATATCAGACGGTTTGACACCATATTCATCTTCCAGAATAGCGCGCGCCCACACATTCGCACTAAGCTGATATTCTGCAATCCCGATTTTCCGACCCCGTACCTGCTCCGGTATTTCGTTCCCCCTATCCGTCCGGATATAGATGGCGCTATGGCGAAAGGCTCGCGATAAGAATATCGGCAGCGCCTGATATTTTGGCCGGTCTTGTGCAATACTGACAACTTGGCTCGCAAAAGAAACTTCCGAAATATCAAAATCCTGATGGCGAAAGGCGCGAAAGAACATTTCCTCAGGCGTGAGTGCCATAAATATCGGATCAACCCCGTCAATCTGCACTCGCCCATCGATTAAGGCACGATTTCGGTCATAGTCTCCAATGGCGATTGAAAGCTGTAATTTCCCCATCTACCTGTTCCCTGTTATATCGTTTTCGGATACCCCGAAACGGGCACCTGCTCGCGCATGATCTGCACCTCACCGGATCTACCGGAGTTTAGAATACCGTGACAGACTTCGAGCGTGGCATGCCCCCATCGCTCATCCTGAACCGCAGGTGCGTTTTCCCTAACCAAAGCCCAAAGCGCATTCAGAACATTCCTCCTCCCCGCGATGACGGGCAGGACACGCTCGGTTCTGATATAATCCCCTCCATATATTTCAAGCGCTTGTGGTGTGACTCGGATATCCGCATGATCAAACGTCAGGGTCAATTCTCCAAAATGTTCATTTCCCGACGCCTTTAGAGATTTTGCAACTGAGCCAAACGCCCGCCGGTTTTTGAGGATTTCCTCTGCCTTGCCATCAACCGTCTTAAGCAGTTTTCTCGCCGCACCATACTGCGCCGGATCTTTTTTTATCCCAAGCTCCGACATCCAGTTAAACTCTTCATCTGTATCAAAATGGGCATAGCCGGAATAAAAGAGGTTGGCGGAAATACCGTTTTCAAATTTCAGGAGCGCCATATAGGCCCCTTCAGAGGATCTCTGCTTATCCCAATCACCGGTATGAGCAAAAACCTGTTTTGTCCGTCCCCCGGCAAGCAGGCGGACGACATCAACCTGATGAGCAGCCTGACTGAAGAGAACGCCGCCTCCGTCTTCGGTCCGTAACTCCTCCAGGCGGCGCGGTCGATACATGAAATCCGTATAATAGCTCGTCCGTATCATCCTGAGCGATCCAAACTCTTCGGATTTGACGATCCGCAGGCAAGCCTCAATTTGCGGATCAAAACTATGGCTGGGACCGACAATTACCTTGCCCTTACTGCGGGCTGCCGCCTCGATGATTGCCCGGCTGGATGCGAGATCGACAGCTATTGGCTTTTCTATGAGGATATGTTTGCCGGCATTCAATACCGCGATGGCATGCTCCTCGTGAAGCTGATGCGGACTGGCGATATAGACTGCCTCAACAGAAGGGTCGGCTGCCAGCTTCTCTACTTCAGAATAGACGGCCGCGTCGTATCTCGAAGAAAAGCTCTCCCGCGCATCTGCTCTTATGTCGCAGGCCGCAACAAGGTTGAACCGCGGATCCCTCTCGAAATCCGGCAGCATAAGCATAAAGGCCCGGCCCAGTCCAATCACGCCGATTCCCACCGCGTCAACGCGCTTATCTTGCTCATCAGAGGTCAAGAGTAATCTCTCCCCCTTTTGCGCGTGAAACGCAGATCATGATGAAATCTTCTCTCTCGTCGTTGCTAAGCACCAGATCGCGATGATCGGTTTCACCGGCAATCAAGCGGGTCTTGCATGAACCGCACGTCCCGCTTTCGCATGATGACCTCAGGTCGTAGCCATGATTACGTAATGTTCCGAGAATTGTCTGATCCTGCGGGATGGTAATCCGGGTGTTGGATTTTCTCAAAAAAACGGTGAAGGACACATCGTCATGTTGAAGGACTTCCACCGGATTGAAATCCTCAAAATGAATTTGGCTTTCAGGCCAATGACCGGACAAATCCTGGACCATTTCCATCATCGGTTTCGGCCCACAACAATAAACATGTGTTTGGGCGGGCGTTTCAAAATACGGCCAGAAATCATAGCTGTTGGCAATGTCCCCCTCATCATGATGCAGGGTAACATGAGGGGCGAGCCCAGCCTCGGCCAACTGATCGGCGAAGACTGTGCTCTCGCGCGATTGCGTGCAATAGACCAGATGGAAATTTTCATGCCCTTCAGATAGGAGCTTTCGGCACATTGCTAAAATAGGCGTAATGCCAATTCCACCTGCAATAAAAAGATATTCTTCTGCGGGAACCAGTTCAAAATTATTCTCAGGCGGTAGTATCTCCAGAATATCGCCAATATTCGTTTCTTTGACGAGACTAAGGGAGGCAGCCCTCACAACCTTATACGCATTTATCGCCAAAAGATAGTGCCCCCTTTCCAACGGGCTATTCGCGAGGGAATAATGACGCATCCCGCCCTGCGGTGTTTTAACGGAAATATGCGCACCCGCGCTGAATTCAGGCAAGTCCCCACCATGCACCGATCGCAGTATCAATACGCAATAATCATTCGCGATAACCTTCTTTTCAGTAATCACGACATTTAAAAAATCGGTTTGCATCATAAGGGCCTACCAGCTATATTTCAAAATAATATTAGATATCTAATAATAAATTGCAAGAACTAGAAACTCCCTTGCTGAAGATAAAGGAAAGCTGGAGGCCTTTATGCTGACACCAGAAGAGAATGATCTCTTATGCCGTGTTGAAGGCGATGCCCCGATGGGCCAAATGATGCGCCGTCACTGGATCCCCGCCCTGATGTCGAAGGAACTTATTGCCGACGGCAAACCGGCTCGTGTCCGGCTTATGGGCGAAGATCTGGTTGCGTTTCGCGACAGTGACGGGAAAATTGGCCTGCTGGATGAGTTTTGCCCACATAGAGGCCCATCTTTGGTTTATGGCCGAAATGAACAATGTGGTTTGCGCTGTCTTTATCACGGCTGGAAATTTGACGTTTCGGGCAATGTCGTTGAAATGCCATCCGAGCCAGCGAACAGCCCGCTCAAGAAAAAGACAAAAATCAAATCCTACCCAACGGAAGAAACAGGCGGTTTTGTATGTGCTTATATGGGGCCGAGAGAGGAAATGTCCGCGTTTGAGCGCCCCCCATTCGGCCCTGATGATGAAACCCAGATCTCTATTGCTAAGGTCAAGGTGCCCTGCAACTGGGCGCAAATTCAGGAGGGACAGATTGATTCTGCGCATTCCTCCAGCCTGCACTCCACGGATATGGTACCGGCCCGCGTTGACTCCGCTGGTGTGAGGGAAAAGAACTGGACGCGCCCGTCAACCGACAAGGCCCCCAGAATGATTACGCAAACCACGCCATATGGGTTTCGTTATGTCGCGCTCAGACGGCCGATCAAGGATGCGCGGACACATGACTATGCCCGGGTCACGGTATATGTTGCGCCGTTTATCTCGCTGATCCCGCCAAATTCATCCTATAACGTCGCCAGCATCGTCGTGCCAGCAGATGATCAAAGCAGCTGGTTTTATTTTATATCCTGGGGCGGGGAAGCGACGGTCGGCACGGAACAATGGCGGCAGTTCAACCAGCTCGTCATGGGGGAGGATATCGACAGCAACTACAACAGCATACGAACCCTGGAAAATGATTTTCTCCAGGACCGGGAACTAATGAAGAATGGCAGTTTCACTGGCCTGCCCGGCATTCCCAATCAGGATATTGCCATGTGGGTGAGTATGGGAAAAACTGTCGATCGTAGCCGAGATAACCTCGGCGCAAGCGATTTTGCGGTCGTCGAATTCCGTCGCCTGATGGTGGATGCCGTCACTCGGTTTCGCGATGGCAAGGCGAAGCCGATTGGGTTTTCCGACCCGCATATCCCTCAGGTCGAGATTTCCTCCTATCAGGGTATTATTCCGAAAGGCACGGATTGGCTCACCCTGGGGACCGGAGAGACCGAGCAGGAAATCCTCGGGAAAATCTCCAAGGCGGCACCTTAATCCATCGCAGAAACAGTCAACTTCTTATGCCAAGGCTTCTTGTCGAGGGGATTTTCTTCCCTTCGGCAAGCGCATGCGCTTCATCGACGGCAAGATTATGGACCATCGTCAGCAGGCTGTTACGGACAATCTTTTGTGTTTCATCATCAATCCCGGCAAGCGCGACTTTATTCACATCCTGAGCGAGCGGCACGAGTTTACCTTCCAGAGCTCTCCCCTCTTTCGTCAGAAAAATATATTGCTTTTTCAGGTTGCCTTCCCGGCGACGACGGCTGACATATCCTAGCTCAACCATTTTGGTGATCGCCGTATGGGTTGTCGGCTCCGTCAAGCCAACCTGCACCGCAAGATCACGTTGTGTCATCCCGTCTTTGTGCCACATGGCCCGAAGGAAAATCCAATGCCCGAAAGAGACCCCATGATCCCCCAAACGGGTTTGCAATGACCGAGTAAACCCTCGGGCGAGATCCCTGACAAGATGGGCGATCCGGTCATCGGGCTTGATATGATCCCAATGCTCAAGAATAGCCTGCGTCGTTGCATCTGCTTCAACTGTCAATTTTTTCTGTCTGACCATAATTGCCTTAAAGTTGCGATATTACGTCTTCTGCGGCCGTGAAGTTTTATTACTGTCCTCAATATCGAACATTAGAAACTTTGCATGCCCCGCTAGAGCTGTGTATAGAACTGAAACAGATGCGTGGCAAATATTTACGCCTCTTATTGATCTGATTCCGACATCGAAGTGATATATCAATACGCAGTCTACTTCGTGATCATCAATACATGGTATTCGGTATCATCAGGGACAAAATGGGAAATAGCAGCAGAATCACTAGGATTACTACTTCCGCAATCAAAAACCTTGAAATACCGGCGAATATGGAATGTATCTGAATATCCTTTCCGCCGACCGCTTTGATTATGAAGGCGTTCAAGCCAACAGGCGGCGTAATCAGCCCTATTTCCAGCAGCTTCACGACAATAACACCAAACCAGATCAGATTCAGTCCCATATTCTCAACCAATGGAATTGAAACCGGAAGGGTCAGGAGCAAGATGCCGATCGGATCCAGAAACATGCCCAGAACAAGGAACATCAGGCAAAGTATCGCAATAACGATCCAATCGGAGGCATTCGCGGCCTGAACCTCCGCAATCAACCAGGGCGACACCCCAGTGAGTGAGATGAAGGAGACAAATATCTTCGCGCCGAAGACAATCATGAAGATCATTGCCGTTTGATAGGCTGTCTCGCGCAGTGACAAAATGAAGCTAGCGAAGCTCAACCGCCGTAATACTACTCCAAGCAAAACTGCGGTCACCGCACTAATACCGGCGGCTTCCGTCGTGGTAAAGACACCGCCATAAATTCCAACGACAATAATCAAGAATAACAACACAGCAGGCCAGGCCCGCATCGCGGCGCGGCGACGATCGCCAGGCCGTTTTTCTTCTGTAAATGCCGGCGCTTCATTAGGGTTAATTTTAACCCAGATAAAAACGACAACAATATACCCGACAAGCGAAATGATACCGGGCAAAATACCGGCAAGGAAAAGCTTGCTGATAGAGGTTTCGGTAAAAATTCCATAAAGAATAAAGGGGACACTTGGCGGAATGAGCGACCCCAAAGTCCCTCCCACTGCGACAGAAGATGTCGCAAGCCGTTGGCCATATCCGGCTTTGAGCATCTCCGGCGTACAGATCCTGCCCATCGCCGCCGCACAAGCAACACTGGACCCTGTAATCGCCGAGAACCCGCCGCAGCCGAGGATGGAGGCAATCGCCAGCCCACCCGGCACACGCGCAAGCCAAACGCGCGCGGAATTATATATGTCCGTCGTGATGCCGGCATGGTAGGCGACCTGGCTTAACAGGATGAACAAGGGAACCATCGTGAGTTCAAAGGAATGAACGAAATCATAGCTGTTTGATGTCAGGATGGTCGTTGCCGAGCGCCACCCTGCTGGGCCGTTGAACTCCCCACCATGAGGCCAAGCATAGAACAAAAAGGTGCAGGCAACTGCAACAGAACCCAAACAGAACGCGATCGGGACCCTTAACGCAAGCAGAATAACAACGCTCGCAAACCCGCGAATACCGAGTAAGAACGGATCCATTACCTGCGCCCTTTTTCTATCTTACCATGATAAATCAAGCGCGTAATATCCGTCACCAAAATGAGGATGAGCCTGATAAGCATCATTAAAAACCCGAGAAAGAACATCGACCGGCCGGGCCATTCCGGCAAATAGAACTCGCCGTCAAAATAGCTGCCATAATCAATCGCCTGCCAAAGCGCAATGCCAGTTGCCCAGGTAAGCGGGCCAATCATTGCAAGTCCGACAACTGCCGCGAGGATATCCAGCTTGATCCGTCCACGCTCAGACACCCAGTTGGTAAAAAGCTCAACGGAAATATGGCCACGCTCCGCCGTGATATAGGCCCAAGGTAGCGCGACGAGCGTCACCATCAACTCGCCAGAGATCACCAAATCATCCGGGATCATGGAGCCGAAGAAGGCCCGCCCCATAACGGATGAGGTGATGACTGCTGCGAGGATGACAATTGCGATGCATGAGACGACCACACCAACATTTTCAAGCCACACGAGGAACGCAGGATCAATCTCTCGATGCCCCTGCGACCGCTCATCAGGAAGGTTTAGTTGTCCCACGGATAGCCTTTTTCATCGCGAATGTTTTCATACTTTGCGACAAGTGCCATATAGCTATCGAAAATATCCTGCCCCGGAAGTCCCGCGTCATCTGCACGCTTGATCCAGTTCGGAACTATATCAAAGCCCATTTTTTCCAGTTTGGCCTTCTCATTCGGATCCATTTCGGTAACTTCCAAAGGGCTATCCCCACTCGTCATTCTTTCCAAAGCCTTGACGTTAGCTTCTTGTATACGGCGCGCAAACTGATCAATAAAATCAGAGGAAACGTCCTGCAAGACGCTACGGTTGTCTTCCGACAGCCCTTCGAACGTCTCTTTATTCATGACGATACCGAAGGCGAGATGCTGCCCCCAGTCGAGCCTTGTCAGCTTTTTCGCGACCTCATTCTGCTTGAAGACCTCAATCGAGTACATATAGTTCTGGTTGCACTCAACAATTCCTGAATCCAGCGCATTATAAACCTTGGCTTGGCTCAGCCGTGCAACATCAGCCCCTAGCTCCTTGAATATGCGGCCATATGGACCCACCGCCCGCATTTTTACACCTTTAAGATCATCCAGCGTATTGATGAACTTGTCTTTGCAGAGGACCTCAATCGCACTGGTCGACAGATTGGTCAAATAGACCAGATTGAGCTCGTCGAACATTTTTTTCAGCGCCGGATGCGTGGTCGAAAGTTCATACATGGCACGCATGCCCACCCAGACGTCAGAGTTTGGAAGCGGAATATCGCCAACGCTATAGGCGACGAGTTCTTTCGGCGTATATGCCGCAATAATCGTCGCGATATCGGCGGAGCGAGTGCCAACACCTTTAACGGCAGATCTCGACTTGAACAGCGCCCCACCCCAATGGAATTCAACGCCGAGATCACCGTCACTGCGTTTTTCGAGTTCGCTTGCCATCCATTGCAGGGTTTCGGAACTCACCCCGCGATTTGGTTGGCCATCGGACCATCGCAGAGTTGTTTCCGCTCCTGCCGTTGACGCGAACGCAAACATTCCTGAAACTGCAAGGGCCGCCATGACAGCCGAGCATTTTTTTATAAGTTTCATAACACTTTCTCCCTATTAATTCTGCAGACAAGTCAACGGCTGATTCCAAGACAATTACCATCGACATTTTCCGTATTTCTCGCCTGTTTCGTTGTTTTTCAGATTTTTATCTCAAAGTATTATTAGATATCTAATAATCGTCAAGTTAGATATCTAATTTTAGTACTCCTGAGCAAAGAATGAATGACCCCCAGCAGAATATTTATACCGAAATCAGCACGCAAGACTTGAGAAGGCAACCATGAATGCATTGGCGAATTACTCATCCGCTGAAGGTCAAACTCGAGTTTGAGGATATGCAATTTCTTGCACCGTTAGCGCGCGGCATATCCACCATCCAGCGCCAATTCGGTGCCAGTCATGAAGGAGGATTCATCGCTTGCAAGAAACAGTGCGCCATAGGCAATTTCAATTGGTTTCGCGCGCCGTCCCAGAAGGTTTCGCCGCTTCACGATTTCACTGAATGCCTCTTGAGAAATCTTCCTTTGCGCAAGCAAATTGTCAAACATCGGTGTTTCCGTTCCTCCCGGGTGAAGGGAGTTGCAGCGGATATTATATCCAAACTCCGACACCTCCACGGCCACCGATTTCGAAAACAGACGAACGCCCCCTTTGGTCATCGTGTAAATACCCGATCGCGCAGTGCCGACAAAGCCAGCGGTTGAGGATACATTGATTATCGAGGCAGAGGGACCGTCCTTCGGTCGATGTTTCATGTGTAAAATCGAATGTTTGCAACCAAGGAAAACACCTTTTAAATTCACATCACAGACCTTCTCGAAAATGTCGACTGTTGTCTCCTCGATCGAAGACTGATCACCAACCCCGGCGCAATTCATCACCACATCTACTTGCCCGAACTTTTCAACTGCCTTGGCAAATACACCCTGCCAATCGCCTTCCTCGGTCACATTCATCGGCTGCGAGAGAGCGCTGCCGCCTGCATTAATGATATCCCCATAGGCGCACTCGCAGCTCTCCTCGCGGATATCGCAGATGACGACATTTGCGCCTTCATTTGCGAAGAGAGCTGCAGTGGAGAAACCAATTCCACGTCCTGCGCCTGTGATAATGGCTGTTTTTCCTGATAACCTGCCCATTCCCCCCCCGTTACTAAATTGGAAAGCGCTCACGAACCCAAGCTACGAGGCGTGCCATCACCCTGTCCAGAGTTTCGTTACCCACATCACCTTCATCGGGCTCGAAGTAATGTAGCGCTTCGGGGATATCCCAATATTCCTTATCCGCCGACTGAATGGTGTTAAACGTCATCTTTGAATGCGTTTCAGGAAAAACATCCAGATCCTTGCCCGCCTGAATAACAACAGCCGGCTCCGTGATCGAGGGGCCGGTTTTCGGAATGCTCGCGTTCGAGGATAGCCCCGACCAGGTGGACAGCCATCCATGCGGTGTCATGACACGGGCAAAACCAAAGCGCTGAAAATTCATCAGGTCCGGGCGCGGGCTGATCAGAGAGCCATAGGGGCGCGGAGATGGGTCAAGAGTGTTGTCAGCGTAATGCAGATTGGCCATGGTCCGGTAAATAACCATAACCGGCTCAAAGGCCTCACGTTCCATTATGCGACGCTGTACATCGGCTGGCAAATCCTCGAAGCCTTCACTTCCATGGATCCGCGCGGCATCATTGGAAAGATTAATCCAGTCATGCGCCGCAACATCAAGCCGTTGTACCCGGTCAAGCTGAGCCTTCCTGAATTTTTTAATGAATTCCGGAGAATATTTTACCCATTCGGGCGCTGGTTTAAACCCATTCTTCGGGTCATACATGTCCAATTCAGGGTTTGTTTTGAGCGGCTGATGCTCGTCAACGACAGACGGGTCAATCACTTCATTGATGATCAGGCCCTGCCCGGTATGGGCTGCCATATATATGATGGCATCCCCTAGAATTAGCTCCATCTTATCGAGGCCTGTTGGACGTCCACCGGGAGTAAATTTGATCCTGTCTTCCGGCGCAGCTTTCGCTTGGGACTGATAAAAGGAAAGAAGAGAACCTCCGCCTGAATTTCCGAGCAGGATGATTTTTTCCACGCCATTTTCTTTTAGCCATTGCATATAGGCAGCGATATCAACGACAAGCTTTTCATGCTGGCAATCTGAATCATTATTGACGTTTCGCATATTGGCGCCCATGCAAGCATATCCGGCCTTCAAGAATGCAGGAAAGGCATGATGTTCCGAAAAATCGCCTCTCGGATGAGCCGCGATGACAGCCACTTTTGGGTGAGGGTTGTTATCAGGCGTCCAATAGACACCCCGGAGCCTTGCACCGTCCGCAGCATTCAGGGCAACGCTTATCCCCGTAACATCCTCCACCGTATCCCGAAAGCGTATCTGCGTGCCATGCCAATAGGTTTTCGAAAGTAATCTCATAGTTATCTTTATCCCTGTTCCCTGCCCGACTTCCACACATATTATCTTGCGCTATTTTATGGCATAGCCGCAACTGTGGACGCATCCTTAACGATTTATTCTTAGATAGCTAAGTTATAAACTTGAAGAGCCTTGGGAAAATTGTCAAGATCGAATTTCATACTTTTTGAATACATGAAAAAGCTGATTTATATAAAATAAATAATCGCGATTATACAGGGTACAGCGCAAAAAGACGCCGACCATAAGTAAGAAGAACCCGCTTGAAGTCGGCGCGGTGTCACGAATCGAGATTACATTTTGCAGTTGGAAATGATGCGGCCTGAACGCCACAAGATAGAAGCTATTTCTGCAGTTTATCTATGTAATTGGTGGTAATATCCATATTCTGGAAATCGGGGTCCGACAGAACTTCCAACAGAAACGCGATATTGTTTCCAAGCCCGTCTATCCTGGTTTCAGAAAGCGCTTTTCGCATTCTCGCAATGGCGGCATCCCGATCGATTCCGGAGGTAATGATTTTCGCGATCATCGGGTCGTAATATGGCGTGATGGTATCCCCCTGCACAACCCCAGTATCAATGCGCAAGACCTCTGACTGCTCTGGAAACTCAAGTGTGGCCAGCGTCCCGGGGGATGGCATGAACTTCTTCTCTGGGCGTTCCGCATATATCCGGCATTCCAACGCATGCCCGGTCAACGAGACATCATCCTGCTTTACCGACACAAACTCCCCGGCGGCGGCCTCAATCTGATATTGAACGAGATCGACCCCGGTTACCATTTCTGTCACCGCATGTTCCACCTGAATACGCGTATTCATTTCAAGAAAATAGAAATCATCCCGATCGCAGTCATAAATAAACTCGACGGTGCCGGCCCCAAGATAAGACTGGTGCCGAACAAGCTTTAACGCCGCGGTCCGCATACGCGCGCGCATACCCTCCGCGAGGGCCGGCGCCGGGGCTTCTTCGATGATTTTCTGGAAGCGACGCTGGATCGTGCAATCCCGGTCAAATAAATGAATGCCTTCGCCGTTACCAAAACCAAAAATCTGGATTTATACATGCCGCGCATTGGGAACATATCGTTCCAGGAAAATGGACGGATCTCCAAAAATACGCGCCGCCAGCTTCTGCGTCGTCTCTATCTGACTCAAAAGTTTCTCGGGCAAGCTTACCGCGCGCATGCCAATTCCCCCGCCTCCGGCCGCCGCTTTCACCAATAATGGATAGCCAATGGTTTCTGCAATCTCAGCCGGGTCCTCCCCATCGTCAGGCCGGAAGCGGCCGCTGCCGGGCAGCACCGGCACACCCAGGCTGATCGCAAGCTCCCGTGCACGTTCCTTGTCGCCCATGGCATCAATCGTAGCGGGATCGGGCCCTATCCAGATATGGTCCGCCTGCTGGATTGCTCTTGCAAAGCCCGCATTCTCGGCAAGCAATCCATAGCCCGGATGTACGGCATTTGCGCTGCTTTCGCGCATTACTCTCAGGATCGCCTCAATGTCGAGATAGCTCTCATTCACCGGCGGCGGACCAATTTCAAAGGCCTCGTCCGCCATTTTGACATGAAGAGCCTCCCTATCCGCTTCCGAATAAACGGCAACGGTCGGTATTCCCATGTTTTTACAGGTACGAATGATACGGCAGGCGATTTCACCGCGGTTAGCGATCAGCAATTTCTCAACAGATGTCATGATTTTCTTTCGATCAGTGTTCTTATTATTCAAAGCTTATTTCTTTGTTTATGACGAGATATCGTCGGCAACAGACTATTACGTTCGCGCCTTTTTACCAAGCCAAACTGCCTCACGTCGCTTGGTCACCACAACGAAAAGGACCAAAATAGCGCCATCTGTCGCTATTGAGAGCCAAGCAAGTCATAGATTTTGCGGATGTAGGCGTCGAAAGCCATTCAACCCAGCAACATCTTATACGAACAAATATCTCGATAAGAATATCAAAATGACCGCTCAATAAAGAGCGATCAGTTCAACAATCGAAGGTCTGCTGAATGATATGTCAGTTGGCCTTTCTTTTCATCTGATGACGATGATATTTGACGAAAGATGTCTTATTTTTATTGGCCAAATAATGCTCGGGCTCCCGTTATCAAACAACAGAAGCCCGGCAATTTCTCGCACCCATAGCAGGTTAATTCGGACAGCGAATAAAAAACAATTTATTATTACGCCTGACCGTCTCGACATTCCTCAAGATAAGGCGGTCGCTCCTTATAAAGGCAGGGCGCCTCCGTAAGGTCTGACCACATGTAATTATAACAAAAAAAGTCCAGCCCTCCGGGAGTTCAGTCCAGTGTCAGCATCCGACATCACCGCCGCAAAAAAACACAAAAATAATCTGACGGGAATTATGTGGATGCTGTTGTACACGTTATCAATGTCAGGCATGCACGCAGGTGTGCGTCATGTATCGGAAACCGTCCATCCGTTTGAAACTGCATTTTTCCGCTTGATTTTCGGCCTCATAGCGCTCGCTCCGTTTTTCTATCGGCACGGAGTTAGCGTTTTAAAAACAAAGCGTTTACCGATGCTATGCCTTCGCGGCGTGGTTAATGCAGGCTGTATGCTGGGCTTCTTTTACGCCCTGTCAATTGGTCCGTTGGCGCAGGTTACAGCACTCGGGTTTTCTGCAACCCTCTTCGGGATTGTTTTGGCTATCTTTATTTTTAAAGAGAAGGTGGGCCTGAACCGTTGGACAGCCATTTTCGTGGGATTCTTAGGAACAATTGTAATCATACGTCCCGGGTTTGCCCATATAGGTATTGAAAGCATTGTCACCCTTGGCGCTGCGTTCGGCTGGGCGGTTTGTATGATGATCATCAAGGATCTAGGACGCACCGAATCTGCGGAAACAATAACGGCTTACATGTCTCTGGTTATGGCACCCATCGTATTGATACCGGCCTTGTTCGTCTGGACCACGCCCACTCTTTATGATTTCGCATGGTTAGTGGCAATCGGCATTATGGGAGGTGTCGGACAGCTCGCGATGGCGAATGCCCTGAAATTTGGAGAGGCGCAAGTTGTTCTTCCCGTTGAATTTTCCCGGTTAATCTGGATCTCCGTGATTGCCTTTTTCGCTTTTGGCGAGGTCCCGGGAGTTTATTTATGGATTGGCGGCGGCATGATCATCGCAGCGACAACCTATATCACCATCCGTGAAGGCAGGACAAAAGGAGGGTGATGCTAACGACTGATAACCTTCTCTACCTTATCCGCAGCGACTGTGTTCACTAGCCAAATGAATACCCGCCTTCGCCACTGTCTTGGAGAGTTCCTGATATGCGGGTCCGTCCTTAGTCTCAGCAAGGTGAGCCGGATCAGAAGACAGAGTCGTTTTTATTTATTTGTGAAAGTCCCGGGAAGGAAACAGGGCCTTTGTCATATCGCGGGGGTGCTTATGCAAATTCACAGCACTGCTGTTAACCAGTTTGGCCTTGGTCTGTTGTTGAAGGAATCTCTCATCATCCAGATTTTCCAGATAGTAAGAATAATCCGTAATGCGATCCGCGATCAGGTGGGTAACGATATCTTTGCGTTCAAGCACCCCGGATATCTTAATCAACCGCCCGGTCATCACCGCCCGCCGGAAGCGTTCAAAAACTTTTTGCCAGACAACAATATTTATGCTGCCCTCCTCATCTTCGAGGGTCATGAACACCACCCCCTTCGACGTGCCCGGTCGCTGACGAGCGAGGACAAGCCCTGCCACGCTCACACGCTGCTTATGGGAGACTGACAGCAGGGACTTGGATTGCACTGTGCCCGGAAACTGCGGACGGAGAAGTTTGAGCGGATGATCTCTCAGGCTCAGGCGAAGAGAACGGTAATCCTGTAGAACATTTTCACCGACATGCATTTTGGGCAAAGTGACATCCGGATCGAGCCCCTGCTCATCTTCTCTCGCGTAGGAAAACAGTGGCAGCGGTTTCTCGCCCTTGATCCCGCTCGCCTGCCAAAGCGCTTCACGTCGATCCAGATTAAGGGAAGAAAAGGCATCCGCATTTGCCAGCCGTTTGAGAGAGGCGGGCTTTACCCCGGCCCTCATCCATACATCGCGCACGGTGACATATCCGTTCTGCCGCGCCGCGACGATCCAGTCCGCATCCTCCTCATTCATGCCTCTGACCTGCCGCATTCCCAGACGCAGCATCAATCCGCCCTCCCCCGGTTCCAGAATGCTGTCCCATGCCGAGTAATTGACATCAGGTGGCTTCACCGTCACTCCATGCTCTCGAGCATCGCGAATAATCTGTGCGGGCGCATAAAATCCCATTGGCTGGGAATTCAGCAAGGCACAAGCGAAAACGTCCGGATGATGGCACTTGATCCAGGCCGAGGCATAGACGAGCAATGCGAAAGAGGCCGCATGGCTTTCCGGGAAACCATATTCGCCAAACCCTTCAATCTGCTTAAAGCATCTCTCTGCAAATTCAATGTCATAACCATTCTTTTTCATTCCTTTAGTGAACTTATCACGAAAGGAGTTGATCGTACCCATCTTGCGGAAAGTCGCCATGGCGCGGCGCAACTGATCCGCCTCTCCTGGGGTGAAACCCGCGCCGACAATGGCAATCCGCATGGCCTGCTCCTGAAACAGGGGAACACCAAGCGTTTTGCTCAAAACGCCTTCAAGTTCTTTTGACGGATAAACCGCCTTTTCCTCCCCGTTCCTGCGGCGAATATAGGGATGCACCATATCGCCCTGAATAGGCCCGGGGCGGACGATTGCCACCTCAATCACCAGATCATAAAAATTGCGGGGCTTCATACGCGGCAGGAAAGACATCTGTGCCCGGCTTTCCACCTGAAAGACGCCGATGCTGTCGGCTTGACACAGCATATCAT
>ERZ1740062.629-NODE-629-length-17392-cov-10.448521_pt1 | contig 17392 bp, 14 predicted proteins | sample MGYA00581741_ERZ1740062 | MGnify/ENA primary metagenome ERZ1740062 (study PRJEB43018, sample SAMN04849747) | marine metagenome | isolation source: floating plastic debris | place: Pacific Ocean | collected 2008-09-01 | study: EMG produced TPA metagenomics...
AAGACAGAGGGATTCCCTAAATTTAGGTTTTCCGTACCTACATTACAATGCGCCTTTATGTTGTAATATCTCTGCAATGGCTGAACAGAATTTGATGAAAATTTCACACTAGGGGTTAAAAGTCCTGTAGATTTCATATATGGTGTCAGAATAGATGTATGAGACCCCCAACCCAGACAACCTGTAAGTGCTCTTTCTGTATTGTTATGATTATTACTCTTATTATAATGATTTTTTTTGGGTATTCTATGACAGGATTTAGTGAATGATATGGGATCAGTGTGGCCTCTTATACTTAACTCTATAAATGACACAGTAGATGATGTTAGAGCTGTAACAGCCACCTGCTTACTACCTGTCGTTGATAAGCTACCATCTATCGTGCCTCATCAGGTATGCTGTCTCTGTCTTCATGCTTCACCTATCAGATTAGTGTAAGAAAAAAGTATTTTACTTTTTTTTGGTATCTTATTCTTTTGTTCATTTGTCACCATTACTCCTGGTCCATTAAGCAGTTGATTTGATCTATGTGTTAACAAGAAGGGCTTAATTCATATGGTCAGGTAAGCTCTACGATATCTTTTTATCCATTGTGAAACTGGCCTATACTGAGGGAAACTGCGTGAGAGAAAAACAACCTGTTCCCAAACCACAACATTTCGACTAGTGCTCAAACTGTTTTGGGTAGGTGTTAGTGTTGGTGTTGGTTAGGTGTTAGTGTCGGCATGCCCAGGCAATGGAAAAGAACATAATAGCCATTGATTAATCATTAAAAACAATGTTATTACTGATTCCAAGTTGCATAATTTTGTTTCTCTAATGCACAGGTGGATTCTCTTGTTAAATATCTGTGGGATGCGATGTTAGATTTAGATGACTTGACATCCTCTACACACAGTATGATGACTCTGCTGTCTGCCCTGCTTACTGTGGAGAGACTTCAACAGTTTGAGTTAGTAATCACATTCACATGTACAATTTTTAACACAAAGTTGTTCAGTTCGCTCGATAACAGGCATGGAATCCTGTCCCATTTGTATTTTTCTAGCTTATATTGCTTTCAAAGTGGTTGTTTTGAGAGTGTAACTTCATGCACAAAAATGAGTTGCAAATGTAAAACTGGGCAGGTTATCGTATATATTAATGTTCATTGAGAATTGTTGTAGTTAGTTTGCTGTCTATATCTGTAGGGGTTCAGTACTGGTGGGACTGGTACCAAGGGTGTGGCCATTTCTATCTCACAATATCAGCAGTGTTAGAAAATCATCCCTCAAAATGCTCAATACAGTTTTCACTGAGGTACGTCTTATCAGCAAATTGTTTGTGCAAGCTGTGAATTAAGGTAACAGTCAAAACTCAATTTGAATGTTTCACATAATGGCTTTTTGGTATTGTACAATCAACATTCTTCTCAATCCGCCTTACAAAGCCAGCTGTATCAAGATATACTGTGGTCAGCTAATATCAGCATGAATATTCAAGATAATTTATGCCATGAAATGCCACTTCAGCAATAAACCATCATATCGCTGCTTGCCCTCTGCTTTACAGTGTAGCAATCTCACATGGCTTACTCCAATATTAGTGGATATGCTGAGACATTTATACCAGCGCTGCCTTATAGAACCCATCGCTGACATTGCCGAGCTAGCAGAAAAGGTATTGGTTACCCATATAGTACTCCTGAAATGTTTCATACCTAGCAAACATATCGATTGATGTCAATTATATGTCCACCTTGTGATCTTTGGGATGTTTGCTAGATGGAGCGGTTAAACTATCATGGTATGGTGTTACACTTGTTTTATATTCTACACATTCTAGGCGTGGATTAGTTTAGTGCAACGAGTATCACCAGAGTTATTACAGCAGTACGCGCTGACATGGCTCAGTACATGGATATGTCTACTGGTTGTACCGGCTCATCTCCCTATAGATAATAACCTTATCATCACAGCTGCGCCTAAGAAATCACAGGTTGGTATGTGTGGAATAATAGAATTAGGGTCATGGTTGAGCGTGGTTTGACGTGTATCCAGTTGCATATTGTCACAGCCCATCCTTATATACCACCACTGCCTGACTGCTCTGAGAGGTGACTGGAATGGAGGAATTTCCCCAAAAGCTCCGTGCTGGAATGCTTGCAATATGAAGCTGTTGTAATACCTACCACAATACTGACACTGTGTTCAACGTTTGCCTCATATTGGCGCTTATATGGAGTGGGCGCTCTTCAGTGGTAGAAATATGCGTATCTACAATACAATAATCTCTAAGTACGAGAGTGTATATACAGGTTGACAGGAGAGCTGAACAGACTGCTGACAGTGGAGCTGGTAACACACAACAATATCACATATCAGGACCCATACAAGATAGACCAGAGATTAGAACTGAAAAAGTCATGTTCACTCGATTAATCTGTTCAAGGTATACATCTATTAGTGAAAAACTTTACCTGTTGTTAAAAATACATGTACTGTAACATGTTCATATTAATTTATTCAAAGTAAATTCCAAAACCCGCTGAATCACTATTTTCAAGGTCTGAGACTAAAAAGCAATGTTGCTGGGTTGACTGTTCTTGGCTACGACGTGCCTGTTATAGTGCTTAGCTTTCCCCCATCCTTAGATTAAACTGTCTTGCTGTAGTTTCTGACATGCCTATTGGGTTTTTGTCAGCATATCCCAGTAGTGAAATGTTCACTTTGTATGAGCTTGTATCCACTTCACTTCATGCTGCTTGTATGAATATTAATATTGAGCTGTTCTTATGTTGTCGTCATTCTGTTGTTATTTGGCATTTTACAGGTGCATAGGTCAGTTTCTGGCTTGTATTCCCACACATCTACCTCAAAACAAAAATATACTTACAGACATCTGTAGACTGATGGAGTTTTATCTCAGATCTCGACTTGGTACTCAAAGATTGTGTGCTGCTATTATTATATCATACTGGATCCAATCTGTACAGGTAGTCTTATGGCCTAAACAGAATGCTTAGGTTCGAACCGCAGCGGTTTGCGTAACGTCACCATTGTTAATATATAAGCTGCGGTTCAGGCTGCGGTTCAGGCTGCGGTCAGGCTGCGGTTAGAACGTAACGTCACATTGTTTACACATAAACCGCTGCGGTTGCTCTGCAGTTTGAAAATCATATGAAATACTATCTTAGCTGTCAGGCTGCGGTTCGAGCCGCAGCAGTCTGTTTAGGCCATGAGGTCTTATAATTATATCAACCTTGTAAAAACAAGCAGATGCTGCACAGTGATGTAATCAGGCAGAGAAACTGGCCGACCATTTGAAGTCTTCTATAAGTCACTCTGTATGAGTGTTTTTGTACTGTGTTGCTAGGTCATAACTCTACCAAGTAAGAGCTCATCCGAATTTTAAATCTGTTGCATATATAGCCTTGGACAGGGTCTCAAACTACACAGAGAGCCTGTGACGGACTATTGCAATGCTTATCAGAAGTGATGCATATGTCATGTACAGTCATGATTATTTGACATCGTGATTTGCTTACAATACTCACTTTTTGTTTCTATTTTGTTGTAAAGCTTCACTTTACTTTTATTCGTATCTACAGGAGAAGAATTCCTGTCCATCATTTGATTACTTGACGCCATTACTGCTGACGTGTGCTGAAGAGAACCTGTATTATGACGAGGTAGCCATGCTGTTCACCAGACTGCAGACTGAATGTAAAGATTTCTTAGCCTGTCTGAAACAACAGAAAGCTCCACTGGAAAATCACTACCCACCAGGGTGAGTGTTGCCTCAACACAGTGAATTTGTCATCAGTAGAGAAGAATTGTTTTTCATCTTTATATTCACAGTACAGTACAGTACAGTTTCATTGTATGTCTATCTAGTCTGCAACTTCAGTTATTATGTGCAATATGTATAGTATATAACAGTGAAATCAACACGGTTAATGATGGTCAGATCAATTTCATGTATTCTTGCAATTCGCATACATAGAGCCATATAGACAGACTATACTTTTTTCCTTTAAAAAATATGTATTGTTGATTGTATGTATTTGTAGCACTTTGTTTACAATAGAACGTGCTACTGAACTGACTACCGTACATTTCCCTGAAGTGAAGCCCACCTTGAGGAAAGCAGTACAGGACAAGTTCACCAGTCATGCTGCTAGTCTGATGCTTACTGTAGAACAACTTCAGATCGATCATAACGCACTCAATATGAGGTACATGATTTTAACTTTTCAGTTTATTTAAACCATGTTTGCTATGTATTTTTTAATTATTAGTCCTATTTAAGGCCGAGTTGCCGTGCCTTTGCCTGACATCTGCGGCTGGAAAATGTACTTAACGTTCAAATTGTGCTAACCTAACCTGTGTGTGTGTACATCTATTTGCGGCCTACTGGATATTGTACTAATTGTATCCAGTGGTATTGTTATTGTTACTGACAGAGTCCAGATGGGAATAGCATGTGCTCTCATTTCTCTGAAGGTACTGCCTCCAAAACTAAACCCTGTTATCCGTCCTCTCATGGAGACCATTAAAAAAGAAAACTACCACTTTTTCCAGGTAGGAGGTAGTGGTTTCACTAAGTACTGCGTACGCGTATATCAATGATCTGGATATGTAACAGTGATTTCTTTGAAGTGTGTGTTTGATTGCAATAATCAATGCAATAATTTAGATTTGGGCTCAGTAGAGTTAAAATCATGAAATAAGTTTGCTACATCATGTCAATGGCAAGTTTTGTAGCTATTCCCTCTGGGTTATATTGTCCATATGATTATGGTATTTGTTCACATGTACACGATTACAATCTACATGTTTTTACATATTTATGTTTTGTTTTTAGAGAATTGCCAGTGAAAAACTGTGTACTGTTTTGACACTGTGCATCAATCGTCAGCCATGTCCTAATGGTAAAGTCTTCAAGAATCTGTGCACTGCCCTATGTGCCTTCAAAACACAAACTCCTATTGTGGATAAAGTCAATTTCGAGTGTAAGTTGTTTTGAAAATGTATGACACAAATGATAGTTACTCTTTTATTTCAATACGACTACTCAAATGTGTGTCTAGCATCAGTGATTGAAGTAGATCAGCAGCCGTTTGATGCAGTGCAATGATTAGCCAACATAAGAACTGTTATGAGGCCAATATTTCCTTTTATTACAGCGGAGGAGAACCCCAGACTGTGTTGTTCTGTTGAGAGCGGGATTTTATCTCTTTTCACAGAAGCAAAGGTAAGATATGTGACAAGTGAATATACGAGTTGGCACATTGCTTTATTGATATATTGATGTTTTATTGTCATGTTTTGAGGGGATCTTTAGTTGATGTAATAGACAATCATAATCGTAATCATGAAATACTGTGTTATTTTTACTTTCAACTATTTTGCTATTGCTGTAGATGACAGAAACTGCTACACAATCAAAACGAGGTCCTAAACCTAAAAAGTCGAATTCAGCAAACTCAACGAGGGAAAATGAGCAGAGCCCTGAACATGTGGTGAGTTTTGAGCATGACTGCAGTTATCCAAATAGCTACACGAGGGTTTTATTTTTCGTGGACTTGGTCTCTTGGGAAATTACACGCAGGTATATATGTTGAGTGTATACAAAGTTTATTTTTTAGTCACTAATGTATGAGCAGCTGTCAATATTTTACATTCTGATATATTGATTTCTGTTTGGATTCGTTTGTATTCTTTACTCCTCTGGTTTCTCACATTTGGATGTTCCTGGTCTGTATAGCATGGCTCTCTTATTCTTGATTGAAATCTTCTTTGGCAGCTCAGCTGGGTAGTATTTGCATTTTGTGCCTGTGTTGAAAGTTTAACAAAATGTACAACTATGAAATGAACACGAAAACAACTTGACAGTAACCAGCAAAACATTTCACATCACTGCTGATACCACCATTGACTACTTAACTAGGCTTATAAAAGATTACCATGTATAATCTGAATGATGTCAAACTTGACACTGCATGATACGCATATCAATGGTATCTGAGCTGGGCTACTTTGTCGATACAGATACATGTACATGTACATACTTGGTTCACAACCACAGCTGGTGAATCCCGGGTAGTGACAGTTGCCTCCCTCTTTAATGTAGTTCACACAGGTACCTCCTGTTGGCATTCTCCATCTACCTACCAAACAAAATGAATAACATCAAGCTCTAACCACAAGGGTACAGGGAAACAACATCACATTAGCTGTAGGTGAAATGATGCAAATTTATCTGAAAGGCCTTTTGAATGGGCTTTTTATTGTTGTAATGTACCATTGGCTACAGTTGAAAGTAAGATGCAACTGATCTGTACCAATTTTTTCCTGAGCATTAGCTTACGTTCACAAAGTTTGCATTTATGAAACATCCATGAAGATAAATGGACTTTGAATGGATATACATTACATACTAAGTGATGGCCCTCCAGCAATAACATCTCTCTTACTGGCAATCATCCATCTGGAGTTATCCACACAGCACTGGGTGTCGAGACAATCAGAGTTAGTTTTGCAGGATCCCTTCACCTGTCGATTGAACAAACACTTAGTTCTCAGCTTTAACACATAATAATTGTTGCCATTTCATGCTCTGTCTATATACAGTGAAAAAAAATCTTTAATCCTCAAAACTTCCCTTTTGGAATTGAAAATATATATAAGAACTGCGTTTTCTAAGAGCTTGATTTTGTTCGTGACTTACCGACAACTTAGCCACTGGTTTAAGTGGACTAAGCCTGCCTGTCTTGACAATGTCCAAGGCTAGAGCACAAGAAAGGACAGCAACAAGAACTACAAAACACTTCATCTTGACTGTAGGAGGTAGGGGAGAGTGGGACACTGATCTTATTAGTATAATGGTGTCACTATGGGAGCTGACAGGTGTCCAAAGTATGAATGACGAGATGATAACTACATATACATGTACTTGGCATGGTTGGATTGTGTGAGGCAATGCAGATTACTTTTCAAAAGTGTGTTAGTCCGTTGGTTCATTTTATTGTACCCGATTTAAGAATGAGCACATGAAACTTCTCTGTAACCATAATATGAATTGTATGTTTACTGATGAGAGCTGGTGTGCCTAAGTCACTTTTTTATTTTCAGACTTTGATCTATGAACAAGATGTCCTTCCTGCGTATGTGCAGGACACAGGCATACTTGTGTCCTATTTCAATATTGCATATATGTCTCATTTCAACTATTTGTCATTGTTTTCTTACACTTCAAACTAGTTCAAATAGCACGGATGTGGTAGCCAGGTATATTTTATTTGATGACAAGCATAGACAATGTCTATGATGACAAGAGATGTTAAACTGCTGGTCAGAATACTGTCTCATGCTGTGGGAGTTGGATTTCTCATCTAATTCTCAGCTTTCTGGTGCCTCACACCTGGATGTGCCTGGTCTGAGAGTGGTGGGCCTCTCTTACTCGCACCGCCTGGCCTGTCCTTGAAGTTTGAATCTGGGTAGTATTTACATTTTTTTTTGGTTCCTTCAAAATCAGGTTCTGATTATGAATAGCGCGTTGATAATGCTTGTAAAATGTATATAGACAAAGAAATATTTTACAAGTTATGTTTTTGGAGTAAGGTGTTCTTATAATAGAATATGACATACAATAACAAAAGCACTGCTGATGATTGATTTCTGTATCACACGCCTGAGTGGATCAGTGATCTGTTATAAATGTACTCACCTGGAATACAGCCACAGCTTGTGAATGCTGGATAGTGACAGTCACCATTCTCCAGGATATAGTCAACCCATGTACCTCCGTCCATATCTGATCCCTCTGTTAAACATCATCAAGGAATAAATACATTACAGCATACATGCATAAAATGATAATATACCATGCATATACAGCTGAAAATACACCCGAATATAATTAGCCTGCTAATTTGTCATCAGATCTATGCTTGCAGATTGACAGTCAGCTATCTGGTTGACATTTAGGTGTCACTTACCAACAACTCTTCTTTTGCTGGCAATCAGCCATCGAGTATTCTCCACAAAACATTGTGATTTCAAACAGTCGTCGTTAGTTTTACACTGAAAGAATAAACTTTATTAGCAGAGGCAGTGATGTGTTCCATGCGTTCGTTCACAGTATACAGCAACTTTCCTCATATCTGAAAAACTCAGCGCAGCACAGCAGTTTGTCATGAAGTAGACATAGGACTTGATTATCAGTTACTCACTCTGAGAGCCGCAGCACAAGCCAATGAGGCAGCTATCACAATGAGATACTTCATGTGAACTTCGAGTGGGTGCGAACTGTCAGCTGCAAACTGCTTGGACTCTGTGAGATTAGCTCTATGCAAACTTGTTGTATCATGTCTGAGGTCTCATGTCAGCTTATGCGGGTTATTCCCAGTCATTGGTGTTTGTTTTTTTTTTGCTAGGGACGTTTGTGTTTCTGTTCATCTCGGAGTCTTGCGCATGAATCTGATGTCTTGTTTATAATATTGCTCATCCATTCGATTTACTATTCCTAAGCCGTTTACCTTTGAACAGTGTTTCCATGTGATATGCAAACCAGTATTTACCCACTAGTTCTGTGTCACTGAAACTTTCTGTAACCCTTTGGATGAATATCAAGATTTGTCTACTCTGTTCACTGAGGAGACAACTTACAATTTCCAGAACCACCAAATCGAGTTTTGATCTGCGAACCTGAGAAAATTTCTGTTATCAATTATCGCTGCGCATGTGTATGGGCTCCATTATTTTGCTTTTCGCATTGAATGTTTCTGACTACGCAATTTGTGTTTCCAGGCACATAACTCCACATTAGAGGATATCCAATATGAGGGAGCAAACAATGCCATCTACACCATTGCATCTACACTTAATGACAACCTACTTACCACAATACCTACATGTACAGAACATTTCTACAAACCTATAATGCAGATCAAAGATGATGATATTAATCCCCAAACATTAGTCAACGCATTGCAGGTCAGTAGTATGACGAGAAATCTTATATTGTTTAACCTGGAAACACCTTTTTATATCATTCAGAAATATTTGTACAAAGCTGCTTGAATTTGAAATTACTCTTTATTGATTAACTGATTCAAAGAATCATAGCCATTTCCATCCCATGTTAAATCTTGATCTTGGCATGAAATCAAGTCAGTTATATGATGTTGTGATAAAGTTTCCATTCTTGCAGGTGTTACAATGTGTGTACAGAGTACTGCCTTTATCACTAAGACAAGATGTACTCTCGCACTTTGACTGTCTGCTGCTGTGTATTAAGTCTCAGTTCTCAGCAGTGAGACACATGGCCAGTAAGGCTGTCTCCGCATGCACCCTCGCTAATACCGGCCAGTTCATGAATAACATACTAGAGGAAGTAGTTCCACTATTAGGCGCTTCTCATCAAACGAGCTGGAGACAGGGAGCCATAGAGAGTATATATCGTATCCTTTGCGAGTCTTGATGATGCCAAGAATTTCAACTCCTGAAAATTGTGCCACGCATACCAAGAGCAAACTGAGTTTTCGGGTGATAGGTTGTATCATGATCAGACATGGGTTAACAAAAGCTCTATAGTGCTGCCAAATTCTTGAATTTCTAGCTATAATATCCACTGATGCATTTAGTTTTATTTACATATTCTTGATATTTTGTTACCATCAGTGATACTTTTTGCCATCCTCAACAGTAATATAATCAGACATAGTAGAGACGCTATCAGTAGATTGCATACCGTACCTCGTACTCATGGTAGTACCAGTACTCGGTAGAATGACTGATCAGGATCTCTCAGTACAGATGATGGCTAGTCGCTGCTTTGCTTCACTCATCAAACTCATGCCTCTCGAGGTCCGTATCAGCAATGTTATGCTTAGATTTTGGAATTGTGATTAAGTCAATTGTGCTGTAGCTGTACGGTACCAAACCATACCATCAGCTCCAAAAGGTAGTCGATGATATGGTTCCTATTTTCAAGATTATTGTTATTCATTCTAGATTGAATCATTGTGATCCTTCTTTTCTTTCTAGTGGCTCATAATCATAGTGACGTTGGTCATAAAATTAAACTATGTTTTGTAGGGTGGTGTGCCAGACCCTCCTGAAATGAAGAAACATTTACTGGAGAAGAAGTTACAGGAGAGAGAATTCCTGGATCAGCTTCTGAATGGAACGATATTGCACAACTATGGTATACCTATTCCTATCAAAGCTGATCTCCGAAAGTACCAACAGGTCTGGCTACTGATGACCATATATATCACCAATTTGCCTTCAAAGTAGTATTTTTCACCTGATCTGTTCCTGTGTTATTGTGTTAAGATTCGACCCCGGTCTCATGCCCTTATGATGATATTATTTAATTACCGTATTTCTGTTCAATCGCATGTATTTTGTGTCACAAGTCGTCATTGAGAAATTTGTGCACTAGATAACTCCAAAGTATGATTTATATGTATTTACAGGATGGTGTGAATTGGCTGGCTTTCTTGAATAAGTATAAGCTACATGGTATACTCTGTGATGATATGGGTCTGGGTAAGACTCTGCAATCCATCTGTATTATGGCTGGAGATCATCATGTGAGGCAGAAAAAATACAAGGTGTGTGTTGAGGCACTTTTTTCTGTTCATAACAATAGAGAAGTGAGTTGCCTTGGACAAAATACATATACACGTGAATGTATTCACTGAGCGACTTTTTCTGAAAAATAGACTATGCGCAAACACAGTAATACACAAAACCTTTTTCTGTTTTTTCCTCTAGGAGACAGGCGATGTTGAGAGCGTTCCGTTACCATCTCTAGTCGTCTGCCCCTCCACACTGTGTGGGCACTGGGTGTATGAAGTAGAAAAGTTTGTCGATAAAGATCATCTTCATGCTATCAACTACTCAGTGCTGCCCTCAGAGAGAATCAAGTTAGCATACTCTGATATCTTATATACTGCAGTAACCATGAGACCATTAACCATAAATCATTAACCATAAATCCGTGTTTTGATCCATCTGCGTGTTGAGAATTCTGTAGTGGCATTCCACCTGCTTCTTACAGTTGATAGCGGGCAATACATAAACACTTGTAAGACTATGGCGAGCGGAGCAAGCCCTTCTTTTTAGCTTGACTTGGATAATGATCTAACAGATTCCGCAGAGAAGAGCTGTGAGAGCGTTAGATTTCATTTATGACGGCGATGTTTATGATACCATCTATAAAATGAGGAGATAGGACAACAGATTACCTACTCAGTGGTTCTGTATGTTGACTTGTATGTTTGCAGGCTGAGGGAGCAAATAGAGAAGTACAGTTTGGTGGTGGCATCTTATGAGATTGTTAGAAATGACATAGAATATCTCAAAACACTTCACTGGAACTATTGTATACTGGACGAAGGACACATAATCAAAAATGCCAAATCAAAAGTATGCTTATTTATAATGTTATTGTGATAAAACTTGTCCTATGTTTAGCACTACCCTATTCACAGAGAGTATTCATCAGTGGAAAATTCTGCCATTTGTGCTATCTCGCATAGCTAAATTTTTTATTTAAAATACATTTACATTGTAAGTTGTACAAGTAATTGCGAAAATCCCAAGTTGCTGAAATTAGAGTAGTTAATTGGCATAGACGAAAGCTCCAAATTTTCTGCTTGCTAATATTTCTGTGTGTAGGGTATACTAGGGAATGGTCCTGCTAAGCTTAGTTCCATTTTTATAGATCCCGTGTTTTTAGTTGTAGATTTTCATTATTTTGGGCAATGTCACTTCTGCAATGTCATCACGATAAGTAATATAAACTCTGTTTTGAATGTTTATAGACAACTCAAGCTGTAAAGAAACTAAACTGTAACCACCGTCTGATATTAACTGGAACTCCAGTTCAGAATAATGTACTGGAGTTGTGGTCCCTGTTTGATTTTCTCATGCCCGGTTACCTTGGAACTGAGAAGCAGTTCTCGGCTCGGTACAGCAGACCTATATTACAGAGTAGAGACGCTCGCAGCTCTTCTAAAGAGCAGGAAGCAGGTCAGTGAGTTACATATGTGCACATAATATCAGAAATGGCTTATTCCGGTAAAGGACGCTAACAGTGAATATATATATATATATATATATTATTTTTAAAACCAAAAACTTAAGTACACTTCAGAAAGGATTGTTTTTGTTTGGGAGGCTAATTGACCTTCCAACTACATGGATATACTGGAGAATAGCCATGGCATAGCTATCTGTGGCAAGTCTCACTCTTGTGTATATGCTGACGCGTGTATGAAACTTGCTCACAGTCTTGTTACTAACCAGGTCTTAATGATAGCCAGCAGATATTGTGAGAATAACTTACCAAGAGTTCCAAATATTCTCGATAAGCATTATGTTTAGTGTACCAGTTTTAATTCTTTAGGAGCATTGGCTGTGGAATCTCTTCATAAACAAGTTTTACCATTCTTGTTGAGGAGATTGAAATCTGATGTACTACAAGATTTACCACCAAAGATAATACAAGACTATTACTGTGAACTCAGCCCTCTACAGGTGAGAGGATGAAAGTCCCACCGTCCAACAGCTCTCGGGTGAAGAATAATGAACCGCCCCTCGACATTCTGCTGTTTTCAACTTGTATCACAATATCTGGTTCATTGATTAATTACAGGGAGTGTTTTCTCTTTGATGTCAGATGTCAATGAGGGGACAACTCTCAAATATTGAAAGTTTGTACTAACCAATATCAGAAAGTTTACTCCCTGCTAATATACTGTTTTCAATTGCCCTGCATTGGATGCCATAAATAGTTTTCTTTCTTCAAACTGTTTTAAAAGTTTATCTTTTACTGAGGTGCGCACTGTGCAGACTGGCAATGGACATGATAATATTACATCTGAATACTTAGTGTCGCTCTCCATTATATTTCTTACAATACAGGCACAGCTGTATAGAGAGTTTAGTCAGTCATCTGCGGGCCATGTTGTGGAGAAGTCTCTCACATCTATGAAAGAAGATACTCAGGAACAAGTTGGTGTCAGAGGTCACATATTCCAGGTCTGACATTGTGTGATCCTATCACTTGAATGCATTATTATAACTCGCCAAATTGCTAATATATGTAGTTAAAGCAGGGGATCCTACCTACATAACTTAATGTGTTCATTTCTTTCATTTCAAGTCCTTTTTCAATAATAATTTTCAGCATGATTTCTGACATTCCTGTCACTTATATCAATACTTTCAGGCCCTGCAATATCTGAAAAAAGTGTGCAACCATCCAGCCCTGGTGATACATAACAGCAAGCATCCTCATCATGAGCAGATGATGATGGAATGTAAAGCCAAGGGGAAATCTATCACAGATATTGAATACTCATCAAAACTCTCTGCTCTCAAGTAAGTGACATCAGAGATCCACCTATTCTTTACATCACTATACACGCCATGTGTCATACTAGGTTTTATTATCTCTGATATAATATTTTGCTTATGGCGAAACAGAAACTCCATATTTACACCTACATGCATAACTAGTGAAATTAGTAAGTTTGTCTTGTTTTTACAGACAGCTTCTGTTAGACTGTGGTATTGGTGTCACTCAGTCACAATCGTCAGACACAGTAACAGGTGTGGTCAGTCAGCACAGAGCCCTGGTATTCTGTCAGCTCAAGATGATGATCGATATTATCGAATCTGAATTGTTAAAGTGAGTTACACAACTAAAAGATGCTACCGAAGCCCCTATGCCTTTTATTCCTAAATATGATTAACATACACTGTTGGCTCACTGTTACTTCCTCTTTCTCATCACAGCAAATGAGACTAATATGATGATTATCTCATATCTCATTGTTGTGAATTGGTTCGAAAGTGGGGTTGTCCATCCATTTAATTAACGAGCATAACTCTCATTTCTGTCATCTTACAAACTTGAACACAAGACTTTACCGTTGTTCTTTACATTGAGTAGTACAGATACCTGTCTGATAACGGGATTTTGTAGTTCCAAATGATCACACTATTACCAAACAAAGTTTTATCAAACAATTGATGTGTGTAAACATTACACCATTCTTGTTTATTTGTTTATAGAAAATGTCTACCCTCCGTAACTTTTATGAGATTGGATGGTTCCACACCAGCCAACAGCCGACATCATGTTGTAAACAGATTCAATGATGATCCCTCAATAGACCTGTTATTACTAACTACTACAGTTGGAGGACTGGGTCTCAATCTCACCGGGGCTGATACTGTGATCTTTGTTGAGCATGACTGGAATCCCATGAAAGATTTACAGGTAACTGTATACCTATGTGGAACCACATTTATTTCCACTATACTCCAAGAATGACCACTATGTATGATATTTGCTAGTACTTATGCTGATTTGGATAATGGTTTAATCATCAGTATCAATTATTGGTATGGGTCGAGGTTTTCCTTACATACAAATATGCAGGTTCTTTTTTTTTTCTTACTGATTTTGACGAATTTCTACACCCGTTCGTTGCTCTCACCATTCTATAGGCAATGGATCGAGCACACAGAATCGGACAGACCAGGGTAGTGAATGTGTACCGACTCATAACTAGAAATACTCTGGAAGAAAAGATCATGGGGTAAGTTTTGGCTACAGTAAGCATGTTAATCAATGGATCCGAAGAGAACTGCTTTTCTACTAGAAATAAGATAGTGATTTTCATGTGAACATAAACTGCAGTCATTTGACCCAACCCATGCAATGCCAAGTACAGGTATCTAAAGATAAACAATTCGCTCGTCACCAAACATTTTTAGCTGAATTCATATTATTCTCGTGACATTGTAGACTGCAAAAGTTCAAACTAAACATTGCAAACACGATAGTGAACAATGAGAATGCTAGTCTCACCACTATGGGAACAGATCAGCTGTTGGATCTGTTTACCTTGGAGCATCAGAATGAAAAGGATGCGACAGCGGGTGCCTCGCCGTCTAAAGGATTGAAGGCTATGCTTCAGAATATGACCGAGGAGTGGGATGAATCGGAATATGACAATGAGTATGATGTTACACACTTCCTCGCATCGCTTACAAAGAAATAAACTCGACAGCTCTACCACGGCCAAACCTAATGAACCTCTCTATCATATGATGCAAAACCATTTTGGTAACTTTCTTTACAACAAATAATGAATACACCAACGGCGTCTTTATCACTCGTATGTAATGAGGATGATGATGTTTTCACTCAATAACGTTGTTGGTAATTCTTCATATTTCTCACATTATTCTTCATGTACACTGTTGTAAAGAAACACAACATTGCCCTCTACTGAATCTTCTTCAACTTTTAACTCTCTCTTGATGTTATTATATATACGTCTACATGACAAAAGATTTCAGTGATGAAATACAGATCTTTCATAATTCCACCACTGTCTTTGCATTTTGATAACTCATTTTTACTGTATATTAATAGACAAAAGAATACAAAAACACTGCTCAAGGTTTGGCACCCAACAACTATGAGAAGCTTATATCAAACTACTGACAAGGGCAGCTTAATAAATTATCTAGGTAAATGTTTCCATGTTGAGATGCAGAGGTAGTTACACCTCATACCATGGTGAATCGTCCTCCTCTTGTGTTGCAGCAGCTTCAGCAGCACTGATATCCTCAGCTTTAAGTTCTACATTCACTCCAACGGGCTCCAAATCTGTGTCTGAAATATATGATTTATAGCAATCCATACAACAGCTAATTTTGGTAGCAGACGCGTATGTAATTGAATAATCAACAATCAATCAATACAAATAGTTCATAGGGTTCAGCGACAACCTACCTGAGTACTTTTAGTTTGACATCACATGCTGTCATTTCCACACTATGAGTTATGCAAAATTTGGTACTGCCAACATTGCAGCAGCATTTAGCGAGTAAAAATGGCAACAAGCAGCATCACTGACAGATTGCTCCACATGGCGTCCAGGAAAAACTTTAACCTGGCAATCGAATTCAAATTGTATGGCAGTACACATGTTTTGTTTTCACTCACACTTTATACTCAACTCTGGAATTGAACCAACCTTGAAAATTAAATACGGGAAATTTAGTGAAGTCTTCACCGGCTACCGCACCAAAGGACTTTTGTACTCGTTCTAATTCATTCTTCACTTTGGCATCAATCTCTGGTGTTGTATCTACCATACCGCCACCAGAGGCTCTAAAATCAGTTGATATAATATATATGTAAACCATAGTCAGAGATGCATGCTATAAATGGTAGAGAGGTGATTAATACCTTGTCCAGACCTACCATCGTGACTGCTCTACGCTGATACATGCTCTTGCGGATAGAGGTTGATAATCATTGTATATTTTAAAATTAATCATCATTCCTACATAGCATGAACTAAATCAGTTGGAAAAAATGTGAAAAAAATCATCGATTGTACATGCAAGAAGTGATACCACTCTTTGATACTAGCAATTCATATTTTGTAGATGTAGCATATTTTTTACTCACTTGCTTTTTTGTGCATAGCTGCGCACTTTGTCAACAAAGAGAGCCTGGATAGGATCTGATGCTGCAGCAGCTTTGTAGGTGACAGGTGTCACTGAGATTTGTCTGTTAGTGTTGAGAGCCAATCGGCATACCTTCAATAGTGTTCCTGACTTATTCATCCTGCATATGAAAATAAGGCAAAAACTAATGAAATTCATTGTACAGGGTCACTTGATTTATAGCATGAGTTTTGCCACAATCCACCTGCCCTCAGTTCAAGAAGTTAGCTTTCTCAATTCAGGCAAATAGTTCTCTAACCCTTCATGGGTTTAACTCCTTTCGCAGTTCAGCGAAGAAAAATAGAAATTAACCTACCAAAGCAAAGACACAGGCAGGCAATAATAATGTATACATGTATATACAGTATTATTATGCCATATATACACAACAGGTCAATAATAATGATATTTAATAATATGCTTGAGTACTTCTTTGTACCCAAATGCCCACTTTTTATCGACGGCCTGAGAGCTGAGAATAAAATCAGCTGGTTTGCATGAAATTTTTGGTGTTTTTGATTGGTTTTGTGTTGCATTGTTTGAAGCCTCTTCATCAAAATATAAACTGATGCCTCAACTTTCATGGTCTATCTAAGTAAAGAAAAAATTTGGCAGCACTCCCCATTGAATTGTTCCAATATTGGTCACTCCTAATCAGACCTGCCACCCTGGGAGGAGGGCAATTGAGTGAGAATGGCAAATAGGGCAATGGAAATTCAGATTAGGGCAATGTTTGCTTAATGATAACATATATATAAAGTTGGTGCAATTAGGGCAGAAATACATGGGTGCCTGAGGTTCATTGGAAGAGCTGGACTGCAAGCATGAGTACTGTGCAAAAGTCCAGTATCAACCACACC
>ERZ1740062.630-NODE-630-length-17388-cov-4.304621_pt1 | contig 17388 bp, 17 predicted proteins | sample MGYA00581741_ERZ1740062 | MGnify/ENA primary metagenome ERZ1740062 (study PRJEB43018, sample SAMN04849747) | marine metagenome | isolation source: floating plastic debris | place: Pacific Ocean | collected 2008-09-01 | study: EMG produced TPA metagenomics assembly...
TACCCTATACTTCAGGTAACGCTGTGCAATACTCCTGAACAAGTGGCAGCCATAGGGAATCTGCAGTGATGGCTACTCGAGGTTCCACTCAAGCGTATAACTAGCTGGCCTTTCAGTGTCACGCGGCGCGAATCGAAAGCATGCGATGGCTGTCATTCCCGCTTCGTCAAACACACCGGGTGGCGATGATTTCAGAACACTGATGCTCTCGGGGATGCCCTCTTTCGTTATCGTAAAGCCATAACGAAAGAACAAGGCCTGTCGTGGATATTTCGGATTGCAGGTCTTCAGCAACTCAACTTTGCCGGAGTGGCCCTTGTCGCGCTCTTCGCTTTGGCTGTCATCATCGGCAATGACCAACATCGGGCACGCGAACACGATCAGCAACCCGTACAAAAGACCACTCCATCGAACCTGACGGGCGCTTGCTATTGCCATGATTGGTGCTCCGTTTCGCTAATGAGGGCTAGTTTACCTATGATTGTCATTGAACGATCGCTCCACGTAGCCTTGGCAAACGATGTGTGTGTCGTCGGACCGACGGACGGCTGGGTCACACAGCATTGCTTGGTTTGATTGAGGGAGGGCACGAGGTGCATTGCAACAATTGTGGCTTCGAGCTGCGCGCCACAGATCACTATTGCCCCAACTGTGGGCAGAGCGTCACGTCTGGCCGCGACCGCAGCTTCGCGCATCTGATGCGCGCGAGCTTTGTTGAAGTGGCATCGGTCGATAGCCGGCTCTGGCGTTCATTGCGAGCGCTCTTTTCCAAGCCCGGGTTTTTGTCGCGAGAATATCAACTCGGTCGACGGCGGCGCTTCCTGTCGCCTATCGGTATCTTCCTGCTGGCTAACCTGCTGTATTTTTTGGCGCCGCCGATTTCGGATCTCCAACTGACGCTGGAGCAGCAATATAAGCTGCAGTTCTATCGCGGTTGGATTACCGGTTGGGTGGACGGCTACATTGCCGATACCGGCAGTACGTTCGAGGCTGTAGCGCGACACTACGAATTGCGAATCGCAGAACTCGCAAAACTGATGGTGATCCTGCATGTGCCATTGCTGGCGTTATTCAGCATGCTGGCATTTGTCGACAAACGGCTCTATTTCGCGGATCACGTCGTCCTCGCGTTTCACTACTTTGCGTTTCTGATGTTGTATCTGATCACAACCAGCGCGATCGTCTATACCGCGTTTTGGGCGGCGCCAGCGCTTGTTCGCCTGACCATGCCTTACTTGGCGACCATCGTCGTACTTGCGCAGTTTCTCTATGTGCCGCCGATGCTAAAGCGTGCGATGGCTGTAACATGGTGGCGGGCGATTCTGATGACGCCCTTGTTCATCGTCGGTCTGTTTGTCGCACACACCCTTTATCGCTTCATACAGTTCGTGGTGGGATTCTCACTGGTGACACTCAGCTAATCGCAGTGAGTATCTCCTCACCGCTCATGCGCGGCGACTGGCCCGTTTCGAATGCGACTTTGACCAGCGCCATGATCGTTGCGTTGATCGGTGCTTCGGTGCCGACAGTCTTCGCCAGTCGAACGATTTCGCCCTGCAGATAGTCTATTTCTGGCGGACGCCCAGCCTCCAGGTCATCTAGCATCGACGATCGAGCGCTGGCGTCGATCTTGACGATCGTATTCATGATGATCCGATAGAGAAAGTTGGGCAGTCGCAGAATACGAATCATCTTCCGAGGCGGTGCACCGCCGAATTTCTCGGGCGTGATGCCGGCCATCGAGACGACGCCAAGACCTTCCTCGATCATCAGTGCGAGTGCCTGGCGGTAAGGTCGCTGCATCAGGCCAGCTTTGAGGGTGCCACCGGACAACGTGTTCATCGCGTTGTTTAAATTCACGAGCAGCTTGCCCCACTGCGTTGCTGCAATATTGTCGACGAGATTGAGCGATTGTCCGGCTTTGCCGAAGGCGTCTCGCAGCTGCGCTAATGCGTCAGAAGCGTGAGCCGCAACGATCAAATCGCCCTCGGTACCGCAATGAAAAGTGCCTGGTGCTGTGCGGGTGACGTTGAACGGCACCATACCACCGAGCACGGTGCTATCGGGCAGACGCGATTTCAACGTACCAGGGTTTCTGATGCCATTTTGCAGACTGATGACAATGGCGTCGCTGCGCACGCTACGCGCGAGTGTTGCACCGGCTTCCAGCGAATCCTGTGATTTTACGGTCACGAGTACCACATCGGCGTGCTGCAGGTCTTCGGCGTCGCAGGTAAACGTAAACGTATCGGGCGCTGCATCAATCGGGGGGCGTTCGTAGTGGGTAAGCGTCAGGCCATGCTCAGCAAGTTCCTTTTGAAAACGGGGCCGTCCGATAAATCGCACCGGCACGCCTTGGCTTGCCAACAGGCCACCGAGGTAACAACCGATGGAGCCGGCGCCGAAGACAACAACATTGGGCTGTGTCATCAGTTAGCGCGCGCTCGCGGCAGGCCGATCCGTGCCGTCACGCAAAAACAGTCGTACCGCTTCATTAAATGCGGCGGCATTGCAACCGGGCTCACCGTGACCACAGTCCTTGTCGAATTCGATCAGTGCGGCACCGGTGAGCGTAGCGAACGTCTTGGCCGGTTCCGGCGTCACGACACGATCATCGGTACCAACGATGATGAGCAAATCACTGCTGACGCGTGCAGCAGCTTTCGTCATGTCGTTGTCAAAGTCACGCGCCACGTTGTGCGTGTTCATCGCCTCGGCCTGGCGTTGGATGTCCCAGCTTTCTGCGATGGTCAGTGTGTCCGCCGCGGCACGCTCGGCGATGGTCGCCATCGTTTGCTCGCGCGAGACTTCTTCGCCCAGCTTTGTGGGCACCAGCGCCGTCATCCACATCGCCTGCATTGCCAGCCGCGAGTCGTCACAACGGTCGCAATCACGAAACCATTTCAGGGTCTGGATACGCGCGGTCCAGAAGGCGATGTCGAATGTGGGCAGACGCGTACTGCCAATCACGGCAATGGCGCGGTCGGCAAAGTCCGGATAGCGCACGACCCACTCGAACGTCTGCATGCCACCCATCGAAATACCCATGACGGCATGCAGCGAATCTATGCCGAGGTGCTCCGTCAATAACCGGTGCTGAGTATCGACCATGTCAGCGATGGTGATGGTCGGGAAGCTGGACCCCGATGTCTTGCTGTGGTTTGAGGGCGAGCTGGAGACGCCATTCGCGAGCGCATCGACCATGATGATGAAGTAGCGCTCGGGGTCGATAACATCGGGCGACGCCAGGAATACATGGGCATCGGTTTTGCCGGTGTGCCAGGTTGGCACCAGCACCGCGTTGGATTGGCCGGCGTTGAGCGTACCGTAGGTGCGATATCCGATGCGACACGGTGCGAGCGTTTCTCCACTGGCCAGCGCGCAGGCATCGAATTCAGCGTAGTCTAGTGGCGTTGGTTCGTTGGCTTGCGCGGAGAACGTCAGCAGCGCCACGGCTATCCAGAAAAGTCTCATGTCCTTCTCCCCAGAAGAAACTCATCGCTCTATTGTAGCCTGCCTGACACGCGATGACCGCTACGATGACCCGCGAGGTAATTGCAGCCAGCAGCGGCGCAATCATACTCGCGACATGAATACAGTCGTCGTCCTTATCTATGTGCTGGTCGGCGTCATCAACGTCCTGCCGATCGTCGGTGTCATCTCTGTGGCCCGGCTGTCGTCCTTGTATGGTGTATCGGTCGAGAGTCCTGATCTCGCGCTGTTATTGCAGCATCGCGCCGTACTGTTCGGGTTGCTGGGTGGACTGCTGATTTCAGCGGCATGGACGCCGAGTGTGCGCACGCCGGCGGCGCTTGCGGGCATCATCAGCATGCTGTCGTTCTGTGTACTCACAGTCCTGCTAAATGTAGCCAATCCGGCGTTGGTCCGCATTGCGTGGATCGATGTTGTAGCCGTCGTATTGTTGGCGATTGGCGTAACGCTACACCGAGTTCACACGACTGCCGCTTGAATCATCACTCGTGACTTCGAAGTCCTGCCCCAGTCGCTCAACAACGACTTTACGCTTGCGGCGACTGATCGGTACGGACAGATCTCCGTGCAGTTCGAGATACCATTGCCTGGGAGTTTTTCGAAGCCGGACCACCTGGTCGACGGCAATCCAGTGTGAGCGGTGCACCAGCATTCCACGGTCGTCGAGCGACTCCGCAACGCTTGCCAGCGAGCCAAGCACCATGGCTTTGCCCGCCCGCGTATACACGTGCAGATAGTGCAGGTCAGCACTGATCGCCACTAGCTCGGTGCCGATAGCGGCGGGCAGCGCAAACGGTAGCACGGGCTCCGTATTCAGGCTTTTGCTACTCGAAGTTTGGGTGCCCGGCTGCCAAACGGCATCCAGATTGATCAGCAACCAGGCCGGGATGAACGATGGCGCCGCAGACAGTGCTTCGGCGACGATGGCCTGCGCGAGTCCATCTGTCGCCCATTGGTCGAGCGCATCATCGGGCGGCAGTGTGCTCAAAGTCGGAAACAGCGCTTCGAGTGCGAGCGCGATCGGCGCAAATGCCATGACACCGAGCACTGCGGCGATCGCAATCAGTCGCCAGTCGGGTCGTAGCGTGGACTTGTCGACGAGCAAGCGGGTCGCCTATGCCGCACATTTCAGCCCAAAACAAATGTGCAGCGCCCAGATCAGTATTCGTCCGCCAAAGCCGAGCGTTGCCGAAACCGCCGGCCCCAATCCGGCAAACAACACGGTAAGCACCGCCCATGCCGCGAGCATGCGCTTTAGGAATTGGCGCGAGCTGTCGGTGATATCGGGCATGCAGACGATGGTACAAGAAGCGCAGCCCTCCGATCCAAGGCGAAGCCGCGCAGACCGACCATCCGTCGCTTCAACCGTTCGTTCACCAACGCGACCGTTCGTACAAAATTCACGAATTTCGGCGTCTGTGTGGCGAACATGCGCGAACACCGTCTCAGCCGCGATGACGGCCTCTTTTGCTTCAAGGAGACAATCGACATGCAATCAAACCTCGTAAAATCTGCTTTAGCTGGCGCAGCCTTGCTGGCCTGCGCATCCGCCCACAGTGACGATCGCGGCTGGTATGCCAGCGCCGTATTCGGCGCTAACCTGCTTGGTGATCAGGATGCCCAGTATCAATCCGGAACGGCATCCGGCAGTGCCGAACGATCATTCGATACCTCAATCGCCGCCGGTGGCACGTTCGGCTATGAATTCGGCAACCAATGGCGCGGTGAGCTCGAGTTAATGTATCGCCGCAACGAACAATCGGATCCCGTGACGATCGATGGTCTCGGTAGTTTTGACGACGGCGACTTCGCATCGTTAGCGATAACTGCCAGTGCGCTCTTCGACTTCAACTGGTTTAGCGACCCGAATATTACGACCTATGTCGGTGCGGGCATTGCGTTCATTCAGGAGATCGACATCGACTTCGAAACCGCGGGCACAGAAACGTCGTTCGAGACTGACGATATCGGTCTGCAACTGCAGGCGGGTGCGCGCTACCGATTGGGTGAACGCTGGTTCGTTGACGCCGGTGTGCGTTATCTGATCGCATCCGATGTCGAGCTTGAGCTACCGGCGGATTCATCGCAGACCGTGACCAGCGACTACGATCCGTTGACGCTCAGTGTCGCCGTCGGCTGGCGCTTCTGAGTTGCCTGCGAACGCCCCGCCACGGTGATCGCTGTGGCGGGGCGAACACGGAGGAACTAAGACCGCGCGAGTCATGTACGCACATTGTCCAACCGGGAGCGACTGACGCGTAGCCCCGAGCTAGCCACGGTAAATGGTTAGGTATTCTAGTCTGGTTGCGTCGGCCCAGCCCGTCGAGACTCAAACGGCAGCAGACGATACACCGCTCCTGCAATCGGTCACAAAACGGTGGCAGGCCGCCGCGAGCAGCATGTCCATATAGACCGCGATAAATCGGAATCCGAGCGAATGCAGCATTGGGATTTGCTCAGCATCTGCGATCAAACCACCGAGATGTTTGCCGCTTGCTTTGACCTTGGTGGCGATGTTCATCATCGCCTCGAGAAACTTCGGATGCGTGAATTGCATCGGTATGCCGAGACTGGAAGACAGGTCAGCTGGGCCGACAAAGACAATATCGACCCGGTCCAGCGAGAGGATTTCATCGAGATGATCAATCGCTTCCTGAGTTTCAATCTGCACGATTGCTAAAGTAGAAGTATTCGACTGCGCAAGCTGATCAGCAATATCTCCGCGAAGGCCATAGCCCGTATTGCGTGTCTGCGCGAGGCCGCGACTACCCTCCGGCGGATACAATGCCGATTGGAGCAGTCTTTCCCCATCCGCTATCGAATTGATCATCGGGGCGATGACACCGGCAGCGCCGTAATCCAGGAACCGTCCCACCACACGACTTTCGATGGATGGCACGCGGATGAGCGGCGCGCAATCGTGCGCTTCGCAAGCCAGTGCCAGCGAGGTCATGTCCGCGGGCGCAATCTCGCCGTGTTCACCGTCGCAGATCAGAAAATCGAAGCCGCTCATCGCGAGGAGTTCGGCCTGTGTCGGGCTGGCCTGCGGCGTGAAAAGACCCAGTACGGTCTGACCCGCATCGAGCTTGGCGCGTAGAGTCGTCGCCATCATTGTGTGGTGTCCTTTCGCAAAGCAGCCAGTGCGCTGATCTTGTTGAGTAGTTTTTCTTTGAGAGCCTTCGATGCGTCTGCGCACAGTGTTATCAACATGCCTTCAAGCACTTGTACGCGATAGCCGTGCAACGTGATGTATCCGTTCATCCAGTCTTGCCGAGCGAGTCGCTGCGAGGCGAACAGATGTATCGCAAGGTTATCCGGATCGATGTTTCCCACCAGATCCCCCGCCTCAACGGCGGCTCTACAGACATTGCGCGTCTCTTCGATGGAGCGCGCAAAAATGCCGGAAGCGCTTTGATGCTCGAAAAACTTCAGCCGTTCGCCGGCGATGAAGGCCGCTTTGTAATAGACCTCATTGGTCGCTAACAGCCCGAGTAGGTTGTCAACAAAGCTCTCTACCGCTTCGATGGGCCCGGAAAGGTCTCTGTCGGTACCGGCCGTCATGATCTCCGCCATGCTGTCTTCCACCAACACCATCAAAAGCTCGTTTTTTTTGCCGAGCAGATTGTGGATGGTCGGTACGGTGACATTAGAACGCTGGGCAAGCTTGGCAAGGGTCATCGCATCAATACCCTGATCGACAATCATGTCGGCCGCACAATCCAGAATGTACTGCCGTCGCTTTTCCTTGTTCGCGAGTCTTGTGGCCAGGCCACGTGCGCTTGTCGCCATGCTTTAGATCTCATGGTTCAGAAACTACTTGACTGACAGAATTACATATCTTTAAAATTTGTACAAGAATAAAAACTGTGAACAAAGGTTAACGAAATGGCACAGGACATTACCCGGTCGATCGAGGCGTGCGCAGCGCACTATGGCGCGGAGGCGGATGCGGTTCGCGAGTATCTGATCGACGGGCAACAGCGAGCACTCGCGCTCGATAATCGGGGTCCGGTCAGGTTTGGTGATGACGGTCGGCTTGTTCCGGCCATTCGGGATGCCTACTCGAAATACGGCTTCTATGTTTTTCAGGGAGTGATTAGCAACGAGGAGTTGGCTGATCTCGAAGCGGACATAGCCGATATGCGCCAGCGTTTTCCGATGGCACCCTTTCGTCCTGTCGATGCTGGAGGCAATCCCGCACTGCGGTCGCAATGCTCGTCTCCATCGCTGCAGTGTCTTAAGCCGCTGTCGGATCCGCTGGGCGGTACCGACCTGTTAAATGGTCGGCACCAGGTGAAGCTGTTTGAGCCGGAAGCGGCCAGCGATGCACCCGAGTTTGCGCCATACGTTTTGATGGGGCACGTCCAGTTTTCGGATGCCACACTGCGTACCTACGCGCACCCGGACTTGTTGCCTATCGCGGCATCGATCAACGGGGATGATTTCACGCCGTTTCACGATGTCATTTTCTTCAAGGACCCCGGTCTTGGCGCCGCTGTATCGTGGCATCAGGATGGCGATACGCACTGGGATAGCCCGGCTTTCGACGAAGATATTCACGGCTTCAACCTAATGCTGCAGATCTTTGGTTCCACCGCGGTGAATGGCGTTTGGGTCGTTCCCGGTACGCATAAATTGGGCAAGATGGATGTTAAGGCCATGGTCGAAGCCGCCGGATCCGAACGCTTGCCAGACGCTGTGCCGATGATTTGCGAGCCAGGCGATGTGGTTATTTGTAACCGGCAGATCGTGCATGGGTCTTTCGCCAACACGGGCTTTGAGCCGCGCCTGACGGTCAACTATGGCTTCCATCGACGGACTTCCGTTCTCGGTGTCAAAGGCGCCGGCATGCACAGCGAAGCGGTTGTGTATGACGAATCACATATCGCAGATCGCGCACGTGCGATCGGTATCGCCATCGCGGCACGCAAGTCCCGTTTTCCAACGGAAGTCCCGTACGACTATCAGCCGCTCGCTGGCGAAAGATTCGTCTACGATGCTGCGGCCAAAGCCAGTCTCGTTGACTACAACTTAAAGGATCTCAGTATCTGACGTCGACACTCCGGCGCAGCCGACGCAGCGCCGGAGGTCTATGACAATCAGCTCATCGCAGCTTTGACGGCCTCAGGACGAATTGGTAAATCACGAACACGCGCGCCGACCGCCGCATAGATGGCGTTAGCGATGGCGGGTGCTGCGACAATCAACGGCGGTTCGCCGAGGCCCGTCGGGAATTCCCCCGCATCGACAAACTCGATATCGAGCTCCGGGACATCCGGCATGCGCAGTGGCGTGTAGGCGTCAAGGTTCTTCGCTTTGACTTCGCCGTTTTCGATTTCTGTGCCTTCGTGCAAAGCGAGGCTAACCCCCCAGAGTGCCGCACCCTCGGCTTGCGCAAGCGCGCCGCCTGGATCAACCGCCGTACCGCAGTCGATGCTGTAGGTGAGTCTATTGACGGTAACGTCACCGCTGTCACGATCGACGCTGACGTCCGCGACGCAGGCCACCCAGGTTGGCATCGTTCGTTCCTGCCCGGCGCAAACAGCCACCCCTTGTCCACGACCATCGGGCAATTCGCGCCCCCAGTCAGCGCGTTTCGCCGCATCTTGGAGCACGCGGGCCAGTCTCGTCGCACCACCGACAGCTTCCGGTGCTTTGCCGGCGTTTTTGCCGGCCGCGTCCAGGCGCGCAAGTCGGAATTCGACCGGGTCTTCGCCGGTGACGGCCGCAACTTCATCCATGAAGGACTCAACGGCGAAGCCTGTCCAACCCGGACCGACCGCGCGTAACCAGCCCGGCAGGAACGTGTCCTGTGCCAACGTATTGTTGATGGCACGCACGCGATGCGCCGGCAACGTGTACCAGTGATCGGCGCCGCTGATCGAGAATGAATCGATCTTGCCGCCGTTGACCCCATCAAACAGGAACGCGGGCGCCATGCCTTTCGTTGGCCAGCCTGCCGCCGCGGCATGTTCGATACCGGTCAGTTGGCCGTCGGCATCAAAGCTCGCATCCATTTGCTGCACCGATGGCGAGCGAATGCAGTCAAAACGGCTGTCATCCTCACGCGTAAACACCATCTTGACCGGTTTACCGAGTGCTTTCGCGACCAGCGCCGTCGGGATCATCTGATCACCGAACAAGCGTCGACCGAAGCCACCGCCCAGGTATTGCTGATGCAGCGTGATGTCGGTCTCTGCGACCTCCAACGATTTCGCAATGTAAGGCAGGATCAATGACTGCCACTGGTTGCCGCCGTAGATGTGCCAATGGCCATCCTTGAATTCGGCGACAGCGTTTTGTGGCTCGAGCGTAAAGTGTAATGCGCTCGCGGTCGTGTAGCTTGCCGATAGTGTTTGCGCCGCATCGGAGCGTGCCGCCTCGACGTCGCCATCGTCGATGAGCCAGCCACCTGATTGTTTGTCGTTGGCGAGTTCGACGCCTTTGGCCAGGATGTCAGCTTCGCTGACGGAGGCTGTCGGTCCGGCTTCCCATTCAACATCGATCGCATCTGCTGCCTGCTTGGCGCTCCAGAACGAGTCCGCAATCACGGCGACCCAGCCCTGTACGATCTGACCGGGATCTTCGATCAGCACGTATTGCTGATAGCCCTTGATCGCTTTCGCAGCCGTGTCGTCCACATTCTTGACGCTGCTGCCGTAACGGGTCGGTGGGATGACGGGCCGGGCATACACCATGCCGGGTAGCTCGACGTCCAGTCCGTACACAGCGGACCCTTTCGATTTGTCTGGGATGTCGAGTGCCTTGACCGGCTTACCGATGAACTGACGTTGCTCGGCGGGTAGCAACGGTAGTGCGGCGACTTCTTCTTCGCTCAATACGCGATCGATATTGCCTTCTGCAATGATCTCCTCGTAGCTGATCGATTGGTCGCCAGCGGTGACGACGCTGTTGGCGGCGACGCAGTCAGCCGGATCGACGCTCATCAATGCGGCACCTGCGTCGATCAGAATGCGGCGCCCGGCGGCACCGGCCTGTGACATTGGTGTGAAGCTCTGGAAGACGGACCACGATCCTCCGGTGACCATGAAGCCCCATTTAGGATCGGAGTCGACATGTTTGACGCTGACTTTGTCCCACGCGACGCCTAGCTCATCGGCGACGATGCGCGCCAGCGCCGTGCCCACGTGTTGCCCCATCTCGGCGCGGATAATGTTGATCTGCGTGGCGCCATCGGCACCCATCTCAAACCAGATGTTGGGTGAGAATGTGCGGTTGGCGACTTCCTTTACGATCTCTTCGCGCGCGCAGCCTGCCGGAACGAGAGCCCCGAAGCCCATGACGAGACTGGTGCCGAGAGAACCGGCGAGAAAATTGCGGCGAGAAACCGGCGGTAATGTTGCGGCGGGCTTGCTCATGCTGCACCCCCTTCGTCAGCGACTTTGCGGATCGCGGCGTGAATCCGTTTATACGCCATACACCGACACAGATTGCCGGCCATGCCCTGACGAATCTCATCGTCGCTAGGATTCGGATTGCCTTCGAGCAGTGCCGCTGCCTGCATGATTTGTCCGGACTGGCAGTAGCCGCATTGCGGTACCTGCGCTTCGACCCAGGCTTTCTGCAACGGATGCTCGCCATCGAACCCTTCGATCGTTGAAATCTCCTGGCCCGCCGCGGCACTCACTGGAACCTGACAGGATCGGGTGGCGCCACCGGCGATATGAATCGTGCAGGCACCGCACTGTGCGATACCACAACCGAACTTGGTGCCCTTGAGTCCAAGCTCATCGCGAATGACCCACAATAATGGTGTGTTCGGTTCTGCTGATGAGCTGACCGCTTTGCCGTTCAGCGTGAATTCGATCATTGCTAACCCCCTGGTTGATGCCCTCGCAGCATCAGTCTACACCGGTGCAGCATAGTGTGCCCGGCGTCGCGGATATTATCGAAATGTCGAATAAACGTTTATCTGTTGGGCTTCGTCAATGCGTTACCTGAGCGGTGCCACCGCCATCATCGCAGCGCTCGGCTCCGCTCACTCCGCCAGTAATGCTGCGATGGCGGATTCGATCCGTTTCGATTGTTTATCCCCTGCGTGGGTTTCGCCGATGAACACATCGCGGATATTGCCTTGTTTGTCCAGTAGGTAAAACGCAGGCCAGTAACGGTTACCGATCGCTCGCCAGTAGCGATGTGCGTTATCGATCATGACCGGGTGTTTCAATTCGAACTCGGCGATTTTTTTTGCCACAGCGGCCGGATCTTTCTCATATTCGAATTCGGGGCTGTGCACACCAATTACGCGGAACGACTCGTCGGCGAAGGTCGCCTCCAGTGTATTCAGCCACGGAAATGATCGATAACAATTCCAGCAGGCGAACGTCCAGAAGTCGATCAACACGACGTCGCCGCGTAAGTCGGCCAGGCTTAACGGCGGGCTATTGAGCCATTCTGCGGCATCGGTTTGCGTAAATTCAGGCGCTGGTCGCGTGTCGGCGAGCACCGGTTGGGACAGGATCAGCGCGATCAGTGAAAGTTGCAGCATTCTCATGGTGTTCTCCAACAGCATTGCAGGTCAGTTGACCGGTGGCGTGCGAGGAATATTTCCACGCGCATGGCAACATGGACACTGGTAGGCCACTCAGGAACTCGCTATGACAAACCCACGTCCGCTGATTCAGCCCTTGTCGGCCGACGACATTCCCGCTCAGCTACAGGCCGGTTATGCCCGCGCCCTGCAACAGGCGGGAGAAGCGGTAACGGTGGCCGTGCTCGCGCATTCTGATACCGCGAGCCGCTTTTTCTTCGATCGTTTCTATGCCGAGTTCTTTAATGGCGGCTCAGTTGCCGCGCGCTACAAGCAGATTCTGAGGCTCGTTTTGTCAGGGCTGCATGGGTGTCGCTCCTGCAATCTGAATAATCGTGCCAGCGCCGCGCAGGCCGGGCTGACACCAGTGCAGCTCGATGCGCTGCAGCGGCAGCGCTATGAGCAGTTGACAGAGCCCGAGCGGCTGGTCTGCGAGTTGGCCGAGACGCTGGCACTCACCAACACGACGGGACGTTTGTCCGCGCCGCACTATGAGGCACTCCGATCACACTTCAGCGACGCCGACATTGTGGAGCTTGGTGTCACGGCTGCCGTCTTGTGTGGCATGGCGAAGTTCTTGTTTGCGTTCGACCTTGTGCAACGCGAAGACAGTTGTGTGCTGTAGCCAGGATTCGTGTTGCGTGTGGTTGCCGACGCAGCGTGATTGTCCTATTGTTACATCATTGTGGCCAGCAGCCTGAAATGCCATGCGATGGTCAGCAATATATAGCTCGATTTGATGACGATCGGCGACAATGGCTGCAATATAATAACTTTTAGAATGGGCAGCTCGGATTAACAGGTCCTTGGCGTGGTGCTGAGCGACGAAGGGGCGGGGATACAGATGAACGACATTCTGGAAATTTTAGGGCAGCGATCGATCGACGCATCATCGCCAACCCCGCTCTATTTTCAGGTCTACAACATCCTGCATGACTCGATCGCCGATGGCCGCCTGCCGAACGGCACAAAGATCCCGTCGGAGAAAGAGCTTGCGGCTACGTTCGAGGTGTCTCGCATCACCGCGCGTCGCGCGCTGGATGAGCTTGCGCTGAAGAAAATGGTGGTGCGCCACCGTGGCAAAGGCACGTTTGTTGAGCATCGGTACCAGCCGGAGACCATTCACGCTCCACTCGATGACTTGATGCACAGTCTGGGCAACATGGGTCGCGACACGACGGTGACGGTGCTCGATCTCTCGTTTGCTGTGCCAGAACGTCCTGTCAGAGAACTGTTTGCGACAGACGAAAAACAGGCGATTTGTTATGCGCGCCGTGTCCGCAGCAAAGAGGGTGTGCCGTTCGGTCACTACGAAACCTGGTCGCTGGGGTTCGATAAGACGCTGACCAAGAAACGCATGGAAACGCATGCCCGACTCGAACTCTTCAAGATGTACGATATCGAAATCAATCGCGTCGAACAGAGCCTGAGTGCCGTCGCGGCGCCACCGGAAGTCGCCGACGCGTTAAATGTGCGCACCGGCAAGCCGCTACTGAAATTGCACCGATTGTCATACGACAGTAGCGAGCAATTGGTAGACCGGCTGGTGGCGCTGTATAACTCGGTTCTGTTCCGTTACCACATGGAAACGGTCCTGTAGCGTTCAGCGTGTTGGTTTATCCCGGTTAGACGAGACCTAAATCACTGAAATTTGAGCGCTATTAGGCAAAGATCGTTGTCGTGTACGAGTTCAACAGACTGACCATCGCACTCTCAGCATGGCTTTCGGTGCTTGTCGCATTAGCGAATTCCGCGGATATAGCTGTTTTTCCGCACATTTTGCGGCATGCTTGTACTGATAACGATTCCAACAAACACAACAACTCACCCACCCCTTTAGAGGACAAACTGTGAAAAAGCTAGTTTCGATCTGCGTGGTCGTGATCGCATCTATTGCGATTGTTGCCTGTGGCAAAAAGGATAAGCCGGTCGCGATGGCCGATGCGTCGGGTGCTGCGCTGCTTACCTATGTACCGGCCGACACACCTTATGTATTCGCCGCTCTTGAGCCAATGTCGCAAGGCTTCGTCGACAAGATGGCACCGATTAACAACCAGCTCGGCGAAATCATGTCGGGCGTCATGGCCAGCGCCGAGGCCGGTGCTGAAGGCGACGAGGACGGCGCGGCGGTACTGAACTTCATGAGTGCCATGTTCGAGCTGATCAAGCCGGAAACCATGGCGGAGTTCGGCTTCAGTCAACGTACGACATCCGCGATCTATGGCAACGGTTTGTTGCCGGTCATCCGCATTACGCTCGATGAAACCGGCAAGTTCAACGCACGCTTCAAGCAGCTTGCCGAAGAGCAGGGCTGGACGGTGAGCGAGGCTGCGGCCGGCGGCATCGACTATCAGCGTGTCACATTCGACGCGCCGGTCGGCATCATTGCCGCTGAAGCTGACGGCATGGCGGTCGTCACGGTGGCTCCGGCCGAGTTTGGCGAAACCGAAATCGCGACCTTGCTGGGTGCTGAAAAGCCGGCCAACTCGCTCGAAGCGGCTGGTGGTATGAAAGCGCTTGCTGCGAAGTACGGCATGATCCCTCAGGGGCTCGGCTACTTCGATATGCAACGGATCGCTGGTGTCATGATTGATGGCCCCAGCAACAGTCTCGACAGCAAGCTGTTTGAGATGGCCGGTCAAACACCGGGTGATATGTTGACCGACGTCTGCAAGGCTGAGATCAAAGGCCTGGTCGCGGGTGCGATGTCACGTATCGCGTTTGGTTACCAGGCGGCTTCCGAGGATTCGATGGATCTGCTCGCCGTTGTCGAGATGCGCGAAGATCTCGCGACGAGCCTCGTACCGATCGCTTCTGCAGTGCCTGGATTGACGGCGGACAGCAGCGCATTGATGAAATTCGGCATCGGTTTGAACTTGCAGGGTTTACGCGATTTCGTCTCGAACAAAATGGGCGAGATGGTTGAGAACCCCTACGAGTGTGCGGAGTTGTCCGGCCTGAACGATATGGCGATTCAGCTGACCGGCGCGATGCAGCAGCCAGTGCCGCCGATCGTCTACAACTTCAAAGGCGCGTTCTTCGAACTCGATAATCTTGACGGCATCGATCTCGGTAGTCCTTCGGTTCCTGAGTCGCTCGACGCTAACGTCGTGCTGGCTTTCGACAACGTTGAAGGTTTGATCGCAATGGGTCAGATGATGTTGCCGCCGCTTGGCATGATGGAACTTGCCGCCGACGGCGAGCCGGTACAGATTCCGCAGGAGATGCTGACGGGCTACAGCGGCGCGACGTTTGCCGCGATGACCGAAAATCTGCTGGCGATTTCGACCGGTAACGGCGCGGAGTCGAATGCCAAGTCTCTGGCCGGCGTTAGCGATGCGGGCGAGCCCGTTCTGATGGCGACGTCAGTCGATCTCGCTGGCTACATGCAGCTGATTGGTGACATCCAGAAAGGCGCGATGGCAGGTATCGAAGATATCGACAGCGAAGGCGCTGACGCGATCAAAGCCATGAATGATGCGCAGCAAAAAATGACCGAGGCGTATGCCGAAATTTTTGATCGTGAAACGGTGCTGATCAAGCCGACCAGTAACGGCATTGAGATCCCGATGAATATCACCTTCAAATGAGTGCTCTACGCTGATCGATTCGGTTCACCGAACAGTCAGCGCGCAACACTTCAAGGCCGCTTGTCTGACGACAAGCGGCCTTTTTTATGTCGGGTTACTGGCCGACGGCGATGTCGTCGTAGCTGAAGGTCTTGCCGTCGAAAGCCGCCCAGTCTTCACTCACGCGTTGCTCGTCGATCAGTGTGCGCTGAAAGAGTCGGTTGTCGCGGAACCAATGCCAGGTTCGTGATCGATACTGCCCACAATCACTGATCTGAATCATTTCGTACAAATAGAGACTGGGGTCGTCCTTGCGAGTCCAGTTAAGCAGCGTCGTGCGTTTGTGGGTATCGAGCGGCTCATCCGCCGCCCAGCCATCGATCTCGGTATAAAACACCAGCCGACCATCGGCCACTTTGGTTGGGAAGTCGCGGTTTTCAGTCTTACCGTCCAGCCAGAAATACAGATTGGTCTGGTGGTAGGTATTGGCATCCGGAAACCGGCACAGCAAGCGCGAACGATGCTCGTCAGTCTTATCGCCGGCAGCGTTGTAGTAGCGGTAGTAGCCATCCCACCCGCCCTCATGACGGGCCAGGATAGGCAGCTGCGCTTTCAGTGATTCTGACATGTGATGCCTCTCGATCTGCTGCTATAATGTTATAGTCTTATAACATATTCGAAACCGACCGCAAAACGCTCTCGAATGCCTAGAACACTGTTTGAAAAATTGCTAGACGCCCACCTCGTGCGTCGCTTTGACGATGGCTCGGCACTATTGCTGATCGATCGGATCATGATGCACGAGCGCACCGGTAGCCTGGCGCTGCAAGCGTTGCAAGCGGCGGGTCGAGCTGTCGCTAATCCAGCGCATGCATTTGCGGTGATGGACCACATCGTATCGACACAGCCTGGCCGCGGCGACGACACCAGCGTTCCGAACGGCGCAGCGTTCGTCGCTGCGATGCGCGAGGCGGCGACTAATGCCGGAATACAGTTGTTCGATGTGACCGATGCGACTCAGGGCATTAGCCATCTGGTCGCTGTGGAGCAAGGCATTGCATTGCCCGGTTTGACGCTCGTCTGTCCTGACTCGCACACCTGCACGTTAGGCGCGCTAGGCATGTTGGCCTTCGGTATCGGCACCACTGATTGCGAGCACGCGCTGGCCACTGAAGCTCTGCGGATCAACGTTCCTCGGACACTACGTGTCGTTTTTGACGGCGCGCTGCGTCCCGGCGTGACCGCAAAAGACATGATTCTGGCACTGATCGCGCGCTACGGTACCAAAGGTGGCAGTGGTTTCCATGTCGAGTTTACCGGTCCGGCGGTGACAGCATTGGACATGGCTGGACGTTTCACGCTGTGCAACATGGCTGTCGAGTTTTCGGCTTTCGCCGGCGCCGTATCACCGGATCGTGTGACGCTCGACTACCTGCGCCACAAACCGGAAATAGCGCACTGGATCGACAACGACGAAGTGGTGTCGGCATGGCTGAATCTCGCGACGGACGCAGGCGCGCAGTTTGATCATGAGCTGCGCCTGGATGCGTCACGTATTCGACCGCAGGTGACTTACGGCACCAGCCCGCAGCATAGCCTCGCGCTCGGTGAGCGTGTGCCGCAACCGAATGATGACGCTGATCTGCGGCGCGCACTCCGCTACATGGACATCAGGGCAGGACAAACATTGGATGGCCTCCCGATCGCCGCCGCGTACGTCGGATCCTGCACTAATGCGCGTATCGAAGCTCTACGTAAAGTTGCGACCTTGCTCAA
>ERZ1740062.631-NODE-631-length-17362-cov-4.386318_pt1 | contig 17362 bp, 18 predicted proteins | sample MGYA00581741_ERZ1740062 | MGnify/ENA primary metagenome ERZ1740062 (study PRJEB43018, sample SAMN04849747) | marine metagenome | isolation source: floating plastic debris | place: Pacific Ocean | collected 2008-09-01 | study: EMG produced TPA metagenomics assembly...
AAAGTCACGGCACTAACGGGTTGCGATAATCCGCGTGTCACCGCGCGCATCGAGCGCAATTTGCTGATTGATACGACGGTCTACAAAGCGCTGGTTATGACTGATACGGCACCAACGGAACAGGATGAACTAGGGAATGAGTTCACGGCACCGATCGTCGATGGCGATACGTTTATCGCAGTTTTTGATCTATACAATCTTGAGCCTAACGATACGGGTGCGTCGCTGGATGCGACAGTCATCGAGCTGAAAGCGATGTTGGGTGAAGGTCTCGAAGTAGGTGATGACGGTATCCTAGGGACGTCGGGCGATGCCGAGAACGTGAACTGCACGTTCGAACGGCGCTCGTTGGACTGTACGATGTCGCGCCTACCGGTAGGTGGTCGTGTGAGGATCGCATTACGCGTTCGCGGCGATGGCACAACGTTCGAGGATCGCAATGTCGCTATTGTGGCTATGGCGACCTCTGCCGAAATCGATCACAACGATATGACGGGTTCTTCTCGTAGCTACAAGATTCTGGTCAATCCGGCCGGCGATGCAGACGGTGATGGTGTCGAAAACCAGAATGATGCTTTCCCCGGTGATAGCAGTGAGTCATCCGATTTCGATAGTGACGGCGTTGGCGATAATGCTGACCTGGACGATGACAACGACACGTTGCCCGATGCGTGGGAAGCACGCTACGGGCTCGATGGTCGCGACGCACAGGATGCTAGTGTTGATCTGGATGGCGATGCACTCGATAACGCCGCAGAATTTGCGGCTGGTACCCGTCCGGATGCAGCTGATAGCGACCTCGATTCGGCGATAGATGGCGCTGATAATTGCCCGCGTATCGCCAACCGAGCGCAGTACGATCTTGATGGTGATGCTATCGGTGATGTGTGTGATGTCGATTACTTCGCTGGCGTAGTAGCGCTGGGTGATATCGATGGGTCCGGTGCGTCCGCTGTGGCGCTGATCAAACCGGAAGGGAGCACCGTTTCTGCCTTTATTAAGAACAGTCTCGATGATTCGTCCGTCGGCGCTGATCGCATTGATCTAAGCGCGCTGCCAGCACAACGCGTGCTGGCAACTGCAGTCGCGGCGAGTGATGTTGCGGGGTTGCTGCAGAATAGCGATGGGAGCGTCCGGTTGGTGCGTTTCAATAGCGGAAACGGTCAGCGCGAGTTCGACGTTGGTGTCGCCGACGCGGTTACAAGCGCTGTGATGACCAGTACTGATACAGAGATACGTGTGGCGATGACCGTTGACGACGGCACTTCTGCCGTGCAGCGGTTCGACATCAGCACGGGCGCGTCGCTAGCTTCTTGGGCGCTGGATGATCGTCTTCGCATCATGGCGCTGGTAGAGCATGGCGACGATCAGATTGCTGTGGCGCTTTCGGTGGATGAGCAGACGGGCGAATGGTGGTTGCAGCGCCGGGACGGCACGCCAGCATTAACCAGCCACCGATCACGTGTCGGTGGCAACGAATGGTTGACGGCGACGGCCGCGTCAGTTCCTGCCGGTACCGCGGTCATTGCGCAACTGCTGGATGGGCGAATCGAGGTGACCGTTTGGGACACGGATGATAATGCGGTCGTTAGTTTCGATGTCTTCGATGACAGCTATGGATTGCTGTCGGCGGCAGCTACAACGATTGATAGTGAGAACCTGCTATCTGTCGCCGCGTTGGCCAGTGATGGTAGTCGTGAGATTGCTGTTATGTCACCGGACACCGGTGCCGAGCAAAGCAGGCGGCAATTCGCAGACGGCATCGAGTCGTATCGTGCCTTGTTAGGCGGTAGTGATGGCGACGTGGGTCTACTTCAAACGGATGGTGACAACACGGTCACGTTACAACTGGTCAACGCGACTGGAGACACAGTGACACCACGCACGGTGACGGCAGAATCTGTCACACCACCAGGTGGTGGTTCCGGCGGTGGCTCAGGCGGTGGGTCTGGTGGTGGCTCGGGCGGTGGTTCAGGCGGCGACTCCTCCGGTGGTGGTGGCGGTAGCACGGGAGGTCTGCTGATTCTCGGGCTGCTGGCGCTCTATATTGGCCGGGAGTGGCGGCGCACACGCTAGGAGGGGCGCGGACGGGTAGCATCACGCTATTCTTCCGCGTCACCGCGTGGATTCAAAGCCCGCGCTACGATCGATGGGCGAACAATCGCTCGAGATCTTCGCTGCTCAACGATTCTAGTCTTGCGATATTACGTGCGGGAATGCCATCCGCGTCCGGGTGTTGCGCGATCGCTTGCTCAACATCGGACTCGCGCAGCAAATGCAGCAAAGGATATGGTGCACGATTGGTATAGTGACTAACGGCATCTGCAGGCTCATTCGCGAACCGGTAGTCCGGATGAAAACTCGCGATCTGAATCACACCGACCAGCGCTCTGGCTTCTATTAACGCATCCGCAACATCGAGAAAGTCGTTGTAGTCAGCGAAGTCCTGCAGCAGGTTGGCGACCGCCACAATAATCGTGTCGGGGCCATCGTCGGTCAGGCTCGCTAGTGCGTTGTCCAGGTCAGCGATGAGCGTGTCCGGATCATCGGCCTCACTGACAATGATCTTAAGCTTGCCAGCTGCGACGACGGGCTTTGCGAACGGGCAAAAGCCAAGTCCGATCACCACATCTTCAAGCCATTGGCGGACAATTGTCTCGACAGTTTTGGATGTCATGCCGCCATCCTAGCGGATGTGAACGTTGGATCCTGCTGCATTTGTGGGGAACCTGCTCCGCTTATTGATGGTCATATGGTATTGTGAATAGCACGGCAGTTTGATGTCAGGAGCCCGATCATGCGGAAAATCATTACCTTGGCTTGTGTTGGTGCAGCGCTGATGATGACAGGCTGTGCGACGGCCCCTTACGAACCGTCCAGCCCTTCGATCGCTGATACGACCCGCACCGGCAGCCGCATCAAGCAGCAGCCAAGCACAGACCGCGTCAGCAAAGACGGCCCGCAGCGGCTGCGCACCATCGACAACGAAGAGATCAAATCGACGGGTGCGATGACAGTCACTGACGTGCTGCGCCGGACCGGCAACAACTACTAAGCGACTGTTACACCGAGCTGTGCATCCTGGTTCGTCGAGTATCGGCGTCTTGGGCAGGTATTTCTCGCGTGACGAGAAACGGTTTAGCTCAGTTGGCGTTCGGCACCTGGCAGTCAGCAACCAAAAGCGATGCTCAACAAGGCATTAGTTTCCCTCGGGGACAGGTGGGTCAATAATGACCCGCGATGCTGTGTCGATCAGAACCTGCTTTAACGCCAACCATTGTTTCCCACCTCGTTTGGCACGTTTCGGCATCTCAATATCCAGCATGACGAAGTGATCCTGATCGAAGCGCGTGAAAATCGCTATCAAGGCTACATTGGGGTAGTCCAGAAGCCCCCATTCGCGCCCGCCGAGCACGAAGTCCTCGTAGTCGTTCATACGATTCACTGTCGGTTTACCGGCTCGTCGCGACATGGCATCGCCTGAATCCTGAATCCCTCGTTTTAACGCGACGAGAGTGGTGTCTTCTATTGGACCCGTCGCAAACGGTTTGATCAGCAGGTTCATACGAACCTTGGCATCGTAGCCAGTCGCCTTATTGAATCCATAACCCACTCGGTAGACGTAGATGAAACCACGTTCTTCGAGTTCGTTAATCACAGGCTTGGGTTGTCGATACAGGTTTCCGCCGGCTGGAAGAGAGAACGCCATCGGGTGATTAAGCACCGTAATTTGGTAATTCACCCATTCTTTCGTCGAGACGTTTGATGAGCCGGATAGGCATCCGGATAGGAAGAAGCCGAGTACAATCGCAACAAGTCCTTTCCGTATCATAGCGGTCTTCTCCGGCATTTCGGTCGACGAGGTTCTTCAACCATTATGCAACAAGCACCTGCTCTCGAAACCGCCAATGCGACGAGCGCGTTTACTTGAGTGTGCTCAGGCGTCTTCGGCCGTCTCGCCGGCCTGCTCGGATTCATTCGGCGACGATACGGTCATGCGAGCCATCGCGATTCAACCCTCAAACAACAGATACACGGGAATGGCGAGCAGCGTTTGGCTGAAGACATCGGGTGGTGTCAGGAACATACCGACAACGAAACAGCCGAGAAACACATAAGCGCGTGCCGAGGCCAGCTTGTCGGGCGTTGTTAAGCCTGCCCAGCACAGCAGCACCGTCGCGATCGGCACTTCGAATGCCAACCCAAACGCGAGGAACAACGTCAGTACAAAATCGAGATAACTCGAGATGTCGGTCATGTTTTCAACACCTTCCGGTGCGAACGCGACAAAGAATTTGAAGATCAGCGGAAAGACGATGAAATACGCAAACGCGATACCGAGGTAGAACAGGATCACGCTGCTTGACAGCAGCGGTACCGTGAAGCGTTTTTCTTTCTTGTAAAGACCCGGTGCCACAAATGCCCAGACCTGGTAGAGGATGTACGGCATCGCCGCGAAGATAGCGACAAAAAACGCGAGCTTGAACGGTGCAAACACCGTCGATGCCGGTTCCGTCGCAATCATCGTGTTTTCTACGGGCAGCGCCTGCTGCAGAGGCAGCGAAACAATAGTGAACAGTTTTTGGGCGAACGGTACTAGTGCCACGAAGCAGACGATGATCGCGATAAAAGCGCGCAGCAAACGATTGCGCAACTCGAGCAGGTGCGAGAGCAGACTCGCTTCCTCGAGCACCTCTTCTTCTTTCGTGTCGGTCATGAGTTTGCGGTTTTGCTGGTCGCGTCGGTGGTTGCCGGCTCTGGCGTAAGGCCTGTCATCTCGGCGACACGCTCAGCATCGGAGTTAGTGGTTGTTGGTGCGGCGATACCGGTATCGTCGTCATCGTCAGTGTCGAAGTCGTCCGGTTCGTCGTCCGACTGTTGGTCGGTGTCGTTGTGCGCCTTATTCAGCGCGTTTACTTCGTCTTCGAGTTTGTCGACACCCAGCTCTTTCTTGAGATCGACCTTATTGGGCAACGAATCACGAATTTGCTGCATCTCGAGTTCGTCCTCGAGTTGCACCTGAAGGTTGCGGCTCATGCGTCGTGCATAGCCAACGAATTGACCCAGTTTCTTGGCAACCTGGGCCATGCGTTCGGGACCGAGCACAACCAGCGCGATCACAAATAACAGGATCAGCTCTGGGCCGCTCCACTCCATCGCAATGCCTCCGCGCTGCGCCTAGGAGCCGGACTTGCTGCTTTCTTTGCCGGGCGTGTTCTCGAAAGACGCGTCCTCGGCCGAATCGTTTTCCAGCTTGCTCTTTTCGGCTTTTTCTTCGCCGTCATGCATGGCGTTGCGAAAACCCTTAATCGCGCCGCCGAGATCAGAGCCGATGTTTTTGAAACGTTTGGTACCGAAGATAGCCAGCACAATCGCCAGAATGATCAACAGCTGCCAGATATTGATGCCACCTAAACCCACGATGATATTCCTCGTCAAAATGCCCAACGGCACAGATAAACATAATGATACGCGACTTATGTGGTGTTCGAGTTAAACCGAGTCCACAAATTCGCCAAACTGTGAGGCGGTGCAGGTTATGCGGTCAGCCAGAAGGTCACTGGCCCGTCATTCACCAAACTTACTTGCATATCTGCGCCAAAACGCCCCGTTTCAATAGCCAGCCCGCGTTCGCGGATCACGCCACACCATTGATCAAACAAGGTCTTGCCGGTTTTCGGATCAGCGGAGCCACTAAAACTGGGCCGCCGTCCACGTCGGGTGTCCGCTGCCAGCGTGAACTGCGGCACTGCGAGTATGGCAGCATTAATGTCCGTCACGCTCAAGTTCATTTTCCCGGCTGAATCCGAAAAAACACGATAATTAGCGACACGATCGGCTAATTTAGCGACATTTTCCGCGGAATCACCTTTTTCGACGCCGACCAGCACCAATAAGCCCCGATCGATGGCACCAATGGTGTCGCCGTCTACAACGACGCTGGCTGAACTCACACGCTGGATCAGGCCGATCATGGAGGCTCCGTTGGTCGCAAGGATGTTAAACCCGCCGCGGCAGCCGGCTGCAGCATGGGTTTACCACGCGACATTGTGCGGTATCACCGGGAACGTGAGCAATCGTTACGTTGCCTGAGCGGCTGTGGAATAATCGATGCAACGACTGTGTACGGGGAGCACACATGAAACGTAGAGCATTTGTTCGGGGGCTTGGCGCCGGCGCGCTGGCCTCCGGGTTGGCCGCTTGTGGCAGTGAGCAGGAATGTGTGGCGAACGACGGGGCCGTGCGGGAGCAAACGTTCAACTGGAAAATGGTCACGACGTGGCCGCCGAATTTTCCCGGCCTTGGTACCGGCGCCGCCAATCTGGCCAAACGCATCACGGCCGCATCCGGCGGACGGATCAAGGTCAAGGTGTACGCGGGTGGTGAGCTGGTGCCGCCATTGGAAGTGTTCGACGCCGTATCCCAAGGCACTGCAGAAATCGGCCACGGCGGTGCGTATTACTGGAAAGCGAAAGTCGAGGCTGCCCAGTTTTTCGGGGCTTATCCATTCGGGCTGAATGCCGCCGAAATGAACGGCTGGATGTACTACGGCGATGGTCTGAAGCTATGGCGTGAAGTTTACCAGCCGTTTGGTGTTGTGCCGTTCCCGGCCGGCAACACCGGCGGTCAGATGGGCGGTTGGTACAACAAGAAGATCAACAGCATGGATGATATCCGCAATCTGAAAATGCGTGTCCCGGGCCTGGGTGGCGAAGTGTTTGCGCGTGCCGGGGGTACGCCGGTGCTATTGCCAGGTGGCGAGATCTTCACCGCACTGCAAACGGGCAGCATCGATGCGACCGAGTGGGTTGGGCCCTACAACGATATCGCGTTCGGTTTTCACAAGGTGGCTAAGTACTACTACTACCCGGGATGGCACGAAGTCGGGCCGACGCTTGAGGCGCTCGTCAATGAAGAAGCCTGGAACGCATTGCCGGAAGATCTGCAGGAAGTGGTGCGCGTGTGTTGTCAGTCCGTCAACTGCGACATGCTGGCCGAGTACACCTATCGCAATGCTGAAGCGTTCCGTACCTTGCTGGCGGATCCGAACATCGAAGTACTGAAGTTCCCGGACGATGTGTTGCAAGGTATGAAAGCACACGCCGATGAGGTGATCGCGGAACTGACCGCACGCAATGCGGACGCGAAACGAATCTTCGAATCGGTGAATGCGTTCAAACAGGCTTCAACTCCGTTCCAGCAGGTGACAGAGGGTGCGTTGCTCGAGACGCGGGCGTTGTAATAACACGTAGCCTATTGTGAGCAAAGAAGGCTTTTTCGCGTTCGACGAAACTCATCCGATCCCGGATCTCAGCGTCATCGCTATTCATGCGACTCGCAAGACCGGAGGCGCGGACCTTGTCATTGTTATTGCGTCACCACTGGGCAATGGCGGACGGTCGCTAGAGAGGCTCCTGAAGAAAATCGAGGTATACCTGTCTTTCCTTAGTTCGGAAGACTTTCGATCACAATCGGTTGAGGCTGAATCCGGAGGAACACGCATTGTGGTGAACATCCATCAGGATTCTTCCGAAGATGCATTTGAACTGCAAAGACGGTGCATTGCCTGGTGCGAAGACAACAACGCAAGCTTGGTAGTACAGCGCGACGGCAATGGCTAGAAGCAGCGCGGTACAGCTCTCTTAGTACTGCTTCCCGTTCGGGTCGAGCCGAAACAAACTATATTGCCGCTGGTTTAAAACCTATCGCGCTACTGCAGTACGTACTGCTTCAACACGTCTAATGGCACAATTTCTAACGCTGCCTCAAGCGTCGCGTCGAGAAATATCGATGGAGCAAAAACTGCATCGTGAGCTTAGCGCCAACGCGTGGCACACAAACACCAGCGGTCACCGGCGACAAGCCCAGGGAAGTCATACATCGGTAGCGGCGTGATCAGGTCATTGCCGCGTGCCTTGCTGAATTTCAGAAACTCGTCGGTGACCTGTGCGCAGATGACATGTCGCCCGAGATCCTGCGAGCCGGTGCGACAAAAGCCGTCTCGATAGAACCCGGTCACTTTGTCGTTGCAGCAACAAGCGAGTTCGCCACCCAGTACATTTTTCTCTGTCGTCATCGTTGTCATGCCACTCGGAAGGTCAGGCTGATCCGATGGGGGCAATGCCCACCGGGATCGGGTTGGACGGTTTTCACACCGTGGAAATACATGCGTGCCGGGCCGCCCATCACCAATACATCACCATCGTACACGGGTACGCCGATTGGAGAGCCAGCACGCTCGGCGCCCCACACCAGAAATTCGGCCGACAAGCCCGTCGAGATGGTCACTACCGGCTGCGAAAAGTCACGTTCGTTCTTGTCTTGATGCGCCGTCATGCGATTGCCGGGCAGATAGCGATTGATTAAGCACGCGTTCGGAAAGAAATTGTTAAATCCCGCCTCTGCAGCGGCCCGATGCGCGGTGTCACGCCAAGCAACTGGCATCGCAGGCCAAGGCTTGCGTGTTTCAGGGTCGATTGCCTGGTAGCGATAACCACGATCATCCGACACCCAGCCGACGTCGCCGCAGTTGGTCACGGCGACAGAAATCGGTTTGCCGCCCGGTGTCTGCATATTGCGGAACGGCGAGTTATTTCGGATAGCATCCAACTCGGCGAGCAATGCCATGCTATTCGCGAAGCCCGCGAGTACCGTGACCCCGGGCATGACCGTCTCAACCTCAGGCCGTATATGCTGAAACAGATCCTGCATCGCTACTTTTTGCGCCGTAAAAACTTGAGTCCGGACCAATCGTTGTCCACCGCGCAGACCTTCACATCTACCCAACCGTGCGGCAGCACGATCGTGCGCAAGTCGTCTTCGGTCAGGTCTTTGTACAGCGGCGAAGATTTCTTCGGCCATGAGATCCACAGCATACCGCCGGGTGCGACACGAGCGAGCGCCGCATCGATCTGGTTCTCCAATACTGACTTTGTTCGACAAAACAGGTGCACGATGTCAGCAGATCGTAATCGCGACGATACCGTCGCACCTTCGACGCCCGCGATTAGTGCGGGGTAGTGCTCTGGCGCCAGAATCGGTTTGCAGCGCATGCCGGGTTTGATGCCAAGTTTCTGAAACAACGGTTTGCCGGAATAGCCTGCGGTGGTCTGCGCCATCGTGTTACTCGCGTCAATTTGGTTGGTCAGTATGCCACGGTATCATCACACGAATGGGTCAGAAAATTCTGCTGAGTTGTTCAGGCGCTTATGCGATCATCCGCGAGTCAACAAGCGCACAGGGGAGCGGTATGCGACTGGGGAAGACTGCGATAGTACTTTTGCTGGCCTTGGCTGGCTGCTCGTCTGGCGACGACGATGCTCAGCCGGCAGCCGATGCGCAGGGCAGTGACGATCAAGGTGCCGTGCAGATCAGTACAAAACTGAAGGGAACGCTGTACTTCAACTATGCGGCGCCGATGCAGGCACCGCGCGTGATGGCGATCGATCTTCGCAGCAAGCGCTACCGAGTTGCCGCGGACGGGGTCCACGCCAATGTCGCTGGCGAAGTGATCGCGTATGTCAACTTCTGTAGCCCGCTGCAGGTACAGCTCGCCGTTACCGATGAAGACGGATTCATGACGCCGCTGTCTGATTGCGTCGAGCGAGACACGATTTCCGGCAAGAGTCTGCAAGGGCCGGCGATCACCCGTGATGGCAAACGGATTGCTGTCTTGAACAACGAATTGCGTGCCGAGATCGACCGCAAGGAAGACCCGTACGGGCTTGATGCGATGGTGGGATTGAACAAATACTCCGCGACGCAGGTGTTCGATCTCGATGGCAACGTACTTGCGGAGTTCAAGGACATGGGTCCGGCCGTCTGGGCAAAAGACGGCAGCCTGATTCTGGCGGGCCGCGGTGGGGATGTCGGCTTTGGCATCTTCCGCGCGGACAAAAAACTCAAGAGTGTTAAGCGCATCGATGATGGCCGATTGAAGTCTGCCGTTGATGTCATGGACGCGCACCCGAAGGACAACACCATTGCATTCGTGTTCAACGGGCAACTGTTCGAAATGCCGTTGAAGAGTGGCAAGCCAAAACGACTGCATTCGCACGGCAACATGTTATCGGGTATCGCGTATTCGCCAAGCGGCGACCAAATCGCAATCGTATCGACCGACACGCTCAACGAAGCGATTCAGATGGGCGGCGGTGGTTATCCGATCTTCGTGTTGGACGATGGCGATATCCACACGATTCGTATGCCGTTTATCATCGACGGTCCGCTCGACTGGGTGAAGTGATTGAGCAAAAAGCGCGTCTGGTTGTGGTGGAGCAGCGGCAAGGACAGTGCCTGGACGCTCCACGTCTTGCGACAGGATCGGGATGTCGTTGTCGAGGCGCTAGTCACCTCGGTCAATCAGGTGGCCGAGCGTGTCGCAATGCACGCCGTTCGCCAGACGTTGCTGGAAAAACAAGCCGAGGCGGCTGGCCTGCCACTGCATATCATGCCGCTGCCATGGCCTTGTCCCAACGGTGCCTACGAGGCCGCGGCCGCCGACATCATCGCGATGGCCGAGGCGGCCGGTGTGACGCACATGGCATTCGGCGATTTGTTTCTCGAAGACATACGGGCATATCGCGAGAATTTATTGAAAGACTCGACCATTGAACCGCTGTTTCCGTTGTGGCGACAACCCACGGAGCAACTGGCGCACGACATGATCGCGAGTGGACAAGAAGCGTACCTGACCTGCGTCGATCCGAACGTGCTACCTGCGGAATTCGCCGGGCGACGTTTCGATCAACAACTGCTCGATGATCTGCCGTTCGGCGTGGATCTCTGCGGCGAAAATGGCGAGTTCCATTCGTTTGTCTGTGCTGCACCCGTATTCGATCACCCGATCCTTGTGGCCGTGGGCGAGCGCGTAACCCGCGACGGTTTCGTATTCGCGGATGTCATGCCAGTGGACTGACCCGACCGCGAGATTCCGACTCGCAGCCAAGCGAGCCGCGGTATCATGGCAGACGACTTCGAGCGGGGGAAATCGTCATGCGAAATTTTGCACTGGAAACCTATTTTTCTGAATGGGAGTTTAAGGCGCGCTATCACATGACGGCGTCCGACGCCGAGTCGATCACCGTTGCTGAGCTGTTAGAGATCGCCGGCGCATCACCCGATGTGCTCACCGACCTGAAACTCGGTTATACCGAGACCTGGGGCGCACCCGATCTGCGCGAGGCAATCGCAGACACCTACGATCAGCTCGAGGCGAACAACATACTGTGTTTCGCTGGTGCGGAAGAAGGCGTGTACGCTGCCATGCGTGTGTTGCTGCAGAAAGGCGACCATGCGATCGTCGTCGTACCGAACTACCAGGCCGCGGAAACGGTGCCGTTGGATATCTGCGACGTCACCGGCGTGGCATTGGATGCCGACAACGACTGGCGCCTGGATCTGGACGCAGTGCGCGCGGCGATCCATCCGAATACGAAACTGGTTTCGGTCTGCTTCCCGAATAACCCGACTGGCGCGATTCCATCGCACGCGGATTTCGATGCGCTGGTCGCGCTTTGTCGCGAACATGATCTATATCTGTTCAGCGATGAGGTGTATCGCCGGCTTGAGCTTGATGCGTCACGGCGTATTCCGCAGGCAGCGGATGCATACGAAAAAGGCCTGTCGTTGAATGTCATGTCGAAAGCCTATGGCTTGCCGGGGCTTCGGGTTGGCTGGATCGCGAGTCAGGACAAAGATGTCCTGCAGGCGATGGAACGTTACAAACATTATTTGTCAATTTGCAACAGTGCGCCGAGCGAGCGACTCGCTGTCATCGCGCTCGGGGTACGCGACCAATTGCTCGCGCGCATCCACAACTTGATGCAGTCTAATGTCGAAAAACTGGAAGCGTTTTTTGCGCGTTATCCTGAGCTGTTTGCATGGCAGCGTCCACATGGTGGATGCATCGCATTCCCGCGTTTTCTCGGCAGCGAGGGCGTCGAGACCTTCTGCAAAGATCTGATCGATCAAACCGGCGTGTTGCTATTACCCGCATCGATTTACCGCTCCGAGTTGATGGACGCGCCAACAGACCGCTTTCGTGTTGGTTTCGGCCGTGCTGGTATTGGTGAAGGCCTCGCGGTCTTCGACGACTACCTGCAACATCAACGCGTCGATTGATCTGACTCTCGCTGACAGTCGTAGACTTCGACGCATCCCGTTCGCCCGGCTCTCGCCTTCGGTTTTTCGCCGTGCTTTGGTAGCCTGAGGTGGTTTCGCTACGGGAGGAATCTGTCGCATGTCGTTCATTGATGAGCAATCACGGTTGATGCAACGATGCATCGCCGGTTTAGCGGTCTTGCTGTTCGCCACACCAATGGCTTTGGCTGACGATGATCCGGAGCAGCTCGAGCAGGAGATGCTGGCGGCGTATCAGCAATACAACGAGCTGTTTCAGTCGGGTCAATACGAGCTGGCCATTACCCCTGCTACAACCGCTTTGAAAAGGTCGCTCGCGCTCGACGATACACCGAACAAGACGACTGCGACGCTGTACTACAATCACGCGTTGGCGCATCTTGGTTCTGGCATGCGAAACCGCGCTATCAAGTCGCTGGATGCCGCCAATGAGATGTACGAAGCACTCGGTTCCGAATTTGACGGTAACCGAATTCAAGTACTGATGTCGCGTGGCGACGCAGAGCGGCGATTGAAAAAAGCGCGGCCGTTCTATGGACAGGCGCTCGCATTGTCGGAGCGTGTCAACGGCGCGTCGTCCAACACCCACGCACAGAACTTACACACCGTTGGATTGACGCATCTTGGCGCCAAAGAATGGGACGTAGCTGCGCCCTATCTGCAGCAGGCCGATGCTGTATTCGGCGCACCGGACGTCGAGGACCGCACAGCCGCGGTCAGTTCGGGTTTCGCGGTTGCGCGGATACAGGCGCACAACGACGTACTGGAATTCGATCACCTGCAGCGGGTGATCGCAGATTTTGAAGCGACCGGTCGGCGCACATCCGACTACCTGCGATTGCTGGAGTGGTCGCGTGACCTCACAGACGACCCGGCACTTGCCGCGTCGTTCACGGCTAAGATCGAAGACTACAAAGCCGCACTTGAGCCAGAGGTAGGCGACTACCTCCCAATCAAACGCGTGGCGCCGTATTACCCCCGCGATGCGCTGAAGAAAGGAATGACTGGATACGTTGATCTGACGTTTACGGTCTCGGAGGAAGGTATTCCGATCAATATCAAGCCGACCGGTGGCAGAAACTATCGCGTCTTCGCGAAGGCTGCGATTCAGGCGGCTAGCAAGTTCCGCTACGAGCCTCGTGAGGTGGATGGCAAACCCGTCGCAGTTGATGGTGTCGAGACGCGTCTTCGCTTCGAACTCAAATACTAGGGCTCTTGGTCGTCAGCACCACAATGACTGATAAGTCAGATTTGGCCGAGAGACTGATAGCAGCCGTGATGTCGAAACGCGTCTCCGCTGCACTCACCCTTTGCGTAGTGCTGTCCGGCTGCGCATCGATTGTCGCTGATAAAATGATCGAACCACCCAGGTTTGAGAGCAGTATGCTGGTCGAGCCAATGTTGAGTACGCTCAACGACCCGGTGCCCTATCTCGTGAATCATCGCTTTGAAGAGATTCCGAGCCTGGGCACTGTGACGGAAATGCTACCGACACGAATTCAGTGGCAGTTCACGGTTGATGAAGTCGAGCAAAGTATCAGCGTCACGGCTGGCGCTGATCCCAACGTGGAGGACACTTCCCTGCCCGAACGTCGTGCCAACGGTCGTGGCACGGTGATCGTGTTGCACGGCCATTCGATGAACCGTCAACTCATCTTCCTATGGGGCGCGATGATGGCGGATGCCGGTTTCGGCGTGTTGAGCCTGGATTTGCCGGGGCATGGCGATTCGCCCATACCGCTGACACACTTCGGGCTCAAAGCCAGCGAGCAGTTGAATGCGCTCCGCCCACTGTTGTCGCAACAGTCCTTACCGCCACCGTACATTCTCGTGGGGGTATCGCTAGGTGCGACCGCCGCCATTCGTGCGGCGATGGACGACCCCGAATGGCACGCAGTGATCGCGTTCGAGCCGTTTGATGATTTGCGGGGTGTGCTGGATGCTGGCGTCGAGAACACTTCTGCGCCAATCCGATGGATGATGCATCGTGGTACGCGCGACCGTGTGATGCAGAAGATTGCGTCCCGGTTGGATGTCGATCTCTCAGAACTCCAATTGCGTCCGACCCATGAATACTCGGTACCCACGCTGGTGCTTCACAGTCAATACGACGATGTCGTGCCGTTGGCCCAAAGCCAACGCATCGCTGCCGTCTCGCCGGCCATCACTTTGTGGCAATATCGCGATGGTGGCAGCCACGAGACATTTCCAACACCGCTATGGCGACACTGTCGGCCGGTGATGGGATGGCTGAATACAACGCTTGGCGAGGAGGCGTCCAACCTGCCCGCTTGTGACCGTATTGAGCAAGCAGCAGACACGGCACATCTGGACACGACGCCACTCGAACGAATCGATCACTAACCATAGGCAATTCATGATGACTCACTCCATGACCGATATCGCACGCGGTGTCTTCAACGCGATTGAATCCGGCGACATCGAGGCCGCGCGCCAGTTCTGCGCGGACGAAATGCAAGCGTCTCGCAACGGCGGCGAAGCCGTCGGTATCGATGCGGTGCTGCAGTTAGGCGCAGTGGTGAAGCAGGCGATACCGGACTACCACTACGAAGACATCACCTGTGTCGCAACCACCGATGGTTTTGTCGAAGAACATCGTGCGTGCGGCACGCTGTCCGATGGCACCGCGTTCTCGTTCTGGGTGGCCGCGGTTGCGACCGTCGTGGACGGCAAGATCAGCAATCTGCGCGAATACGTCGACACAGCGGAGGCCGCGCCGTTGATCACAGCGCTTGCCGGCTGATGTCGGAAAGTTCGTTGCAATCGCTCGAGTTATCCGCATCCAGTGGATATGTGGCGAGCGAATACGCGAAGGACAGGAACAGCTGATGAAACACCTGCGCCGATTTCTCAAATTTATGCATACTGTTACCGGCCTCGGATTGTTGGGCGGTCTGGCCGCTTACATGATTGTGCTAGGGACGGCGCCGGAGATCAGCACACTCGAGCAGCACGCCGCGTTGCGTCACAGCTTGCGACTCGTATCGACGTGGTTGCTAATGCCGTCGATGCTATTGGTACTGGTTAGTGGTTTGCTCGCGATGGCGATCACCGATGCATATAAGAGTGCCCTATGGGTCTGGGCCAAAGCGCTGAGCGGCGTGTTGATTATTGAGGCGACATTCGCCGGTATTGATGCACCGGCGAAACGCGCCGCCAAGGCGTATGCCGAGGCAGCTGCTGGGACGATCGACACGCAGCGCGTGGCGGAACTTGTGCACGATGAGTGGATGGCCTGGTGGATTATTTTGGCACTCGGGGTGCTGAACATCGCCGTTGGCATTTGGCGTCCAAAGTTTGAGCGGCGGAAAAAGCGCGAAGCGGTCGAAGCCTGATCCCAACCTAACGGTGCTGCGCGAGCGCGGCCTCTCCCAACACACTATCCAGAATAGTCAGCAGATGATCCGCGTCCTCGCGGCTGAAGGTCAGCGGCGGACGAATTTTCAGCACGTTGTGATCCGGACCGTCGCTGCCAATTAACACCCGATGGTCGCGTAGCCGATTGACGATGTAACTCGTCTCGTCCGGCAGCGGCCGCCGCGCGGCATCTGCGATCTCGACGCCAATAAACAGGCCTATGCCGCGCACGTCGGCCAAAAGCGGCCCACGTTGTGACAGCGAGCGCAGCCCATTCAGCAGGTAGCCGCCAACCGCTGCTGCGTTGTCGGCTAACCGTTCGTCATCGATGATGCGCAATACCTCAAGCCCGGCCGCACAGGCGACGGATGCACCGCCGAAGGTGGCGAAGAACTCCATGCCGCTGTCGAAGCGCTGGGCGATCTCGGGCGTCGTGAGCACCGCAGCCAGTGGGTAGCCATTGCCCATCGGTTTGCCGAGCACAACGATATCGGGCACTACCCCCTGATGTTCAAAACCCCAAAAATATTCGCCGAGTCGACCGAGCCCGGTCTGCACTTCATCGGCGATGCATACACCGCCTGCCTCGCGTACATGACGGTAGGCGTGCTGCAGATAGTCGCTCGGTGGCACGATCTGGCCACCGACGCTTGGAAATGTCTCGGCAATAAAGCACCCGGGTTTGCGCCCCGATTCAGCCAGTGTTTGCACGATGTCGTCTATCTGTGCGGCGAACGCAGCGCCATCCTTGTCGGCGCCACGAAAGGTATCCGGGTTGTCGACGATGTGCACCCAGTCGGCCTTTCCGTCGCCGCCGGGCCCGCTGAATTTGTAGTCACTGATATCAATCGTCGTGACGGTATGGCCGTGGTAGCCGGCACGTAGCGCAATGGTTTCTTTGCTGCCGGTCGTGTGGCGTGCGAGTCGCAGCGCGAGTTCGTTGGCCTCGCTACCCGAACTCAGCAAGAAACAGACGGACAATGGCTCTGGCATACGCGCCACCAGCGCCTCGCTGTACGCCGCGTGGATGGGCTGCAGATAACGCGTGTTGGTGTTCAGCAGTCGCAATTGTTGATCAACCACACGGCGAATGCGTGGATGACTGTGCCCGACGTGGGGCACGTTGTTGTAAGCATCGAGATAGGTGCGACCCCATTCATCGAATAACAGATTCCGCCAGCCGCGCACGACTTGCAGAGGCACGTTATAGCTGGTGCGTAGATTGGGCGGTGAATGGCGATGGCGGCGTTGCTCGGTATCGGCTGGCGACATCTCACGACCACTGACGCTACCCGGTTTCAGGCCGAGCAACGGTGCCGGATCCGGGAACACGTCTAGCCAGGCATTGAGCTGCTCGGGTTCCACCACGCCGGGCCAGTCGGAGCCGATGGCGTCGGTCAGGCCCACCTGAAAATGGATGTGTGGCGGCCAGCCGCCGTTTTCGTGCTCAGCACCGAGGTGGGCAAACACCTCGCCACGTTTGATCGGTTGCCCGGGTGCCAGGGATGCCGCCGAGTCGTGCTGCAAGTGACCGTACAATGTGTAAAACGTCACGTCGTCCGTGGGTGTGTGCTTCAGCACGATCAGACCGCCGTAGTCGAACTCGCGGTCACAGACTTCGGCACTGTGGACGACACCGTCGAGTGGCGCGTGCACGGGCGTCCCGGCGGGCAGGAATACGTCGATCGCGATATGGAATGTCCTGCGCGCACTGGCCTGATGATCGCCGGCCAGGAAGAAATTGGCGCCATAGATCAGTCGTGCTTCGCGATAGCGACCGAGCACGCCGCGTGTACCGTCAGGATCGAGTGCTGTGATGAGGCTCGCGACCTGTGACAGATCC
>ERZ1740062.632-NODE-632-length-17358-cov-4.410911_pt1 | contig 17358 bp, 18 predicted proteins | sample MGYA00581741_ERZ1740062 | MGnify/ENA primary metagenome ERZ1740062 (study PRJEB43018, sample SAMN04849747) | marine metagenome | isolation source: floating plastic debris | place: Pacific Ocean | collected 2008-09-01 | study: EMG produced TPA metagenomics assembly...
CTGGGGTTTGGTGCTCGAGGAGGTCTGGCAGTACTACGCGATGGCGATTGGCGTAGGCCTCGTGCAGGGCGGTGTGCAGGCCATGAGCCGATCGCTGTATGCCCGTCTTGTCCCGCCGGAGAAGGCGTCAGAGTTTTTCGGATTCTACTCGCTGCTCGGCAAGTTTGCCGCCATACTCGGGCCGTTGCTGATCGGTCTGTTGGCGCTCGTAACCGACAATCCAAAAGTCTCGATCATCGTATTGATACCGCTATTTATTGGCGGTCATGCGCTGCTGTCGCGGGTGCATGTGCCCGAGCGCGAGTCTTAGTCAGTTCCGTTTGATACCGCTAAGCAACGTTTTCAGTCGACCACCGGCTCGTGCATCGTCGGCATAGCGGGCACGCAGATAGTGCCAGATGACCGCTTCGATTTCGCGCTGCTGTGCCGGGTTGGCGGCAATCGCTCGTTGCGCGTAGTCGCTGGGCGTTTCGCCGATTTGCGCAGGCAATCGCAGGCGACGCTGCAGACGCTGGAACTGTGCCAACGCAGCATCAGGTTTGGGCGCGCGGTGCATCCAGGCAAGCCACAGTGTAATGCCGGCCAGATCGCCAGAATAATCACGAGGTCGCGCCAGTCGGGATCGGACAGACCCAGCCATTCGAAAAAGTTTCGCTGCGTCTCGGGGCCGAAGCCTAAAACCCATTCGTTCCATTTTGCATTGATCATGTCCCACGTGAGTTGCAGTCGCTCCATGAACGGAAGCTCGAAAGCACCGGGCTCGAATTCACCAAATTCTCGCAACGCACTTTCCAGATTTTGCTCGATGCGCGATGGTGCGACGGCTGCTGTCGGATCGACGCGCGTCCAGCCGCGACCAGCGAGCCATACCTCTGACCAGGCGTGCGCGTCCGATTGACGGACAGTCCAATGATCGCTCAGTGGATTGCGCTCGCCACCCTGGTAACCGGCGACAATGCGCGCCGGAATACCAGCCGCTCGCATCATGAACGTAAACGACGAGGCGTAGTGCTCGCAAAATCCGCGTCGCGAACGGAACAAAAACTCATCCACCGAATTACGCCCGAGTGCGGGGGGTGTCAGCGTGTAGTAAAACGGTTCATCGCGGAAGTAGCGCAACACTCGATTGACATAGTCGCTGCTGCTACCGCTCGCTTCACGCATTTGAGCGGCCAGTGCGCGTGCATCGTCATTGCCGCTACTCGGTAAGCGGGTATACCAATCCTGCGCTGAGCTTGAGAGTTGGAGGGCCGTGGCTGCTTCGGTGTGAGACGTCACGTTGTAACTCAGTCGCTCGTCCACCGGGCGACGCCGTTCGAGCGTATGGTACCCGCTCATGTAGACGCCATCTTTTCGCCACTGGGTCGGCATGTCCAGCGCGAACAACCAGCGCTGTTGTGTGGGCTCCATCGTGATGCGATAGCGCGTTGGCGTACCATTCTGCTCGATCTGTAATCGGGCGCTCGACGAGAAGGTGGGTTCGTCGGCCGACCTGCTCCGGCCGTCTAAGCGTTGCATGACGATCGCACGCTAGTACAGGCCGCCTTGGCTGGGCGCAGCATCGCTGATGCTGACACGAAACGCGACCGCATTCGATTCGCTGAGCGCGGATATATCACCGGGACTCATCGTGCTCGATAAACCGGTATTGGCATTACCCGATTGCGTCGGTATTGCCCAGAACGGACCGGGCACACGCGGGAAGAGAATCCACATGGCAGCCAGTAGGGGTGTTGCCAGTGCGAACCCTAATCCAGCCTGGCGCAGATACCAACTTGCGGGTCGCGCGGTACCTTCACGCGCAACGACATTCCAGGCGGTCAGCGTCACAAGGAATGCGACCACAAGATACAACACCGACCAGATCGACTGCTCTTGCAGGAACGTCGACAGCATCATAAACAGGCAGATGAATAGCAGCACGAACTGATCACGGCGATTGCGTGTTTCGAGCAACTTCATCGCCGCCATTACCGCGAGCAGGGCGCTGCCCGGATCAACACCGTTGATACCGCCATAGCTGTACAACACCGCGAGAAAACACACGATGCCGAGCGGTGTCCGGAGCCAGATAGGTAGCAAATCGCGCTGGTTTGCCAGCGCCAGTCCACGGATCGCAGCGCAGGCAATAATTAGGGCTGAGATCCATAGAGGCTTGCTCAGCACCTGAGGGGCGAAGCACACGATCAGTGCGCCAATGGTCCATGGCAGGCTGTGGCGGAGATGTGGCGTGTTGATACTCACGCCGTCACCGGATTGCTGTGCGGGATACGGGCCAAAGCATCTAGGCACTGATCCCGGTGTGCCCGTCCGACGCCCGGGTCGATCTCAAGCCCTGGCAGGCGCAGGCCATAATGGTCGCCAGCGGCATCGGCATCCAGAATCCAGCGGCACAAGACACTCAGGCGATACTCGATGTCCCCGCTGGGCACCGAGTCGAGGTCGATCCAGCTGGTCGATACGCTGCCGCCTTCAAATTGACGAGACTTGAGCTGGCCGCTACGCGCGAAGGTTTTCCAGGCAACGCGCTTCGAGGAGTCACCGCGCTGGTAATCGCGCAGGCCCGCAAAATCTTCTTCGCCACTGCCACCACGCTCGCCGTCTTCGTCACTGTGGCTGAGCGGTCGCTGTGGTGCATCGCTGGCGGGGGCCGGCCAGATCAGGGCCTCTTGATCGACATAGATCCACGCCCAGCAATAGAGTAATCCCAATGGAAAGGTGGTGTTCAATCCAACCCGCGGTAGTGAAAGCGGGCCGCGTTGGTCGGTTGGAATCGAAAGCGATAACGTCTGCGGTCGAGCGTTGTCGACATCGATCGGCTGACTGCGTCGTTGGCCGAGTACCGCGCGAATATCGAGGCGTTCGCCGGCGCCGTTGTGTTTAACCACGAGGCTCACCGGCAGTGATTGTCCGGCGAACGCGCGTTGCGTTGTGATTTGCTCGACCCTTAATCCGGACAGGTTCTGGTGGCAACGGTGCATCGCGATTAAGCCGGTCGCGGCTAGTAGAAAGGTCAGTGCGAAGCCCATCGAGTTGTTGTAGTTCATCGAGCCGAGCAGCATCGCGAAGGCTACGATCGCAAACGTGACGCCGATCGACGTTGGCAGGATATACAGCCGTTTGGCTCTCAGAGAGAGGGGCAGCGATTCGCTGCCCTGGCGACGCCGCACCCACGATGACACGCGACGACTTAGGCCCGCGCGCAGTCGTCGCCAGGGATTACCGGGTTGCCGGGCGGTGAGTTCAGCGGCCATGCCGATCGCTCAATACCGGAATCAGGGAATGGGTACCGCGTCGAGCACGGACGCGACAAGTTCGCTGGTCGACACGTGACGGTTGTCTCCGGCGGCGTTCAGTCGATGACCGGCCAGTGCGGCGAACACTTGCTGAATATCTTCCGGATAGACTGCATTGCGTTCTTCGATCAATGTGAACGCTCTGGCAGCCGCCGTCAGCGCGATACCGGCGCGCGGCGAAAGTCCATGGACAAACAAACCGCTGTCGCGCGTGTAATTCAGAAGCGCCTGCACGTAGTCGAGCAGCGGCTCAGACAACTTGACCTGCTGAGCGAGCGACTTCAGGGTGTCGATGCCCGCGGGTGTCAGTGCCGCCGGTACGCTGTCAAGCGACTGGGATTGGTGCTGCCCGGAAAGCAGTACGCGTTCGAATTCCGGAGTCGGATAGCCCAGCTGGACGCGCAGCAAGAAGCGATCGAGCTGTGACTCGGGCAGTGCAAACGTACCAATCTGGTCAGCGGGGTTTTGCGCGGCGACGACAAAAAACGGGTCGGGCAGAGAGTAGGCCTGACCATCGACGGTCACCTGCTGTTCCTGCATCGCCTCCAGCAATGCGCTCTGCGCTTTCGGCGTCGCGCGATTGATTTCGTCGGCCAACAACATCTGCGTAAATACCGGACCTTCCAGAAACCGAAACTCACCGCTGTCCTTCTGATAAACGGAGATGCCGGTGATATCGGCAGGCAACAAGTCGCTCGTGAACTGGACACGGGCGAAGTCGAGGCCAAGCACGCGCGCGAGTGCGCGCGCCATCGTGGTTTTGCCAACTCCCGGGACGTCCTCAATCAGCAAGTGACCATTGGCTAGCAAGCAGCTTACAGCGAGCTTGATTTGCGTCGTTTTGCCGAGAATGATGGTGTCTAGCGCCTCGATGGAAGCTTTCAATGCGGCGCGGGCATCATCGGGGTTGGCGATAGCGGTGAGAGGCATGCTGGTCGTCACAGTGGGTATCTCGATCCATGGGTTCGACCACCATCATGGCGAAAAAATCCCTGACGCGCACGCTCGCAGGCGTCAGAGTGTGATCCAGCGCACTGTACGCGCTGCCCGGCTATCCGATTTTCTCGAGGTTCTCGAGCTGAGCCTTGAGCTGGCCAAGTTGTTGCTGATGCTCCAACAGCCGCTGCTTTTCGGTTTCGACCACCGCCGCAGGGGCACGGTCCACAAAACTCGGGTTGCTGAGCTTGGCCTCGGTCCGAGCGAGATCCGCTGTTGATTTCTTGATCTGGCGCGAGAGTCGGTCTCGCTCCTTGTCGACATCGATCAGACCGGCCATCGGCACGTGCAGTCGCAGGTCGCCGACCAGCGCCGTGGCGGAGGGCGGGATCGCATCTCCGCTGTCAGCGATTGTCACCGTATCGAGGTTGGCAACGCGTGACAATACACGCTGATGTGTGGTGACGGCATCGCGATCGGTGTCGCTCGTATTCTCCAGCATCACGCTCAATGGCTTACCTGGTGCGATGTCCATTTCCCCGCGAATCTGGCGGATACCCAGAATGAAAGTCTGCAGCCATTGCATGTCGCGTTCGGCGTCATCGTCCTGCTCAGCATCGCTCAGCACCGGCCAGCTGCGGTCGCAAATCGAGCTGCCCTCGACGCCGGCGAGCGGCGCGATACGTTGCCAGATTTCTTCGGTGATGAACGGCATGATCGGATGCAGCACGCGCAGCAGCGTCTCGAGCGTATCGATCAGCGTACGCATCGTTGCCTGCTGACTGGCAGCACTCGCGTCATCAGCGTAAAGCGTTGCTTTGCTGAGCTCGAGATACCAATCGCAATACTCGTTCCACGTGAATTCATAGATCGCCTGGGCGGCCAGATCCAACCGATAGCGCGAGAATTGGCGGTCGACTTCGGCGACCATGCTACGCAGGCGGGCGCGAATCCAGCGATCGCTGATGTCCGAGTCTGCGGCTGGCGCTGAGTAATCGATTGCCTCGCAACTCGCCATAACGAATCGTGACGCGTTCCAGAGCTTATTGCAGAAATTACGGTAGCCTTCGATGCGACCGAGATCGAAACGAACATCACGCCCTGTGGTTGCGAGTGACGCAAACGTGAATCGTAGCGCGTCGGTACCGTATTCCGGAATCCCATCCGGGAACTGGCGGCGTGTGGCCTTTTCGATACGCGGTGCCAAATGCGGTTGCATTAACCCCGTCGTACGTTTGGCCACCAGCGACTCGAGGTCGATGCCATCAATCAGGTCGATCGGGTCGAGCACGTTGCCTTTCGTCTTGGACATCTTTTGCCCATCCTGATCACGAATGAGGCCGTGAATATAGACTTCGCGAAACGGGACGTCGCCAGCGAACTTCAGCCCGAACATGATCATTCTGGCGACCCAGAAAAATATGATATCGAACCCGGTGACGAGCACGTTGGTCGGATAAAACTGTTCAAGCTCCGGTGTCTTCTCCGGCCATCCGAGCGTGCTGAACGGCCACAACGCTGATGAAAACCAGGTGTCGAGAACATCATTGTCCTGCCTTAGCGCGATGTCCTCTGCGAGCCCATGCTGCTCGCGAATCGACGGCTCGTCCTTGCCGACGTAGACGTTCCCCGACTCGTCATACCACGCGGGAATGCGATGTCCCCACCACAGTTGACGGCTGATACACCAGTCCTGGATGTTGTGCATCCAATCGAAGTACGTCTTCGACCAGTTCTCTGGTACAAATCGAATGTCGCCGCGTTCAACCGCCTTGATCGCGGGATCGGCCAGCGGTTGGATTTTGACGTACCACTGATCGGTCAGGTAAGGCTCCACCACCGCACCGCTGCGGTCGCCGCGCGGCACCTTGAGCTGGTGCGGTTCGATCTTATCCAGCAAGCCGAGTGCATCCAGATCAGCGACGACTTGTTTGCGTGCCTCGAAGCGATCCATGCCCCGGTAGGCAGCCGGCATATCGTCGTTAATGGACGCATCGTCGGTCAGCACATTGATCATCTGCAGATCGTGTCGCTGGCCAATGTCGTAATCGTTGAAGTCGTGTGCCGGAGTGATTTTGACGCAGCCGGTGCCAAACTCAGGATCGACATAGTTGTCAGCAATGATCGGAATCAATCGATCGGTAAGAGGCAGATGAACCTCTTTGCCAACCAGATGCTGATAGCGCTCGTCGTCCGGGTGCACCGCCACGGCGGTATCGCCGAGCATCGTTTCGGGACGTGTCGTCGCCACGACGAGGACATCGTCAGAGTCGGCGACAGGGTAGCGAAAATGCCAGAGGTGTCCGGATTCGTCTTCTGACAACACTTCAAGATCCGACAGTGCGGTATGCAATACCGGATCCCAGTTCACCAGTCGCTTGCCGCGATAGATCAGCCCTTCTTCGTACAGTTGCACGAAGACATCGCGCACGGCATCCGACAGGCCCTCGTCCATCGTGAACCGTTCGCGACTCCAGGCGACCGACGCGCCCATACGTCGGAGTTGGTCGTTGATTCGCCCGCCCGACTGCGCTTTCCATTCCCACACCTTCTCGACGAAAGCATCACGCCCGAGATCACGCTTGGACGTACCCGCCGCATTCAGTTGCCGCTCGACGACCATTTGTGTGGCAATGCCCGCGTGATCGGTACCGTGTTGCCACAGCGTATTTTCGCCGCGGGCACGGTGATAGCGCGTGAGCGTGTCCATGATCGTGTCCTGAAACGCGTGCCCCATGTGCAGCGTACCCGTGACATTCGGTGGTGGGATGACGATGCAGAATGATGTGTCACCGCCAGCAGGCTTGAAACGGCCCTCAGCTTCCCAGCGCTCATAATGTCGGCGTTCGATACTGTGGGGTTGGTAGGTCTTGTCCATGGATGGTCCGTGCAGGGTCAAAGCTCTCGCCGAGAGTCTAATGAGTCGCGCGCGAGGGCGCCAGCACCGAAGCTACTGGCCCTTGCGCTGATCGAGATGGTTTTGGATGACGGATTCGATAATCGCGGGTAGTGAGTCCGCAAGTCGCAGCTGTAGTTGTTCGTACAGCACCGCGCGAACCTGCTCTGCCGTATCGTTGAGCAGCTCATCCAGCATCGTATTGGTCATTGCCGTGACTTCGTTCGTAATCGACTGCCGCTGCTCCGCCGTCAGCGTCAGATCCGCTCGTCGATCACGGCGTACCACGTTCGTGATGATAGGAATATCGTCGTCTTGCATGCGTGTCAGAGCTTAAAGGTGTTCATTTCTGCAGATCGGTCACGGTATTCGGCAAAACGCTGTCGACCGGCGGCCCGAGCCACTTCGTCGGCAGCGACGATTTCCGCGACTCTGGCGCAATCGTCGGAGACCAGCGTATCACTTAAATTGACGCAGACGTCGGCGCCTTCAGGGATACCATCCTGGCTGAGTCCCAGGGTGACTGAAGCGGCGATGTCGTCGTCCGGCCAGCGATCGTGAGCAACAAAGCTGTCATCGCTAAAAGTCCAGAGCAGCGTGTCCAGCGCGTCAAGTGTCGATTCGTTGTCGAGTAAAACATGCACACGGTTCGATAGCCCGGCTGCTTTCGCGACCAGACGGCAGGCGAATTGTTCACGCGCCGTGGCCGCGCTATCCGACAGGATATAAAAATCGACGCGCGACAATTTCAGCAGTGCTTCGTCAGCAGATAGTCGACCAGCAGCGGCACCGGTCGGCCACTGGAGCCTTTTTTCGCGCCGCCGCGCCACGCGACGCCGGCTATATCGATGTGTGCCCAGTTGGCTTTTTTCGTGAACTGCGACAGGAACGCTCCTGCCGTAATCGCGCCGCCCTCGCGCCCGCCAATATTGGCAAAATCGGCGAAATTGCTCTTGAGCTGATCGGTGTATTCCTGATCGAGCGGTAGGTGCCAGGCGCGGTCTACCGCGCGCTCGCCGGCATCGATAATCTCGGTTGCCAGCACATCGTTATTGCTCATGACACCAGCGCGGTGATGGCCGAGCGCGATGACGCAGGCGCCGGTCAGTGTGGCGACGTCGATCAATGCGGCTGGTTTGAATTGCTGCGCGTATGTCAGTGCATCACACAGGATAAGACGGCCTTCCGCATCGGTGTTCAGAATCTCGATGGTGATGCCGGACATGCTCTTGACGATATCGCCAGGCCGCGTCGCACGGCCGCTCGGCATATTTTCCGCACTCGGCACGATCACCATCAGGTTGATGGGTAATTTCATAGCAGCGACGGCCGCCATGCAGCCGAGGACCGATGCGGCGCCACCCATGTCGTATTTCATTTCGTCCATCGCCGGCCCTGGCTTCAGCGAGATGCCTCCGGTATCGAATGTGATGCCTTTGCCGACCAGAATGACGGGGGGCTCATCGCTGGCACCGCCGCGGTAATCGAGGTGGATCAGCTTGGAAGGCTGCTCCGAGCCAAAGCCTACCGACAACAGCGAGTTCATACCGAGGGCCGCCATATCCGGCTCGTCCAAAACGTTCACACTGAGCTTGGCATAGCGCTTGGCGAGCTTTCTGGCAGTATCGGCCAGATAGGTGGGGTGGCAGATGTTCGCCGGCGTATTGCCGAGATCTTTCGTTAGATTCATCCCCGTGACGATGCCGGCACCGTGGCTAGCGCCTTGTTCCAGCTCTGCGCTGTCGCCACGCTCTGCGGCTGCCAGTGTCAGCGTCTTCAGTTTTGGTGTGGTGGGCTTGTTGCGGCTCTTCATATCTGCGTAGCGATAGCGATGTTCGCCGAGCGCCTGCGCGGCCAGTCTGCCGCGATAGTAGGCATCGCAATCCACTGTGTCCTCTGCCGTCAGATAAAACGTTGCCTCGCTCACCTGAGAGGATTTGATCGCGGTCAGGCCAGCGATCGCGGCCTTGTAAAATTCGCGGCGACCGAAGTTGGCTTTCGCGCCGAGGCCCACAACCACGACTCGTCGGCACTTCGCGCCATCCACGCGGCCGATCAAATGGCTTGCGCCTAAGTGCGTTGACAGATCGCCCTGATCCAGCAGGCCTGAGATGAGCCCGCCACTGGCAGCATCAATCTCTCGTGCGGCTTCCGAAAGCTGCTTTTTGTCATACACACCGACGATGGCGCATGCAGTGCTGCGCTTGCCGGCGTCAGCAGTGGTTGTCTTGAATTGCATGTAAGTACTCCGTGACGCGACACTGTGGCAAAACGGATTCGCTGTGCACAGGCACCCGGCCTCGGCCGGGACGGCCGCCACCGCGCCTGCTAACATACGAATTGAGTCACCCCTCCATTCAGAGCGAATGATACTGCAAGCACGAATTGAAATTAAGGTAACCGCGACGAAATGTCCCGACCGCCGCTCCAAGGGGCTGTATGTGGATGGTCCGCGGTATACCGATCGAAGAGACGCCATGTCACGCGCTCGGGTGGCTGGCGGGGACGATGTGTGCGCGAAGTCGGTGCCGGATGTTCAGAATACTTGATCGCTACATCCTGAGAGAAACCGCGCAGACGTGGCTATTCGTCACATTGACGTTGCTGACGATCCTGCTGTCTAACCAATTTGCGCGCGTACTCGGGGACGCGGCACAGGATAAGGTCGCCAAGGAGGCCGTGTTCGCGGTAATCGGCCTGACGGCGCTGCAGTACCTGACGATCATTGTGCCGTTTGGGTTATTTCTGGCGGTGATGCTCGCGCTCGCGCGCTTGTACAGCGACAGTGAGCTGCCCGCTATGATGGCCTGTCGCATCGGACCGTCGGGGTTGATTCGCCCGTTGGTCTGGCTGGCAGTACCCCTTGCCACCGCCGTCGCCTGGTTAGCACTGGTGGTGGCGCCACATTCTTTACAACGCATCGAAGAAATCGCGGCCGAATCGGAGCGGCGTGTCGACTTGTCGGCGCTGGAAGCGGGTCGCTTTGTCAGCAATGGCGACAATGGCATTGTGGTCTTTGCAGAGGCGGTTGATCAGGACGGGCAACTGAGCAACGTGTTCCTGCAACGCAGGTCAGGTCAGGTGCTTGAGATTGTGCTGGCACGCGCGGGGCGACAAACGATCGCGGACGATGACAGTCGATTCATTGTGCTGAGCGAAGGCCGTCGTTATGTCGGTACACCCGGCAGCGCCGCGTTTCAGGTGTTCGAGTTCGATGAATACGGCTTGCCTTATGCGCTACCACCCGTCAAAGCACCGGAACTCAGCGCCGAGGCGATGTCAACGCGATCGTTAATGCAACGCGCCGACCCACTGTCGATCGCGGAACTGCAATGGCGATGGTCTGTGCCCGTATCAACGCTGTTGCTGGCGCTACTCGCGATCCCGCTGTCGCGTAGCCAGCCGCGTCAGGGTCGCTACGGCAAACTCGCTATCGGTGTGTTGACGTTCATCATCTATTTCAACCTGCTTGGCGCCGCAAAGGTGTGGGTAGAACGCGGGCAACTGCCACCGCAGCTAGGGATCTGGAGCGTACACGCACTGGTGTTGGTGATCACGCTGGCGTTGTTTGCCAGCCAAAATGGTTGGTTTCGAAAATTGCGATTGGCTCGGGTGGTAAACGCATGAGGCTCGTCACCAGTTATCTTCTGAAGACCGTGATCGCGGCGACCGGGCTGGTCTTGCTGGTACTGCTGGCATTGGCAGGGTTCATCGAGTTCATCGGGCAGCTCGACAACACCGGTGAAGGGAGTTACACAACCAGTGGCGCGGTTTTGTATACCGCGCTGCGTTTGCCGCTGTTGGCTGTTGAGATGCTGCCGGTCGCGACGCTGCTCGGTGCGCTGCTCGGTCTCGGAGCGCTGGCGGGCAACAGCGAGTTAATCGCGATGCGCGCGGCTGGCATTTCAGCGCCGCGACTCGCGATGTCTGTGTCGATATCAGGTTTCATCCTGGCGGTTCTTGGCGCGGTTCTCGGAGAATACATCGCACCGCCACTGGATCAGTTTGCCCGCCAATACCGCAGCTCGGCGCGCACAGACAACGCGAGTGTCGGCGAACGGAACACCTGGGTGCGAGATGGGCAACGCATCTTTAACGTAGAGGGCGTCAATGATCGCTTCGGATTTGGCGGCTTCTATGTGTTTGAGATCGATGAGCAGCAGCGCCTGACACGCGTCGGTACCGCCAGTCGCGCAGATTTGACGAGCGAAGGCGATTGGTTGCTCGACAATTACAGCGAAACGACATTTAAGGCAGACGGCATCGAGGCAGCGCGCGATGTGTTCGCCAAACAGGGCTATCAGGTCGATCCCGACGTGCTCGGTATTGCGGCTCTGCGTCCTGGCAGCCTGTCGTTCGGTGGTTTGCTCGCGTATCTGCGCTATCTGGAGCAAAACAAGCTCGACAGCCGCGCCTATACGACCGAGCTATGGGGGCGCGTCTCCAATGTCATTGCTGTGATCCTGATGCCGATGCTTGCCATCGGTTTCGTGTTCGGCTCTTTGCGGAGCACCGGTGCTGGTGCACGTTTGTTGGTCGGCGTCCTGATCGGGCTGGGTTATTTTCTGGCCAGCCGCACGCTGGCCAACAGTGGCCAGGTATTCAGTATCGACCCGATGTTGGTCGGATTGGCGCCAGCGGTCGTGCTGGCGCTGGTGACCGCGTTCGCGGTAGCACGAGTGCGCTAGCGTTTCGCGTCTTTTTTAACCAGCACAATTCGCGTCGAAGACAAGCGGTCGTGCCAGGTCAGGACATCGCGATCCCGATATTGCCAGAGGATGCCAATAGCCGCGGGTAGCCAGGCGAGCGGAGCCGCCACCAGCCGTTGCAACATCTGCTGGGTCGACAGCGGGCTACCGTCGAGACTGCGCAATTGCATGCGCCAGGCACGCATGCCGAGCGTCGCCTGTTTGCGGTGCCATGCCACGACAAAATACGCGACGACCAACGCGAGCAGGTAAATCTGATAGACGATGCCGAGCGACTCAAAATTCAGCGTGCCATCGGTGGGTTTTGGTCGTGCCAGTACCCACGGAATTGTGCCGATGAACAGCACGGCCAAAATTAGCATGCCGTCATAAACCATCACGATCAGTCTGCGCAGCAGGCCCGCCAGTGCTGGAGTTGGTCGTTCGTCATCCATATCGGTATCGTAGGGCAAAGCGCCAGGCATCGCGACCGCGTCAGCGCTTCGACAATCGTTACAGCTAATGGAGCAGACAATGGCGAATGACACAGCGCAGGCCTCGGTGACCGTCTTCGGCGACATGCGTTCGGGTAATTGCTGGAAGGTGCGCTGGACGCTCGAGTTAACGGCAACACCGTATCGCTGGATTGAGACCGATATCATGCAAGGCGCGTCCCGGACCGATGAGTTCCTGCAGATGAACCCGAACGGACGCGTGCCGCTGCTGCAACTGGCGGATGGACGTTGCCTGGCCGAATCCAACGCTATTTGCTGGTATCTCGCCGAGACGAATGAGTGGCTACCGAAAGATCGTTACGATCGCGCTTCGATACTGCAGTGGCAGTGTTTCGAGCAGTATAATCACGAACCGAACATCGCCGTCGCACGCTTCATTCGACAGTTTCTAGCATGGCCCAATGATCGCGTTGATGAGTACCACGCGAAGCAAGCGGGTGGGCATCAGGCGCTCGCGGTGATGGAGCAACATCTGAGCGATCAGGACTGGTTCGTTGGTGATTGCTTATCATTAGCCGACGTCGCGTTATATGCGTATACCCACGTTGCTGATGAGGGAGGATTCTCGTTGCACGATTATGGAGCGTTGCGCGCGTGGCTCGCGCGATGTGCCGGCGCGCTACCAGATATCCGAAATGTCTAGCCGCCTCTGCTATCATCGCGCGATGAACGTTGCCCCAATGCCAGCTATACACGACGAGCAGAGACCGAGCGTTTGAGTCAGACTGAACCCAAAATTATCGGGCGGGCAGATCACTGCGGTCTCGAAGCGAAGGAAGGGCGCGTTACCTGTCGTTCTTGGTTGGCGGCGCGGTCCGCGATCTGCTGCTAGGTGGACGTCCCAAAGACTTTGATGTGGGGACCGATGCCGATCCGGACCAGATCCACGACTTGTTCCGAAATTCGCGCATCATCGGCCGACGATTCCGCTTGGTGCATGTGCGTTTCGGACGAGAGATAATAGAGGTTGCAACGTTTCGCGCTGCATCCGACCCGGATATTGATGAGGAGCGCTCTGATGATGAAGGGCGATTGTTACGCGACAACCGTTACGGCAGCATCAACGAAGATGTCTGGCGACGTGATTTCACAGTCAATGCGCTCTATTACAACATCGCCGATTTTTCGGTATGGGACTACGTCGGCGGCTTTGAAGATGTCCGCGACAAACGACTCGAATTGATCGGTGCACCATCGCGTCGACTACGCGAGGATCCGGTGCGTGTGCTTCGGGCGGTGCGCTTTGCTGCCAAACTCGGCTTTGATATGGAAGACTCGCTGACCGAAGCGATCGCCAGCCACAAGCAACTGCTCTCAAACATTCCGCCTGCACGACTTTTCGATGAGTTCTTGAAGATGTTCCAGGCGGGTTTCGCAGAACAGAGTTTTCTGAAGTTGCGTCAGTTTGAAGTTTTCCGCGAGCTGTTCCCGGATACGTTGCTTGGGCTGGAAGCACACGACGGCGATGTATACGAGCGCTTTATTGTGCAGGCCTTGCGCAACACCGATGCCCGCGTAGCGGCCGGCAAACCCATCACGCCGATGTTTTTGCTGGGTGTATTTCTTTGGTGGCCCATCAAAGCGCGTGCGCGCGCGTTTGTTGAGGATGACGGCGTCAGTTACGTGCAGGCGCTGGGTCGCGCGACCTACGATTGTCTGGCGCGCCAACAGGCTTTGATCGCCATCCCGCGACGCTTCGGTGCGCCACTGCGCGAGATGGTGACAATGCAACCTCGTTTCGAACGCATGCGCGGCGGTCGGGCGCTGGGTTTTCTCGAGCATCGACGCTTCCGCGCGGCTTACGACTTCATGCTGCTGCGCCAATCGGTTGGTGAGGTCGAGGATTCGGTCGCCGAGTTCTGGACGAACGTGCAGACGCTCGAACAGGTTGAACGTGTTCAGGCTTTTGGTTTGAGTCGCAAATCCGAGGGCGGAGATCGACCCAAACGTCGTCGTCGACGGAGAAAGCCAAAGGCGACGCATGACGAGTAGTCGTTGGCGGCCGATCTACGTGGGCATTGGTAGCAACTTGGAGCAGCCCGCGGTCCAGGTGAGCCGTGCGATGCAGGCGTTAGCGCAGCTTGCGGAGGTCGTTGGTTGGATGTTCTCTCGTTGCTACACGTCGCCGCCGATGGGCCCGCAGGATCAGCCAGCGTTCGTCAATGCGGTTGCCGGAGGGCTGACGCAAGCCACAGCGGAGACACTACTCAATGCACTGCAGCGCATCGAACAGGCGGCGGGTCGTACCCGCGACGGACAACGTTGGGGCCCGCGCATTTTGGACCTGGACTTATTAGCGTTAGGACAGACACGCCAGCAAGACGCGATGATCACCGTCCCGCACCCGGGGATTGGTGAACGACGCTTTGTGTTGGCACCGTGGTCGGAGATCGCACCGGAATTTGAGATCCCGGGGCTGGGTACCGTGGCTCGGTGTTTGATATCGGCGCCGGGTCAGGCGGACGTGATCGAGACGGCGGCGGCATGAAACCGGCGGCGGGTAGTCAGTGGCCCCAGTTTGTTGTGGTCGAAGGTCCGATCGGTGTCGGCAAATCGGCGCTAGCTCGCAAACTCGCAGAGCGCTTTGGTAGCACCGCGACGCTGGAACGCTCTGACGATAACCCGTTTCTCGAACGCTTCTACGCCGACCGTAAGCGCGGCGCTTTGCCAGCGCAGTTGTTCTATCTATTCAATCGGGCGAGTGATCTCGATTTACTGCGTCAAGATGACATGTTCAGCCCGGTACGCGTGGCAGATTTTCTGATCGCGCGTGATCGATTGTTCGCCGAGATCAATCTCGACGCAGATGAATTAAAGCTCTACGACCAAGTTGCGGCCAGCCTCGATATCGAGATACCCAATCCAGATCTAGTAATTTATCTGCAGGCACCGGTGGCGACTTTGCGTGCACGCATCAACGCGCGCAACCCGCAATCGGGCAGCCAATTTGACGATGCCTACCTCGAACAGGTGGCGGACGCATACACCGGCTTTTTCTTCGCTTATGATGAATCGCCGCTGTTAATCGTTAACGTGGCGGCATTTGATCCGGTCGCGAACAGCGCTGATTTTGACGCGCTGTTTGAACAGATCATGCGAAGCCGCCGGGGGCGACATTTTTTCAATCCGATCACGTCCGCCGCGATGCCCTGATCCGGACGCTGGATTGCGCTATCATGCAGCGCAGCAAAATTAATCACAGGTCGACCTATGTATACGCAGCTTGAGCAGCGCAGTATGGACCAGCCGCCAGTCAATGTTGGCACGCTGGCAAAGATGAAAGCCGAGGGCACACCGATCGCCTGTCTGACCGCTTACGACGCGAGCTTCGCCGCCTTGGTCGATCGGGCTGGTGTCGACGTCGTGCTGGTCGGCGATTCGCTCGGTATGGTGATTCAGGGGCACGACACAACCGTACCGGTGACGGTCGATGACGTGATCTACCATTCCCGCACGGTCGCCCGCGGATTGCAGCACGCGTTTCTGATCGCCGACATGCCGTTTATGAGCTACACCACGCCGTTGCAGGCATTAGATAACTCGGTGCGTCTGATGCAGGAAGGCGGCGCCATGATGATCAAGCTCGAAGGTGGAGAAGGGCAAATCGAAATTGTTGAGCATCTGGCACGGCACGATATTCCTGTGTGTGCACACATCGGTCTGCAGCCGCAAAGCGTGCACTAGATTGGTGGCTTCAAGGGGCAGGGTCGGGAGCCTGAGAAAGCGCGCGAGATGAGTGATGCAGCGAAACGACTTGAAGATGTCGGGGCTGATATTGTGCTACTGGAGTGTGTGCCGAACGAGTTGGGCGCTGCTGTGCGCGACGCGTTGAGTGTTCCTGTTATTGGCATCGGTGCGGGCCCGGACGTCGATGGTCAGATTCTGGTGTTGTATGACATTCTCGGAATTACATTGGGGCGCACGCCCCGCTTTGTCCGCAATTACGCCGAGGGCGCCAATTCGCCGCTTGAAGCCATTGGGGGGTATGTCGCATCGGTCAAGGATCGTTCCTATCCGGCCCCTGAGCACTGTTTTTCCTGAGCGCGTGGCGCGGTAGTCGATGCTGGTAGTACAGTCTATAGCGGTCATGCGCGAGCAGATCGAAGCCTGGCGAGCTGCCGGTGATCGCATTGTCTTTGTGCCGACGATGGGTAACTTGCATGCCGGGCATTTGAGTCTCGTGCTGACGGCGAAGAACCTTGGTGAGCGCGTTATCGTCAGTATTTACGTCAATCCGACACAGTTCGGTGCGAATGAAGACTTCGGCAACTATCCGCGGACGCTCGAGGCAGATTGCCGCCGACTGATGGACGCTGGCGCCGATCTCGTATTTACACCCGAAGAGTCGACGATGTATCCGCTCGGCGTGAAGCACGCAACGCACATGCACGTGCCGGGGATATCGACCAAACTGGATGGCAAACACCGACCGGGTCATTTCGATGGTGTCGCGACGGTCGTTTGCCGTTTGTTTGCGATGGTGACCCCGGACAAGGCGGTGTTTGGACAAAAGGATTTTCAGCAGTTGCAGGTTATCCGCCAGATGGTGCGCGATTTGTCCCTGGGGGTTGAGGTGCATTATGGCGCAACAGTGCGTGAGGATGACGGGCTGGCCATGAGCTCGCGCAATCAGTATCTCGACGCGGAAGAGCGTGAAACAGCACCTGTCCTGTACCAACAGCTCACCAGCATTCGACAGGCTTTGGAAGAGGGACGACGCGATTATCGCGCGCTGGAGGCCGAGGCCGTTGCCACACTCGAGGAAGCTGGGTTTTTGCCGGACTACATTTCGATTCGGTAACCAGACACACTGCGTAAGGCACGCAAGCCAGAGTTGCGGCAGTGGGTTGTGCTCGGTGCAGCGCTGCTCGGTAAGGCTCGCCTGATCGACAACATCATCGTCGATATGCGCGCCTAAGCGCAGACGTCGCACCGTGAAAGCAGGGCGGCCGACAGCACAACCGATCAACTCATTTCAGGTGCACGAGCTGTGCGCCGCTGACAACACGGGCTGTCTCGAGCTGGAG
>ERZ1740062.633-NODE-633-length-17357-cov-6.788348_pt1 | contig 17357 bp, 19 predicted proteins | sample MGYA00581741_ERZ1740062 | MGnify/ENA primary metagenome ERZ1740062 (study PRJEB43018, sample SAMN04849747) | marine metagenome | isolation source: floating plastic debris | place: Pacific Ocean | collected 2008-09-01 | study: EMG produced TPA metagenomics assembly...
ACTCCGGATCAACCACATAGTTAGGACAAAAACCCCAGGCAAAACCTTTGCAGTTTTGGCAGGTTTTTGTCACAGTAAGGTATGATTATCGGATATGCCCGCGTCAGCACAGACGATCAAAGCCTTGATGCCCAGACCGACGCGCTGACAGCGGCGGGAGCTGACAAGCTGTTCGCGGACAAGATCAGCGGATCGAAGCGGGAAAGGCCCGAGTTGGACCGTATGCTGGAGCAGCTCCGCGAAGGCGATGTAGTGACCGTTACCAAATACGACCGCCTGGCGCGGTCCCTAAAAGACCTCTTGGAGATCGTTGAGGCGATCCGGGAACGCGGTGCCGGCTTCCGGTCCCTGGCGGAGGATATCGACACGACGACGCCGGCAGGCCGCCTAGTGTTTCACGTCTTCGCCTCCATCGCCCAGTTTGAGCGCGAGCGGATTTCCGAGCGTACCAAGGAAGGGCTTGCTTCAGCACGTAAACGTGGCCGGATTGGGGGCAGACCCCCTGCCCTAACAGCTGCCCAGAAGGCCGAGGTTTGCCGTATGCGAGACGAAGAGCAACGCTCGATCTCCGAGATTGCGCGGCTTTTCAAAGTAAGCGAGCGGACGGTGCGACGGGTTTAACCGACCTCTGCCAAGACTCCCGAAATTTGCCGCCACTGCCTTTCATTGGAGGAAAACTTACCCCATACATCTTTTTTTAGCTGAGTTACCTTCCCGACGTCATCAATATCTATCGTCGGGTACAGTTCCAGATACTCCTGCCCCTGAAAACTCTCCCCTGAAAACACGAGTGGAAAAACATACGTTCGTGGTGCGGAATGCGCATTGCCATCGAAGAACCCCATTTCCCACGGGCACCATTTTGATAGGCTCGAGTTCTTCGTGTGCAGGTAGAACATCAAGCTACACTGCTTCATTCTTTGGCGAAGGTAATCAGCCGTCCTTTTTGTAACCATGCTTCGGTCAAGCTGCGGATCGTTGATCCAATCCACATAGACAGAGAAGCCCTTTTCTTCCAGAATTTGCTTCGCACCAAGGACGTACTTATCATCCATCTTCGAATGGGAGAGAAAAACGTCGAAGGACGTGGCACTTGTGTTAACGGCATCCTTGAGGATGCGCTCAATGCCTACGTATCGTCCAGAAAGTGCACGATCCGCCGCTAACAGCGCCTGACCAATAGTCACGACGCTCATGCTACCTTCCTACATCGGCTGCCGCTTGCCGCACCCAGGATGAGAAATTCGCTCCACCACCCTGCGTCTTGTAGCAATACAATCCGGCGTAGCGTGAAAGCCTAATCACAGTGGTGTCGTGTGGCTTGACCCACGTTGCGGGAAGGTCCACTGCCTGTGTGTAGTCATCGTACTTCACCCAATTTCCGTTCTTCCGTTCGGCCAGACGTATCGCCCCACCCGCGTTGTAGACTCCCATATAGTCGAGTGGATTAGGTCCCTCTTGAGAAACATATCCCTGCTGATTTCCCATGAGATTGATCTTCACGGCCAACAGTCCGTTTCCTTTGACAACCGACCTAGCAAGTTCGTAGCGAACCCAACGTCGCTCATACGTTGCCGCCCCGACCAGCACACAAGTCACAGAAGTGTTTTTGATACCTTCGCGAATAAGGCTTTTGAGAGATTCCGGCCCTGTTCGCCGGGAGCTCTCCCAAATACTGCCATCAAAGAAACCCTCAGATTCTCGCGTGTTCTCGTGGTTGTATCGCCATGAGTTGCGAACCTGGTTCACTTTCCAAATGTCGTTTTGGTAGTGGAACGAAAAGAAGACCCGCCGCTTAGCAGGTTGAGCGGGCATAGCCCCAAAAATACTAGCCATTTAAACCCCACAAAAAATCAACGCTGCGACTGCTCCTAATGACAGGAAAATCGCCAGATAAAACCAACTCACAGACCAAGACAGCGCTAGGCGAAGAACTGAAGACGTGTCTTGCATGAACGGCGTAGCTTCAAGACTATAGGCTTCGATCTCTTCCCCTCTTCGTACGTGATCGAAGAGCTTTCGATAGGCCCGCTCGAGGCGCAAATATTGCGCATCCATGAGCCAAAAAATGATCATCGGTACTACAGCCGCAACCGCGTAATATGGAGAAGGCGTTTCCACGGTCGCCATGACAGCAACAGCCGCACTCCCAAACGTCGCCGCAAGAGCTTTGAGAGTGAATGAATTTGCCCCCATTCTTGTTATAACGCCTTGAAGCATCGTTAGATGCGCGATCCGGATACTTTCATCATGGTCCTTGTTTCCCGACATGCTACTTACCTCGCCGCAACTGCTGCGATGTGGCCAGCAAACTCGGTTACAAAAGTCTTGAGCGACGTAAGATCACTCATACTCGTGTGCCGACCATCATCGACAGCTTCACGCGGGGACGCCATTAGAGCTGTGCTGGTATAAAGCCCTTCCTGCACGAGACGCTTGCATAGGATATCATAGCGCTCGATGTAGGATGCCCCTCGAAAGACCGGATCAACGCGAAAATGTGGTTCTTTAACGCTGACTGGGACAGTCGATGCTTCACATTCTTCAACAAGCATGAGCCATCCCAAGAACGGGCGCGCGGCGTCCTTGCCAAACGCTCCTTCACGATAGGCTGTCCAAAGATCATGCGCACTACCCATGACTTCCTCGGACCGATTATTGAAATTGTTGCCGAATGACGGCCCAACTTGTGATTTGAACTCGAGCGCCGCGATGAGCTGGCCACGGTGCATGATGAGCATGTCCCATTCTTTCGTTGGTCGATAAAAACCTGGCAGAACAAGGACCTTCTTCTTTACGCAAATCTCCGCGTCCCAAAGTCCATTCGCTTCAACAAGCAACTGCACCATGCCGACAAATCCGTCGAGATTCTTGCCCGCCGTAACAGCACCTCGCGCTCCTGCATCCTGCGTCCCGGCTTCCGCCTGTTTCGAAAGTGCGGCTTCACGGTTGCCCCAGAAGAGCTTTACCGCTTCCTGAGCGTGGGCTTTGTAGTTCGCCAGATCAAGACTCACGCTACTGTATCCCCTTCAATCAATTTCATTTCGTCGGCGGAAAGGCCATAGAGACTTGCAACAATCTCGTTGAGTTCATGCCGGTCGTTAGTTTCGGAAAAACGCTTCAAACGATCTCGCATTTCCACGCTAACGCTATCCCACCGGGGCAGCCGGATGCGCCGAAGATATTGCGCCTGGAAACGCAAATATCCGCCGCGCATCTTGGTCGAATAGAGCGAGACGAAAAGGCGCGCGATACCTGAGCGCATAACGGCCTGTAGCGCGTGCACGTCCCACTCGTCGGACGTGATGAAATACAGGTTATGGTGCGGATAGAGCTTACCGCCTTCATAAACGATAGAAGCATCCCCTTTGATGTCAGGGATCAGAAGTTTCTCGCGCTTGGCCAGATCGGGATAGATGCGATCAATCGTGCGGTACCAATTCTGTGGTGCCTTGGTCGCCACATGTCGCTTCGCGATCTGCTCATAGCGCTCGTCTAGGTAGCCCTTGAGCTTTGGAAAGTCCTCGAGGCTGACAAGTTTGCCATCATCACCAAAGGGATTGATCACTCCCCTGCCCCGCCATTGAACATGCCCCTCGAGAATGTCTTTGGTCATGACCAGGGGAAGCTTTCGGGACGGCTCAACATCGAGCTCTTCAAAGTCTCCGATGAATGCCTTGTCTGCACCAGTTGCAACGCCGATCCCGACCTTGCATCCGGCTTCTTCGATTGCGGGAAGCCTGGACTCGAGGCGGCGCACAAGCGCGAGTGCGTCAAAGTCGTCCAGAATCCAGGGCTCTCCGCCTGCCGCGATCTTGTCGATCTCGCGTACGCGGCTTGACGTCTTAAGCTTCGGCTTCGTCAGCTCGCGTGCCAAACGATCGAGGACCTTCCCATTGATTTCTGGTCTGGCAAAAACCCGCGTGACGTTGTTCTCCTGACTTGAGCCAGAACGCTCGATCACCGTAATTGCGGGATAGGCACTAACCTCCGAGTGGAACGCGTCTGTGCCGACCATATCAACATAGGTTGCTAGGTGATAATCCTTGCTGACAAGCTCACGCAGCTTCTTGCCGTATCGGTTTTTCATCCACCGATCAGCGCAAATGAAGCTTAGCTTCCCCCCTGTCGCTAAGTTCCGAAGGGATTTCTCAATGAACGGCACATAGATGTCTGCCCGATCATAGATTGTGCTGTAACGCTGACGATATTCTCCCATGAGAACGTCAGGGATCACTTCTTGGCGCAGATAGGGTGGGTTGCCGACAGCGTGGGTGAAATCTTGGTCGAACTCGCAGAGCAGAAAGTCACCCTGTGTAAGCCAGGCGTTCAGTAGACCGTCTATATCTTTACTAAGAACACCCTGCTCTATCATAAGCTTTCGTAGCGATTGTCGGTTCCGTTCAAAGGTTTCTCGATGGAGCTCGACACCACGGATAGCAGGTTTGAGTTTTTCAACGCTAAGCCCGTCTGGCTCGCGTTGAGCGGATGCTAATAACCGCTCAACGGCTGGGAGAATAAAGTCGCCGTCTCCGAAAGACGGCTCGAGTAGGCGGTATGACGTAAGATTCTGATCGACCGTGTATCCAACCAAGTCGAGAATGAAATCAACAACTTCTCGCCTAGTATAGATCGCACCGCGCTCTTCAGCACCGCTTTCGCTAGCCAAACGCTCAACAGCCTCCGCCACCGGGCACAAGCTATCAAAGAACGGGTCTAAGGCTAATGACTCTGACATATCACCCCCCCCCACTAGAACATAAAGTGAACATAGGGGAAGCCATCGGCAGAGTCATTGATCTTCCCATTTTTCCCACATCTGCTCGATTAACTGCCCCTGTGTGATGCCAAGCCGTTCCGCTTCAGCAGCGATTGCCTCCCCTACCTTAGGAAAAACCTTCGGATGTAATTGATGGGTCCGAGGGCTAGGTTTGCGTCGAGGTTTCTTTCTTGGGGTCCTGTCAAGGAAACCTCTTGCCTCTCCAACTTCATCGACGCGCCGAACTTCCTCAACGGGCGTATCCTTTGGCCGCGCGTTTTGACCTGCAAGTCTATTTGAGCCGCTCATAAACAGCCTCCGTGAACGCTTGGGCGTTCAATATTGCTTTGTCCACTTTCCCACCCGTCATCATTTCAGGATCGTTCATCATCGCTGTCAGGTCGTTGCCATAAGCGAAGAGCTCAGAAAATGCAGCGCGCGCAACCAAGGACGGTTCAATCACATCGATCCCTGCCCCACTTAGTTGTTGTTCCAACTCCATCTGGACGCGGCTTTTGACGGCTGCGCTGGTTTTGGTCAGCACCACAGCATGACGGATTGCCCGCCCAAGCGCTTCTTCTTCTTCGCGAACCAACGCCAACGCTTCGGAGCCGATCTCTGCGTCCAGCGCTGTCGGCTGCATCGGGACAATCACCAAATCCGCCTGGGAGATCGCGCGGCTGACAAGCTGGGAGGCAACCCCTTCGAGGTCCACAATGACGATCTTGCCGTCACCATCCGCGCTCCGGATGGTAGGAACGATCTCTGATCGACCAACATCGCTCTTCAAGGTCACACCGGAAGGGGCACCATGGGATGCCCACCGGGTAAGAGACTTGTTCGGGTCACAGTCAAGAACCGTTACATCCGCGCCCATGCGAGCGAACTCAGACGCCAGAAGAACGGTGCATGTCGATTTTCCAACCCCACCCTTGGGGCTTGCCATAACGATAACGGGCATTGCTCGATCCTGCCAATTTGTTGTTACCGGATTTATATCTTATACCGAAAATAAATCCAATACCGGATTTAAAACTGTTACCGGATTTATTTCCATTACCGGTTTTTTATCTCAAGGCCTACCTCGCTTCTCAAACCACTTTCGGCAAAAACCAATGAAAGCTCGGTCAGCGTTTCGGGGTGGCTCTACGCACCAGTCTCGCCACTCACGCTCTAGGAAACGCACGTCCCAACCAGGCGCGGCATGACGGGCTTCCTCATAAGTGTCGGATTGCAGAGGTGGAATACTGCCCTCAACAAGCTGGGGAGGAGACATCGTACCCCGATTTTTGAAGATCACCATGTCGGATTCATCATCAAATTCAACATGATAGTCCGGAAGGTGATCGTGTTCCGCGAGTTGCCGGATCATCTGCCGGAAGCGCTTCTGAGGGCTTTGAGAGCCGGTCTTAAGCAGTAGCTTTGCCAGTGTGATGCGCCAGGTTTTCTGCTGTCCACAATGCTTACGGGCGATCTCGTACACCCTTCTTTCAATAGGTTTTCTTAGACGGAAGTAGTCTCTGTGGAGGGTCAAAACCTCTTCGTTGCGGATTGCGTTGAAAACCCAGTCTGACAGCTTCACTTCACACCAGAGAAGACGGCCATCAAGGCCATGTTTCCGGCGGATTGAGGACGCGTCGATCAGGCCGAAACCGTCAACTTGCTCCTCGTCTCCGGTGACAATGTTCGTTCTGATTCTAGTCCCTTCGAGACGATCAAGTGCATCGAGCAGGGACTGATATTCCCGGCCACTTGTGCCCCGGTTAGTGAAGATGAGCAGCTCTCTTGAGTTGATGCGGACACGAGGCGAAACGGCTTCGCCTTCCTTCAGCTTCGCCATGATCTGACTTATGCAGTAGATTAGAATGTCCTTGTCATAAATCGTCGCCAGACCTTTAACGCTCGGCGTGATCTGAAGCCATTTATCGCCATTCTCATAGCGCTTGACTGTCGTCTCCGGCTTCTTTGAGAGTGAATAGAACGGATGCTCCATGTGCTGCATCACATCCTTCAGGACAGCGTCAGCGACATCACAAATGAACAGATCGTGCTGCGGATGACGATCCGGCAGGAGCGGGGCAAGAGCATTCGTGTTATCAGTTACCATGAGTCGACATTCGTGGTTTTAGTTACCGCAGTCAAGATTCGTGTTATCAGTTACCAAAAGCAGGATTTCAGTTACCGAGATTCGTGTTATCAGTTACCAAAGATCAGAGTAAGCAGAACATTTTCAAGTACTTACACGAATTCCATGCACACGTAACACAGATTCTAACACATATATAACACCCAGCTTCACACGCAGAACTGAACCAGAACCTACATAACTCGAAGCTCCTTCACAGAACACGCCCCTCACCTTTGCAGGGGAAGGGCGCTCGGAGCTATCTCCGTTCACGGTCATCGGCGTCCCCGCCTGTACCGCAGAGACATCCTACCATGATATCTTTGTTCCATAAATATCCCGGAGGTGAATGCCCCTTCGGGGCAGAGGAGGCAGAGCCTCCTGACCGTCCGCGGCGGCCTATTGCTTAGAAATGGCTAAGGCGGCAGATCGAACGCCTTTCTTCATTCGTTGTACCGGACGCAGATGTGCGTGCCGGTTGTTGTTATGGTCCAGGCATACCCAACCATCAGCTCGCATGAGACCTTTGTGGTGCCCAAGAGAGCGGGAAGCGTGAGCGTCATCACAAGGGCGAGGACAAGCGCACCCAGCCCAAACAAAGGCCACCGAGACTTCCATTGCTTCAGCTTCTGTTCCCGTTCCCAAAGCTGGCGCTGAGCCTCTGTCCGGTCCTGATCCGCCTTGCTGAGAACCTCTCGGGTGTAGCTTGATACTTTGAGCAGATCACTGGACGTCTGTTTGATATCTTTCATCCGCTCTTCGAGTCGTTTGTCGATCACTTCGACCGCATATTCCGCATACTGGTCCGGGTCCGTCTGATCCTGCGTAGCCTTTGCAGCGCGCCGGGCCTCATTTGCCGCTGTGGTCGCATGATTGACGGCCTTGGTCTGTTCCTGAACGTAATCGTTCATGTCCAGGACAAGGTTGCCAAGCCGTTCGAGCGTTTCGCGCAGCTCACCGTCAGAAAGCGGGGCAGGGGAGGCGGCATCGTCAGACATAGCGGGTCACTTTCTCATCAATGGGCCTGCGGCGGAAACAGCCCCCGGAATTCTGGATCGGCGTAATAACGCAGCTTCTGTGCCAGCGCCGAGGGCTGGCCCTGCACGCGCAGGAGCTGGACGTTCGGCGGCATCTGCATGATTTCATCGGGGGTCAGAAGATCGCGACCCGTCAGGTGGTTCGAGAAACTGGGGCCATCGCCAGGCTTGAAGCTGTCGGTCTGGAAGCCCGTGGTTTCCTGGCCGATCATCTGGCTCAGCCATTTGGCTGTCTCGAAGTCATTCACACCGAAGACCTGTTGCACCCCGGCATTGGCGATGAAGGTGTTGGCTCGGTCGCCATAGAGGTCCTTGAGCTGGCTCATGTCCTGCAGGACCGGCCAGAGTTGCAACCCGTAGCCTGCCATGAGCCCCATGGCGCGCTCCACGGCCTCCAGACGGCCCAGAGCGGCGAACTCATCGAGCAGGAAGAGGGTAGGGGTGCTGAGGCGTTGTGAGGCGCTCTGAACGCCTGTGGTGGCCGTCAGGCCCGCCGGTGTCGCCGACACTTCGGCATCTCGCGCGATGTCCTGGAGGGCCTGAGAGACAAGGAGGCGCAGCCAGCGGCTGTAGGCGTCCATTCGGTTCGGAGGCAGCACCAGAAACACCGAGGTGATCCGATGGCGCAGATCGGCGAACGCGAAGTCCGAGCGCGCCAGACACTTTGCGATCCGGGGTGAGTCGAGGAAGTGCGTATGGCGTTGCGCGTTCGACAGCACGGAAGCGGCTTCCCGGTCGGCCTTGCCAAGGAAGCGATTGGCAGCGCGGGCGATCAGCCCACCCGCTGCATCGCTGTCCTGCATCAGCTCCAAGAGCGCCTTCAGCCGATCCGGGGACAGGGTGAGGTATTCTCGGACGGTGGCGAGAGACCGACGGTCGCGATCCTCATGGCAAACGCAAAACATGATCAGCCCGCCGAGGATGGCTTTGGCCTCCTCGTTCCAGTGCGCCTCCGTCACCTGTCCCGGCGGGTCCATGACTAGGGCCTCGGTCAGAGAGGCGGCATCCTCACCCAGATCGAGACTGTCCGGGGTCAATCGGTCTAGGGGGTTGTAGCAAGCGGAGGGGTGACCGCTGACCTCAAAGGGATCAAGAACGTGCGTTGTCCCGATGCGCCGCCGGGCCTCGCCCGCGATCCGCGCGTTCTCGCCCTTGGGGTCGATGACCAGAACCGAGCGGTCCACGCCCAGAAGGTTCGGGATCACGGTGCCGACGCCTTTCCCGGCCCGTGTTGGGGCGAGCGTGATCAGATGGGCGGGACCGTCATAGCGCAGCAACCGCCCGGTGTGCGGATTGCGCCCGATCAGCAGGCCATCACCGCCCTGGTGCTTCTTCAGCTCTTTGCGATTGGCGAAGCGGGCGGAGCCATGACTGTCGCCGGTCAGCCCGAAAAAGTCATCGGCCCCGGAGACCATGCGCCAATACTGGAAACCGAAGACTGCACCGATGAAGGTGGGCGGCAGAAGTACCGCCCATTCCCAGGTCGACTGACCAAGCGGAGGACCGAAGGTCGAGAGCGCGACGACGCCACCGATCAGGAAGCCGATCATCGCACCGAATGCTGTGCGCCCGATCATCCATCCGAGCAAAACAGGTGTCGCGATCAGGCGATAGAAGAACCGGGCCAACCCGCCCATGAAGAGCATGAGAGAGCGCATCACCCGGACCCGTTAGGATTAGAGAGCGGGGTAGGGGAGCCGTCGCCGCCGGAGGCCGTGTCTCCCCACTCGGCGAAGGCTTTCCGATCCTGGTCACGGGAGAGGTTGCGGATCAGGCGGTCCACCATCGCGGCCGCCCCGGAATCCCGTTCCGCAAGATCAAGCAGCGCGCCCCCGAGGATCACCTTGCGCCTTGTATCGAGCTTGCGCTGTTTCGTGGCTTCCCGATTGCGCAGGGCCTGAAGCCGGGCCTTGGCCTGGGCGTATCGCTTCTCGGCGCGTTCCAGTTCCGTCTCGGCCATCTCTCAAACCAACCGTGTTCATTCACGTCAGGGTTGAGAGACTCGACCATCCATCTAAGATAACAAGGGTCATCCAAATCATGTCTGCCTTTCGGCGGAACATGGCGGATAACAAGGCGCGGATCGGCAGAGGTCCGCGAAGAAGGGCAGGGTGCACGACCTGTTCTTGAAATATCAGACGGCAGCGCAAACCCTGAGCTGAGGATCAGTGAAGGGCGCACTTATGCAAACTCTCCACCTACGGTTCCGAGCTTTGCGTGCGATCTCTTTGGGACAGAGCCCCAGCCGATGGCAGACCCCTTCGATGCGGAGCGCATCGAAATGGGAGACGGCATCGCCTCTCCCAAACCCTCTACGACCAACTTGCGCAGTTGGATGGCGTCCCGCAGCACAGCACCCTGACGGCATTCCGTGCCCCGTGGCCGGGGCTGGATCGCCGGGGGTGCCGCGCTTGCGGGCTGCGCGGTATGACAGTCGCGGGCCTGTCATTCCTTGCCGGGTTTGCCGGTGGCAAACCGCCGATGCGTTCCACCAATCTCCCGCCCACCACAAGGCTGGGGAAATTTGTGGAACGCATCGGCAAGCCCACACCTCAGAGAGCCGTTGGCTCGCTTCGGGCGGGCTGTCTTTTCCCCTCCGGCCCCAGCGTTCTGGGGCGCGGGCCTTCAGGGAAAAGACGGCTGACCCGGTGGCCCATGTTGGAGCATGGGCCGGGGTCAGCGGCGCGCGTTATGACCGTCTGCATCACCGGGCGAGGTAGGGTGGATGGCCAGCTACCACCTCTCTGTGAAGACGATCAAACGCAGCGCCGGGCGCTCTGCCACGGCAGCAGCCGCCTACCGTGTCGGGGAGCGCATAGAGTGCCAGCGTGAAGGCCGCATCCATGATTACACCCGCAAGCAGGGCATCAAGGAGACCTTCATTCTGACCCCGAAGGAGGCCCCGGATTGGGCGATGGACCGCTCGAAACTCTGGAACGAGGTCGAGGCCAGCGAAACCCGCCGCAACTCCGTTACCGCCCGCGAGTGGGAGCTGGCCCTGCCGTCCGAGATCAGCGACGAGGACCGGTCCCAGATCACCCGCGACTTCGCTCAGGAGCTGGTCAGCCGCTACGGCGTGGCCGTCGATGTGGCAATCCACGAACCGCACCGCGAGGGCGATCAGCGCAACCATCACGCGCACGTCCTGACCTCCACCCGCAAGCTGGAGCCGGAAGGGTTCACGGCCAAGACGCGGGTTCTCGACGCCAAGCAGACCGGCGGCGCGGAGATCGAGCAGATGCGCGGGCTTTGGGCCGATCTACAGAACCGCGCGCTGGAGCGGGCAGGGGTGGCCGAGCGTGTCGATCACCGGTCGCTCGACGCGCAACGTGACGCCGCACGGGAGCGGGGTGACGAGCTGGCCGCAGAGGAGCTGGACCGCGACCCCGAGCTGAAGCTGGGGCCAGCGGCCAATTCCATGGAGCGGCGGGCCAAGGCAAAGGCCGAGCGTGAAGGCCGTGAATACAAACCTGTCACCGAGCGTGGGGCCGTCGTTCATGCCGCCCGTCAGGCGCGCGCGGCTTTCCGCGAAATGCTTGTACGCCTGGATATCGCGCGGGAGACCTATGGGGCCGAGCGTGATGCAGGGCAGGGGCGTGTGTCTGCCGGTCTTGCTGCGCTCAGGGCGGCGGCTTCAAAAGACCGCGAAACGGGACGGCCAGGGGAGGATTTCCGGGACCGGCTGGCACGGGTTGTGGGTCGATCAGAGGACCGGGACGACCCGCTGAAACCAGAAGGCCGCAATTACACGCGGGAGCGCCTGAAAGAGATCATGGAGAAAGACGCGGGCCGCGATGGCCAGGCGGCGGTTCACAAGCTGGACGGTTACAGTGACCCGGAGCTTGGCGAGGGCACTGGGCGCGAAGAACGTAAGCCGTCCGTGAACGAACGATTGAAGGACGTGCTGAACAAGCCGCGTGAAAAGCTGGAGATCGACGGCGAGCGCGACCAAGAGAAGGAGCAGGAGGTCAAGAAAGACCGGGACATCGACCGGGGGCCGACGCATGGGATGTGATCGATGTGATCACGAAGGGCACGGTATTTGTGATAGTGGTAGCTTACGTCAGCGCCTAAACTTCGTTGGTTGGTTCAAGGATCATTCAATTTTCTTGCCATTATCGTTCAATACAACCTTGAAACATCCCCTTTAGCCTCGCCGTTAAGCATAGGTGGAGGGCAAACCTTTAGTTTGGTTATTCCCTGACGTCTTTGCGCTATTTTTGGGAGGAACAATCTATGAAGAAGGTAGATGCGATTGTGATCGGGGCCGGAGTGTCGGGTCTGTATCAAATTCACCAATTGCGGGAGCAGGGTGTCGACGTGCAGGGGCTGGAGGCGGGCTCTGACGTTGGTGGCACTTGGTATTGGAACCGCTATCCAGGCGCGCGCTTCGATAGTGAAAGCTATATTTATCAGTATCTGTTTGACGAACAGCTCTACAAAGACTGGACGTGGTCCGAGCGATTCCCCGCTCAGCCAGAGATTGAACGTTGGCTTCACTACATTACCGATCGTCTTGAGTTGCGGGATTTGATCCAGTTCAACGCGCGCGTGGCCAGTGCGGACTGGAACGAGCAAACTGGCCGTTGGCATGTTAAAACCGAAGGCGGCGATGAATACGACGCCCAGTATGTGATCGGTTGCACCGGGATGCTATCCGCGCCTTTGGCCAACCGTTTCAAAGGGCAAGACAGCTTTGAGGGGCAGATCGTCCATACGGGGCTTTACCCAAAAGAAGGCATCGACTTCAAAGGCAAGACAGTCGGCGTCATTGGGATTGGCGCGACGGGTATACAGGTGATCCAGACCATTGCGCACCAGGTGGATGAGCTGAAGGTTTTCGTCCGCACGCCGCAATATGCTCTTCCGATGAAGAACCCGAAGTATGGCCCCAATGATGCTGCATGGTACAAGTCGCGGTTTGATGAACTGAAGACGAATTTGCCCAATACCTTCACCGGCTTTGAGTACGATTTCGAAGTCGCCTGGGCCGATCTGACTCCCGAGGAGCGTCGCGCGCGATTGGAGGAAATCCACGCCGACGGTTCGCTGAAACTATGGCTTGCGTCCTTCTCAGAAATGTTCTTCGAAGAGGATGTCAGCCGGGAGATTTCGCAGTTTGTCCGTGAAAAGATGTGCGAGCGCCTGAGAGATCCGGAACTGATCGAAACGCTGGTTCCCGAGGTGGGTGACTATGGCTTTGGCACACATCGCGTGCCGCTGGAGACGAATTATCTGGAAGTCTATCACTTGCCGCATGTCCATGCGATCAACGTGCGCAAGAATGCGATTTCCGAAATCGTGCCCGAAGGCATCAAGCTTGAGGACGGCACGGTGCATGAATGTGATGTCATTATCATGGCCGTTGGCTTTGACGCAGGTACAGGCGGGATGAGCCGGATTGATTTCGCCGGTCGCGATGGCATGACCTTGAGGGATGAATGGAACAAGGAAACCCGCACCTCGCTGGGGATGCAGGTTCACGGGTTCCCGAACCTCTTCATGACCGGCGCGCCACTGGCCCCGTCGGCGGCTCTGTGCAACATGACCACTTGCCTGCAACAACAGACCGAGTGGATCAACGGCGCTATCAAGTACATGCGCGACAATGGCAAATCTGTGATCGAACCCTCCGAAGCTTTTGAACGCGCTTGGATCGAACATCACGACGAGAACGTGAATGCATCACTCTTTTCCAAGACCGACAGCTGGTACAACGGCTCGAACATCGAAGGAAAGCCGAAGCGGTTCATGTCTTACACGGGTGGCGCAGGCACCTATAAGCAGAAATGCGATGACATTGCCAAAGACGGTTACCAGGGTTTCGAGATGGCCTAACTACTCTCCCGAACTTGGCCGCCGCTTCTTCGTGGCGGCCTTTTTCGACAAGACCCTCCAACCGCCAAAGACTGCCCGCAGGTAAGTCTGTATTGCGATGGCGGCGCGCCGAATTTTCTTCGAAACAGGCGGGTCAGGTGAGCCTGATCGGAAAACCCGCAATCAACCGCAATCATCTTGATCGGCAAATCGGGTTTCTTGAGCAACTCTGCCGCTTTTTCCAGACGGCGCTGCATGACAAAGCTGTAAGGTGGTATGCCGAAGCTGGCCTTGAAGCTGCGGGCGAACAGGCACGGGGTCATGCCCAGAACAGCGGCAAGTTGCGCGAGGTCCAATGGTTTAGAAAGATGCTGATCTATGAAATCTGTGATCAGACGCTGTTGAACGCGGGACAGCGCCCCTTTCGCGTCACTCACGCGCATACGAACTATCGCGTAGTTTCTCAGAAGATGGATGATCAGTCCCCGGGATACGGCGTCGACATATAGGGCGCCGCCCAGACACTCAGACTGCGTTTCCACGGCCAAAGCGCCCATAGCATTGGTCACCACAGGGTCCTGCGTGCGCAAAACATCCTCTAGTTCGACTTCTTCGATGTCCCTGCCGTAAATCTCGCTGGCAACTTGGGTCATCAGATCGGCAGAGAGGTAGACATGCGTCACCTCGATATCTTCCTGCCAAGTCCAATGCGCCGCTTGCGCACGGGTCAGAAAGGAAGCGGCACCCGGGCTGAGTGTTTCGCGGCTCCAGCGTCCGTCAAACCTGCGCTGCATGGGCGTGACCCCGTTGCGGTATCCCACGAGCAGAAAATCACGCATGGCAGGTACAATCACATCCTGCCCCTGATAGTGATAGGATCGCAGGGCGACATTGTTCCACCCCTGCGCTTTGCTGCACAGGCCCACACGGCCCGGCACGTAATCTGGCAAATCTTGCCAGCAGATCGGCTCCTTCATTCTGGCCTCCCTTGTAAAGGCAAGGGCGCAGAGACAACAGCCTCGCGCCCTTGCAGATCAGGTCCGTAGGTAGACTTCAGGCTGCTTGAGCGCTCGCCATGCTGCGGTACACGGCTGTTTCAAAGTCGAGGTAGCCAACAAAGGACACAGGATCACCAAAGGGCAAAATCTGCGTGCACCAGTAGCCGCCGACGCCGTTCTTACGATCAATCCAGTAGAAGCTGTTGGCCAATCCGGCCCAGCCAATGGACCCTGCCGGGCGACCAGTAGGGGCCTCTTCTTTGTTGACCATGAAGGTATAGGACCAGTCTTTCTCCTGTCCGGGGAAGAATTCTGCATCGTTTGACAAGGTCGGGATCACACCGGGCAGCATCGTCACCTTCTGAGGCGGCACCAACGCACCTTTGCAAGCCCAATCAACTGTCTCGGGCTTCAGGACGCGACCATTTGGACCATCACCGTCGTTCAGCCACATACGAATGAACTTCATATATTCTGGCACCGTGCCATAAAGACCATGACCGCCCATGTCGACCTCCGGGTTGTCCGGCAGGGCAAAATCGTCCATCGGCGTCAATGACATATCCTCACCGCGCGCATGAATCGTCGCAGATCGTGTTTTCATCTCGTCGGTGCGCGTAAAGGCAATGTCCTTCATGCCCAGCTGGTCAAATACGCGTTCGCGCATGACCTCGCCAAGGCGTTTGCCACGGATGCCCTCGACAACCTGTCCGACCCAGTCAATGTTGGTCCCGTATTCCCACTTCTCACCCGGATCGAAGAGCAGCGGTGTTTCGATAGCCGCCCGGCTGCAAGAGACAACAGATGGTTGGCCATGTTCCTCTGCCATGCGCTTGTAGGTTTCTGAGAAGAAGTCATAGCCAAACCCGCCTGTATGCAGCATCAGCTGGCGCGTAGTCACATCCGACTTTGGCGCACGCAATTTTGGTTGGCCGCTGTCTTCGAACCCTTCAATCACCTGAAGCTGACCAATGGCGGGGGCATACTCTTTTGCCGGGGCATCAAGATCCAGCAAGCCCTCTTCGACGCATTGCAAAGCTGTCGTGCCTGCGATGGCCTTGGTCGTCGAGAAAATAGCGCAGACCGTATCTTTGGTCATGGGGTCGCCCCCCAGCCTGCGCTCACCTAGTGCGCCTGAATAGATGTCTTTGTTGCGGTCGGTTGCCATGGCAATGACGCCAGGGACGCGGTTCTCCCCTTCGATGACACCGCGCAACACCGCATCACAGCTTGATTGCAAATTGGACATGTATTCCTCCCTTACCAATTTGGTCTTGAAGCGTACGCGCGGCCCAGAGCACCTGTCTGTTCTGTTTCGGAAAGTGACGTTCGAAATCGGAAGCGAACTAACTTCGCGCCAACGTTTGGGAAGGCGTCTCGCCAAAGCGGGCGCGATAGCTGCGTGCAAGAGCACCGATATTCACAAAACCCCAGCTACCCGCGATTTCGGTCACCGTGCGGTTACTTTCGGCAGCAAGCAGGTCGGCGCGGAGGCCATCAAGCCGACGATCTGCCAGAAACTCCCGCGGAGTGACGCCTCTAAACCTGCGAAAACCTTCAGACAGCGTGCGTGCACTGACCCCGACGCGCTGCGCGATGTCGCCAATCGACGGCGCAATGCGTGCTTCAGAAGTCATCATTTCTTCGGCACGTCTGACGTAATGCGGCGCGGCAGCCCGCGCACCTGTCTCAAGCGATACTCCCGCTTCGGCCGCCCATTCCTGTAGAAGATTGAGACAGATCAACTCCTCCAAGTGCCGCCCCATGGGGCCATTTGGATCGATGGGATGTTCCCCACCAATTGATCGCGCCACATATTCCAGCATCGCCAGCCAACGAGATCCCCGGCCCCCAAACTTGACGCGCTGGGTCCATAGCGCGTTGCCGGGCACATAACCAAACCATTTTCGAGCGGTTTCTTCCATCAAAGCATGTGGGATCGTGAAATTGAATTGAAGATGCTCTGGATCGGCATTGAGCCAGTAATCCGTCCGCGCACAATCGACGACAAAGCTTTCACCAGCCTGCGTCGTCGCGGGGTCAGACTGAAAATGGTGGCTCACCGCCCCTTTGAGGGTGGTGAGAACCAGAATATTACCAGCCTCAGGATCGAAGTCGTTTAAATGAACGCCGGTTCCATATGCAAAGCGCGATGCTTTGACACGACCGGTGTTACGGGAAAACATCGTGGCTGACGGGACCGTGTCCTTTTCAAGCGGCTCGACATGATAAGGCATATAGGTTGATCGACAAAACTCAGCGACCTCGTCCCAATCCTGCGAGCGAACGCGCTCACTACGGATCAGCGGGGCATTTATACTTTTAGCTGTAACCCAAGTATTCACCGTAAGTTCACCAATTTGTTGACAGTAAAGCTTATCGCAGATCGTCTGAAAATCAAATCAGACCAAGGTGCAGATGGGCTAGAACGCGTGGCCGTTATTCTTGATCGATCAGACTGCGGCTGGCACTCCACCATCGAAGAGTGAGCTTTCGCACATCTCATTAGTAACGAAGCACAGTTTCATGTGCGTTGCAGGTGCAATCCTGGATGCAAGATCGGTCATCAGAACATGTGACGCAAACGGTCGTTTTTGGCCGCGCGCCCTGCCCTACTCCGG